>Ga0163151_10005071_pt1 | contig 17135 bp, 10 predicted proteins | sample OliLakLV19MP5IB2_FD_145596 | JGI IMG/M metagenome (GOLD analysis project Ga0163151, IMG submission 145596) | Freshwater microbial mat bacterial communities from Lake Vanda, McMurdo Dry Valleys, Antarctica - Oligotrophic Lake LV.19.MP5.IB-2 | ecosystem: Environmental > Aquatic > Freshwater >...
ACCCGGTCGACACGCACGTCGTAGCGGGCGCTGTTGGCGCTCAGCAGCCGATCAGCGCGGTCATAGATTAACGTGTCGTTCAGGCCGTCCGGATACACGCGGGCCAAGAGACGGTTCGCGAGATCATAGGAATACGTGGTGATATCCCGCTTTTGATCGTCGCGGCTCGTCATCCTTCGGGCCGCATCATAGGCGTAGAGGCGCTGATCGTAGTTGGTGGTCGCGTGGTGCCCAGGCATGCGCTCCGCCACGAGCAGGTTCCGAGAATTGTAGTCGTAGGCCGTAACGCCGCTCTCAGAGTCGGTCATGCCCGTCGCGTTGTTGTTCGAGTCATACGCGTAGCTTGTGATGCCACCTACTCGATCCCGGCAGCTTACATTGCGATTGCGTGCATCAAAGGTGCAGCTGCTCGCGCCAGCGATGGATACCGTGAGGGGGCTCTGGCTTGAACTTGGGTAAGCGTTGGGGCCACCCAAGGCTGCTACCCCTACGGCATCCACGGTTTGCACCACGTTCCCTTGAGCATCATACAGCGTGAACTCACTGTCGCCTTGCGTGTCCGTGCACACCGTCTGGCGATTCTGCGCATCGAACGCGCAATCCTGCCCCGTGGAATTAGGGTCACGCACTTTCACGAGGTTGCCGTTCGCATCCACCGAAAGCTCCGTTGCGTAGTCTTGCGCGTCGATGCTGCGCAGCGTGCGCCCGGCGCCGTCGGTGTGCACCGACCGCCGCTGATTCAACGCGTCGATGGTGGTCGTGACGAGGAGCCCATTGACTACCTGATCGTACAAGATTGCCTCGGAGATCTGGCCGTCTCCCAGGATGGTAGCTACCTTGCGTGCGCCGCCGTCGTACAGCGTGACGGTGCTCTCGCCGTCCCCGTTGATGACCTGGATGCCGTAGCCATCAGCGCCCGCACCGAACGTGATCCCCCAAGTAGCCAGTTGGCTTAGCTGGGTCGAATATTGGGCATTGATGCCCGCGCTGTCTCCGAGGTTCTCGTCGTAGACGTAGCGAGTGGTGAGGCCATCGCCCACCGGGATGCCGCCTTCCCCTGCGATCGGGAGGTCCCCCGTGCCGAGGTTCGCGCGCGCATGATCCACGATGAAGCCTCGGGGCGCGAGCCAGCGCGTGCTGTGGGTGATGCGGTCCAACGCGTCGAAGCGGGTGGTGGTTTCGTTCTGCGTGCCGGCGTTGGTCGGATCGTGAAACGAGTAGCTTTCGCCCGCGGAGAGGTTCGCTACGATGGCGGTGTGCGTGCTATTCCCCTTGAAATCAGTGTTCGCGATGCTGCCGGAGAGGCCATCGCGATCAATACGCCCTTGCTCGCGGCCGCAGCACGCGTGCCACAAAGTGGTCGCGCCGTTGCCACGGAAATCAGTATGCTGCCGTTGCCTTCCATCAGGATAATACGTGAAGGACTCCGTGGCCGCGAGCGAACTGCCAGTGGCCTCAGTGCGGCTCGCGAGCAAGTTTCTCCCGTTGTAAGCCATGCGCTCCACATGAAGCGTTCCCTCGCTAAAGAATCGGGGATGGCGCACCTCGACCACGTTTCCCTGGGGATCGAATAGCCACTCGGTCTTCGCCGCAATGGCCGGAACGCTCGCCCCAGCAATACTTTGGGTGCGGCGCGCCTGCGAATCGTAGGCATGGGTGTGCTGGATCCCCCGGCCGTCGATCTCGGCGAGCGTCTGCCCCGCCGCATCATGCACCCTCTCGGTGATGAGATAACTGGCGTTGGCGTTGAGGTTCCGCGCGAGGCCCGCTAAATACAGATCCCGCGGGTCCGTGTAGCTCGTGGTGGTGCCAGCAGCATTCGCTGTGCCGCTCTGGGAGCTCCCTGGGACGCGCGCAGGCACCGTCAGCGCTCCTCCGCGCGTTTCCTGAACCGTGCGCGAGACACGATCATTGATGTCATAGAGGTAAAGAGTTCTCCGGCCGTACGGATCCGACTTCGATAGCACCCGATCGAACTCGTCATAAACCCAGCTTTCAATCAGGGTGCGCCCGGGCGCCACCTGACGGCGCTGTTCCTTGAGCCGGTTGACGTGATCGTACACGTAGTCCATCCGCTCGCCTCGCGCGACGACGCTCGCCGGAAGAGACGAACCTGCAAGGTACGTCGTGGCCGTGCGGATCTCCGAAGGGGTCCCAAAGGCTCGCTTCGCCTCGATCTCCCGCCCCACACCGTCATAAGCTAGCGCCTCAATGTTCCCATTCCGATCCTTCTTCTGAACGACGAGGTTGGCGTTGCTGCCAGTGCCAAATGTCCGAGTCTCCGTGCTGGTGTCAAAGTGCGTGGTCTGCACCCACCTGTCCCGCGAATCGTAGGCGTAGGTTGTCACCCGCCCACGTGGATCGGTCATGCTGGTGAACCTGCCAGCTGTATCGTAGGTGAACGCCGTCACAGGTCTCGCTCCGCCGACGGCGTCCGCTGCTTGGGTCTCCGAAGTCAGGAAGCCGGCTGCATTGTAGGCGTACCGCGTGTTGTGGAGCTCGGGCGTCGAGGTGCTGTACAAGGCGTCACGGGCCTCAACAACTTGACCCCGAGAGTTGTAAACATAGACCCACGTTCCTTGCGACGACGTATCAGCGCCGCGCGTTTCTTGCAGCAGGTTCCCCTTGGGATCGTAGACGCGGCGAATTCGACGCCCAATTCGATCCACCTGCTCAAGAGGCTGCGCAAACTGGTTGTACGTGGAGGTTTCGAGGCTGCCATCCGGGTACCTTGTCTGGAGCGGCTCTCCCGAAATGGGGTCCCTCGTGAACTCGGTGAGCCGCGAGAAGGCATCCCGGCGACTCGTGTTCCTTTGCAGCGAGTCGTAGGTCTGCTCGTTGATGCGCCGCTCGGACGTCCAGGTGCTCGGATCGGTGGTCCAGCTCCACGTGATCGCCCGGTCCACGCTGATGATGTCCCCGCCATCATAGGTGAGGAGCAGTAGACGATTGCCGCCCTCGTACACAAAGTCGCGTCCGTCGGCCGTCTCGCCGTTCCTATAGAAAAGCTCACCTGCCTTGTAGACCATGCGCACCCGCTCCGGGGGCTCGCTCACGACCGTGCCATCGGGGTACGTGTAGGTGCTCCGCGAAAAATGCACGACCTCCGCACGACTGCGCGCCTCGGCGGAGGCATCGAAGACTGTGTAGGTCGCCGTTTGCGAGGCCGTATTCACGCCTGTGCCGAAAGTGCTCAGGGTCCCATCAGGATGATTCACTCGAATTAGGCCCTGATAGGGACCGCCACCGGTGTCGAGAGCCCCGTATTGATAGGTGATGAACTGCGCGTTAGGCAGGTCGATGCGTTCAACCGCCCAAGAGCCCGAAACAGGAGTGCTTCGATACTGCACCGTGGCCTGGCGACCGTAGGCATCGGTGAGGATCTGCTTTTGCCACAGGCGCGTCCTGTCCCCGCTGAGAGATGCGGTCGTTGAGTTGGCGGCGTAGCGGTAGCTCAAGGAAATGCTGTTCCCATTGAGATCCGTCAGTGCCGTGAGCCGCCCATAGCGCCGCGGATTCTGGGAGTTTGGCAGATCATCGAGCGCGAAGATTTCATAACGCTCAGTGGTTCCGTTGTGGTGGGTGAGCGTTGCGCGTGCTGCTGCCAGGTAGTTGTTCCCAACGCTCACTCCATTGGCATCAAACAGTTCGATCTTGCGAAAGTTCTCGTCCTCGTAATCAATGAACCCGCCGCGTGCCGCGTCGTGGATGCAAAAGGTCCACTCGTCCGTGGCATCGGTGGCGTCGTAGTAGCGCACGACGCCTGGCCAAAGCTCGATGTGGCGATCGTACGCCCCCATGGCAACGTTGGGTCCAAAGCTCCAATGCAACGCCCCAAAGCGAAAACGGTGAAGGCGTGCGACTTCAAGCGCCGGAAGCTCGCCAACCGTTCCATACGTCGCAAGCTTCCCAGAACTACAATTGACGCAGCCCCCTTCTCCAGACTCCGGATGACCCGGCCGGTAGTCCACCGCGTCATGCAAGAAGGCACGCGTACTGTTCATAATCGTGGATGATTTGCTGCATCCTCCCTCACCGCCAGATGGCTCATCGTTCCTGCACGAGCTGGCGCTCGCCACGCGCGGGTAACAGCTCGCAAACACGCTGAACAAGAGGGCCAAGGCTAGGCCAAAAGTAGGCTTCTTCATCGCTCAATCTCCACCGTGAAGGTGGCCGAGCCACTCATCTCAGGCGACATCGCCACCACATCCACGAACCCCCGTGCGTCCTCCGTGGCTCGGAACACGGCCGTGGCCGTTCCAGTCTGATCGGCCTTCACTTCGACAATAATGGACCCGCCCACAAACTTCCCACCGTCCGCCGTCCGGAAAATCACAGACGCTCCAGCTGGGGCCATCGCCCTGAGAGGGACCTCTCCATTTTGCTTAACTCTTACCAATCCCGCATCACGCGGCCGGATGGGGGCAACTTCGACACCGGGATCCCTTGGACGCGAGAACGCTGCTTCGAGCTCGCCCATGCGGGAGCGACCACTAGGAGTAAGAATGTCGCGAGGGTTAGCGGGACCCACGAACGCAATCCTCGCGGAAGCATTTTCGGAAACCGACGCACTCGGAACGGCTTCGCTCGCGCAACCGAGGGTCAACACCATACCCGCTAGGGTAACCCCTACAACCCCACCAACACCGCTACACCGCAGAATATCTCCCCTGTATTTGCCCAGCATGTTCCCGCCTTTCATTAGGTTAACCGTCTTCTAGCTCGCACAAGATGCATGCGCAAGTGACAGTTTCGTTCGCTATCGGCGGAGAACTTGAGGCGCTGCTACACCAAGCCTCCCCGCATGTGACAATGTTTGATTGGCGTGGCCCCCTGTAACAGTGTAGTTGCCGCCTCAGTTGAGGCCCAGCTTAGGAAGCGAAAAGGCCTGCAGGCCGTGAATTGCAGTGAGACGTTCCGGGGAAAGATGGTTCAAAAACTGGCCACCGGACGCTCGAGCAGATTCGTGCCTCCAACGTGCTCAGCCGTTCTTTGCGGCTTCTCGCCCGCGAGTGCTACCCCCGTGGGCAACAAGCCCAGCGTCAGAACCTCAACCGAACCCAAACCTCACCTGCCCGATAGAAACCGGCGGTGGCGCTGGCGGAGGAGGTTGAGGAGCAAGGCCAAGCCTCTGCCCGGCTCCTGGCGCACGCGGTGGTATTTCGTGCGCAACATCTAATCCACGCGAAGCGCGGTTTTCTCGTCGATCCCGAGCATCAAATTGAGGCACTGCACGGCCGCTCCGGATGCCCCTTTACCCAAATTATCGAGGCGAGCGACAACCAAGAGCCGCTCCTCATTTCCAAACACGAACAGATCGAGTCGATTGGTATCGTTGCAGGCTGTGGGGTCGAGTGCGCCACCCTCTGGAGCATACCCGAGCGGCGCAACACGCACGAAAACCTCGTTCTTGTAGTGCTCCGAGAGCGCGGCGTGCACGGCTTTGGGTGTCGCGTGCGGCGCTAGCAGATGGCGATGCAACGGAACCGAGACCAGCATACCTTTGTAAAGGTTCACAATCACGGGTTCAAAAATCGGCGCGCGCACGAGATCGCAGATCGACTGCATTTCCGGCAGATGCTTGTGTGCGAGCTCCAAAGCGTAAGGACGTGCCGCCATGCCCGCTGTGACCGTTTGGTAGGCCTCAATCGTTTTGCGACCTCCCCCGCTAAAGCCCGTCAAGGAATGCACCACCATCGGGTAATCTTTCGGCACCAGCCCGGCGGCAATCAACGGATAACACGCGAGCAGGAAGCCCGTCGCGTGGCAGCCAGGCACTGCGACGCGCAACGCTCGGGCGATCTCAGCGCGCTGCTCCTCCCGAAGCTCCGGAAGACCATAGGCCCAGCCCGGCAAAATCCGATGAGCCGTACTCGGATCAATCACGCGCGTGGTGCTGTTCTCGATCATGGCCACCGCTTGGCGTGCCGCGTCGTCAGGGAGGCACGTGATCAAGAAATCCGCTTGATTGATCAGAGTGCGCCGGGCCTGCTCATCTTTGCGAAGGCCGGGTTCAATCTCGAGCACTTCAATATCAGAACGCTCGCTCAAACGCTCGTGGATCTGAAGCCCCGTCGTGCCTTCCTGCCCGTCGATGAACACTTTCTTCATAGGCAGAGGCGTATAGCGCGCAGGAAATTGGCTCGCCAGCGGCACCCCACGCTAGCTAGAGAAAGATAGGGGGAGGCCGTTATCCGACCTAGGGTTGCGGCACTTCGTGCGCCCGGCGCTTCGCACTTTCCAAGTCGCCGTATCGAGTGCCGGTCCGGATCAATTGGACCTCTACATCCTTGTGTGGAGAAATCGGGCCTGACGGGGAGGAGCAGACAGGTTGTATACCTAGCAGTGCAGGGACTCCAGGCTAAGGAAATCGCAGCGGAGCTCGGGCTTAGCGCCCGAACCCTGGAGGATATTTGGAGACGCATTGCTTCAACGACAGGTTGCCGCAACCCGCGTGAGCTTATGGTTAGGCTACTGAAGTTCTGGAACGTAGTTCCGTAGGAGCCTTATTTCATCACCCCATGTCGTCGATGGCCGTGTACTCGTCTCTTTTACCTTTCACGTCCCGGTCATCGACCCGATGAATTGGAGGCAATCACAGAGTTTGGACCGCTCTTGCCTTCTGAGCCCCCTACTGTCTCAATCGCAGCGGCTCGCTCGTTTATCGTCCCGCGCGTTTTCTCCAAATCTCAAGAGCCCCCCGAGTCCTCAACAACGAATAATCCTCGCGGACGAACGTGGATAGGGCGCGATTGCAGCGAGGATTGACTACCACTGCATCCGCTCGCTGAAGCAGCGGACGCCTGTCTGCACCCGGTTCGATGCGCTGTCTCGGTTTTGGAAACTGTGCCTGCGGGCGCTCGTCCCAGTAGAGGACCAACAGGTCTTCGCGCTGGTAAAACCCCGGCGCGTAGCCATCGCCTGTGCACGAATACAGCAGAATATTCTTTGCAAATTTTTGGGCTCCCTCTCGGGGACGTTCCATCTTGGCAACGGTCCAATCCCCCGACGTGAAGCGTGCCGCTGTGTGGTTCTCCACGAAGTCAAAAAACACAATGTCGTCCGCCAAGCTTTGCTCAGTCACACTACCTGGGATCCACAGGATGTGCGTGACACCGTAGCCAGAGAGCTGCTTCCAAAGATCCTGCGGGGATTCAACCCGCCCATAGACGAGGCCTCCTTGATTGAGGGCGTTATCGTGAAGGACGCGCACACCGAATCCGAGCTGAGGTTGTACTTGATGGAGCCACAACGTGCCCCCATTTACCTGCTGTCCAACTTTCTTCTCTGCTTCAAACTTATGCAAAACGCTCTGCTGCTTGTTCTCGTAGGCCGCCGCGGCCATTTCGGAAAACGCTTGGATGGGTGCCTTCCCTAGCTGCGAATGGGTAGGAATGAAGTAGACGTGCAAACCCCAGACAGCCTGCACAATAACCAAGCCGGCAATGACCAACTTTGAAAGCCAACCCGCTGACCATGCAAGGATTAGGACCGCAGACACCGCTGCAGCCATCCAGGGAACGAGGGCCTGAAGATAGCGGTCCTCATGCTGAACCCAGTACCACGCAGCAACCCCAAGGTTGGTGCCGGCAAATAACCCCCAAGCGCGCATAGATTTCTTGCCCAGGAAAGGCAGCATCAGCGTACTCACGGTGAATAGCGAGCCGAAGACTGGCATGCTGCCATGCATTCTGGGCCAGTCATTGGGAATGAAGGAGAAGTTCACGACGCTCTTCACGGTCGCCACGACTCCCGCCGCTCCTGCGGCGGGTCGCCAAGCGAGAGCCCGAAACTGAGCGTAGCGGTAGTCCATCCCCTCGGCCCACGGATCCAAGCTGAGATAGCTGTGCAGCATGGGATACAGGGGATCCCCGTAAAATACCCAGTTTTTCGCCCAATGGGGAACTAAAACTAGCAACGCGAAAAAGGCTGCAATCGAAAGGCTCACCAACGGCGCCGTGACACGCGGTTCTTTCTGCGCCATTCGGCGCGTTACCAGGTATCCGGCACGCAGGCACACCACGACGACTGGAAATAGCACAAGGGTAAACGCCGAGTACTTGGTGCTGATGGCTCCAGCCAGGCAGACGGCCAGGAGTCCGCAGTAGAACGTCTCCAAGCGCGACCAACTCCGAAGAAACGCGATATACGCCGGAGCCGCAAAAAAGGCGGCCACATGGTCCGCACCTAGGCACAGCGAGGAATCGTAGAGAAAAATTCCAGGAAACAAGAAGAGTGCGGCCCACGCATGACGAGGGCGATGAGGACTGCTCTCAAGGAGCGCGCGGGCGAGGCAAGTGACGCCGACCAGCGTCCAGAGGAAGAGCACCATCTCAAGGTGAGCCGCCAACAATACCCTATCAAAAAGCAGTGTTTTTGGAGCAAGAAAGGCCCAAGTGTAGAGGTAGGTTGCCAAGTGTGGGTAGGCACCCATGAACCAACCCTGGGGGAACCGAGGAACCCTCCCGGCCAACGCGTACTGCTCCGCAAGGCCCAGGTGATACCAATGCGAATCGTAGCTGCTATTTTTCAGCACCGTGATGCTCAGGTAGATCGCTACTATCGCCAAGCCGCCTAAGCCGCAGACAACGATTGAGAGGGGCGATCGCACGGGCAGAGCTTCGCGCCAAACCGCCCGCAGCTGAGCACCTTGCGTACGTACGAACTCGAGCGCTCCTCGAGCTCCCAGTGCAAACATCAAGAGCGGTATGCCAAAAAAGCACCACGGGCCGTAAACTCCGACAATACCGGCCAAGAACATGAAGCAATAGAAGCCCACGACACCGATGACCATCGCAAACAGCGCATGCTCCAACGAAGGCTGAACACGCTTGAGCTTGTTGAGAACCGCATGACCAAACACCAGTAGCGCCGTGGCCCAACACGCTGCGGCAACGCAGTACGCAGCGTATCTCCAGAACAACCAATTTCGAACGGGAATATGCTGATTGAACTGCCTCAGCAAGATCGCCATGCCAACGATACCAGCCATCGCGATGAACAGGTCTGGTTCAAAAAACTTGCCGTAGGAGGTCCGGAATTGGGACCAGCGTCTAGACCAAGCCTCTGGGACCCATCGGGGTGACACGCGCCGAGTATCTCCACCCGTGTCGTGGACGCAAGGTCAACGTAACAAGTAACTCCAACTCACTAGGCTAAACACGGTCGGAAAGCGCTCGAGACGGCAGTACCCGCTTGGCGGGCGGAGCGGCCTCATGTTAGCAGGCTACGCGCACTAACAAGACCAGGCGCGACCCACCAGGACCTCCATCAGGACATGAGCAAGATCAGAGCCGCCGTTGCCGGCCTAGGCTACTGGGGCCCCCATCTCGCAAGAAACCTGCAAAGCTCTGGCGACTACGAATTGTGCGCCCTTTGCGACCTAAACCCCACCAGGCTTGAACGCGTAGGCCAAAACTATCCTTGGACTCGAACCTACCTAGACTTTGCGAGCATGCTTGCCGAAGCTAAGCCAGAGTTTGTCGCGATCGCGACACCCGTTGCGCACCACTTCTCGCTCGCCCGGCTAGCACTCGACGCGGGTTGCCACGTCCTCTTGGAGAAACCAATGACGTCGACAGTTGCTGAGTCTGAAATCCTCATTGAGCTCGCGAACCAGCGCGGCGTCAAACTGTTTGTCGACCATACGTTTCCGTACACGGCCGCCGTTCGGAAAGTGAAAGAGCTTTACAGTTCCGGAAAGCTTGGAGCACTTCTGTACGTCGATTCGGTCCGAATTAACCTGGGTTTGTTTCAGCCTGACGTCGATGTGGTTTGGGATCTCGGGCCGCACGACCTTTCGATCCTGGACTTTGTGTTGGGTGCCCAGCCGCTCAGTGTCCAGGGCCGCGGCGACTGCCACAATCCAAGGGGGTTCTCCGATGTGGCGCACGTTAGCATCGAGTATCCGAATGGGCTCACGGCACATTTGCACCTCTCCTGGCTCAGCCCTGTAAAGGTCCGGAGAATGATCTTTCCTGGTAGCATTGCTTCACTCATTTACGATGAGCTTGAGCCATCGGAGAAGGTGAAGGTGTACAACCAGGGCTTCAGTTTTGAGGCCCCGGACGACGAGACGCTAGAGAACGTCCAGGTGACCTACCGACGGGGAGATCTATGGGCTCCAGCCTTGGATGCGTCGGAAGCACTCAAAGTCGAAGTGGCGGAGATCGCCAGTTGTCTCAGGGGGGGGCCGCTCCCTCCAGGAACCGGCGAGGCTGGGCTATCCGTCGTACGCACCTTGAGCGCCATCACTCACTCTCTCAATGCCGACGGCACGCGTGTCTTACTGTAGCCAGCCGAAAAACTTCCCCTCGCCAATGAGCGCTGAAATATGAGTGTCCCCTTCCTCTCGCTTGCGCGCCAAACCCAATCGCTCAAGGCCGAGGCGCTGAAAGCGCTCGAGGCTGTCATTGATTCGCAAGGTTTTGCCAATGGGCCGGCAGTGCAAGCTTTTGAACAGGACTTTGCGGAATATCTTGGCGTTCGACACGTAGTGGGAGTCAACAGCGGAACCAGCGCTCTTCATGCAAGCCTCATCTGTGCCGGTGTCAAACCAGACGATGAAGTGATTACGGTCAGTCACACCTGGATCAGCACGGCATGGGCCATTAGCTATTGTGGGGCTAGGCCTGTGTTCATCGACGTCGAGGACCGAACGGCAGGGATGGACCCTTCCCAAATAGAACGACGCATCACCTCCCGAACGCGAGCCATCGTCGTCGTTCATTTGTATGGGCATCCTGCCGATCTCGATCCAATCCTCGAGATTGCCAATCGGCACAACCTGCCGGTGATCGAGGATGCCGCACAGTCGATTGGCGCCAGGTACAAAGGAAAGGCAACGGGAACATTCGGGCTGGTGAACGCGACGAGCTTCTATCCGGGAAAGAACCTGGGTGCCTGGGGTGACGCAGGCGCGGTGATGACGAACGATGACGCGATTGCAGCTCGCGTTCGGTTGCTGCGCGACCACGCCCAAGCAAGTAGGCACCATCACGTCGAGCTAGGCTTCAACTGGCGAATGGACGGATTCCAGGGTGCCATCCTTTCGATCAAACTGAAACAGCTGGACCAGTGGAACACGCGTCGACGCGCCATTGCGGCGAAGTATCGGAGCGCTTTCTCCAATCTGCGCAACCTGCGGTTTCTCGCCGAAAATTCTTGGGCAGAGCCTTCGTGGCATATCTTCCCAGTGTTTTGCTCAGCACGTGACGAACTACGTAGGCTCTTGGAGCTGCGGGGGGTTTCGACTGGCATTCACTACCCGACGCCAATTCATCTGCAGCCCGCGTACCAGTGGCTCGGCGTTCCGCGGGGAGAGCTACCCCACACCGAACGGATGGCCGCCGAAGAGATCTCTCTTCCAATGTTTGCTGAACTCAGTGACCAAGAAGTGGATGACGTGATCGCTGCGGTCGTAGCAGCCTCCAACGAGCTCGGGTGACAGGTGTCTCGCATGAATCGAAATCTAGAGGAAGATGCTCGCAATTTCATTCGCATCGCAGACGACGTCGAGCTTGGGCGTGATGTTCGGATCTTCTCGTTCGTGAACGCCTACGGTTGCAGCATCGGCGATGAGACACAAATCGGCGCTTTCGTTGAAATTCAGCGGGGGGCCCGCATCGGAAAGCGCTGCAAGATCCAGAGCCATACGTTTATATGCGAAGGAATCACGATCGATGATGAATGCTTCATCGGGCATGGGGTCCTGTTCATCAATGACCGGTTGCCGTCGGCGATAAATGAGCAGGGCGCGCTAAAACGCGCGGCAGATTGGACATGTGAGCCGACCGTCATTCGAACCAGGGTCAGCATCGGTTCCGGCGCTGTTATCTTGTGTGGTCTGGAAATTGGCGCGGGCGCCATGATTGGAGCGGGTGCAGTCGTTACCAAGAATGTGGAACCGGGCGCTGTCGTCGTCGGTGTTCCCGCTCGCGCCTTACTCCAAGGAAGAAAACTTTCCGAATGACAGCACCCCGCTACCCCGAGCTTTCGCTCTCAGTGATCCTCCCCGCCTACAATGAAGCGGTAATTGTCGAGAGCACAGTGCGGCGTTCTGTAAATTCGCTTAGGGGAATGGTGGGGGTGTTTGAACTAATTATCGTCAACGATGCGAGCTTGGATCGCACCGGGGAGATCTGCGAACAGCTGGCCCGCGAGTTCCCAGAAATTGTTGTCGTTCACAACGAAAAGAACTTGAAACAGGGCGGATCACTGCTGAAGGCCTTTGCTTTAGCTCGCCATGAGTGGGTGACTCACAACGGAATGGATTACCCATTCGACTTCAGCGATCTGCCGCCTCTTCTTGACCACCGCGATGAAGCGGACGTGTTGGTAGCGCGCCGCCTAGCCTACCCGGGCACAAGCCTGCCACGTCGCTGGGTCTCTACGGTGCATAGAAGCCTCATTCGTCAAGTATTTCGCGTGCCCATTTCTGATTGGGGATTCATTCAACTTTACCGGCGTTCAGTGCTCCAGTCACAGCGAGTGTTCTCAAGAGCAACTGCCTTCGCCATGCCTGAACGAATCATTCGCGCACATCGCGCTGGATTGCGCGTCATCGAGATCCCTGTTGACTATCACGAACGAACGAGTGGTGTTTCGTCCTCCGCAAGTAGAAAAAACATAGAAGCAACCCTGATTGACGTGGCCCGCCTCTGGCTCGAGTTTCGCCAGGACGATCTCTTTCGACGTTAATCTCTAACCAGCTGGCTCGGCGCCTACTCCCGAATGAGCGAGGCTCTCGCGAGGAATTCTTCAGCCAAGAACGCAACCAGGCCTAGCACCAGTGTGACGGACAACTGGATCACGTAGAGCAGAAAGACGTACGCCGCGCCCTCCTTGAGGACGATCGGAGCTGGGAAAAACATGACCAACGCCGCGTAACAGGAGATCTGGAATGACCCAAAAAAACCAGGAGCATTGGGCATCGCTAGCCCGAGCCCCATGACCCCGAGCACGATCATGGTTTGGAGAAACGTGGCGTCCACTAGGCCCACCGCGCGAAACAGGAATTGCATGCTGGCAACGCAAAGCACCCAGTATATCGCAGTTAGACCCAGGAACCAAAGTGAATAGCGAAGGACCGAAAGAAACGCGAGACCTTCTGAGACCCGCGAGAGGAACTTGATGATCGCGTCGCCGGCGCGTCCTGAGACACACCCAACAGTACGACGCACAATCGCTTCTGCCCAAATCCTCCGCGCGTAGAAAACCCACATCACGACGCAGAGACTGAGGAAGACGACCACAGCTGCCATGGCTGCCGCTCGAACTAAATTGGAAGGCAACGGCAATTGTCCCAGGTGCGTCGGTAATGGGTCGAGCGTTTGCACGCTCAGGAGCGCTGCCCCGAGGCCCAAGCTAAGGAAGGCGCCATCCACGACACGCTCGGCACCGACGGTTCCGGCAGCAGCTAGCCACGTGAGATTTCCGCGACGAGCGATCATGGTTGGGCGCACGGCTTCGCCCATTCGGAACGGAAGAATCACTTGCGCGCCGTATCCCGACAGCGAGATGAGAAGCGGTCGCAAGAACGACACTTCACAGACGGGGCGCACCAGGAAATACCAGCGACAGCAACGGAACGTGTGCAGGACCACCCACATGCCCACGTAAAGCCAGACCCATGGCCAACGAACCTCCGAGAAAGCCGATGATGGCGGCACAATGGGCAGAGCTCCCTTGCGCAGCAACCACCAAAATCCGAACCCCACCACCGCTGAGATCGCCAGCGCGCGAAGCCAGATAAGGCGGCTCTTGGGTTGCCTTACGGGCTCTGCGGCAAGGTGCACAGGGGAGGAGGCCGTATCCGTCACGTCCACGGCAGATATCCCAATGGCTTACGCCTGGGCAACCGGCGATTTTCGCCTGGGCTGCGCGCGGGCTCACCCACTGGGCATATCAGCCAGACGCTGCCGAAATTAGATAGCCTCTTCGGCTCGCTCACCCGTGCGAATACGAACTGCATCATCGATCGTGGAAAGGAAGATCTTGCCATCTCCGATTCGGCCGGTTTTCGCGGCTTTCTCTATCGCGTCCACCACCTGGTGTGCGAGGTCGTCGGGGACCACGATTTCGAGCTTCACCTTGGGCACGAAATCGACCACGTAGGCGGAGCCACGGTAGACTTCTTTCTTGCCTCCCGTGCGCCCAAAGCCTTTGACTTCGGTGACTGTCATGCCCTGAACGCCCACTTCAGAAAGGGCGTCCTTGACCTCGTCCAACTTAAACGGCTTGATGATGGCCTCAATTTTCTTCATCTGCTGCCTCTCTTCGACCTGGTAGGGGCAAGTGCCCCGGTTTGCACTCAGAGCCTGCCAATCGAGTAGCGGTCCAATGGTTTCCAAAATGTTTCCGACTCACTTCATCTCCAGCGGAAAGCGTGGCTCTTGAAACTGGGCGTGTATCCCACCCCGGTGCGGGCGCTGACTCCCCTCTGGACGGGTGAAGGCGAACTTTTCCTCAAGGACGACGGTGCTACGCACCCGGTGTTCGGCGGCAACAAGGTGAGGAAATTGGAGGGGATCCTGGACAGGGCGCGGGCCAAGGGGGCAGAGCGCCTGGTGACGCTCGGTGCCGCGGGTAGCCATCAAGCAGTGGCGACCGGCCTGTTCGCGAACAAGCTTGGCCTGAAGGCCGCGTGCGTCTTGTGTCCTCGGCCTTGGTCGCCCTTGGCCTACCACATGCTCCGAGCCACGTTGGCTCAAGGCGTAGAGATACACACCGTTGAGCACGGCTGGCAGCTGCCGCTTACCGCTGCCAAGCTCCACCAACGTGGAGACTATTTAGTTCCGCTGGGGAGCACGAATGTGCGCGGAACTCGTGGTTATGTAGCGGCGGCACACGAGCTCAAGGCGCAGGTGGATGCGGGAGAGCTGCCTCCGCCCGACGTCATTGTCGTCGCCCTGGGATCCGGTGGGACGACGGCTGGGCTGGTGGCTGGAGTCGCCAACGCCGGCCTTAGGAGCCTGGTGCTCGGGGTGACCATCGTCCAACTGGGACCCGTGACGCGTCCCTGGCTGCTCGGCCTCGCCCACCAAGCGTTGCAACGCGAAAATAAGGTGGGGCTGAGCGAGCTCAGTCGTCACCTGGCGATTGAGGATCGTTTTTTGGGCGCAGGGTATGGACGGGCGACGGTGGCTGGTGAAAGGGCCTTCGACGTTGCACGTGAGCAGGGTTTGCAGCTGGACCTCACTTACACTGCGAAGGCGTTCGCGGTGGCGCTTCGCCTGCTCGACCATCCCAGTTTGCACGGGATGAGGCACCCCTCTCCGTGCCCGGAGATCCCCAGGCCGGAAGGCCGCCCCCTGCGCGTGCTCTACTGGCACACGCTTTCATCGGCGCCACTTCACCTCATTTCCGAGGGCGCTCCGGACATTCTCCCCGACAAATTGAACCGCCTTTTAGTAGCAAGCTAAGCTCAGGTCCCCCTGCATGACGGCCACCCATCAGTCCGAGCTTCCGGTGGGAACCGTCTTGGAAGGAAAATTTCGAATCACACGCGAGGTTGGCCGCGGGGGAATGGCCGTCGTCTACGAGGCGGTTCACGTCGACATTGGCAAACGCGTTGCAGTTAAGCTGCTATCTCAAGATCTAGTGGCTTCCCGGGTGGTGCGAGAACGCTTTCTGCGTGAGGCGCGCGCCGCGGCAGCGATTCGAAGCCCGCATATCTGTGAGGTCTACGATTCGGGGATGTACGAGGAGCGCCCCTTTTTGGTGATGGAGCTCCTGGAGGGAGAGAGCCTTTACGAACGCCTCACTCGCGTCCGAAGGCTGGATCCGGCAACCACACTTGAGGTGATCGAACAAACCGCCCGCGGACTGAGCAAGGCGCACCAGGTGGGAGTTATTCACCGAGATTTGAAGCCCGAAAACATTTTTCTCACCCAGGATGAGGACGGGCGTCTGTTATCTAAGCTCGTAGATTTTGGCCTCGCCAAATTTTACGAAACGAACGCGGATGGAGAAAACGTAAGATTAACCCGTGAAGGCGCGCTGTTTGGCACTCCCGCCTACATGAGTCCTGAGCAGGCCAAAGGACACGGGGGCGTGGATCACCGGGCCGATCTCTGGGCCTTGGGCTGCATCGTGTACGAGTGCCTAACTGGAAAGACGGTGTGGAACGTCGAGCAGGGTGTGGCCATGATTTTAGCCCAGATCGCCGCTGCCCCGCTGCCGAAGCCTTCGATGCTGTTTGCAGATCTCCCTCCCGGGTTTGACGATTGGTTTGCTCGTGCGCTCAGCCGGCTACCCGAGGAACGCTTTCAAACCCCGCGCGAGCTTGCTGACAGCCTCCGCGCCGCGCTCGCGCAAGGCGGAGCCCCTGCGGAACTCGTGAGCGACACAGATCTGGCTCCACCGGTGGCGCCTATTCCGAATGCTCCCCCGCTCAAGCTCGCGCCGGCGCTCTTGTTAAGTCCACCGACACCACACGGAAGCCCGGTGCCCTTATTGGCACCTGCGCCGCGACGAGGTTCTTGGGCAATGGGTCTGGCCTTGGGTGCGCTCGGGGTGGCGCTAGCCGGCTACGTGGCGTGGCTCATGTTTCACCAAGGTCCAGCGAAGGAAGCCGGTAATCGCTCCGAACCACTGGAACGCGAACCTTACGCGCTGAAGGTGAATGCGGCCCAACTGAGCTTAATGGATGGCGATCCAGATAAGGCTCTCAAACAGTTCGAAGAGGGCGTCGCGCTTGGGCAAGCGCCTGTTGCACGTTCGCTCCTTCAACGCTGCCAAATTATCGTGGAGCAACGGCAAAATGCCAGCAACCGTTGCCGCGTGACGGCGCTGGGGCGCCCCCGCCCCTTTGACGTGCTGAAGCCGGCATCACGTCCAAGCGTCGTGCTCACTGCCAACGGGCCCCTCCTCGCCTGGGCTGACAATCATCTCGCCGCAGATAAACGCCAGGTTTCAGCCACGCTGGTGGATAACGCCTTGCGGCGCGTGTCTCCGGCTTACGCCTTGAGCCCGGAATCTGTGGCGGTCACCGACCCCACGCTCATTAACTTAGGCGCGCACATCGCGGCGGTTTACTCAGATACCGGTGACGACGCGGGCCTTCTGGTTCGCGCCTTTACCCCAGCCACCCAAGCTTTGGCCGCGCCCACGCGGCTTTCCACGCCGAAGCGCAC
>Ga0163151_10005072_pt1 | contig 17133 bp, 17 predicted proteins | sample OliLakLV19MP5IB2_FD_145596 | JGI IMG/M metagenome (GOLD analysis project Ga0163151, IMG submission 145596) | Freshwater microbial mat bacterial communities from Lake Vanda, McMurdo Dry Valleys, Antarctica - Oligotrophic Lake LV.19.MP5.IB-2 | ecosystem: Environmental > Aquatic > Freshwater >...
CGAAAAACGGTGAGTACTTTTATTGGAGCGCCCGGATATAAAATCGGTGGCATGATTTACGGTTATGCGCTCACTGCAACCGCTGAGTTTTAAAAAAAATTATTTTTGAAGTGAGATAAAATTTCTCTGATCAATAGCATTAAAAATATTTTTAAAACCTATTTTTTCACAGGCCTTTTGGTCTTAGGCCCGTTACTCATCAGTGTCATAATTGTAAAAGCTGTTATTGAGGGTACAGATGATGCCCTTCAAACTGCACGTTGGCTGCCAGGGCATATCCCTGGTTTAGGTGTCATCATCGCAGTACTTGTTATTTTACTCGCAGGATTTATCGGTAAAAATGTTATTGGAAAATACATCATTCAAGGCACTGGTGATCTAATCGGCCGATTGCCTGTAATAGGTGGACTTTACTCAAGTACTAAACAGGTTTTTGAAACTTTACTAGGTGATCAAAATAAAAATTTTGGTCGAGTCGTTTTAATTAATTATCCGAGCCCAACTGTTTGGTCATTAGGTTTTGTCACCTCAGAGAATGTGCCTGAGCCAGTTCAAAAATTAATGCCTGAGAAACTCATTAGTGTTTATATCCCCACAACACCAAATCCTACTTCTGGTTTTTACGTTTATGTTCCTGCTTCAAAAGCAATTGCTACAGATTATTCAGTTGATGAGGCGTTTAAGACGATCGTTTCTTTAGGTTTGGCGAAGTAATTCTGTCTTAACTCCAAGTTGTGTCAAACTGATACAAATCACGAGGATATTCGTACCAAGCTACAGGCTTTGCGTTTTCAAAGCGCCAAACATGAGCAGATCGTAATTGTACTGTTTCGTTTTTACGGGTCACATGTTGGCTCACTAATACTACCACGTGTTGATCACCTGCCAAAATGTCATGTACTTCAGTTTTAAGAGTTCCGCCTGAAAGTTCCTTCAATGGCTCGATAAAACCTGAAACAAAATTAACTTTTGTGAATTTACCGGCTAATTTACTTTTGCCCGGTACTTGAAAAGTCATTTTTTCGGCACATGCATTAAGTACTGCTTGCATATCGCCTTTTGAATAATCGGCATAGAGTTTTTCTAAAAGTGCTGCATTAGGGTGTTTCATTTTATCTCCCGTGTTCTTGATTGTGCAAATGCTGTAGCATTTTGACATGAAGAATTCAATTCGCCATGTGATTATTGTGAGTAATGGAGCCCCAGCGGGCTGAAATATCTGACAGCCCGACTGAACACGTGGCATTTCCCTGGTATTTCTGGCATAACCTAGGCCTATGAGCATTAAGATCGTAGCCAACAACAAAAAAGCCTTTCATGACTACCATGTCATTGAAAAATACGAGGCTGGAATGGCGCTTACGGGGAGTGAAGTTAAGAGTCTTCGTAATTCACAGGTGCAACTTAAAGACTCATACGTGGTGTTTAAAAAAACAGAACTATGGCTTACGAAATGTCATATCAGTAAATACACAGCTTCAAGCTACAACAATCATGAAATTGAACGAGATCGAAAACTTCTCTTGAATCGTAATGAGATTGATAAAATTATCGCTCAGATGAAAGAGCGTGGTTACACCATGGTGCCTTTAAAAGTGTACTTCAAAGAGGGTAAAGCTAAAGTTGAAATTGCATTAGTAAAAGGTAAAAAAGACCACGATAAGCGTGCTGATATTAAGACGCGTGACGTGAAGAGGCAGTTGGATCAGGTGCGGCGGAGTCCTGGCCGTTAAGTTGGGCTTCTTTTTCACGAACCAAACATTCCCAAGTATGTACGGCGTCTCTATTATGCTCATCAGGTTTTAATTTTTCTAATCGCAGTAAGTCTGATTTTAATTGGGTGCGCATTGATTCTACTAAGTAATTATAAGTCTCAGCAAATTCTTGAAACTCATCATTTTTTCGAATGCTTACTTTAGCGCTAAAGAAATTCCCACGACAGATCTCGCGCATTTTTTCTTGAATGAGATAAATCGGAACCACAATGCGATGAGAAAATCTAACGCCAATGCCGCCCATAACTAAAATAAATCCAATGAGGGCTGTCACTAAGATTTCGTTTGCGAGTTTTAACTCACGGCCTAAGTTATCCACAAGTTGAGGGGCGGTGAGAAGTTCGGCCTTCATAAATAAGTCGTAATTATGATTCAATAAATAAAGAGTAAGCCCACCAATGATAATAGCCAGTGCTGCGCCGAATGATGCGAGAAAAACCGCATAACGGTATTGAAAGCGGCGCACGATAACCATCTGGGTACGCCAGCGCTTGAGCTTTCTTGAGTGAGAATGCCTTGGAAAATTGCGTATCATATACTTCTATTTTGCCTGTGATCTAATTTTCTTGCACCTTGTTGTGTGTGGGTTAGACTTAAAGTATGAAAATCTGGACGGGAAAATTTTTCCTCATCTTGGCCTTTGTCGTAGCGACCTGCTTATTGAGCTTGGGTTGTTCAACCTCTGGTCCTGAAAAAGCGGCAACTTCTGAAGAAATCGAAAATGAAGTCAGTATTAAAAGTGACAAAGAAAATCTAGATGAATTGCGTAAAGATATTCCCGAAGAAGTAAAAAAATCAAATGATCGTATCGCAGCGACTCTTAAGCGGTGGAAGCAACAAAAGATGGCGCCAGAAGATTTACGCTCGCGCTTTAGCGACGAGATTAGAAAAGCTCGTGAAGCCATGGATAAAAAACATCAGCGACAACGTGCAGACTTTCAAAAGCAAAAAGCTAAGAAGAGAAAAGAATTTCAAGAAAAACAAAAAGAAGCGCGCGATGATTTCTTCAGCCATAAACCTAAGGGTGAGCGTCGTAGTGATTTTATAAGTGATCAAAGCACTGAGCGTGAAAGATTTAACAGTGATTTGCGCGATGAACGCCAAGATTTTGAAGAAAGTATTAAAGATGAGCGTAAGATTTTTGAGGGCGATATCGCTAGTCGCTGGGTTGAGTTTCGCCAAGAGTATCCCGAGTACAGTAAACTCTATCGTGAAATGAAAGAGGCTGAAGCAAAACAAAAAGAAGAAGCAAAGCTAAATCCCACACCCTATGCAGGATGGCCTTACAAAGCGGATGACGAGAAACCAACGGGTGTAGGCACCGGTGCTAATCCAAAAGCAACGCCTCCAGAAGCTGTCGATGTGAATAAAGGTGGAAACGGTTGGCCAACAACTGACCCATCAGAATTTGATCAGTTACAAAAAAGTGGCACAGGGCCTTAATCTTTAAGAGCTAGTTCCGCCTGTTCTTTGGTGAGCATGCGAAATTGTCCACGATCAAGACTTCCAAGGGTTAATCTTCCAATTGCAACACGTTGAAGTTTTAATACGTCAAAGCCAATTTTTTCAAACATGCGTCGTACTTGTCTGTTTTTTCCTTCAACAAGAACTACTTTGTACCAGTCATACTGATCACCAGATCTGATGCGTTCAATATGTGAGGCTTTGGCTTTACCTTCTGCAAGTGTGACGCCCATTTTTAGTCGTTCAATGTGTTTTTCTTGGGGCTTTCCTTTGACCTTCACTTTGTAAACTTTGCGAATTTTCTTTTTTGGATGTGAAACGGCTTGTGCATATTCACCATCGTTAGTGACGATGAGAAGACCTTCGCTATCAAAATCAAGTCGACCTACTGGAAACACGCGATCTTTAACACCGATCAAAAGATCTTTAATTGTGGGGCGACCTTCGGGGTCATTCAATGTTGTGACCACACCGGCTGGTTTATAGAGCGCGATGTATGTTGGATGTGTGGGTGTTCGTAAAAGTTTACCATTAACTTTAACAGCGTCTTTTCCGGGAATTACTTTAAAGCCCATTTCACGGATGATTTTCCCGTTAACAGTTACTTCGCCTTGGGAAATCATTTCTTCTGCTTTTCGGCGACTGGCGATTCCGCATTCTGAAATATATTTTTGAAGTCTAACGAGATTCTGACTGCTCATGAAAATACTATCCTTTAACTACTAACTACAGGCTCACTTGCCCAGCGTGACCAGACATGAGTTTTGCCAATTCTTTAAGTCGCATGTAGAGCGCTTTATCGTCAGGGAATATCTGATCAAAGGCGATCTGTCCACCTTCAAACGCTTGGCGGACAAAGGTTTCAGTGCCTTGAGTGTGGGTGCGTACAGCGTGAATGGCACGATCAAGGGTGGTGATGAGTTCCATGTAATACGGATCACTTGGCCGGTGGACGTAAAATCTTTCTAATCTTTTAAGAGGGTAAAAAATCCTTGGTTCTTGGCTGATTGCCGTAATCTTAATCACTTGGCTTTGTCTGAAGGCGAAGCCCGAAATAAATTGTGCCTCCACACCACTTGGGTGAACTAAAAAGCGAACTTGGCTATGAGGTGCGGGCTTGAGCTTTTGAATATGTTGCGGGAGTAATTCAAGCCCAGCATCGTAGTGTAATTCTTGATCAGGGCCTAAGGGTAAAATTGAGCTTCCTTGAATGCGTACTAAATTATTATAAGTTCTAACTGCAACATTGCTTTGCGCATTTTTTCTAATTGCTACGATGCGATTATCACCCTCAGGTATGAGCCGTAAGTTTTCACCTTCTTTTAAAAAACTTTGCTCATAATTTCTGACAGTGATGTAGAGATTTTCAATTTGCGTGACCATGAGTAATTGTAGACGCGGTAAATTCCAGAGTTGATCGAGCATGAAAGAGGCACCGACTTGAGAGAAAAATCTTTGAAGGAGATCATGTATGTCTGTGTAAAGTTCTGTCTTTTTTTCTTGCCAGTGGGGAAGTTGAAGGCAGTCGGCAAAAAACTGATTAAGTAGATCTGGTGTTACTGGATCTTGTGGTTGACTGAAATTTTTGAGGTAATGATATAGCCCGACGCGTCCAGCTTCTTCGTCTTTAAGTGAGCCCAATATGAAAGACACTAAATCCGCAGCGGTTTTGACCATATCTAATGACAATAGAAACTACCGGGGGGCATTGTCCAGTACTCATTTCATGATTTTGACTCTTGCCGATCAGTCTTTGAGATGATCTAGTTATCCACATGAGTAGGCAGATGAATCCAGGCATTTTTGGCGAAGCAGTAACCCCTTTTGAGTCTAGTAAAATTCTAGAGCCACTGCCTTTATTTGAAAGTACTTACTCTGGTGGCCCCACAAATGAAGAAGTGATGGAAACACTTAATAAAACAAAATACCAAAATGAAGAATGGGTAAAATCTGTTAATCTTCGTATGGATAAAACAGCACAAAAGGTCGGTCAGATTGATGAGCGCCTTAAACAAATTGTACATGAAGTTCAAGATCGACTGGCTTTTGTATCAGGTAGACTTAAAGAAAAGCAGATAAGTGAATCAAAAATAGAATCTTTTTTAGAACGCCATAATCAGATTGTGCAGTCGTTTGAACTTCGGCTCACACAGGCACAGCGAGTTATAGAGAATCAAAGTCTGCAATTAAATAAACAACAAGAAATGATTGATGATGCTCGTCGGCATATTGAAAAATTAAAAAGACTTTAATTATTTAGAAGTTGAATTAATAGTTTTTGCCATTCGCACTAAGAACTCTCGCGCATTTACAAAGCCCGTTACAGTAATATCATTTAAAACCTGACCTTGAGTATTAATAAAAATTATCGTTGGCAAACCTACCACTTTGTATTTTTTCTTTAACTCTTCGACAATAGGTTGGTCTGAATGTGTGGCATCAATTTTAAATCTTTTGAAAACTTCCCCCTCTTTAATAACCGTTGCATCTGTATAAGTCAGAGCTTCTAATTCATGACAGGCTACGCACCAATCAGCTGTGAAATCTAAAATGATTGGCTGATTTTCATTTTTAGCTTGGTGAAATAATTTCTCATCATAATTTTGCCATACTAATCCTGTTTTTTTTTGCGTTTGTATTGAATCAGTTACTGAAGTTGTTATGAAATTTGAAGGCAAAACTCCAATAGCTACAAGACAAAGCCCAAAAAAATAGATGGCAAGTAGGATTCCCTTTTTAATTTGTAGGGCACGAACTTGAGATGCTGGAGCAAAAGCTCCGTAGTAACTTGTGCCTAAGAGTAAGAAGCTGCCTGCTAGGGTGTAGAGAAATTTTGATGGAATTATGGGAGCTAAATAATAAAAAGCCATGATGATAAACGTAAGACCAAAAATGAATTTAGTAGATTCCATCCAACCGCCGGCTTTTGGAATTTTTGTAAGGAGCCCTGAAAATGTGCCCAGTACAATAAAAAGAATCCCCATTCCCATGGCAAAAGTGAATAGCAGTGTAAATCCAAATGTGACGTCTGCTGTTTGTGCTACATAAGTTAAGATGCTCACAAGTACGGGTCCTATACACGGTGATGCAACTATTCCTGCAAAAAGCCCCGCGGCAAATGCCCCTGGCAAACCGGTACCGGTTTGTGCATTACCAAATTTATTTCTTAATATGGCGGGTACTTGTAGTTCAAAAAAACCGAGCATGCTTAAACCCATGGCTATAAAAACAAGAGCTATAAAACTAACAACCCAAATATTACTTAATAAACTTCCAAAAAGGGCTCCTGTGGTTGCAGCTACTACTCCAAGTGCTGAGTAGGTGAAACCAATGCCTAAAACGTAGGCGACACTTAAACTAAAGGCTCTTGATTTTTTATTTTGTGCAGCACGTGCACCAATAATTGAAATCGTAATGGGGATCATCGGAAATATACACGGCGTGAGGCTAGTTAAAAATCCGCCAATGAAAACAAAAACATAAACCCAAAATTTTCCACGTGCTAGAGCTTTTTGAAAACCATCTTGTACAAGGCCAGTATCTTGAGTTGCAGTAATTTTTGAATCGACAACTTCATATGAAAAAGGAAGTGTTACAGTTTTTGGAAAAAGACAATATTTTGCGCTACAGGCTTGATAAGTAACTTTGATAGCACCTTCACGTTTACCGATTCCTAACGATTTAGGAAATTTAATCGTGGTTCGAATATTGGCTTGGTTTTCCATTCCCTCCCGTGATTTTTTAGTAACGGGATCAATAAACATATGAGTTGGATTCACAGTAAAGTCACCTATTGTGATTCCTTCATCATTTGCCCACTTAAGTTTGAGCATGTCTTTATAAGCATGGTGCCCGGGGGCAACGGTCATTTCAACAGTCACTTGGGCTTCGCCACCAGCCATAACTTTTGTTGGTTCTAGATGAACTTGAACACTTACTGGATTTTCATTTACTGAAGGTTGGGGTTTGGTCTCTGACCAACAAGTTGTTGGAAAAACAACCACCATGAGTGTCAGAAAGCTCAGCAATTGAAAAGAGATGGACTGTTTCAAGAATTAGCTCCTCAGTCATTATTATCGGCTTTTTTCAGTTTTGTCATGAACAGATGAACCTAGACGTATGGCGGGGTATTTTAATTCAGCGCAATTTTAAGTACCTGGCTCATATCGCCCACGAGATGAAACTTAAGCCCCTTTTTAATGCTGGAGGGAATTTCTTTAAGATCTCTTTTATTAGAGCGGGGTAAGATGATTTCTTTATAATCATTTCGTTTTGCAGCGATGATTTTTTCGCGAATTCCCCCAACGGGTAACACCGCACCTGTTAGTGTGAGTTCACCAGTCATCGCAAGGCCTTTACGTATTTTTTGATTTGTCACAAGTGTATAGAGACTTGTGGCTAAGGTGATCCCTGCACTGGGGCCATCTTTTGGGACTGCCCCTGCAGGCACATGTAAATGAATGCTATTTTCATCGATATATTTTTTAGCAAATTTGTTTCCACTTAAGGCTTTTTTCACGTACGTCCATGAGAGATTTGCACTTTCAGTCATCACGCTTCCAAGTTGACCGGTAAGTTTTAAACTCATGTCATTACTCTTCACTCCAACACTTTCAATTGTCAAAGCTTCTCCACCCAGTGGTGTCCATGCAAGCCCTATGGACATACCTGGGCGCATACGTGGTTGTGTTGAATCAGTAAAATAGGGAGGGCCAATGAGTGTTTCTAGATCCCTTGGTTTAATCACACGATTACGTGATTTTCCCATGGCAATATTATAAGCGTGTTTTCGGCTGATACGCTCAATCCACTTTTCAAGGCCGCGAACACCGGCTTCACGAGCATAACCTTGAATAATTTCTTTGATCGCGTCTGAGTTAAAGCTCAATTGCTTTTGTGTAAGGCCGTTTTTTTCTAATTGTTTTGGGATAATATGTTTTTTTGCAATGGCGATTTTTTCTTCTTGAATATAGCCAGCGAGCTGAATGACTTCCATCCGATCAAGTAAAGGTTGTGGAATTGTATCTGTTTGATTGGCCGTGCAAATAAAAAGCACATTGCCCACATCAAAGCTTAAATCTAAGTAGTGATCGCTGAATTCAACGTTTTGTTCTGGATCTAAAACTTCAAGAAGTGCACTTGACGGATCACCTCGATAATCATTTCCAAGTTTATCGACTTCATCAATCATGAATACGGGGTTAATAACGCCTGTGCGTTTGAGGCCTTGAATTATTTTACCAGGCATTGCCCCTACGTATGTTCTTCTGTGACCTTTGATCTCAGCTTCATCGTGCATTCCACCAACACTGAATCTAAAAAACGGACGCTTGAGAGCTTGAGCGATGCTCTTACCAAGTGAAGTTTTACCGACTCCGGGAGGGCCAACGAAACAAATGATGCTCCCTTTAGAATTTTTCTTTAATTTTTTAACAGCAATGAACTCTAAGATGCGTTCTTTGATATCGTCGAGGCCATAATGATCATGATGAAGTATTTTTTTTGCATATTTAAGATCGTAGTTTTCAGTGGCAGATATTCCCCAAGGTAAAGAAGTCATCCAATCGAGATAATTATAGGTGACGCCAAACTCCGGGCTATTCTCTGCAAGAGTGTCAAGTTTCTCCATTTCATCGTTGAAGCGTTTTTGCGCTTCTTCTGAAAATTGAAGTTTTGCTACACGCTCTTTAAACTTAGTCGTAGCTGCTGTTTTTTCATCAACACTTTGGCCAAGTTCTTTTTGAATAAGTTTAATTTGTTCATTGAGAAAATAATCGCGCTGAGCTTTGCCAACGTTTTGATTTATTTCATTATAAATTTTTGTTTGAAAATTATGAACATCAATCTCTTTTTTCAAAAGATTGAGGAGTTTTTCAAGACGTTTTTTCACATCAAGCTGCCCCAAAAAATCTGCATATGTTTCATTATCACGAATGAGAATACTTGCGAGCAGATCACTTAATCTTCCAGGGCCATCAACATTGACCATGGCTAAACGCATCTCTTCGGTAATAAGTGGGTTGTCTTGACTGATTAGTTTGAATTGATTAACAACAGTTCGAGCTAATGCCTCTGTTTCAATGTCTTTGGAATAAACGTCATCTAAGTATTCAACGAGGCCAATCATTTGGGGTTTGGCCTGTAATATACTTTTAAGTTCAAACCGCTTGATGCAATTTACCAGAATTGAGAGGCTGCCATCAGGTAAATTTATTTTTTTCAGAATGTTTCCTACGACCCCAAATTTCATCAGCTCTTTATCATCTTGAGAATCAATCGTATTTTTTAAAGCGATAACGCCGATAAGCGGAGCGTCAGTAACTTTTTCTTTGTGATCTAAGAGAAAGCTAATCATGTTTTTATGACGATCTTGACTCAAGACCATTGGCACAATCATGCCAGGAAAGATCACTGCTTGATTGACTGGGATAAGTGGTAGCTTTTCTGGAAGGACCTCTAAGGTAGCTCTGCGCGAAGTACTACTAATCATTGAGGGTGCAATTTTTCTGCCCCCTGAAGACTTTTGTTTACTGTTAGATTTTGAGTTCGCCGTTGCCATAACTGAAATATGGATTTAAATCTGCGAATGTCAAAAAGATTGTTTAAGTCGCACAATGTTACTTATTAATACTGAATACTGGCTGAAATTTCTTTCAAAGGTATGAAGTGCTCAGAACGAATATGATCGTCTACACGTCTAAGTGAGTCTTTAAACTCTTTTACGTACATCTGTAGTGCAGGTGGTAAATCATAGCTCGTATCTTTAAGGAGCGTTAGATTATTAGGTTTAAAGAACATTCGGTGTGCCATGAGTTGTCTGAAAATATCAATTGGGGTAGCTAATTTTTTCAAATCAATTGCCGCTATTTCAAGATTTGCTGGTGGTGGAACGCGAAGTCTCATAGAGGCTTTACGTACTGGGATGCTACTGAAACTAAAATGTTCTGCTGCATGCATAACCGATACGTCAAAAATATAAAAAGCCAATGCACGCGCCAGATTGTCTTTTTTGAAAATCAAATCTTCATTTGGAAAGCCCTTGATCAATTGCGAAATATGACTGGCCCATAATTTTATATTTGAGTCTTGTGGTATGTTTTTACAAACTTTTACAGTGAAATCATAAATCACATCATAATAGGCTTTGAGTCTTTGATTAAAAGCTGTGTCTGTTTTATTAAATTTATACGGATAAACATATTCTGGATAAGATGAGTTTCCCTTAATTCCACAAAAGCTTATTGATTTAAAAAAATAATTGCTGACACCAGTTGATGGAAACGGTGTGTAACAAAGATCTTGCCGGTTGCTCACTATAGAATGCTCTGACCACTGAACTCGTCTATTGAGGGGAAGTGTTAACCACATATGTGGCTTGAGAATTTCATAAATCAAATGCCCCTCGGGCAACAGAGCTTTAGTGACAGCATTGATGGTATCCATTGGGAAATGCACTCGTGGGTGGGCTAAAATCGTTAATGAGATCGATCCATTTTGCAAAACAAAATATTTTGCCAATTGCCATGCGTTTTTATTTTCAGGTTTTACTAAGAGTCCATTTATAAAAATCGCTTCACATTGAATTTCCGACTTATTTTTTGAATACAATGAAATCGTTGGAGTAGAATACTGACCTTCAAGGTTTTGAAGAAATTCAATGGGAGAAAAATCAACTTTTAAATATTCTTTATCTGGAGTCATTATCGAACCAAAAATCTCAACATCTTTTTTATCGAGAACTGGATTTAAGAAATTCGCATAAACCGTGTTTTTGAAATATGAAGAAAAATCTTCATTGGAGACAACATCTAATTTTGGATTGGCAAGAGTGTCTTGTGCTGCATCGATCCAATCAACGCAAATCTGTTTTGCATATCGATATAAGATTTTAGCTGCAAATTCAGTGGATTCATCATCAGGAAAGGTTAACACCGTGGGAGCGTCACGATCAGGATGCATCAATGACGGTTGTGGCCAGGGTCTTTTAAAATCTACTGTATTTTTAGCTATTGGCGATTTTGTAAATCGCATTTTCTCAGGAAACATTTGCTGCATTCTTTGCAAAATAGGCTGATCTAAAATCATCTCTGGTTCTTTAAAGGCATGACGCGCCGCTAGCTCGTATGAACCTCTTACCAGATTTAAGAATTCTTTAAGCGACGGAGCTTTTGAAAACATGCAGAAATGATATCCCTCAGATTGAGGGATTGCAAGTGGGCTTAGGTACGCAATCTTAGCGGATAAGGTCTAAGAGCTTACCTGTATAGAATTCTTGATACCCTTTATATTCATTCACAAAATCAGATCTTGTAATGGTGTAAGGGATATTCGGAACAGCACCATTATTTTCCACCGCAACTCCATCTGGCCTGAAAAACAAAGATTTTGTCATGCGCAAGTTAACTTGTGAAAAATTAAGTGGTGATTGTACCATCACGTGTCCACCGGCACCCATGGTTCTTGTGCCTAAGAGTACTGCGCGCCCAAAACCTTGAAGCATGGCGGGAAACGCATCTCCACCCGAACCTGACATTTCATCAATAAGAACAACAATGGGTTTTGTATATCGAATATGATTTGGTGCATTTTGAGTTGAGCCATCAAGTGAAGTCAACGGAGTCATAAAACTCCCTGATAGCCAGCTGGTTTTAATAAGTTCAAAAGTATTTAAAACACCCTGATACTCTAAAGTATTTTGATTAATCTCTTGAGTCCAACTTTTGAATGACAAGTACTCTTGTTTATTTGCCAAGAGTTGAAACTGCATGGGCTTAAAGGTCGTAGACATAAACAGACTTACAAGTTGATGCAAGAAGCTAACCCTACCTCCGCAATTATGATCTTGATCGATGACAAGGCCGATGGTGTTTTTTTCTAAAGCCGAAATTGCAAATTCATATTGGGCAAACCGTAGACCAAACTCTGGTTCACCCATAGGGCCCATAGGTGAGTAATGTGGAATTCGTAAATATCCCACATTACCTTTGAGAGTTGGATAGTAATAAGCCACAAACGGTGACTTCATAATGATTGTTGCATTACTTGGTATTGCAGCTCGCGTGTTGCCTGAGCATCTAAAGCTTCGTTCGGCGTGAAAATCTTTAAACTCAGTCCACATGTCTTGGCTTGAGATATTATTAAAATCTCTTCTTGAAGGTGAAACTTTTAAAAAACGATTAATATTAAGGGCTGTCTCATCTACAGCTTCGCCAGTAACATTCCATTTAAGAAGTACTTCTGTGGGGATAAATTCATTTTCTTTTAATAATGAAAGTCGAATTTCTCCGGTGGGTACAGGCACATTTGAACCTGGCCTATAGGGGATCATCATAGCGGCTCGCCTACGAGCAGTAGCTGCATAACCAGCGCTTGAATAAGTTTGAAGCACATCTAATAATCTTGAAACTGGAAGGCCATTAACGGCGATTATTTCATCGCCGCGTTCAAAGGGAAACTCTGTGTGATTAAGAACCATTCGGTTTACTTGATCAACGAGTACTTTTCCGTCAACTAAATCAGTGGTGATTGGAAGTGTTGCCACTTGAGTTGTTGGTAGTGAAGCGCTGAAGTGAGAGTCTTTAAACTCAGCAACAAATTGCACTAAAAGATAATAAAAATCGACATTACTTTGCGTGAGGGGGATTCTGGCCTGGTATTTTCTAGCAAGTCTATCGATGTTAATGCCCAACACCTGATCTTTGTATTGGAGTGGTCCGTAACCAGATTTAATTATTGCGACGAGTTGATTGAGATCACTTATTTTTTCAGCACTTGAAAGTTGGCCTGATGAAGCCTGTATTGAGATGATTGTGATTGCTACGAATAGTATTTTTGAAAGTATTCCCTTTTGCATATTATTCCCCCCGGATTAATTGTCGCGAGAATAAGCGCAGTGCACAGGCTTGGCAAGGGAGATTTGGGTTATTTCGAGTGATTTCTTATGGGTTTCCTTGGGGTAACCATTGAAAATCTGGATTTTTCTATTGCCTGAGTGAGAACGGGGCGTCTACACTTTTTAAGGTAAATTATAATAACTTATGGTGGGGGCAACTGTGAAAACACTGTTTACGAGTTTAGTATTAATATTTGCTTTAGGTCTTGGGGGTGCTTCAGCATCCGCAAGTGCTATCTTTGGTGATTCGGGTAATGATCGATGTGGTGTGGGGAGTATGCTTTGGAAGGGTAATTCTGTATCAAGTCAAATTTGTGAAGAAAGTACTAACGCTTTGAGTATGGATGCATTCTCAATAACCACAGGTACCTCTGGATGTAGTAATAGTGGAATAGTTAATAATGTATCTGAGCAGCAGCTTCATTTCGCTAGCGTAAATCTAGAAGAAATTGTTTCAGATATGGCAAAAGGCCAAGGTGAAGTATTAGCTGGTTTTTCTTACTCACTGGGTTGTTCAAGTTATGTACGAGCCCACTTTGGCGAAGTATCACAAAAAAGTTTTCAAGAAATTGTTCCACAACAACATGTTAGCCCTATTGATTTGATTCAAAGAACCAAAGCAAAAATTGGCACAGATCCTGTGCTCTCGGCTAACTGTAGGGGGGTATAAAATGAAATACTTATTTTTGATTTTAATATTGTTAGTAAGTCTTGAGAGTTTTGCTGGTGGTAATCGTTGTGGTTTAGGTAGTAAGATTTTCGGTGGCAAAAAAGGCATCACCAGTCAAACGTTTGAAAATAGTACGAACAGGGTTAGTTCAGGTGGCGCATCAATCTCATACGGCACATCAGGATGTAAGCATGATGGGAACTTGTTCATTGATGGATTTGGAATGAACGGTACTGAACAATTGGAATATGTTGATTCAAATTTTGAAGAGCTTATTATTCAGGTTGCAAAAGGCCAAGGTGAATATTTAGATGGTTTAGCATATGTTGTTGGTTGTCCTCAGACGGCTTATTCATCATTTCGCTCTATGGCTCGAAAAACCTATCAGTCAATTTCTAATCAAGAAGTAACTCCTGTTATACTTCTCAACGAAACCAAACGTGAATTGCGCAGGGATCCCGTTTTAAAGCAATCTTGTCAAAACATTGTTGCGGGATAATTTAAGACGACTCGCGTTTTTTCTTGTTTGGCTTTTTGTTTTAACAAGTGTAATTCGGGTTGAGGCAGCGCCCACTATTGAAGAATTAAGTTTATCACGCTATTGGCTAAGGCTTATGCATTATAAGCCTCGGCTCTTTGGCGGCTATAAAAGTGAAATTGATAGTTCTAAATATTTCTTTTCACCTCTAGGTAAAACTGATCCTCACGCCGAAATTCTAGCAGCTGTCAAGGCCTTTGAAACCAGTCAGATCATTACTTTTGGAACCGATCAGTATCCAGCTCAGTGTTGGTATCCGCTTCGTATGCGATTTCTTGAAAAGCAATTGGGGCGTACTTTTTTACATCCATCATGTCCAAAATATGAAAACTGGCGTCATACAATCAAGGGTGATTCAGTATCTTTAGTATTTACGACGTATTTCAATGGCGCGCCTGCTTCAATGTATGGGCATACTTTTTTAAGAATCAATCGTCGTGAAACAAAAGATTTACCACTCTTTAACCATGCTGTTAATTTCGCTGCACAAACAAATGGTTAGTACATTGTATTAGAAGCCTTCAAAGGGCTCGTGGGTATGTATGATGGGCGGTATTCAGTCATCCCTTATTACGTGAAAGTTAAGGAATATAATAATGCAGACCAAAGAGATTTATTTGAATACACATTAAAATTTTCACAATCAGAAGTTGATACCATCATTGATCATCTTTGGGAGTTAGGTACCGCTTCAGTAGATTATTATTTTTTTGATGATAATTGTTCTTATCAACTTTTATCTTTATTGGAAGTTGCAAAACAAGAGTGGAACCTTACAAATCGATTTCCTGCATATGTGATACCCATAGATACATTGCGCGTGGTTTTAGAGCAACCCGATGCTTTGGAAAGCGTTGATTACCGTATGTCGATGTCGGGGCAACAAAAAATCAAATGGGATCTAATGAGTAGTGCTGAACATGATCTTTATTTTGATGTATTGGATTTAAAGAAATCTCCAGAAAGTATTGAATCACCCCTGGTGGCCGAAGCATTAAATTTATATTTCTCTATGTTACAAATTAAAAATCAAGGGCAACTCGCGGGATCAGACGCCGACCTCTCTCGTCGATTATTAGTAAAGCGAAGTCAATTACCTGTGCTGCCACCTGAGCAAAAATTTGAAATGCCTTCAAGACCTGATTTGGCGCACGATACTTTGCGCTCAGGTTTTGCGCAGACCTGGAGAAATGGTGAGAGCATTCAAGAATTTTCAGTAAGGTTTAGTCTTCATGATCTTTTAAATTCTGATGATGGTTATTCACCTTTTACAGATTTAGAAACTATGAATACTAGGTTGCGGTATTCTCAAGCAAAAAATGTATATCTTGAAGAATTAGCCATTTTGAATGTGACTGCATTAAATCCATGGCATCCTCTTAATAAGAGACTATCGTACTTAGCTAGTTTTGGTTTTACTCGGTCATTTGATTGTAATGGTTGCCTCGTTTTTGGCACAACTGGTGGTGTAGGACCTGCATTTTATCTTGGTACAAAAAAGATTTTAGTTTTTGCTTTAGCGCTGGGGCAGTTGCAATCCCATCCTGATTTGTCTCGAGGCTACACTCTTGGCCCGGGCGTCCAATTGGGTTTTGTTGCAACTCCAACCAATAAATTAAAATTTCTCATGCGCGGTACTTACCGCCCGACGAGCATACCAGTTGCGCTTGCGATGACGGATATTCAAGCGGGTATGGGATTTCAGTTTTCAAAAGATTGGGAGGCGAGGTTTCTTGGTCGTAAAGTATTATGGGATCAACGTGAAGCAAATGAAACCTCTCTGGGTCTGAACTATTATTTTTAAAAGTCTTAAGACCTAGGTCTAGTTCCTGAAGTTATTCTCTCTTAATTCCGAATATATTGTGTCGATATATGCTTGTCAGTTTTCATACTGGCGCGAATATTTTTGGGAGAGCAGAATGCAAATTATTAAAAAATATTTAATGTACAAACGAGCTTTGCAGGGGTTTTTTGCTGTGAACGTTTTTTTTATCATGTTTGGCATTGTTGCTTTGATTGAATATTTTAAAACCCATGAGCAGAGTGTTTTAACTCTGACCGCTGTGGGTGCTGGTACTTTTGTATTTGGAATTTATCTTCCGATTTATTTAATGGCTCAATTAGGAAAAGTGATCAAAGAAATCAAAACTCAAACCGAGCACATGGTGGCTCAATGGGTTTCAGGTTGGTTTGAAAATTATAATCAATATGAAGAAGACGCGATTAAAGATCCACGATTTTGGCTCAATATGGTGTTACTCACCACAGAAATTTTTGGCGATCACTCAAAGCATCCAGCCGCACGATTGATTGGCGAATTTGCACCGATTTTACGTCAAGAAATCCAAAAACAAACTCATAAGAAAACAAAAGTTAAAAGAGCTGCCTAAATTTCGGTACCGGGTACCTTTTTCGTTAGCAGTGCGTCAGGAATCGCTTTTTTTGTCATTTGTAACAAGTAAAGAGTGAATTTGTTTAACTAATGCGTTGCTTATACACTCAACCATTCCACCATGGGCAAGATTGATTGGGCTTTGGCTAATCATCTGGATCTGATTGACTGACGTATCAAGAATTGCGGCTCATTCTTTTGAATTTTATCGACTAAGAATTAGCAGGGGCTTGAGGTGTTGCTGGAATACTTAATGCTCCCGTATTATATCCACAATCCACAAAATGAATTTCACCTGTAACGCCACTTGATAAATCACTGGCTAAATAAAGACTGGCTTTACCAACTTCATCAGCAGAAATATTTCTTTTCATGGCACTCATAGTGCCAACTAAGTCAAGT
>Ga0163151_10005073_pt1 | contig 17132 bp, 16 predicted proteins | sample OliLakLV19MP5IB2_FD_145596 | JGI IMG/M metagenome (GOLD analysis project Ga0163151, IMG submission 145596) | Freshwater microbial mat bacterial communities from Lake Vanda, McMurdo Dry Valleys, Antarctica - Oligotrophic Lake LV.19.MP5.IB-2 | ecosystem: Environmental > Aquatic > Freshwater >...
ATATGAAATAGTGATGTCAGAAGGTGCTAAAACTTATCTTACAAAGCTGGTTTCAGCATACAATAAAGAAAAACTATTTAAACCCTATAAAGATTTTTGTGTACGAATTTCTGAAATAATATTGGAAAATAACCGGCAGTATAAATTCCCCCGTTCATTAGCATCCACCATTATTGAGATGTCGCATTCACAAAATTATTATGTAAAAAACCTGCCTTCACTTTCAGATTTAAAAAAGGGAAAGGAGGAAAATGTGGTACATAAGTTTATTGAGAGTTTAGTATTTAGCTCAATAAAACAGGAATTATTACTTAGCCCACCTGAAATTGTCAAGGTTTAACTGTAAAGAGAAATGACCTGTAGTAATGCCTGGGGTGTACATAGCACCGCCGTATGATATAGAAAACCTTTTTACTTTAAAGCCGAATCCCCACGAAAATCCTGATAATCCGCGGACTTCATCAAGTTTCATATCATTACGCATACGTGGATTCAAGCCAAAACGCAAGCGTAAACTTTTGCCCAAAATAAATTCAGTAGCAAAAGTGAGATGGCTAAATATTTTCTTACCTACTGTTACTTTAGGTTCAATTTCTTCGCCTGTTTCCAATGATATTTGTTTGGGTTTGTTATTGTTGATATAAGTAGTTGCTTTGGTTTGCAAATTGGTGCCCGTAAATAAAAAACGAATGGGCATGTGTCGCGGTTTGAAACTTAATCCAGCTTGCAATTCATAGGGTAGGGGTTCTTTGGCATCAACGCCATTAAAAGTATTGAACTGTGTTCCAAAATTGCGGAATACAACTGCGGCATCAAACAAACTATCACCACTGCGAACATTCACGCCCGCATCCATGGCTAACCCAGTAGAACGATTTCCGCCATAATTCGCTGATATATATTTTGCACCCACGCCAAAGTTCACCCATTTATTATAAGCTTTTGAATAGGCAACATTAAATGCATTTTCACCCGCTTTAAAAGTACCTAGCGAGTTTTGCGATTCATCATAACCATTAAAAGTTCCGTAGTTTATATATTGTAATCCAACAGCAATGTTGCCATATTTTTTCAGGGAGTAAGCTGTTCCAAAATACCCAAAGTTGATATCGGCTAGATAGTTTACCCAATTGGTGCTGAGTTGCAAGTGCATTTGTGGATTTAATAATGCCGGGTTCTGTTGCACATTGGCCACATCGTCGTCCATCACTTGTATGCATGAACCACCCAGCGAAGCCACCCGAGCCGATGACGGTAATTTGAGAAAAGTAAAAATTTGAGATCCTCCCACCTGAGCCATACAATGACTGGCTATAATTAGAAGCGTAATAATGCTATATATTCTTTTCATTTTTATACAAGACCCCATGCAAAGATAAATGGTTGCATGCGGAAATAAAAATTGTGGGTTGAAGGCGGAAAATTAACCGCAAGGTTCGCAAGGTTCGCTATTGTTATTATTCTTTACATCCTTTGAGTTTAACATTGCGTTCTTTGCGGCACAAATAGTGGCTACTCCTCCTCCTCCCCATCTGCATAACTATCTGTATCATTATCCAAACTTACACTAGCCTGCTCCAATTTTCCAGTAGCAAAATCCACAGCAAAATCAATAAATACTTTAAGTGCAGGCGTGAACATAAATTGTTGTTCGCCTGTTTTTTCTATAATATTTCGGGTAGCCATGGTGCGAAGAAATTGTCTCCGAGATTCGGAATCACGCAATTGTTTATTGGCTTTTATCAAATCTTGATAAGAAGAATTTTCGAAATATTTATCAATTTGATCGTACTCAAATGGTGCATACTGGAGCTGGTCCATGAAGTTTTTTCCATCTTTGTCGAGCTCGTAACTTAGTACCGCCATCATAATACATATATCTCTCGATAATTGTTCCTTGGTTTCAAAACTTATGATATAAGCATATTCACTTTCTATTTGCAAACCATAGTTGAAACTCTCTTTGAAAAAAGAGGTGTAGAAATCTTTGTTCTGTTTTATAATTTCAAAATCCATTTCGTTGCGTAGCAAAAATTTTCCTGCCATCAACTGGTTCACGATTTCTTTATGTTGCTTAGGATATTCCATATTTATATATTTTTATTTTGGGTACTTTTAAGGTTACATGTGTGGTTCTTACGGTGGTGTGCTTGTCCGATGGGTCGAACTCTTTCGTTAAATCATCTTCGAATAAAAGTGAAGTGATTGAAAATAATTTTTCGGTTTCTATTTGATTATATTCATTTTTGAGCGAAGCAGAGGCCCATTTGAAAAAATCGGGAACAGGCATTTGCGCTATCAAATCATTTTTATATTTATCTTTATTAAAAATCCACATTTCGGTGTCAACCAATTCTTCATTGATAATGATATCTTCCACGTTCTGGAATTGCATCACAAATTCTTTGGCATGATAATACATTTCATTGCTATAAGGATTGTCACGCGTTACTTTAAGTAGGGGAGGAGTTTGCACCCTATTCGGTTTTTTCAGAAATTCTATCCACCCAGTCAGAATAAGGCTTTCCGTCCGTATACGTTCTATTAATGGTAATAATTCATTGGTCAATATTTTTGATTGATTCAATAAATCGTGATTAGTTTGTACCAAAAAGAAGTATATTCTTTCAAATTGTTTTCTAATAGTTTCATCACTAAAATTGAGGCGTTTCACATTCAGAAAATTTGAAACTTCTAATAATTGATTTACGATACTTTGTGAATGGTTGATATCAAGAATTTTATTTAAAGGCTCTATATAATATTCAATCCAAAAAGTCGCTTTCTCAACTTTTTCTTTATAATCAATTTTGCTTACATTCGACTTAAGCTCACGGGTTTCAGCCAATAATCTTAATGTGTTTTTCTCTATTGATTCTAGGAATGCAAATATTTCGCTATATAATTCTTCGAGACGTTTCGCCAATATAAGTTTATCGCCATTAATACCTTCTACTATGAGTCTGAATAATTTACCGATACTGCTATTATACTTCTCAATTGTTTCAGGGAGCATGGGTTTAAACTCACGCAATACAAATTGAAAAAGATTATATATTTCTCCACTAAATTCGGCTTCATCGCCACTCACTGATCGCAGTATTTTATAATCGAATAACTGGTGTTCTATTTGTCCATAGTGTTTTTCAAATTCTCTGAAAGACCTAATAGGTATACTCCCTTCGTTATTTTGTTTTTCGAACAAATATACCAAAGCATCAAAATGCGTAGCGAGGAAATTGAGTATGGTTTTTGGTTCTGCTTGCATAATTATATATATATTGAGTTTGTTTACTATATAATATATTAATTTAATAAAGCAGCTTCGGCATAAACTGCATGGTGATTTTCGTTGATACTAATTTTGCCCGCAGAGGGATATATAAAATAATATTTACCAAAGCCAGGAACCGCATCAGGTGCAGCAAAGATGGGGATGAAATGATGCTCTCTACAGAAACGAACCAACTCAGGCCTGTTCTGTTTGTCAATTGTTGCAACCTCATCAATAAATAGTGCAATACGATTTTCCTCATCATTTATTGCAAGTCGATTTATAATATTCATCACAATCACCAAACGTATCATTTTATCAGTACCATCACTCTCTATTTGCTCGCTCAAATCTACTGGCCGGCTTTGTCCTTTGCGGGTTAGATGCAAAGTCATATCGAATAAATCTTCGAATTTTATTTTCTTACTGGTATCCAAATAATGGTTCAATATTTTTAAACTCTCACTTTGGTCAAAATCGAACATCATCTGCCCTTTTATTTCTTGTATCTTACTTATTTTTTTCAATTCATCCATCAACCTGCGGTTTTCTATCAATTCAATTCGCAGCGATTCGATATCTGAAATTCTGGTTTTGCCCAATTTCTGGTTAAAGTTATTGACTACAAATTCTTGAAACTCTTCAAATCGTTTTAATAAGGTATATGCAGGATTTGCAAACTGTGTACTGATACTTTCCAGCAAACCTTCTATACTTCTTTCCTTGCTGTCAATCAATCCAATTTCTTCATCATAATAATTGATAAATTCTTCTTCGCTTGCAAAGTTGCTTAATAGTTTTTCTTTGAGTTTTTGGAACAAACTATCTTTCTTCGATTTTAATATATTGCGTTCTTCAGTTTGTAGTTTGATACGTTTATATAACCTATCCAAATCCAATTCACTTTCTGCCTCAACACCAGTTAATCCCATCCCTTCCAATTCTTGCTTGAAAGTTTGAATTTCCGTTAAACGATTCTCATATCTATCCCTATTGCTACGGGCCTCTTCGAGGCGTAACTGTTGAGCTTCTATATCTTTTTTAATACCGATTGATTGTTGTTCCAATTGTTTTTTGGTAATGAGCAATTCTTTTACTTCATCTTTGATTGCTGTAATACTTTCTATCAATTTAGGTCTAGTTTTTAATTCAGCCAATTTGAATTTGATGAGCTCAATTTCACGTAATATATGTTCAAGTTCGTCTTGCGTTTTTTGTTTGTCTTGTACTACTTTTAATAATACTTCTTGTTGTTGCAAATCGAGCATATAGTCTGCCAATTCTGCTTTCAATTCTTCTATGGTTTTTAAATCTTTTAATATAATACCTTTTGATATATCAATTTCACCATCGAATAAATTTAGTTTTTTTCCAGTCTTGCTAATTTTCTTTAATATATTATCAATGGGTAAACTGCTTATTTGCTCACTGAATATAGTGTTGAGCAGCTTCCTGTCCGATTCTTTTTCAGCAATATTATGTATTAATAAATTTTTGAAATTCTTAATTTGTTGCTCGTGGAGTTGAACTCTTTCTTTTAATGTTTTTATTTTTTGCTCCAATAATGCAGGTGTCAAATTTTGTATATCCACCATCGTAATTCTACTTTCTATTTCCTTACGATTTTTATCATGGTTTGCTAACATTTCATTCAAGATAGGAACACCTTCATAACTATTAATTAGTTTCAGTTTGTTTTCTTTTTCCAATAATTGGAAAGTTTTATTTTCAATATCCGAATCGTTCTTTCCTTGCTTTCGTGTTAAATCTTCTTGCTTGGGATGTAGCTCTTCGCTTATATACATTCTCACACGATCCATCTCGCCACGTTCCTTCATCAAGTTATTTTGCAATACAGGAACCGTTTCTTCATACTGTTGGCTGAAAGCATAATACAATTCGCTAATCGCTCTCTGCCTTGCACCATACTGGCCTACCGCTTCTCTAAACTCTTCAAAATCGCCACGAACAGCTTTCACATTTCTGATCTCATTATTGATACGGGAAAGGTCGGTAATGTCTTTTTTATTTTTTTGCGAGAAGTTCAGTTCTTCCATCTCACGGTTATCTGCCACCAGCAAAGCCTCTTTCAAATTTTTGTTGGTTATAAGTTTGGTATTGATGAGGTAGCGATAAATTTTAGAGAAATTATTGCTCAAACCATCCATCCGCACTTTGTCATCGAGCCAAACAACACCATTGTTTTTGCGACCACGTTGGTATACTTCCATAAACACCTCACGTTTGTCTTTGTATTCATAAAGCGTAACCCCATGTTTCATTAGGTTTTCTTTTACTTCTTCGAACTTGAGAAGCTTGCTATCGGCATCAATAAAATAGTCTTTGTTATAAGCACTATCAATGCGGAAATACTCGAGATTGCTATCACTATCACGTTTTACCAAAATAGTATAATACGTTTTCTTATGTATCTCGAACAATATATAACTTTGGTTGGGCGATGGGAAATAATGGTGCAGCGTTTCCTTGTCACCACGACGTTGACCGCTAAAAGTCATTTTGTTGCCGTCAACAATAAACAAAAAGTTGAGAGCGTATATCAGGGTCGATTTTCCCACGTTGTTAGGACCCACCAATTGCAGCGAATCGCAGTCGCCCAAGTTGATCTCGGCCTTTTGATATACCTTGGTATTGATTAAAATAATTTTGTTAAGCATGAGCTAGTTTTAAATATTATGCGAAATTAGTTTAGCATACGTTGGGGTTACATACAGTTTTTGCACAAAAAGGAAGAATAGTGGTAAATGATTATTGGTAAATGATGTGTGATGAATTGTGGTATATGCTCATCATATTTGTCATCCCGAGGGAACGAGGGATCAACGGTGCTAGCGGGAAGTAGTAGATGTCTCTCCCGCAAGCTTGCGGGACGACATGACAAATTCCTGCAGCATTACTTAGCTGCCCGTGGTTGTTTGTTTTCACCAACCACAACCAATTTTTACGTTCATTGTAAACACACCAATTCCACCCCGAGCTTTTTCAACTCATCCCAAAAACTAGGGAAAGATTTTGAAACTACTTCGGGATTGTTAATCTTCAAATCGCCAAATGCTGCAAGTGCCGAAAAGGCCATGGCAATGCGGTGGTCTGCATAGGTTTCGAGTGTTTCATCAAAATTTATCGGTTCAATTCGGTGAATATATAATATATCATCAGCTATAATAGTTGCTGAATTATTCGAAAATTTATTTAGTTCTGTGTATAATACTTTTAGCCTATTCGATTCTTTATGTTTCAAATTTGCAAGGCCAGTCAATTTCACCTTTGTTTGTGTGATATAAGCTGCCAAGGCTAATGTGGGCGTCATGTCCAAGCAATGGGTGCAATCAAATTCAAATTCTGTATTTAGGGTATTTTGATTATTTGTAATTGAAATTTTATTTCCGTCAAATTGAATAGTTTTCACACCAAACATTTTAAAGTATTCGCTAATAATTGAATCGCCCTGCAAAGAATGGGTAGTCAAATTTTCAATCTCTATTTTCAATGCAGGGATAGCTAAAGCCCATAAGTAGCAATAGGATGCCGCACTCCAGTCGGATTCGATAAAATAATTTTTTACTATATGTTTGGGCTCAGTATATTTATTGCACTTTATTATATCTAATTCTTCGTCCCACATAATATCCAAACCTATTTCTTGCATCAATGTCAAGGTCATTTTTATATAGGGTCGTGAGGATATGTTTCCTACTAGGTGAATACTTAAGCCTGCACCCAGCTTACATCCAGCCATCATCAGACTACTGATATATTGACTGCTAATACTGCCATCAATTTCTATATCTTTTGAATAATTAATTAATTCCTTGCCCACAACTTCTAAGGGAGGATAACCTTCTTCCTCAATGTAGTTTATTTCAGCACCTAACTCCTTCCACGCATCTACCAACGGTTTTATGGGTCTTTGGTGCATACGTTCATCGCCACTTATTATATACTTTCCCAATGTAATTGCAGCATAAGAGAGTAAAAAACGCATTGCGGTTCCACAATTTCCTACATCCCATCCGCCGCGGCGTAATATATTCTGATTCAAACAATGATATAATACTTGGGTATCGTCCGACTCGGAAAGATTGTGGAAATTTACAGGAATGTTATATAGTTTTTGTAAAACCAAAAGCCTGTTTGAAATGCTCTTGGATGCAGGTAGGTGAATCGTTACGCGTTCATTACCGCTTACTTTTTTGAGTATTTTAATCAACTTATTTGCTGATTGAAAGAATGGTTTTTTCTATAATATCGGCACACTGATGAATTTGCTCTTCGGTAATAATTAAGGGGCAGGCAAAACGTATAATATCACCATGAGTTTGCTTGCAGAGCAATCCGTTTTTCATGAGTGCAATACATATATCATATGCAGTCTGCCTATCGCCATAAGGCTTGATAACAATAGCATTGAGCAACCCTTTGCCTCTCACCGTCGTAATTAAATCGGAGGGGATATCACGCAAACGCTTACGCAAAATATTTCCCATTTTAAAAGCATTGTCAGTCAAATTTTCTTCTTTCAACACTTCCAAAGCGGCCATTGCAACTTTGCAAGCCAATGGGTTACCTCCGTAGGTACTTCCATGCTCTCCGGGTTTGATGGTTAATATGATTTCATCACTGCTAAGCACTGCACTCACGGGCATTAATCCGCCAGAAAGTGCTTTGCCCAAAATCAAAATATCAGGTTTTACATTTTCATAATCGCATGCAAGCATTTTTCCTGTGCGGCCCAATCCTGTTTGTATTTCATCGGCTACAAACAAAACATTGGCTTGCTTGCATATATCATACGCTTGTTTCAAATACCCATCATCAGGCACAATTACACCAGCCTCTCCTTGTATAGGTTCTATAAAAAATGCACATACGTTTGGGTCTTTCACAGCTTCACGCAATGAATCTAAATTATTATAAGGTATATTGATATAGCCTGATAGCAAAGGTCCGAAACCTTTATAACTGCTAGGGTCGGAGCTTGAAGAAATGGCAGCTAGGGTACGGCCCCAAAAATTGCCATCCGCAAAAATTACTTTTGCTTGGTTATCGGGAATTCCTTTGATGGCATAAGCCCAGCGACGTGCTAATTTCAATGCAGTCTCTCCACCTTCAACACCAGTATTCATGGGCAAGACACGATCGTAGCCAAAATATTCGCAGATATATTTTTCGTATTCACCTAATAAATTATTATGAAATGCACGGCTCGTTAAAGTAAGTTTACCTGCTTGCTCCACCATAGCCGCCACAATTTTTGGGTGACAATGACCTTGGTTTACTGCAGAATAAGCGGAAAGAAAATCATAATACTTTTTGCCTTCCACATCCCATAGATAAACGCCTTCACCTCGCTCCAGCACTACGGGTAAAGGCTTATAGTTGTATGCACCATATTTGTGCTCTAATTCTATATAATATTCTGTGGAAGTAATCGTGGAGGGTTGCATGCGGCAAAGTTAAGGAAAAAATTTGGATTCAGTTCGTTGCGGCGAATAGGATTTAGGGTCAAAAAATATGATAAAAAATACCGCTGATAGTCAAGCCCGCTATTTTCTTTTGTGTTCGACATGATATATATGTTGGGCTCCCAATAACTCCAAATCGACACCGTATGGCCCTATTTGCCGCCGACGAACCGAAGCCTAAATCCCGTATCCCATCTTTATCTTTGCAAACCCATGAAAGACTTCTCTAGTGAATTTGAATTTAATACCAGCCGCAGTGGCGGCAAAGGCGGACAGAATGTAAACAAAGTTTCGAGCAAGGTTGAATTGCGTTTCCATGTGATGAATTCTGTATTTCTAACCGATGAGGAAAAAGTTTTAATCACCGAGAAACTGATGGCCCGAATCAATATCGAAGGTTATTTGAGAGTGGTATCGCAAGTAGATCGCAGCCAATTGGTGAACAAGGGGATCTGTATTGAAAAATTTTATGCTTTGATCGAAAAGGCATTGACAATCGCCAAAAAACGAAAAGCTTCAAGACCCACGCGTTCATCGGTGGAAAACAGATTGCAAGATAAAAAAATGGTTTCCGAAAAAAAGAAGAACCGCAAAATTACTTGAGAACTTTCATTATACATAATTGTTATAAATAAGGACTGCCGCTGTAAGGTGCAATATCATTGAACTTTGAACAATTTTGAAAATAAGCCCATGAAAATTGAAGATTATATGATAGTTTCGCGGCAAAATTTTAGATACTTAAAATGAATTGGTTTACAAAAGCTTTTACTTCCAGCCTAGGCCGCAAATGGGTGATGTCGCTCTCAGGATTGTTCATGTGCCTCTTTTTGGTGGTACACCTTGCAGGGAATTTTCAATTGTTCAAAGACGATGGTGGCTTGGCATTTAATAGTTACACGGTCTTCATGATTCATAATCCAATCATCAAAACGATATCATACCTATTATATGCTGCTATATTAATTCATATCATACAATCATTGGTACTCACTATTCAAAATCGTAAAGCACGTCCACAAGACTATACCTATAATAAACCTGAAAAAAGTAGTACCTGGAGCAGCCGCAATATGGGAATTTTGGGTACCGTATTATTGGTTTTTCTTGTAATACATTTTGCCGATTTCTGGGGTGAATACAAGTTTGGTGAAGTACCCTATAAAAATTATTATGAGGTAAAACACGAAGGAGAGAGCCATGTTTTTGATACTAAAGATAGTGCTGCGGCTTACCGTAAAAAGTTTGACGTAAATACTGCTTTTATCGACCTGCTAAAAGTGCAGGGAGTTGACCTTGAGCTTGCTCAAAAAAATCCCGCTATGATGCAAAAACTAGAGACGCAGTATATGGTTTTTGCTGCAAAATATGTAGGCCCCACAGAGATAGAGACTGAAATCGTAAAAGATTTATATGTTGAAGTAAAATTGGCATTCCAACAGCCGTGGTATGTAATATTTTATTTGATTGCTTTATTAGCACTTTCATATCATTTGGTTCATGGTTTTCAGTCGGCTTGGCAAAGTATTGGGGTTCACCACCGCAAATATGTCCCAGTGATAAAAGCAATAGGATGGATATTCTCGGTAGTTATTCCTGCTGGTTTTGCAGCTATGCCTATTTACTTTTTACTTGATTATGTGAACCATGAAGGTATAATGGACTGGACAAGATTTTTTTAATATAAAAAATATAATATGATACGCAGAATCCTTTCTGAATTTAAAGCAAAATTATTTGGCACCAAATATAAAGTGCTTCATGAAAAATTCATGGGGCACGATTTAAGACTCTATGAAAGAACCATTAGGAATGCAGATAAAGACGATGCTTGGTTTTATGAATTGGTAAAACGTAGCAACTGTTTCTTCGATATAGGTGCCAATGTAGGCTCGACAGGTATATATGCCAAATCGAACAACAGAAATAAAAAGGTATTATTGGTCGATCCCAATTTGGAAGCACTTACTATAGCTTACAAAAATTTGATGATGAATGAAATGGGATTGAATAGTCAATTCTTTTGCGGATTTGTATCAGACAAAGTGGGTGAGCAGGTAAAATTTTATACCATTGGTATTGGCGAAGCTGGCTCTATGTTTAGGAGTCATGCACATACAGCAAGTAAGACTAATAGTTTTTTTTATATCAATACCGTAACCATAGACCATATTGTTGAAACCATACAATGGATTCCCGATTTAATAAAAGTAGATGTAGAAGGTGCTGAAACATTTGTATTGAATGGTTCCATGAGTTTAGCCTCGCAGCAAAAAACCTCTTTCTTTATAGAGATGCACCGTACCGAAGAAATACCTATGGTGCAAAATGCACAAATGGTTTTGGACTGGTGTAAAAAAACATCATACAATTGTTACTACCTTAAAAACCATGCCTTGCTAAGCTCGGCCGATGAAGTAGCGAACAGGGGGAAATGTCACTTTTCAGTAATGCCAAGTTCGATGGCTTATCCAGAGTTTTTGAAAGATATCAATGAAGGTGATTCTTTAAAATTAAGTACCAAGTAGTTAGCCCGCCGCGGCGGGAAGTATCAGGTAAAACAATAGACGAAAAATTAAAAGAAATATGCATAATTTTAAAGAATTGAAAGTGTGGCAGAAAGCAGTTTATTTTGCGACAAAAATTATGAAAACAACAAGTGAATTTCCATCTGCTGAAAAATTTGGCATCTCAAGCCAAATGAACCGTGCAGCCGTTTCGATTCCTTCTCAGAGTGCAGAAGGCTGTGGTAGAAATTCAGACAAAAATTTAGTAAGATTTTTATCTATTTCAACTGGCTCTGCGTACGAATTAGAAACACAACTTTTTATATCAAACCGCATGGGATATATTGATTCCAATCAATTAAATTTGTTGCAAAATGATTGCAATGAACTACAAAAAATGATTTTCAAACTTCAAAAAGGTTATAATACCGATAAATAGAAATACCCATTACTTAATACTATATGTTAAACTCAAAAATACCAGATGGCCCACTCGAAAAAAAGTGGGAAGAATATAAATCACATGTGAAACTTGTGAACCCTTCTAATAAACGCAAACTCGAAATTATTGTTGTAGGAACTGGACTTGCTGGTGCTTCAGCTGCAGCATCGCTTGCTGAGTTAGGCTATACCGTTAAAACTTTTTGTTACCAAGATAGTGCCCGCCGTGCCCATAGCATAGCGGCTCAAGGCGGAATTAATGCGGCCAAAAATTATAAAAATGATGGCGATTCAGTATATCGTTTATTTTATGATACTATTAAAGGCGGCGATTTTCGTGCCCGCGAAGCCAATGTATATAGACTTGCAGAAGTGAGTGCAAGTATTATAGATCAATGTGTAGCACAAGGTGTTCCTTTTGCTCGTGAATATGGAGGGCTGCTTGATAATCGTTCCTTCGGTGGTGCACAGGTAAGTCGTACTTTTTATGCACGTGGCCAAACGGGACAACAATTATTATTGGGGGCCTATTCGGCTATGATGCGTCAGGTGGGTCTAGGAAATGTGAAAGAACATAACCGCCACGAAATGCTTGAAGTGGTGAAAATAGATGGAAAAGCTCGTGGCATAATTGCACGAAATATGATAACAGGCGAGTTGGAAAAACATTTCGGGCATGCTGTTGTATTAGCAACGGGTGGTTATGGAAATGTATTTTTCTTAAGTACCAATGCCATGGGATGCAATGTGACCGCCGCATGGAAAGCACACAAAGAGGGAGCATTTTTCGGCAACCCTTGTTATACTCAAATTCACCCCACATGTATACCAGTTAGTGGCGAATACCAAAGCAAATTAACTTTGATGAGTGAATCATTAAGAAACGATGGACGTGTATGGGTGCCAAAAAGTAAAGATGATTGCAAAAAAAGCCCTCAAGATATAAAAGAGGAAGATCGTGATTATTATTTGGAACGCAAGTATCCATCCTTTGGAAACCTTGCCCCACGCGATATTTCGAGTCGTGCAGCCAAAGAGGCTTGCGACGAAGGACGTGGAGTAGGTGAATCTGGACTAGCGGTATACCTCGATTTTGCGGATGCGATAAAACGTTTGGGCAAATCAGTTGTAGAAGCACGTTACGGAAATTTATTTGATATGTATCATCATATTACTGGTGAAGATCCTTATGAAACTCCGATGAGAATATATCCTGCCGTGCATTATACTATGGGCGGTCTTTGGGTCGATTATGATTTGATGACAACGGTGCCCGGATTATATGCTATGGGCGAATGCAATTTTAGCGACCATGGTGCAAATCGTTTGGGTGCATCTGCTTTGATGCAAGGATTGGCCGATGGATATTTTGTATTGCCTTATACTATTGGAAATTATTTGGCCGATGAAATTTTTACCAAACCAATAGAAACTTCGCATCCCGAATTTGAAGCTGCAGCTAACAAAGCAAAAGAAAGAATCGAAAAATTATTATCCATAAAAGGCACACAAACTGTTGATGATTTCCATAAAAAATTGGGAAAAATTATGTGGGATTATTGTGGCATGGCCCGCACTGCCGAAGGTTTGACCAAAGCCCGCGTGATGGTGCAAGAACTCAAAGCTGAGTTTTGGAAAGATGTAAAAGTATCTGGAACCAATGAAGAATTAAATCCTGATTTAGAAAAAGCATTACGCGTAGCAGACTTTATGGAATTGGGTGAACTGATGATAGTAGATGCACTTAATCGCAATGAAAGTTGTGGTGGCCATTTCCGATTAGAATATCAAGATGCTGGTGAAGCAAAACGTAATGATGAGCAATATGCTTATGTAGCAGCATGGGAATATAAAGGAGAAAATGGAGAACCTTTGATGCATAAGGAAGATTTGAAATTTGATAATATAAAATTGCAAGTACGTAGTTATAAATAGGAATTGGGATTTAGGATATAGGGATTCAATTAATGGGACTAATACTATCATATAAAGATTTGGATGTTTGGAAAGAAGGTGTAAATATTTCTACAGATATTTATGCTATAACAAAGTCTTTTCCAAAAGAAGAAATCTTTGGAATCACCTCTCAAATCAGACGTTCAACCATATCCATTCCATTAAACATAGCAGAACGGCATGGACGAAAATCCACAAAAAGTTATATTAACTTTTTGAATATCGCACGAGGCTCACTAAACGAATTAGAAACTTGTTTGATGATCGCCAAAAACTTAAAATATATTAGTGAAAAAGAATATAATACTATTACTGAAAAACTAACTATTCAAGCAAAAAGACTGTCAAGTTTAGTAGTATCACTTACTAAAAAATTACCCGAATCATCAAAATAACAGCACCCCAAATCCCATATCCCAACACCTAGTATGCTAGCAAATGTAAATAAAATAATATCCATTAATGCATATAAAATAGTTGCCGATTTTAATCATGGTGAAATGCGGGAAATCGACTTATCCAATTTCATAAATAAATTTAACCAAGGAACTACAGCACAGCTAAAAGATATTGCTTTATTTTCAAAAGTGAAATGTAACGGCACTACTATATACTGGGAAAACCTCTTACCTTATATTGACTACGATGGTAGTCAAAAAATGTGTGAATTAGATTTGGATCCCAATGTATTATATGAATTACGCAAACCAATTTCAGAATAATAACAAACCCCCATATCCCATCCGCCGCGGCGAACTATATCCCAACCCCAACAAACATGAAATTTAATCTCAAAATATGGCGTCAACAAAATGCACAAGCTGCAGGTAAAATGGTTGACTATACAATTGACAACGTAAACCCTGATATGTCATTCTTAGAAATGATTGATGTGTTGAACGAAGATATCATTCGTAAAGGTGATTCGCCGGTAGCATTCGACCACGACTGTCGAGAGGGGATTTGTGGTTCATGCAGTATGTATATCAATGGTCGTGCACATGGACCCTTAAAAGCTACCACTACTTGCCAATTGATGATGCGTAATTTTACCGATGGTGAAACTATACATGTAGAACCTTTTAGGGCAAAGGCATTCCCAGTTATTAAAGATTTGGTTGTAGATCGTTCGGCCTTCGACCGCATACAAGCTGTAGGTGGATTTGTATCTGTTAATACTGGACAAGTGCAAGATGCAAATAATTTACCCATAGAAAAGGACAAAGCCGATTTGGCAATGGATGCTGCTTCATGTATAGGATGCGGTGCTTGTGTGGCAGCATGTAAAAATGCATCAGCAATGTTATTTGTTGGAGCCAAAGTATCACAATACGCATTGCTTCCCCAGGGACAAACAGAACGCAAATTGAGGGTACAAAAAATGATAGCCCAAATGGATGCTGAAGGTTTTGGAGCCTGCACCAATACAGGGGCTTGCAGTGCGGAATGTCCTAAGGAAATATCATTGAGTAATATAGCTCGCATGAATATGGACTATTTGAAAGCATCGGTTTTGCAGGATTAAAATTATTATAATATATCCCGCTGCCGCCGCACTAGAACGGTTCAACCAAATTATGCTTTATAGCATATAATACTGCACCAATTCTAGTTTTCACATTCATTTTTTTGAAGACATTTGTACTGTTGTATTCTATACTTTTCAGACTTGTATTCATTTCCTCTGCAATTTCTTTATATGCCAAATCGGTGCAGCACAATTTGATGAATTGCATTTCCTTATCAGTAAAGTTAATCGGCGTTTTTTCAGCTTCATCAGTAGGTATATTTATGGATGACACCAATTTACCTGTAATATAATCTGTATAATAATATCCTTTTTGGAATACCGAAATTAGGGCATTTCGCAGTTCGTTTGGCTCTACATCCTTTGATAAATATCCTTTAATTCCGATACGCAACATCTTGATTAAAGTATCTTCTTCTTGTACCATACTAATTACCAAAATTTTCAAATCGGGATATTTTTTCAGTAATTGAATTGAGGTTTCAAAGCCATCCATTTCATCCATACTCATATCCATGGTTATAATATCGGGCATAGGGCTAGTGGGCATGGCATTGATTATTTCAATTCCACTTCCATACTCTGCAATTACCTGAAAATTTTTATCAATACTTTTTATCAATCCCTTTAGTCCCTTACGGAATAGGGTATGATCATCGACAATGACAATATTAATTTTATTTGAATCGAGCTCCATTATATAGGCATTTTGATGATAATTTTTGTTCCCTTGTTCAATGTACTTGCAATGTCTAAATCTGCACTAATTAATTTGCAACGTTCTGACAAATTTTTCAAACCATGGTTAGTATTCATATTGGCTGGGTCAGAAAAAAATTTCATTTTGTCGAACCCTATACCGTCATCATTATATCTAAGCATAAGCAAATTGGCAGAATTGGTAATGTTTATTTCTAATTTAGTGGCCTTTGCATGTTTCAATACATTATTAATTATTTCCTGACTGATGCGAAATAAAAATGTTTGCTTTTCGACATCTAAATCAAATTCATAGTCAAAATCATTTGTGAGCTCTATATTAAGCCTTCCAATATTATTTATTCTTTGCACCACCTGTTGTAATCCCTCAATAAAGCCTAGTGATAATTTTTCAGATTTTAAGGTAACACCTAATGCTTTCATGTCACCTATCAGTTTCTCCATTTGTTCTTTGCTATCATTCACTACCGACCTGAAATTCTCTGGCAAATTCTGACCTAGAGAAATGAGCTGTAGCCTAATTACCGAGGCTGTTTGATTGAGGTTGTCATGAATCTCCATGGCCACATATTTAAGCAATTCTTCCCTAATTTCTACCTGCGATTCCAGTAATGATTTTTCAAAATCCATTTTCAATTGCTTCTCATTTTCAATAAACATTTTACGGCGTGTGCGAAACAATATAATAATATATACCACAAAAGAACTGAGCAGCAAAAAGAATAAAATACCCAATACCACAAATATGATAATATCATTGTCGAGTTCTTTGGGTGGCGTCATTGCTGCTTACTTTTTATATATTGACAAGAGTTGTTTGCTTCTTTTCCAGATAAAGTGTAATAGAAAGACAACCATAATATAAAAGATTAATAATTATAATTGTAATAGGCAAAAAGTTAGGCATACTGCCTGTATTTTTAAAAATATTAAAGAAACCCCAAATAAGAAACATTATGCTTTGAAAAAGCAAATTCCCTGTGTTAAACCAAAATACAGACTGGTTTTTAAGAGATGTACTTGCCGGCCTATCTATCATTTCTACGTATAATAATAAAATTTGAGGTAACAAAAATACTGCACATAATAGTAGAGAATTAGAAGGGAATGAATATAATGTTTGTAAGAAAAATAAATTTACAATACAAAAAGCAATAAAAATAATTATCGATATATAAAAATATAATCTATAAAATTTAACACCCCCTAATATTTCATAA
>Ga0163151_10005074_pt1 | contig 17131 bp, 18 predicted proteins | sample OliLakLV19MP5IB2_FD_145596 | JGI IMG/M metagenome (GOLD analysis project Ga0163151, IMG submission 145596) | Freshwater microbial mat bacterial communities from Lake Vanda, McMurdo Dry Valleys, Antarctica - Oligotrophic Lake LV.19.MP5.IB-2 | ecosystem: Environmental > Aquatic > Freshwater >...
CATGGGTCGGTATCACACTTATCTTTTTGTCCGCAGTGCTGATGTATCTCGATAAAGAATAAGTATGCTTTTCATTCTCTACATCATTGGTGCCGGGGCAGTCATCGCGTACTTTGTTGGCTTTTGCATTGTCCTTATTATGGGCATCTTGGATAAGCAACGTGACACCACCGCAGACAACCGCATCGTGGCGTTCCTTCTTCTACTCGGACTCGTCGTCGTCCCGCTCCTTGGTGTTCTTACTTCACTTCCTCGTTAGATTGAGAACATGATTCCGCAATTTCCTGATTTCAAAAAAATAACCCTTGACGATAGAAAGATCTTTGAATCTTATACGCAGGCACACCATCCGTACTCGACGTTCAATTTTACTAATGTGTGGATTTGGGGTATATATAACGATCGTGCCGTTTCAGAGTTGAACGGAAATCTCGTTGTACGTTTTACCGATTATTCCACTCAGAAATCTTTTCTCTCCTTTCTCGGTACAACTGATTGTGAAAATACCGCTCGTCAGCTTCTCGATTTCGCTGAGAACTCAAGCCTAACTAAGGAGCTCCGATATATTACAGAGGAATCGATCCGCTGTATGACAGATACAAAATTACATGTTAAAGAAGATCGAGAAAATTTTGACTATATATACTCAATTCCAGAACTCGCAAAGCTTGTAGGTTCGAAATTTAAAAAACGAAGACATCTTGCTAAGCGGTTTCAAGAAGCATATCCGGACGCCAAGTTTGAGGTTCGAAGTTCGAGTGACCCCGCAACACAAGAACAAATACGTGCTGTTTTTCAGCAATGGAAGCAAGCAAAAATACTAAACGATAAAACACATGGATCCGGATTTGAAGAGCAAGCTATCGACCGTCTATTAAACACAGCTTCGCAACATCCGGTTATTGTTTCGTGTATATTCCTCCACGAAACAATGCTTGGCTTTAGTATTGACGAAATAGTCTCAGACCATAAAGCCATGGCCCATTTCATAAAAGCTGACAATTCTTATAAGGGCATATATGAATTTCTCAACGAACAATTGGCTTATTTTTTATCACATCATGGTATTGTTGCTTGGAACTGGCAACAAGATCTAAATATCGCAGGCTTGCGAGCAACAAAAATGAGTTACTCCCCAATCGGTTTTCTTAAAAAATACAGCGTTTCCAAACCATAATGTATGGGCTGGTTTTTTTTAGCACTCATTGGACCGTTGCTGTACGCCACAACGAATTACATTGATAAAGTCCTGCTCACGCGTTACTTCAAAGAAGGCGGTGTCGGAGCACTTATCTTGTTCTCTTCGCTTCTTTCGGTTTTTTCACTTCCGTTTCTCTTTTATGCAGATCCGACAGTGTTTCAAGTTGGCAGTCTCGGCATCGTAACGCTCGCTGGAGTTGGGATTCTAAACACACTTGTATTGTGGTTCTATTTTCTGGCTCTCAAAGATGACGAGGCCTCAATTGTAGTTGTATTCTACCAATTAGTGCCCGTGTTTGGGCTTGGGCTTGGATATCTCATTCTCCACGAAACACTTACGCAGATGCAACTAATAGCGATGGCCATAATCATCCTTGGAACTACAATCATTTCGTTCGAGATCGATGCGGAGAATCGATTTCGAATTCGCCGAAAGACTATTGGCCTTATGCTCGCGGCCTCATTTTGCTGGGCTCTCGGATCAGTACTATTCAAAGCAGTAGCACTTAACGAAAACGTATGGCGCTCACTATTTTGGGAACATCTCATGCTCGCGTTTATTGGCGGTTTTATTTTTTTCTTTGTAGGTTCATACCGAACCCGCTTTCTGCGTGTTTTTAAGGAAAATTCAAAAGCAGTTATATCTCTCAATTTCATCAACGAAACGCTCTATATTACTGGTACGATTGTTTTTTCATTTGCTTACTTACTCGCGCCAATATCTCTCGTTTTGCTTACAAATTCGTTCCAAGCTCTATTCGTACTTATCATCGCCGTAGGTATGACGTTGTGTTTTCCAAAGCTGTCAATTGAAAAAGTGCATGTTAAGAATATTTTGCAGAAAATTGCCGCCATCGTTATAACGGGAATTGGTACGTATCTTCTCCTCACTTCTTAGAGATATACACTCCGCTGAACACACGTACAATTTTCTCGGTATACTGTATACGTATAATTTGATATGAGACTTAAAGAACATATTCTTGCGTACGTACTCCTACCACTTATCGTGATTCTTATTTGTGCTTCTTACTTTCGTTTCATGGTTAACAACGACTACCTTGTTGCATATGAGGGGACATGCGATCCCATACTACACAGCTGTTTTGTGGGTTGCCAAGACGATGATGACAGTGCCGTCTGCGCGAACACATATTATTACGATAAAGTTCAAAAATATGCAGTTGACGTCTATGCACAATGCGGTAAAGACATAACAGAGTGTGAGGCCGCGAACATTTGTCTTTCTCGAAACGACAGACAATGCACAATCACGTTCTGCGACCCTGTAATCGATGGTGATGTTTGTGAGGCTTTTGTCGTAGAACCAGAAAATACAGCAGGAGATGACACCCTGATAGAATCCACTTTAAATCCATGATTTGTAATCTCTTTTCAGAACCATCCTACTTGTTCTTTTCTTCCGATCTCCCGGGGCTTTTGTATTACTCACATCTTCCCACAGCTCTCATTGCACTTTTGGTTGGCTTCTTTGTTTACTGGAACGGTCGACAATTCCTTTTGAATCAACTTCTTTTTGCTATCTCTATTTTCTTCTCTCTTTGGATATTTTCTAATCTATTTTTATGGACAAACATTCACAGTGATTTCCTGCTCTTTATTTGGTCGTTTCTAAGAGTACTTTCGAGTCTTATATCTATCTTTTGTGTATATTTTGTATACGTATTTCTAAACAAAAAAGATATTTCATTTCGGCTCAAAAGCATCTTTCTAACGCTTCTTGTCCCGGTCATTGTCCTTGCAGCATCTTCTTTGAACGTTAACGGTTTTAATTTAACGAACTGTGATGCTTTTGCCTTTGAGGGAGACTTATTTCGCTTCTACCGAGTAGCATCCGGTATTTTGGCAATGCTCTGGATTCTTATACTGCTGGTACGTAAATATCATGCAGTAGCTCCAGATTTTAGAAAACAAATGGTATTGATGGGTATTGGTATTGAGTTCTTTCTCTTTTCCTTTTTTACCATTACGTTTTTGGCTGCGTACCTAACCGACTTGGGTATACTCTCCGATTCGCGCATAGAATTTTACGGGCTGTTCGGCATGACGGTGTTCATGATTTTTATAGGTATTCTTATGGTTCGCTTTAAAATATTTCATGTCAGCCTTATTGCAGCGCAAGCACTTATAACTGCTCTTGTCGTGCTTATTGGTTCACAATTTACATTCGTTAAGAGCACTACGGCACTAATTCTAACGGGAGTTACGCTTGTATTAACTGGTGCCATTGGGGTTATCCTTATAAGGAGCGTAAGGCGCGAGATCAAGCAACGAGAACACATAGAACTTTTGGCGCGCGATTTGGAACTCGCGAACGACCAGCAGGTGACACTCATCCACTTTATTACGCACCAAATCAAAGGCTTCGTGACGAAGTCGAGAAATATCTTCTCCATGATGAAAGAAGGGGACTTCGGCGTACTTCCAGACACTATGACAAGTATCGTGGATCAGGGCTTTGCGTCAGACACCAGCGGACTTGCCACCATTCAGGAAATTCTGAACGCAGCGAACATTAAGAGCGGAAAAGTTACCTTCACTATGGCTTCTTTCGATTTGAAAGCCCTTGTTGAAGGCGTGGTGCGCGACCTTAAACCATCTGCTGATAAAAAATCTCTTTCACTTGTTTCGAACCTTGGAACAGAGCCTCTTATGGTAAATGGGGACGCTCTACAGCTCGTGAACGCCTATAAAAATCTTATTGATAACTCGATTAAGTACACACCAAGCGGTAGCGTTACCCTCGATCTTGAAAAGAAAGACGGCAAGGCAATTCTAACGATTACCGATACTGGAGTAGGCATCACCCCAGACGACATGAAGAATCTGTTCACGGAAGGCGGTCATGGTAAGGAGTCGACCAAGGTAAACGTCGAATCGACCGGCTTTGGGCTCTATATCGTCAAGAACCTCATTGAAGCTCACAAGGGACGCGTATGGGCCGAATCAGAGGGTGCAGGCAAGGGTTCTCGCTTCATTGTCGAGCTCCCAGTTTAGGGGGTCAAAATTTGACGTATGATTCTATTTGTTTTATTCTATTTTTAGACGTAACCTAGTATCCCCACCCGCAGGGTGAGGAAGGAGGCTGAGAAATGTTTTCTTGCTAACGGTAGAAAACCTACGTGAACTTTGCGTGTCTGGAAAAGTTTCGAACCTATTAGTCGGAGGCTGGAACGAAACAAATGGCACAGAGGTGCTTCTAGACGCAGAGCGCTGGGATAATCATCGAGCACTTAGTAAAAGACGAGAGCGCACGGGTTTGTTATATGCTGTTCCAATCCTTAGTGTTGCAGTGGTAACGGCCTTGGCTAGTATCAATTCCGGACCAACTCTCGCGACGACGATTTCACTGTGTCTCTGTATTGCTTCAATTGCGATCGCTGGGACGTTTTCCGTTCTTGGAACTTTCCCTAATTCTAAAGAACGAGCCTCACATGAAAAAGTTTTAGAGTTCGTCTCGACGGCAAATATGTTTTCGGAAAGGATTCGACGAAATCACGTAGCTCTTGCTGCACTTGACGCCAAAGAATTAAAACTCTTGGCAAGAGAAGGCTTGCTGTTTCGGATTTCGCGACAGTCTCATGACACCAGGGAGTTTTACAACCTTATGGAGAAACTGGGTCTTGCAGACCATCCCTTCGAACACTACTTAAGTCAAGTACACACCAAAAGCTAGCCACTTCTAGTCTAGGTGATGAAAATGAAGGGACCCGGCAGCATCTCTGCCGGGTCTATTTTCACCCTGTTCTGATACGTAAACCCAATACACAGTGCTGTATACTTAACTCAACACTGACTATGCCAAAAAAGACAGGAGAGGGAATGGGGGGCAATCCTTCAAGTCCAGATAAAAAGAACATTGCTTCTGAGAATGTGCCTAAAGGCAGGGAAATTCTAGGCTTGATACCTACACGTGGTGGCTCAAAGGGATTGGATAACAAGAATATCAAGATGCTAGAAGGGAAGCCACTTCTTGCTTACACCATTGAAGCTGCGAAAAAATGTGCAGACATAACCAAAGTCTTGGTGACAACAGACAGCGACAACATCGCTGCGGTTGCTAAAGAGTTTGGCGCAGAAGTATATAGACATCCTGCTGAACTTTCTGAGGACGGCAAAGCCACGTTTCCTGTAATTCAATATGTCGTTCGAGACTTGATAAATTCTGGAGGCGCGTTCGAACTTGTCACAACCATGCGTGCAACGTCCCCACTAAGAAGTCCTGAAGATATAACTGAGGCCATAAACTTACTCTTAAAGACCGAGGCTGACTCCGTAGTGAGTTTAGTGGCGGATTCTACAGGTCATCCAATTAGACTTAAGAGTCTTGATGCAGATTTAAAAATTACACCCCTAGCTTCTGGGGAGGAGAACTCACCGGTGATACGTCAGAACCTTCCGATGGTTTATAGAAGGAATGGTGCAATTTATGTTGCCAAGACGCCAACTATTCTTGGAGGTAGTTTGTTTGGAAAAGATTCTCGAGGCTACGTAATGCCGAAGAGCCGATCAGTTAATATAAACGATGAGGTAGATTTCGTTTGTGCGGCAGCAATCCTCAAAGCAAAAGAAAGAGGTGAGTTGAAAGATTAAACCCGTAAATGAAAACCCTCTTTCTCGATATTGGCGGAATCTTTTTTTATCCAGCATGGCGTCTTGAAGGAATTGCCTATACTAGCAATATGCTCGGAGTTCCTAAGGAGAAGTTCTCAACGGCACTTAAACAATACAAGACGCAGTTTTACACTGGAAAGATATCTGAACGCTCTTATTGGCAAAAAACACTAAAGGCTGTTGGGCGTTCTCCTAGACGAGCTGCCGAACTTGAGAGAACATATCGTAAGTTTGTTCGACCAATACCAGAGACTCTGTCTTTACTTCCTCATCTTTCTTCAAAATACCATCTTATTTCCTGCAATAACTCTCCAAAAGAGTGGATGGACTACCGGATCGAATCTGCGTCATTGAACAAGTTTTTTGATCGCTTCGTAACCTCTGGATATGTAGGGTCAATGAAGCCTGAAAAAAGCTTCTTTGCAAAAGCTTTTGAGGAAACTTCTATTGAGGATGGGGCTCTGTATTTAGATGATGATAAAAAATATATTGCTTTGGCGAAAAAAATGTATGGTATCCAGGGAAGAGTCTACGAAACCCCAGAAGATTTACTGTTCTGGGTACGGCAAAACCGGCGGAAAGGGCGGTCGACGAGAGTTTCCCTTAATCGATAGCTCATTAACGACTTGGGCACATACACCGGGACTTCTAAACGCAGTAAAGAATCCTGCGGCAACATTTTCTGAAAGATCGAGACTATGAAATAACACAGAAGCTCCGAAGTCAGTGTTAGCTCCGAGACTTGGGCGAGCTTTTCGTAAGGCAGTAGCGTATGCAATCAAACGCTCAATTTTTTCAGCTTTCTCCGGAAAACCTTCCCGGCACGCCTCAATGTAAAGCGGGACGCGTGGGTCTTTACCGAGCATTTCTGGCGGTTCTTTCGCATCCGTTTTGTGAATCCTATGACCAAATCCATAGATTCGATCGCCACGTTCAATCATCCCCGAAACATATTCTTCTGGGGTCAAATCACTTTCTAAGAATTTACTTGTTTGACCCATACACTCGCTTACCGCCCCGGAGTGCAAAATTCCACTTCGTATGTTGAAACTTGCAATAAGTGCTCGAGGAAATGTGGTGCGCACTGAACCAGCGAGTTGAGCAGTAAGTTCACCAGAGTTTAATCCGTGAGAAACATGTGCGAGTGCAATCTTCCGCACTGCACCGACCTGTAATGGAGTAAGCTCCTTACCCGCAGCACGCAGAAACATCTCTACTGGATCGTGACCAAGAGCGTCTGGAGTCGCAAGTTTTTCCGAATTAAATTGCTTTTGTTCACTGGAGAACTCTGCGACTGTACGCATCACCTTACCAATCAACGTATATGCTTCCTCGAGAGCCTGACCTTTCCGTGAGACGTTTTCTGTCGCATTCCCAAGCGGGCGATACTCGTAATTTGAAAGGCTTTTATAATTTTTAATAGTCTGTTGATAGAGAAGCTGTGTCGTTAACAGATCCGTTATGTTCCATTCCGCTTCTCTGGCCTTCAGAACGTTTGCGTGTTCGTTTTCATCAAGAACAAATCCTTTGATAAAAGATTGTCTGGAGATATCTAAAAATCTGTCGGTCTTTTCGTTGAATATCTTAAGAGTTGCGGAGAAATAGTCAGGATTTTCTGAAAATTCCTCAATTGAGACACCTGCGATATGTATGACACCATCTGTAATGTGCGTTTGCTCACGGGGCGAATGTAATTCCTGGCGTTCAAGATTTTTGAGCGTGGCTGTAACACGTTGACCGGCCGAGCGTACATCCTTAGATAGATTTTCATATAATTCACTATGGCCAATGACGGTGAGTTGCTGACGAAGTCGCTTGAGTAAAACCTTGCTTCTTCCGCAAAATACTTCTTTTCCGTGATTGCTATTAAATAAGTCGACAGTAGCAACCTGAAGTTTTCGTATTTCACTGTCTTCGAGTAGACCGCTGGTCTTAAGTTTCTCTACTATCTCCTCATAAGCATTAAGCGAAATGAACTTCCATAAGACCTCTCCAGGGTCGTGATATACGTCAGGATTGTCTTTTCCTGCTAAGTTTTTAGGCACCCGTTCGGGCATTATTTACTGAGAATAGCATGTTTGTGTTGAAAGTGGTTCTGCTATTATGGGCCAGATGCTCCTGTTGGTTATAGTCTTTTTTGTGGGCCTACTTTCTAGCGCCTTGAGCAGCCTCACGGGCGGTGGCGCTGCTTTAATAACGGTACCCCTGTTATTGGTATTCGGTGTCCCACCCTATACCGCCGTATCAACTCCGAAAGTGGGGGCTTTGGGAATTGCACTAGGCTCGCTTCTTCAGTTTTCTAAAAAAAACTATGTCCGTTGGACACTCGTGCCGGTGTTATGCGTACTTGCTGTCCTCGCAGGTGTAATTGGTGCTCAACTTCTTCTCGTTACTCCAGAATACATAGTTAAGAATTTAGTAATCGTATTGCTTATAATTTCTTTGGCAATTCTTTGGAGCCATAAAGATATGGGTGTCATTGCCTTCACGGTGTCTTCTATTCGTAAATTAACTGGCTACTTAGCTTATTTTGTATCCGAGCTTTTCCGAGCAGCATTTGGTTCAGGTTTTGGCATGCTAACAAATACAGTGCTTGTATTCTTTTTTGGCCTAACGACACTTGAAAGTGCTGCCACTAAAAGGATACCGGGAGTTATCGTCACTACAGCTGCCTTGATAACGTTTATGATTCATGGAGTTGTGGATATAAAACTGGGCATTGCGCTTTTTATTGGCTCTCTCGTTGGAAGCTACGCGGGAACACATTGTGCAATCTTAATAGGTAATCGCTGGACAAAATATCTTTTCACTTGTATCTCTGTGCTTTTGATAACACTGCTTATCTTTTCTGAGACATCAGTAAGGATGTTTTGACTAGTCATTCTGGGCCTGCTTTCACTTCATGAAATTATTGATACTCTATAAGGAAATGGACATCAAACGCAGATTTGATTTTTCGAAGGTTGGAGCCGGGGAATACTGGGCGTCCCTTGTTGCAGACGAGATTATTGCCGCAAACCCCACCACCACGCTTTTTACCTGTGCCGCCGGTATTAGTCCTTCTGGGGTTGTGCATTTTGGTAATTTCCGCGACATCGTAACGGCACACCTGGTGCGCGAAGCACTCAAGGCAAAGGGGAAGGACGCGCGTCTTATTTTCTCGTGGGACAATTTTGACCGCTTTCGTAAAGTACCTGCCGGAGTACCCGAGTCATTCGTCGAACACATAGGGAAACCGCTTTCCAAAATTCCTGATCCGCTTGGAGAAGTGAGTTCGTATGCCGAACGGTTCCAAACGCCGTTCGTGGAAGCGATGCAAAAATTAGGTATTGAAATCGAATATCTAAATCAGACAGAGCTACACGAAAGTGGTGCGTACGACGAGGCAATTTTTCACGCACTGCGCGAGCGCAAAAGCATTGCTGATGTTTTGCTTTCCTTCATGTCTGACAAAGCAAAAGGGGAGAAAGGTATCGACCCAGCCAGCTATCGTGAGAACTACTACCCAGTAGCAGTGTATTCGCGCTTCACCGGTAAGGACACCACAAAAATCCTAAGCTATGACGGTGTTTCAACCATTACGTACTTGTGCGTAGAAACAGGCAAAGAAGATACGGTTGATTTAGCAAAGGAACACATTGCGAAACTCGCATGGAAAATTGACTGGCCAATGCGTTGGAAGCATGAAAACGTTCATTTTGAACCAGGTGGTCCTGACCATGCGTCACCCGGCGGAAGTTATGACGTTGCGACCGTTATTTCAAACAAGATTTTTAACTATGACGCGCCATACTTCGCTGAGTACAAATTTGTCGGCATACAGGGACTCGGCGCTAAGATGTCCGGCTCAAAGGGTAATGCTATTTCTCCGCTTGAGCTACTTGAAATTTACGAGCCAGACCTCCTGCGCTCGCTCTACTTCAAGAAGTCACCAAATCAGTCATTCGAGCTTGCGTTCAACACAGAAATTTATCGTCAATACGATGAGTACGATGCGGAACATCTGGAGGCGAACGCGATTCCATTTCGCCAAGCGGTAGGTTTCGGACAAATTGTGCAGTGGGATGCTGAAAAACTAAGTACAGTACTTACCGAACTCGGTCATACGTATTCTGCAGAAAGTATCGAGCGTAGACTCCCGCTCGCGCGCAACTGGCTCACCAAGTACAACCCAGAAGAACTCGTTACCCTTCTCGACGCACCGAACACGGCCTACGCGACAACACTCGACGAGGGTCGAAAAGCACAGGTTGAGCGATTGCGCAGTGCACTTGAAAATATGGGCGAGCTTGAAATACCGGTACTTGAAGAACTAGTATATGCCATCCCAAAAACGGACGACATGGACGAAGCAGTATTGAAGAAGAATCAACGTGCTTTCTTTAAAGACGTATACAACCTCCTTATCGGCAAGGATGCCGGTCCGCGCCTTGGTACTTTCCTCTGGGCGGTTGATAAGAAAAGAGTGCTCGAACTCCTTTCTATATAATTATGAGCGAGAAGTGGGAAGGGTATTACAAAGCAACACATGAACGAGAGCCTCATGCATTGCTCGTTACAGCCCTTACATATGTAAAAGAGCGCGAGCGAGCGCTCGATCTTGGTGCTGGTGCAGGACGGGATACCAGGTTTCTCCTGGCGCAAGGATTTAAGACCGTAGATGTAGTAGAACAGGGTACTGACGCTCTTCACTATCTTCCTTCAGAAGCAACTGTTGCGACTGTGAGTTTTTCTGAGCACACATATCCATCCGAGGCATATAATCTCGTAAACGCTCAATTTTCGCTCCCTTTTAATCCACCAGACTCTTTTGAGGATGTCATAGCGAAGATTAAAAAATCACTGAAAGCAGGCGGTGTCTTCACCGGACAATTTTTTGGAAAAGAAGATGGCTGGGCGGAGGATGAAACGATGACCTTTCATACAAAAGAAGACGTGGAGCACCTACTCAACGACCTAGAGATTTTTTTTCTTGAAGAGTCACAGGAAAAAGGGAAGACTGCCATTGGCGGTGAAAAGAATTGGCATATTTTTAATTTCATTGTCCAAAAACAAAAAGTGATTCCTGGATAAAATCGAGCATTACTAAGGACACGCACGAGGCACGAAGTACGCCGTAAAAGTGTCACCTGTGATAGGATTTTTAGATGTCTTCAGACAAAGCACGAAAGCGAACAACTAAGGCATTCCCGGTTATTAAGGCCTACGCAAAGGCCGCGGCTCGCTATCCATGGCTTTTGACTCTGGTCATCGTTGGAGGAATCCTTATTCAGGTTTCAAGCGTGGTGGCGCCACTCTTCATGAGCCAGTTCATTACCCTCCTTTCCAAATCAGAGGTGCAGGAACCGGCTTTTCATGCCCTTCTGATGCTCCTCATATTCGGAGCAGCAACCTCGTTCATTGGATGGATAGGACAGCGCATAAGCGGGCGTTCAATTCTGTATATAGAGACCAGTGTCATGCGCGATCTTTCAAACGAAGCGTTCGGCTACTTATTGCGCCATTCACACGATTTTTTCATATCCAATTTTACTGGCACGCTCACGCGACGCGTTAATCGCTACGCGAAAGCGTTCGAACAGGTATTCGATATCGTTTCGATGAGTTTCTTTTCAACATTCCTTTTTACGACTGGAGTTATCATTACACTTTCTCTAAAAAGTTTGGCACTCGGTATGGCACTGCTTGTATGGTGCATCGTATTTACCTGGCTCCAAATACTGATGACCAAATGGCGTCAGGAGTTCCGTATCTTAAAAGCAGCGGAAGACAGTAAAGCCACAGGACTTCTTTCTGATGCAGTGGGAAATCATTCGACCATTACACTTTTTGCTGCAGTCGGGCGAGAGATACAGAAATTCGCAGCAGCAAGTGGTGCGCTTCGCGCCGCGACTGTCCGTTCCTGGTTATCTGATGATTTAGTAAATGGCGTACAGGGACTGATGGCTATCGGCATACAATTTGGTCTCTTTGTTGGCGGATTGTTCTTGTGGCAAAAAGGTGTCATTAACGTCGGTGACTTCGTGCTTATACAGGTATATATGATTGGGCTCATTAACCAAATTTGGGGCGTCGGCAGTAGCATGCGCCGTCTGTATGACGGTTTTGCAGACGCACATGAAATGATAGAGATGCTTGAAAAGCCACATGATATTCAAAATCAACCTGACGCAGGCGAACTTGCCGTACCGGCAGGCAACATTTCATTTACTGATGTTTCGTTCGCGTTCAAAAACGACAAACCTGTCTTGGAGAACCTAACACTCGATATTGCTCCACATCAAAAAGTAGCGTTCGTTGGTCCCTCTGGCGCAGGGAAAACAACTATTACCAAACTGCTTCTGCGCTTGTATGACGTAACTGGTGGCAGTATTAGCGTTGATGGTACAGACATTCGTACAGTACAGCAGGAGAGTCTCCGAGAAGCTATCTCGTTCGTTCCGCAAGATCCGATTCTTTTCCATCGCTCGCTACGCGACAATATTCGCTATGCAAAAGAAGATGCGACTGATGACGAAGTTATTGCAGCAGCAAAGAAAGCGCATTGTCATGAATTTATTTCGGGGCTTCCAGAAGGCTACGACACACATGTCGGCGAGCGTGGGGTGAAGTTGTCGGGAGGTGAGCGCCAGCGTGTTGCGATAGCACGCGCTATTCTAAAAAATGCACCTATCCTGGTCTTGGACGAAGCAACGTCCTCGCTGGATTCGGAATCAGAACGACTTATCCAAGATGCGCTCGCTATACTGATGCAGAACAAAACAGTTATCGTCATCGCTCACCGTCTTTCAACCATTATGGAAATGGACCGCATTATTGTGATGCAGGGTGGTGCCATTGTTGCCGATGGAACACACAAGGAATTACTGGAGCAGGGTGAGCTCTATCACAAGCTGTGGAGCATCCAGGCAGGTGGGTTCATCAAGGATTAAAGCCAGTGATATACTGACGGACATGACTATCGCGGAAGAACTGAAAGCGCGCGGATATGCCGAACATGAAAGCGCACCGCTGGAAACCATTCTCGGCGCTAAGCGTGGTGTGTATCTGGGTATAGACCCCACTGCAGAATCTCTCCATGTAGGGCACCTTGTTCCTCTTATGTTGATGAAACGGCTGGGAGAAGCCGGACATCGCACCGTGTTCTTAGTGGGGGGTGGCACCGGTATGATTGGCGACCCGCGCGATAGCGGGGAACGCGTCCTTTTGGATAAGCGGACACTTGAACACAACAAACGTGCACTCAAGGCTCAGCTTCAGAAATTGATGGGGAAGAAAATTGAGATGGTAGATAACGCCGCATGGCTTTCAAAAACGGGACTTTTGGAGTTCCTCCGTGACATCGGGAAGCATTTCACCGTAAACGAACTTACGAAGCGTGATTTGATACGTCGTCGTCTTGATAATCCAAACGATAGTATTTCATTTACCGAATTCTCGTACTCACTCCTCCAAGGATTTGATTTTCTGACGCTTTTCAAGAAAAAAGGAGTTAATGTACAGGTGGGTGCCTCCGACCAGTGGACCAATATGCTTTCTGGCGTTGAACTCATTCGCCGAAAACTTTCTAAAGAAGCGTACTGCTTCACATGCCCACTCATCACCGACGCAAACGGCAAGAAGTTTGGAAAATCAGAAGGGAATGCCGTTTGGCTTGATGGAAAGAAATTACCGGTATTTCAGTTCTACCAATTCTGGGTACAGATTCCTGATCAGGGTCTCGACCAATACTTGAAGGTCTATACGTTCCTTTCACTTCAGGAAATCGATACCATTATGGAGTTGCATCGCCGGAATCCTTCAGCACGTGAAGCGCAGAAAATACTCGCCCGCGAGATTACCAAGCTCGTACATGGAGAGAAAGCTATGCATCAGGCCGAAGCGGAAACTTCTGCCCGTTTTGGCGGTAAGGCGCTTGATGCACTCACCGAAGATGAACGCTCTGCGTTTCCAGTCATCACTATCACGGATGATAAAAATACGATTGTCGCACTTGCTGCTAGCGGGTTCAGTATTTCAAAGTCGGAAGCCCGGCGCCTTATGCAAAACAAAGGCATCCGCCTAAACGGAACGACTATTGAGGCGGACCGCGCCGTAGCGGACACTGACCTCACCAATGGAGAGGCATTTCTCGAGAAAGGGAAGATTCGTATCATCCTCCGGAAGTAGTCTGGAAAAAGAGCCCGGGAATTGCTATAATCCCGCAGTTGCGTCGGTGGTAGAGTGGTCAATTACAACAGGCTGTAAACCTGTCGGCTTCGGCCTACGAAGGTTCGAATCCTTCCCGGCGCACCACACTTTGGAAATCCCCAATTTTGGGGATTTCCTGCTTTGCTTGCTCTAGGAAAAACCATTGATTCTGGGCGATACCGCGCGCTTCGCGCGCGTGGATAGTGAGGTTCGAGCCGAAGACTTTTTGGAGGGGGAGTCTTTACTTAGGGCTATCCTGCCTAAGGTTTGGGCTTCCTGTATCCAGGCTCGCATGGGTTCGAGCCAAACGGCGGCGTTTCGTTCAATAAGCAGGGATTGTTCCTGCAACGACCTTTTTTCGGACAGGAGGCCACGCTTGCGTTCTAGGTACTCGCCTCGGTCAATGTCCTGTTCGATGAAAAGGTCGGTGAGGCGGGCAATTTTGGCGTCTAGAGAGCCAATCTGTGCCCGCGTCTCTTGAATGGACGCCGCCGCAATTTTTGAGGTATCTTGCGCGTCTTTGTCTGCCATTCTATTTAGTTCAACCGCCCATTCGCTCGGAAGCACGAAACGAGCAAGAAGTTCTGAGAGTTGGGAATCAAGTGATTCTTCGCGTACATACGGTTCGGTGCACACACCTTTCTTGCGGGTACAACGGTAGTAGATATGGCCTTTCTGTTTCTCTGCGGTGATAGAGGAATTGCAGGTAGCACAGGAGAGCAGTCCGCAAAACGCCTGCGGGCTATTTTTGAGTGCCTTCTTTTTACCTCGCAATTTCAATACTTCCTGCACCCGATCAAACAACTTCTTATCAATGAGAGGCGTATGCTTTCCTTCGTATATTTCTCCACTGTATTTGAAGTGGCCGTAGTAGAAGGGATTGGAAAGCATCCATGTCATTTGATCTTTTGAATGCGCCTTTCCGCCATCACTACTCCATCTGCGCGTAGCGCGCGTCGAGATTTTATTTTTATGCAGGAACGAAGCAATATCTTCTAGCCGATACTTATTCTCTGCATACATCTCAAACGCCTTGCGGATGATAGAGGATTTCTTCCGGTCTACCACGATAGTTTTAGTGCGCGGATTATTCAAATATCCTAGCGGTGCAGAACTTGGATAGATACCTTGACGCGCTTTCTGTCGGAGTCCGCGCTTCGTGTTTTCGCTCAAATCACGAATGTACTGATTCGCCATGCCGAACTCGACGGACATCATCAAGACATTGTCGGCAGGGTAGTATGCGCGGTCGTGCGTTTGGATATGTCCAATCGTCCCGTTTTGGAGAAGCCACTGTATCTGTCCGCCGTCTACCGGATTTCGTGCGAGCCGATCAATTTTCCAACATACAATTCCTTGCGCTTCGCCGTTTTGAATACGAGCCATCATATTGCTGAAGACTGGACGGTTCGGCATTTTTGCACTTCGCTTCTCTACAAATTCTTCCGCAATTTCTAGCCCCTCTTTGCGCGCGCTCGCGCGCAATTCCGACAACTGCGCCTCAATGGATAGAACTTGTTTGTCCTCGACATCGGTGCTTTTGCGGGCGTAGAGGAAATAGCGCATAGAAATTACACGCAATGTGCGTAGACAGGGAAGTTGTCTTTTACAACCCCTTGCCACCAAGCAGTTTCGTGCGAGCCTCGAATCTCACCCTTCCCATAGACGACTAGAACGTTAACCCTTCTCGTATCTCTATGCACAGCAATGATGCATCGGTTTCCAGATCGATGACGCGATTCTTCCGTTCCTGCGACGCGAAATTCTGTTTTGCAGATTAAAACACCATCGCAATCAGCGATTGTTTCAACGTAGTTATTAACTCCTATAAGGGTTTCAATACGCTTAAACTCCTCTTCAAGGGCTTTCCACGTTATGTCCCACGCGCCCTTATATTTCTTTTTAAAGCTGGCGATGTAATGTCGCTCAGCATATTTTTCAACCTCAACAATGTAGTTACCGCTAATAGACATGCTCCGGGTCTTCCTGAGTAATTAGCTCGTACGGAATGACCTCGTCCGGAGCACAGAGCTTGTACGGCAATTGTTCGTGAGTAAAATTCACAATTTCTTGTGTACGTTTACCTTTCCACTTGTCCGTAATTTTCTTGATGAGTGCTTTTTCTTCCGTTTCTAAACAGTTCAATTTCTTACGCACAACTCCCTCACCAAGTCCCACTAGAAGCGCATCGCCCTTGCGGTCTATACTGATTTTTCCCTCATCTTCCAATTCTGCGAGTGCACGAAAATATGGGTCGGGCACTGGGCCATATGCGCGACGAAGATACTGCATACCACTCATGCTTTCAAGTTTCTTGTAGTACCACGCAAAGTCGGCGAGATAGAGAAGTTTAGCAAGTTTAGTTTTCGGCAGTTTTCCATCACGATAGCCCGTCGAAGCTTGAAGAAAAGCCAGAATCATTTGCTTGTACTTCACGTACTGAGGGAGTGTTGCTCCCGCCAGTTCTTCAATAGAGATTCCGTACAAGTCTTTCAATTTCTCTGCCTCGGGCAGAGTAAGCTCACGGGAACCTCGCTCTACGGCCATGTATGACTGACGCGAGAGGCCTAATTTTTCTGCTACTTCGGCTTGAGACAAGGAACGGCCGAGTCGCAACGCTTTGATAAGAGGCGCGTGTTTAGTGCTCATAATTGACAGGTTATCATATATGTATAAAATGTAAACATAGGGTGTTGATAATATAAACATCCTATTGTGAAGGAACTACGAGGAATTATACAAGTAAGACAGCAATTATTTATGGCAACTAATCCACCAAAGGGTGCGGGGCGGCGGGGAGCGGTAAAAGATCGAGACCAAGTCTTTAACCCTAAGAACGATCGCTGGACTAAACGTGATGACAACGGAAAGTTTATGGATCAGAAAGCAGACGCAAAGCCGTTCAAGGGTGTTCGTAAAATCAAATAGGGAGCTTCGCTGATTATTTCGTTTTCAGCGAAGGGGCTGGTGCGCGCACGGGAGGGAGGGGCAAGCACACTACGGGCTGGGTTTGTAGTCCCCCCCCTCCAAAAAATCCTCTCTCCAAAAAGTCTTCGGCTTCTGAATTTTTGAACCTCACCATCCACGCGCGCGAAGCGCGCGGTAT
>Ga0163151_10005085_pt1 | contig 17095 bp, 11 predicted proteins | sample OliLakLV19MP5IB2_FD_145596 | JGI IMG/M metagenome (GOLD analysis project Ga0163151, IMG submission 145596) | Freshwater microbial mat bacterial communities from Lake Vanda, McMurdo Dry Valleys, Antarctica - Oligotrophic Lake LV.19.MP5.IB-2 | ecosystem: Environmental > Aquatic > Freshwater >...
CCCAACTGACGCCAGGATACCAACTTGGAACAGTCGGTATTCCGCCCTCCGCCCCCTTCCGCTGGGGCGTTTCTGGAGCGATTCTACCGATGGTGATCCGCACCGTGTTTCACCCGCCGAGACGTGCAGCGATTGTCACACCCTGATGGCATTGTTTCAGGATCTGCGGGACGGGGAAACCCGGCCGAGGGAGGGCTGATGCAAACAGTACTTTGCGTGTCGTGTTCCGGTTCCGGCAGCCTGCGCGACAAGATCGGTGACGACGCCAAGCACTTGGCGGAGTTCGGGCTTGTGGTGGTGGAGGAGCGCCGGAAGGGGCGGGCGCCGGGGTGGAGCAAGATCAAGAGCACCCGATCTGACCGGCACGGCGCGATCAACGTGCGGTGGCAGGCGGCGGCGAACCTGCTGCTCTGCCGGATTGTGACCCGGGGTGGGGATCCGGCGCTGCTGGCGGGGGACTTCACCGCGTACCTGATCCGGTGGCACCGGAAACGGATTCAGGTGATGACGACTGTGATGGGGTAGGGGAGCCAGGACGGACCCGTACCCGCATACCTCTTGCGGAGCAGGCAGAGGTGCTTTTTACAGGCAATTGGCTGTCTCGCTATTGCAGGCGTTCAAGGGTATTCCCTGTGACTCTGACACTGCACGCCGGGTGCACCGAGCGACAGCTACCAGGGGCACAACTTGCCTATTGGAACCCGCAGTGGCGGCGGGACCTGGCTCCGCTGCTGGATGAATTGGCGATGTGCATTGATCACGTCGAAGCCCATTCCAAAGCGGGCACGGACACCGCGGACAACCTCGTGGTCTCCTGTGCGAGGTGCAACCAGCGCAAGTCGGCGAAAGACGGAGCACAATTCAAGGCCGAAGTACAGCATTGGGTGGCGAAGGGAAAGCATGGAGAACCAACCAAGTGGGATGGGCTGAGTTCGCTGTTCCTGGCGCTTGCATCCGAATTGGTCCGGCCGTTGACTGCCACCGAGCAAGCCTGGCGGAAGGCGCTCCAGAGTCGGCAGGCCAATGCCCTGTGACGGAGATCCAGGCTCGGGATTTACACACGCAGTGTGTCGATGGGCTTTCGTTTTCAAATTCGTCGGCGTGACTCGGCCTGCGAGCGCATGACGTCCACCATCCGTGAGTGGTAATGACCGACCAGTTCTTCTCCAAGCCAATCCTCAACTCCCCATACGAGCCACCCGCTCGACACTGGGAGCTGGACGACCAGGGCCAGCCGACGGGTCACATCACCGAAAGCCGGCGCAAGGCCGACTTCATTACGCCTATCCCCAAGGCCAAGAAGCAGAAGAAGGGCCAGAAGGAACTGGTGATGGACGAGGGGAAGGGACTCTCCTCAGAGGCGCAGCAGTACACCCGGGCAATCATCAACGACCTCCGAGTCCAGGTGGAGCGCTGGCGGGCCCTGTCGGACCCCGCCCTGTGGCGAGTGACCCCCGAAACGGCCCGCCTGCTTCGGCACTGGCGCACCCACCAGTTCAGCAGCTTCCGCCCCTTCTTCTGCCAGGTGGAGGCGGTGGAAACGGTCATCTGGCTTACCGAGGTGGCGCCGGAGATCGGCAAGGATGGGAAGCGGTTCCTCGACTACCTCGAAGGCGCCAACCGCGAGGCCAACCCAGACCTGCTCCGGCTGGCGCTCAAGCTGGCCACCGGCGCTGGCAAGACGACCGTGATGGCGATGTTGATCGCCTGGCAGACGATCAATCATGCCCGCTACCGGAACAGCAAGAAGTTCACCAGTGGCTTCCTGGTGGTGACACCCGGGATCACCATCAAAGACCGGCTCCGAGTGCTGCTGCCCAGCGACCCCGACAGTTACTACCAGACCCGCGAGCTGGTGCCCAACGACATGCTCGGCGAGGTGAAGAAGGCCAAGATCATCATCACCAATTATCACGCCTTCAAGCTCCGTGAGACACTGAGCCTCTCCAAGGGTGGACGCCAGCTCCTCCAGGGCCGGCTGGGCGAGGAGCTGACCACCCTTGAGTCCGAAGGCCAGATGCTCCAGCGGGTCATGCCCGAGCTGATGGGGATGAAGCATGTGATGGTGCTGAACGACGAGGCCCACCACTGCTACCGCGAGAAAGTGGGCGACGAGGAGGAGGAGAAGCTCAAGGGCGACGACAGGAAGGAAGCCGAGAAGAACACCGAGGCTGCTCGGCTGTGGATCTCAGGGCTGGAGGCGGTCCAGCGGAAGCTTGGGATTCAGAGGGTTATGGACCTCTCCGCGACGCCGTTCTTTCTGCGCGGTTCCGGATACGCTGAGGGAACGCTGTTCCCCTGGACGATGAGCGACTTCTCGCTGATGGACGCCATCGAGTGCGGCATCGTCAAGCTGCCGCGGGTTCCGGTCGCAGATAACATTCCCGACGGCGACAGCCCGAAGTTCCGGAACCTCTGGGAGCACATTGGCTCGCGGATGCCGAAGAAGGGTCGGGGTAAGGGCGGCGAGCTCGACCCGCTGGCGATTCCGACCGAGCTTCAGACGGCATTGGAGGCCTTGTACGGGCACTATAAGAAGGTCTATGCCGCCTGGCAGGACGCCAAGATCGAAGTGCCCCCGTGCTTCATCGTAGTCTGCAACAATACGTCGACCTCGAAACTGGTCTACGACTATATCTCGGGATTCGTCCGGATCGATGAGCACGGCAAGGAAAGCTTCCACAACGGGCGGCTGGAGCTGTTCCGCAACTTTGACGAGCACGGCAACCCCTTTGCCCGCCCGAACACCATGCTGATCGACAGCGAGCAGCTGGAGTCGGGGGACGTTCTCGATGACAATTTCCGGAAGATGGCGTCCGATGAGATCGAGCGCTTCCGGCGGGAGATCGTGGAGCGGACCGGCAACCAGCAAGCCGCCGAGAAGTTGACCGATCAGGACCTGCTCCGTGAGGTCATGAACACTGTGGGCAAGCCGGGCCAGCTCGGCGCCCAGATTCGGTGCGTCGTCTCGGTCTCGATGCTCACGGAGGGTTGGGATGCCAACACCGTGACCCACGTGCTCGGCGTCCGGGCCTTCGGCACCCAGCTTCTCTGCGAGCAGGTGATCGGGCGGGCGCTCCGGCGACAGTCGTATGAGACCAACGCCGAGGGGCTCTTTGAGGTGGAATACGCCGACGTGCTCGGCATTCCGTTCGATTTCACCGCCAAGCCAGTCATCGCCCCGGTGGGGCCACCGCGCCAGACCGTCACGGTGCAGGCGGTCTCGCCGGACCGGGACGCGCTGGAGATCACATTTCCGCGGGTGGAAGGGTATCGGGTGGAGCTCCAGGAGGAGCGGCTCACCGCCACCTTCAACGCTGACAGCACCCTCGAGCTTACCCCGGAACTGGTGGGACCCTCGGTTACTCGCAGTGAGGGGATCATCGGTGAAGGGGTGAATCTGACCCTGGAACACACTCGGGAGATGCGGCAGTCAGCCGTGCTCTTTCACCTGACGCAACGGCTGCTCAACACCCAGTTCCGGGACCCCAACGGCGAGCCCAAGCTACATCTCTTCGGGCAGCTGAAGCGGATTGCCCGAGAGTGGCTCGAGGGCCATCTGGTCTGCAAGGGCGGGACCTATCCAGCCCAACTGCTCTATCTGGAGCTGGCCGACATGGCCTGCGAGCGGATCAACGCTGGCATTGTCTCCGCGTACCTGGGAAGCAACCCGATCACGGCGGTGCTCGACCCGTTCAACCCGACCGGCTCCACGAGGCATGTCCGGTTCCAGACCTCGAAGACCGATCGGTGGACCACCGACCCGCGGCGCTGCCACCTCAACCTCGTGATTCTGGACAGTGGCTGGGAGGGCGAGATGTGCCGTGTGCTGGAGTCCCACCCACGGGTACGAGCCTATGTGAAGAACCACAATCTTGGCCTCGAAGTGCCCTATCGGATGGGTGGCGAGGCTCGGCGCTACCGACCGGACTTCATCGTGCTGGTCGACGATGGACATGGGGACGAGGACCTGCTGCGCCTGGTCATCGAAATCAAGGGCCGACGTCGGGACGATGCCAAGGTAAAGGCCGAGACTATGCGGACCCACTGGATTCCCGGGGTGAACCACCTGGGGACGTACGGCCGATGGGCGGTGGCGGAGTTCACCGATGCATATGCCATGGAAGAGGAGTTCAAGAAAACGATCGAGGCGGCCGTCACCAGCCTGATTGACGCAGCGGTTCTTGAGCCCGCAGGCGCCTGATGACAACCGTTGACGAGCTGCGCCAAGTGATCGGGGCCGGAGAATCGCTCACCGTCGAGTTCAAGGGTGACGCCGAGCAGGCGCTGAGTGACCGGGAGGTGATCGAAGCCGCGATGTGCCTCGCCAATACTCGCGGCGGGGTACTGCTCATCGGTGTGAGCGATGATGGTGTCGTTTCCGGTGCCCGCCCGCGGCATGGGTCGTATACCGACGTGCGGCGGCTCGAAGCGCTGATTGCCAACAGTACGGTGCCAAGCTGCCCAGTGGAATGTGAGGTCCTGGCGCTCGACGGGCAGGACGTCATTGTCGTCCGGATACCTGACGGCCGCGCAGTCACCGCAACGACCTCCGGGGTGTACAAGCGCCGGGCACTCGATGTTCACGGCAAGCCGCAGTGCGTACCCTTCTACCCTCACGAGATCCAATCCCGGGAGGGGAGCCGGGGGGCGCAGGACCCCTCCGCTTTGGTGGTCATGGAGGCGCGGTGGGAGGACTTGGATCCTCTTGAGCTCGAACGACTGCGCCAGACAATTGCGAAAAACCCGGGGCGTTCAGATGGCGCACTGGCCGGCCTGTCGGACGCCGAGTTGGTCAAGGCCCTCGGCATTGGCGAGGGTGGCGACAAGATTGAGCGGATCCGGCTGGCCGGCCTTCTCCTGCTTGGGCGAGAAGAGGCGCTCCGGCGGTTGGTCCCCACCCATGAGGTCGCCTTTCAAGTCTTGAGCGGCACGAAGGTACTGGTCAACGACATCCTTCGGTGGCCCCTGATTCGGGTCGCGGATGAACTGACCGCCCGTTTTGACGCGCGCAACACCGAGCAGGAGCTGTTCGTCGGAGGCGTACGCGCCGGGGTACCCGACTACAGCCGCCAGGGCTTCCGCGAGGCCGTCCACAACGCCCTGGTCCACCGCGATTATACCGCTCGTGGTGCGGTCCATGTGTTTTGGCGGGACCAGGAACTCGAGATTACCAACCCCGGTGGATTTCCGGACAGCGTCAATCTCGGCAACCTCCTGGTCGTGGCTCCCCAGCCACGCAACCCGATGCTGGCCGATGCCTTCAAGCGCATTGGCCTGGTGGAACGCACCGGGCGTGGGATCGATACCATTTACGAAGGTCAGCTCCGCTATGGCCGCTCAGCTCCTGACTACTCCCGAAGCAGTATCGGGACAGTCCAGGTCGTGCTCCCAGGTGGGCCGGCCAACCTCAGGCTCGCGCGGTTCATCATCGAACGGGATCGGCCCGACCGACCGGTGACGGTGGAGGAGATGTTGATCGTCAACACCATCGACCGCGAGCGCCGGATTGCGGTTGACCGGGCGGCCACCCTGATGCAGAAAGGCGAGGCCGCAGCTAGAGCGGTGCTGGAACGGCTGGTGGAGAACGGGGTCCTCGAGGCCCGGGGGGAGGGCCGCCCGCGGGTCTACCGGTTTGCCGCCGCAACCTATCGCGCGATCGGGCCTGCAACGGCATATACCAGGGCCAGTGGATTCGAGCCCCTGCAACAAGAACAGATGGTGCTCTCGCATTTGCGGGCGCACGCCCGAATCACCCGGTCCGATATCATGGATCTCTGTCAGGTAACCGAGGCGAGAGCTAAGACGTTGTTGCGTAGGCTCTTGAAGGCTGGTGATGTGGTCCGGCATGGAGTCGGGAGAGGCACCTACTACACGCTAGGCACTGGAAATACGAGTGCGCCCGTAAAACAATAGAGACGCCCGTAAACTTTCGCCCGTAATTTTATGATTGTGTCGCAACCTCTTTGTTTGTAATGTTTTAACTAGTTACGGTGCGCCCGGTAAATGGCTTGTTAGCACCCGTGATTCGCTGAATCCTACCATTCTGGTGACGCCAACAAAATGGTGTCCGAATGTTGTGGGTTGGATCATCGACACAATTTCGCACTGCTCATTACCTGTGGGACATCATGGCCAAGACACCCCGAAAGCCGAAAGCTGCCAAAGCCGTCGAGACCCTGGTCCACGAGGGCTCCAAGCGGAAGAACATTCCCACCGCCGAGTACCAGCCGATGCTCCAGGCCCGGGAGCAGCAGCCGGTGGAGCTGCGCTATCCGCGGAACACCGACCTGGACCCGCAGCTCGTCTGGCGGGGCAAGGACCAGCAGGACTGGAGCGACCTGGTGGTGCACGCGCCACCGCTCTACATCCAAGAGAAGGTCCACCCCAAGGCTCTGATCGACGATCTGCTCCGCGACTCGCGGGAAAAGCAGCACGAGTCCGGCGAGCTGATGGCTGACCTCTTCTCCGACTTCAACGGCATCCCCAAAGGAGTGGACAAGACCGAGTTCTACCAGCACGACCAGAATTGGTCTAACCGGATGATACTCGGCGACAGCTTGCAGGTCATGGCCAGCCTGGCCGAGCGGGAGGGGCTCCGGGGCAAGGTGCAGTGCATTTACCTGGATCCGCCGTACGGGATCAAGTTCAACAGCAATTTCCAGTGGAGCACCACCAGCCGCGACGTGAAGGACGGCAACCCCGCCCACATTACCCGGGAACCGGAACAGGTCAAGGCGTTTCGTGATACTTGGCGCGACGGAATTCACAGCTACCTGACCTACCTCCGAGACCGGCTGACCGTGGCGCGGGATCTGCTGACTGAGTCAGGCTCGATCTTTGTGCAGATCGGCGATGAGAATGTGCATCGAGTACGGGCCCTTATGGATGAAGTCTTCGGCGACAAGAGTCTGGTCAGTGAGATCGTATACCAAACGACACCGTATGCAACAAGTGACTACCTGCCAACCGTGTACGACACCCTGTTGTGGTACGCCAAGAACTATGAACGATTGAAATTCCGGGCACTATTCAAAGACAAATCTGAACTGCAGAGCTTCGTGCGATTCAACACATTAGCCTCGCCGGACCGGGCGGTAACGAGGACCAGAACAGCCCAGGAAGTCGACTCTGATGTCGTCCCCGAAGGGTGGAGGTTGTTCCAGCCGGTGTCGCTGGTGTCCCCCGGCCCTTCGAGCACAGAGCAGAGCTTTGTTGTGAACGGTACGCCATTCCTGCCTCCTGCGAACTCTCACTGGAAGACGAGAGTTGAAGGTCTCGTTCGCGCGGCACGAGCCGGTAGGATTCATCTGACGGCGACGGGCGTCCGTTTCAGAAGCTTTGTGGACGACTTCGGTATTTCGGTGACGCACAACATCTGGACAGATACGGGCGGTGGTATCTCAAGTCGCACCGATGAAAAGCGATACGTGGTCCAGACAAGTCCAACGGTAGTCCAGCGTTGCATGGTGATGGCCTCTGATCCTGGCGACCTCGTGCTAGATCCAACCTGCGGTTCGGGCACAACCGCAACTGTAGCCGAGCAATGGGGCCGCCGCTGGATCACGATCGACACTTCTCGGGTGGCGCTGGCTTTGGCCCGAGCACGGATCATGGGCGCACGGTATCCGTTCTATCTGTTGGCCGATTCCCGTGAGGGGCAGGTCAAGGAGGGGGATGTTACCCGGACAGTACCTTCTGAGAAGCCCGTCCACGGAGACATCCGCCAGGGCTTCGTCTACGAGCGGGTGCCGCACATCTCCCTCAAATCCATTGCCAACAACGCCGAGATCGACGTCATCTGGGAGAAGTGGCAGGCGGTGCTGGAGCCGCTCCGCCAGAAGCTGAATCAGGCGCTGGTAGGGGCGCGCCATGGCGCGCCCGCGTGGGAAGAGTGGGAGATTCCCCGAGAAGCCGAGGCCAAGTGGGCTGAATCGACCCGGATGCTCCACGCCGAGTGGTGGAAGGGGCGGATTGCGCGGCAGAAAGAGATGGACGCCTCGATCGCCGCGAAGGCGGAGTACGAGTACCTCTACGACAAGCCGTACGAGGACAAGAAGAAAGTGCGGGTGGCCGGCCCCTTCACCGTGGAGAGCCTCTCCCCCCACCGGGTGCTCGGCGTCAACGAGGATGGGGAGTTCGTGGACCATGTGCTGGAACGCAAGACGAAGTACGTGGCCAAGCAGGATTTCCCGTCGATGATCCTGGAGAACCTCCGTACCGCCGGGGTGCAGCAGGCGGCCAAGGAGGACAAGATCACCTTCACCTCACTGGTGCCCTGGCCGGGGGAGCTGGTCTGCGCCGAGGGGAAGTATCTGAGTGGGGGGAAGGAGGTGCGGGCAGCGGTGTTCATCGGGCCGGAATTTGGCACGGTGACCAGACCTGATCTGGTCCAGGCCGCCCGGGAGGCGGCAGACGCCAACTTCGACGTCCTGATTGCCTGCGCCTTCAATTTCGAGGCCCACGCCACCGAGTTCGCCAAGCTGGGCAAGGTGCCGGTGCTCAAAGCCCGGATGAACGCCGACCTCCACATGGCCGAGGACCTCAAGAAGACCGACAAGGCCAATCTGTTTGTCATCTTCGGCGAGCCGGACATCGAGACGATCCAGGAGAAGGACGGCCGGATCCGGATCAAGGTGAAGGGGGTCGACGTCTTTGACCCGACCACCGGCGAGGTTCGTTCCGACGACGTCGACGGGATCGCCTGCTGGTTTATTGACACCGACTACAACGAGGAGAGCTTCTTCGTGCGCCACGCCTACTTCCTGGGCGCCGGTGATCCGTACAAGTCGCTCAAGACGACGCTCAAGGCGGAGATCAACGAGGAGGCATGGAGCACGCTCCACAGCGATACCAGCCGAGCATTCGACAAGCCGAAGTCAGGGCGAGTGGCGGTGAAGGTGATCAATCACCTGGGGGATGAGGTGATGAAAGTGGTGAGGGTGTGAGGGTAATGCCAATGTATCACAGTCTACCGGATTGAGCAGAGGTCCGATGACCACCTTGGATGTTATCCGAACTTGGGCGTTTGAAAGGCCGCGATGGCAACAAGCGGCCCTCCAGATGCTCTACGAGAATCCGCAACTAACCAATGAGCAGTTGCGTCTGCTTGCGGCAGTGTGCCGGGCGGATGCCGGCCTGCCGGGGGATTCTCCTGTCCCACCCTCGTTGGAGCTTGGTGGCGCAGATGCCAATAGTCCGACGATCGCCACCACAGTTCTTGGCGTTTGCGATGTGCAAAACGTCAATGCGCTGTTGCCCAATCAAGATCTGACATTTGCTACCTCAGGCATCACCTTGGTTTTCGGAGACAATGGGGTTGGGAAATCCGGCTACGTGCGGATTCTGAAACAGGCCTGTCGCACACGTGGCGTTAGGACAGCAGTCCATCCGAACGCATACTCAGAAACCCAGACTCCGCTTTCAGCGGTCATCAGCTATGATGTTGATGATAAGGGACCTCTTGAGCACCAGTGGACGCCTGGGGCAGCTTCTCCGAGTGCATTGCGCCAGGTCAGCATTCTCGATAGCCACTCCGCCATCGTCTATGTGGACGGGGCGCAGGATATTGCCTATCTCCCGTTCGGATTAGACCTCTTTCAGCGACTTTCTCAGGTGTGCGACAGCCTTTCCTCGCAACTCCAGCAGGAGTTGGCGCAGGAGCGGGCCAGTCGCGACAGGTTTGCTGATTTCTCCCTTTTGACACCGGTCGGGGAGGCATTGCAACAACTCGCTTCCTCAAAGTTCGTGGAGAAGCTATTTGCCCTCAGAGGGCTTTCTGATGAAGAGACGGCTCTCCTCAAGACTCTTGGCGAGGAGGAGTCTGCACTGCGGGTTGGCGACCCGGGCAAACGTGCTACAGAGGTTGAGCTTCGCATTGTGCGCATTCGACAGGTCGTGGCACGATTGAAGGCCCTTGCGGATAGTGTTGATGACGCCACTGCAGCGGCCGTTCTGCGGGCGCACGCCAGTTCGCGGATCGCTGATGAAGCCGCGGCGGCTGCGGCTGACAGCACCTTCGCGTACTTCCCGCTAAAAGGAGTGAGTAGTGAAGCATGGGCGCAATTGTGGGCAGCAGCTAGAACATTCGCAACAACTGCTGCAGATCCACCTCAGAGTTTTCCCCCCGAGGCTGGTGGACTGTGCGCGTTGTGTCAGCAACCGGTTGGCGCATCCGCCGCAGCGAGGTTGTCTGCGTTCAACGCCTTTGTCCGCGAACAGCTTGCAGCGAGCGCCCGCGACGCACGCACTGCGCTTACGAAGACACGGGAAGCACTTGAGGGTGTAAGCACTGAGGCATCGTTGAGCCCGGAAGACATTGGAGAGCTGAACGCTCTATCGACTGGCCTGGGAGAGACTCTCCGAGACCACTGCGCCAAGCTTTGCTTGAGGGCGACATCCATCGCGAAAGGGATGGAGACAGTGCCTGCCTTGCCCGATGGCATGCAAGCCTCCATGGCCCACTGTACCGAGCTGCTTCTTGGACTCGAGGGCCAGGTCAACGCCTTACGGGCCTCCGACACTGCGGAGCGGCTAGAGGGGCTGCGGCAGAGGATCGCCGCACTTGGCGCGCGCGCCGCAGTCGATAGGGAGTGGAACAGGGTTGAGGTGGAGATTGCACGTGAGAAGCGCGTTGCATTTCTGATCGAGGCTGAACGCAGCACGTCAACAACCGGTGTGACTGTAAAGGGAAAGCAGCTGCTCGCCGAAGCTGTTACTGAACCACTAGCGGCGCGTTTGCGCGAGAACCTTCGGGAGCTGGGTCTCGGACACATCCCAATCGAGTTCGCACCAGCGAAAGGGGCGAAGGGTACCGTAGTCCATCAGGTCAAGCTGGCTACAACCGTTGCCGTAGCCAACAGTGAGATTCTATCCGAGGGTGAGTTCAGGGCGGTTGCGATCGCGGGCTTCCTCGCCGAGGTGCAAGTACAAGAGGGCTCTTCAACTTTGATCTTCGATGACCCGGTCTCCTCACTTGACCTTGGGCGCCGAGAGTTCGTGGCCGGAGCGCTGGTTGCTCTTGCCGCCAATCGCCCGGTCGTAGTCTTCACACATGACATGCCGTTCGCCTGGCAAATCGTGGAAGCTGCCGAAGAGCAGGGCATCCCGTTGTCTGAACGTCAGCTTTGGCGGGCGGGTGAGAGAACAGGCTTCGTCTCCCCTGTGATGGCTGCTAGGTCTTTGACCGCGTAGACAGTGGCGTTATATATCCGAACTTGCGTCGGGCGTCTTTGCGCGTGAAGCGCCAGTTGATCGTGGTCTTCCGTCGGTTGGCGCGACGGGTCCAGGCGCGCACCTCGGCGCGCAGCGCCCGGAGCGCGTCGATGCGGCGCGTGCCGAGGCACTGGCGCGACACCAAGCTGAGTTCAATCTCCGCTTGATTGAGCCAACTCCCGTGTTTGGGCGTATAGTGGACGGTCAAGCGTTGCCAGAGGCGGTGGCCCTCGTCGAGACCGTAATGGTCGGTGAGCGCCTTCTCCCGATGCGTATTGAGGTTGTCCATCACGCAATGAATCGTGCGCGCCGCAGGATAGGCGGCGATGACGGTGCCGACCATGCGTGCAAACGCGGCGGACGTTCGGTCGGCCGTCGCACACGTGAAGTGCCGACCGGCTTTCGGTTCGACGACCCCGAATACGTTGGCCGTGCCACAGCGGCGATAGTCCGTGTCGCGTTTCGCCACGTGCCCCGGGCGCGCGGGCCGCGGCGTCCGCACCTCCGCATGCAACGACACCGGCTTTTCGTCCAGGCAGATCACCGGCTCCTCGGCCCGATAGGGACGCTCGTACAGCGCCAGGACATCCTCCATGTTCGCGAGATACGCCGCGTCCAGGTCAGCGAGGCACCACATTTTTTTCCCGCCACGGCTTGAGGTCGTGGCTTTGCAAGAGCACGCGAATCGTTTCCCGGCCGACGTGCGGCACCAGTTTCCGTTTGACCACCTGTTCCGCAATCAAGCGCACCGTCCATCGCGCGGTGCCCGTCGGCGGATCGGTGCACACCATCGCAATGATGCGTTGTTTGTCGGCGGTCCCCAGCACTTCCGCCGCCCCGGGTCGGGGCCGTTCGTACAAGGCGTGCTCCAAGCCCGTGGTCCGATACCGCGCGGCGATATTGCGCACTGCTTGTGGGGAGAGGCGAACCGTCACGGCGACGACCGGTGCGCTCTCGCCCCGATGCAACGCGAGGAGCGCCAAGGCCCGAAGGACCACCCGGACCGGCTGGACACCGCCGTGCACCAACGCGTCCAACGTCGCGACATCGGACGCCTTCAGTTGAAACCGCAGAGGAGGTCGTGGCATCCCCCAATATAGAGATGCCAATGCCAATCGCCAAATGTGTTAAGCAAATATTCATGCGGTCAAAGACCTAGCGGGCTCCCAGCGAGCAAACGTCTCGGGCCATTGAAGCAAAGAGCCCTCGCATTGAAGAAGTTATTCACAGAGGACCCGCCGAAATATGAGCGAGAAGCACATCAGATTTACGGCGAACTGCGACAGGCTTGGGAGCGGGGTGTTGAGGAGGCGCTGTTGAATGGTGCGATTCGGCGCTTTGGGAAGGAAGTGAAAACACGCAGCTTGGACAAATTGCATCTCATAACCGACGAGCACATTGCGCGCCTTGGTAGGGGCATGACAAAGGCATCCACATTCATGCACGATCAGGCGCAGGCGTTTGGTAAGCCTCCCGTGCCACCCCCTGAGGAAGTCGTGGCCGATGTCGAGGAATGTGAGCAATGGGTGAAGGAACTCAAGAAGGTGCACAACTGACCTCATGCTTTCCCCGTTGTCCTCCACCTGACCAGTCGTGTCTCCGTCCAAATGCCACTCCGCCTCGCCTCCACCTCGATGGCCTTTCTCGCCCGTCTCACTGGCGATGAGCAGAAGGCGGTCACAGGCGTCGAGCCATCGAGCCTGGCTTGATTGGAGCGCGCAACACACTTGACCACATAGATTCGAAGCGGAGGCAATAGCTACGACCTCGGATCGCGTCGACGGAAGGCAGCCTCCAGCTCCGGGCGTGACATCGTTCTGTTTGTGGCTCCCCGGCGTATGATGAAGCGCTCGCCTTGAATAATTCTACAGGGCCTATCAGGGCAGACGGTGACAGTCACTTGGAGAATGTGGTGCCCATCCATCTCGATCCATTGAAACTTGATGGGGACCTGGGGTGAGATCATCTCTCCTGCAAGCTTCTTGAGGGTCAACGCATACCGACCCCTTGCCGGAGTGAGATCCCTCAACCCCTTGTTTTGAGGCAGCCTGGCCCCGGCGGCCACCCAAAATCCCCCACCTGTGGCCACCCCAAACTCCTCCACCTGGGGTGAGCGTCTGAGCGCCTAATTCGGGGTGCCTGACGGCGGGACGTTCCGCTTGCTTGCTCTCTCACCGCGGTGAGGGAGGAGGAGTGAACGTCTTGAAGTCCCATTTGCGCATTACTATCGCCACGCTGCACCAGACGGGGACCCCGCATCGGGAGATTGAACGGCGCACGGGGGTCGACCGGAAGACGATTCGCCGGTATGTGCGACTGGCCACGGCCAGCGCGGCCGCCACGATCCCCGGGGTGGACCCCGGCGGTTTGGTGGAGGCCGCGTGGGATGGCCCGCAAACTCCCCCACCCTGGCCACCGGCTTTTCCACCGGCCCGGTCGGCGTCGCCGACCGGAACTGTCTCGGCCTGCGAGCCCCACCGGGAGTGGATCGAGGAGCAAGTCGCTCGCGGGCGGAACGCCGTGGCCATCTACCAGGACCTCGTCGATGGCCATGGCTTTGCGCACCAGTACAACTCGGTCAAGCGTTTCGTCGGCCGGCTGCGCGCCCGCGAGCCCGAGCGTTTTGACGTGCTGGAGTTCCTGGCGGGCGAGGAGGCCCAGGTCGACCTGGGGCTGGGCGCCCCGACGCGGACGGCCTCGGGCGCGTACAAGCGCCCGGTGCTGTTCGTGATGACGCTGAAGTACTCGGGCAAGAGTTTTCGCAAAGTGGTGTGGAAGGCGAACCAACAGGTGTGGGCGCAGCTGCACGAAGAGGCGTTTCGCGCCTTTTCGGGGTGTCCGCACTACGTGGTGCTCGACAACCTGAAGCAGGGCGTGCTGCGGCCGGACTGGTACGAACCGGAGCTCAACCCGGTGTATGCCGCGCTGCTCGCCCACTATCAGGTGGTCGCCGATCCGTGCCGCGTGCGGGACCCGAATCGGAAGGGGACGGTGGAGTCAGCGATCCAGCATACGCAGGGCACCGCCCTCACGGGACGCACCTTCGAGACCCTCGAGGCGCAGAATGCCCACTTGGCGCACTGGGAGGCCCACTGGGCCGCGCTCCGCATTCACGGACGGAAGAAGCGGCAGGTGCTGGAACTCTTTCGCGAGGAGCAATCGCACCTGCGTCCGCTGCCGCTCGACGGCTTCCGGTCTTTCACCCAAGGGACGCGTACCGTGGACGACGCGGGACTCGTGCAGGTCGAGAGTGCGTATTACTCGGCGCTGCCGGCCCCGCTGTCCAGCACGGTGATCGTCCGGATCTATGCGCACGGCGTCGAGATTCTGGATGCGGCCCATCAGGTGCTGCGGCGGCACGAGAAAGCCGCGCGGCGGGGCGCGTTTGTCATGGCCGAGACGGATCGGCTCTTCAATCCGTCGCGTGAAACGGCCCGGATCTTGGCCCGCGTCGCGCTGATCGGGCCGCACACTGCGGAGCTGGGGCGTGCGCTCTTTGCGCGCCTCGGACGCCCGGGCAACCGGGCACTGTACGGCGTGGCGAGCTTGGTGCGCACGTACCCGCGCGCCGACATCGAAGCCGTGTGCGAGCGCCTGAACGCGGGCGGGTGCGTGTCGTACACGGCGGTCAAGCAGGCGCTCATCCGGCGCGCCGTGGCGACGCCCGCCGCTGGCCCGCCGCTCACACAAGCCGGGCCTGGCATCCGCGACGTCACGGAGTATCAGGACTTCTGGGAGCAGCACGGCGCCGCGGAGCACAGCGCCACGGCTCACAGTGCCGCCGAGGGGGTGCGTCCATGACCATGTCGATCAGTGACCTCGAGCAGGCCCTGCGCGGCCTCCGCTTGTCGGGGATGAGCGCGACGCTACAGGCCCGCGCGCTGCAGGTCAGCACGCACGAGATGGACTTCGTGGAAGCGGTGGGGTGGATGGTGCAGGACGAACTGGATCGACGGCGCTCGCGGCTTCTGGAACGACGCTTCGCGCTCTCGGGTCTCACCGAGCGCAAGGACCTTCGGAGCTTCGACTGGACCTACAACGCGCGACTCGCCAAGCGGGAGATCCTGGAACTCGCCACCCTGAAATTCCTCGACGCCAAGGAGGACGCGCTCTTTATCGGGCCGCCTGGTACGGGCAAGAGTCACGTCGCCAAAGCGCTGGCGCTGCTGGCCGTGGAACGTGGCTACAAGGTCCTCGTCCGCGACGCGCATCAACTCGTCGAAGACATCGCCGAAGCGCGCGAACTCGGCAAGCTGCGCGTGCTCCGCGCTCAGCTCAAGGCGGTCGATCTCCTGCTCATCGACGATCTGTTCCTGCGCAAACTCCCCGCGGCCGCCGGCGACGAACTCGCCGACGTGCTCATGAGCCGCTACGAACGAGCGTCCACGATGGTGACGTCCAATCGACCCGTCGAAGACTGGGCGCGGCTCCTCGGTGACACCGTGGTCGTCACGCCGTTACTCGACCGCCTGCTACATCACGGACACCTGCTGAAGTTTGATGGCAAGAGCTGGCGCCTGAAGGAGGCCGCGGCCCGAGTGGCGAAACGGCCATCGAGCGGGTAACATCCTCGCACCCTCGTCCCGCCATCATCAGGTGGGGGAGTTTGACCCGGCCACGGGTGGGGGAATTTGAGGTGGCCGCCGGGGACAGGGGAGAGCGAGCTTGAGGCAATCCGAACCGTTGGAATGCGATTACTAGCGACCGACGAATCATCCATAGACTGAGAGTCAGCACTGACCACCCCCTTTCTCACCGACATCGACCCCCAAGCCGCCGTCAAAGGCTCCCGGGATCCGCTGGGCGTCCAGACGATCTGGTCTCGCCTGGGCCGGCATGTGGTCGGCAACCTGACCACCGTCTCTACCTCGCCCCGCGACTTTACCACGACCATCCTCGGCTACTACTTCGCCGAGCGGATTGCCGCAGCGGAGGGGGGCGATGGCGACCTGAACATCTTCCTGCGCTGGGAACAGTTGGCCGCCCATGCCCGGTTCCGGGTGAACGGGGACGGCCGGCTGCGTGGTATTGAGCGCGTCCGCAAATGTGCCAACGAGGGCGACGCAATCACACTCTGCGCCGATGCCCGAGGGCAGATCCTCAGCAACCAGAAGACATACGGGCTCTGGGGGCTCTACACCGGGCCGGCCCGAGCTTCCGGGTTGGTGGAAGGCAGTCCCACCCGACTCACGGCTGCTGGCCGCAAGCTGGTTGAATCTCTCTACCTGCCACTATTCACCAGATCGAAGCTCCGGGATGCCAATGAGGTCGTCTCGAAGCTCACCAAACCCCTCACCGTGCTTCAAGCTGCGGGGAAGGATTCGCTGTTCCTTGAGCGGGTGGGGGCGGTGCTTGTTCCGGAACTGAGCGCCGCAGAGCGGGCGACCTTCCGGCACCATCTGCTCCTGGGCGCCGAACCCAACCGGACCGAGGGACGGCAGGAGATTGTTGTTGATGCGCTAGAGGAGACCATTGCAGACGAGGAGTGGGGCTTCGCAGCTCCAAGACTCAGGCATATGGCTAAACGATGCCGGGCAAGCGGAGCCGTCGGGTCAGAGGCGGCGCGACGACTGGAGCGTATTCGGGCCGCAGAGCAGGTCCTGGCCCCGGCCGCAGCACTCTTCGACCTGATTCTGGGCGCGGATGGTCAAACCGTGGGAGAGGTGGCCAGTGCCGTGCGTCGTGCCTGGGGCCCGAAGCTGACGACGATTGATGCCGACGAGACGCGCGAGCTCGAAGCGGAGCTCAGGGATGCCACAGCGGATCCAGCATCCGGGCGACGCTGGGTTAGTGTGGCGGAAGCGCTCAGCCAAGGGGAGTATGGCGAAGCCGTGCTGGGACTAATGGAGCAGAATGCTTTCGTCATGAAATCGCGCGCTGG
>Ga0163151_10005093_pt1 | contig 17075 bp, 18 predicted proteins | sample OliLakLV19MP5IB2_FD_145596 | JGI IMG/M metagenome (GOLD analysis project Ga0163151, IMG submission 145596) | Freshwater microbial mat bacterial communities from Lake Vanda, McMurdo Dry Valleys, Antarctica - Oligotrophic Lake LV.19.MP5.IB-2 | ecosystem: Environmental > Aquatic > Freshwater >...
GTCCAGTCTAATTCCAAAATCGGCTTCACCACCCTTTCAGTGAAAAATAACATCGGCGGCGACACTCAATACATGTTTTACCAGGGCGCACTCTACGCTGTAATCCAAACCAAAGACACAACCACTTCTTATATCTCCAAACCAATAGACGCATTCGGCAATTCCTGGAGTTTTGAAACAATAAACGGCGGCAATAAAACCGAAAAAACAGTCACTGACCCAATAGCCGAAGTAAACGGCGGAACAGTCGACCCAAAAACCCTAATCCAATACATCAACTACTACAAACAAGCCCCCCCAAACACCACCGCAGTTAACTTCTCCGACGCCTACACCTCCACCGCCCCCGGAATCAAAACCCCAGTCGACAAAGCCAACGCCATCCTAAAAATCTCCCAAACCCAACCCCCCGCAGTCCTAGGCTTAAGCATCGTAAAAGAAGCCTTCGCTCAGCAAGCCGGATGGAGCCAGATCTCAACAAATCCATCTATTGGCGAATCGAAATATAGCGGGCCCAATGGAGCAGAGGCAGTTGTTTCTGTACAAGGAGCTTTTGGCCCAACAGCAGGACATCCCACCGGCACAGCCGATGTAAAAGTTGATGTGTACCAAGGAGGCCAAGTAACCAGCTTAACATTTAACGGAGACGTTTCAACTTTTAATAACCTCGGAGTACAACCAGGCCCTGCAGGCACAAGTCAGGCCGGCTCAGCATCAGGCGGGGCATTAGGTTCAATGATTGATGCTGGACGAAGTGGATCTCTAAATGTGACTAACAATAGTACGGGACAGACTGGTGCAAATGCTATATCGTCATCATTACCAGGATCCATATCTCAAGCAGCCCAACCTGCTGCTGCACCTCCCGCACCCGCAGCACCAGCCGCAGCCCCCGCGGCACCAGCCGCTCCTGTTTCTATCCCTACACAGTCCTGTGGAGGTCTCTGCGGTAGTGCAATGAAAAATTATGAGGACGTTGTTGCTGGAAGAATTGATATATCCAGCCTCTCGCCAGAAGCCAGAGCTAATGTTGAAGCTATTGGTGCCGCCCATAGCCGATTTGGTGATGGTGTTACGGGAGCATTAGGAGAAAGAGCTGCTTTATACGAAGCCGCAATAAAAGGTGAGCTCGGGGAGACCCGACCTGGCCTCCTAGGCGCTGCAACTCTCGCTTTTGAACGATCTGGAATGACACCCGTAGCAGCTCTTGAAAGAGCGCAGGCAATTGAGAGAGCAACAGTAGGTAATCTTCCTGCTAGCCTATCACCTAACGGAACAATTCCTGGTGTAACACGAACCACAACTACAGCGCAAAGTCAGCCCCCTGCTACAGGCTCAGCCCCTGCAGCTGCAGCCACAACCGCTGCCGGAATCGCTCCTCCCACTTCCGGCTTAATGGCAGACGGCGTCCATACCAGCACAGTTACTTCTTTAGGCAATGGCAATTATGAATCTAAAATAACTGATGCCTCTGGCAACCATGTTGCCACTCAAACCCACAATCCCGGAACTCTAACAAGTCAATGGAATTCACTGGACGCAGCCGGCAACGTTACCGAAAGTACTTTTGCCTACGGAGGAACTCTAACTGCCATATCCACAGGCGGCCAGACAATTGGCTTTGATCATAGTGGTAATGTCATGGCTGGGGGTTGGGTTGACGCAGAAGGTTTTATGCAAGATGGGAGAACTGGAGCTGAAGTCACAGAAGCAGAACGGGCCACGCTCCAAGCAGCCCAGATCGAACAAGGATTAACGAACCCTGATGCTGGCCAATTTAGTAGTAACGGTACAATCAGTGTCGGTAGCCACTTAGGCAATCCAGGCGGCTGTTTCTTACCAGGAACCCTGGTTTCAACCCCTAACGGACCGACAGAAATTGAAACTTTGAAACCCGGAGACAAAGTTTACAGTTTTAACGAAAAGACAGGCCAAAAACAGATTTCTGATTTTAAAAAACTAGACATTAACTTTGTTGATGAATACTTAATTATTAACGGCAAAATAAACAGCACTATCTACCATCCTTTTTATATCGTCAACCAAACCGTCACCCCAACAAAATTAATAACCATTCGTGCTGACCAGCTTAAAATAGGCGATATTTTACAGAATGAAGCCGGTAAATACATCCCTGTCTACTCTATCGAAAAAATACAGAATCCTCAAACCACAGTTTATAACTTACTTAATGTCACGCCAAATAAAAATTTTTACGCTGAGGACATTTTAGTCCATAATTATGCGGACGGTTCAGAGTTTGATAGTAGCTCCCTTACCGTAGAGGTGACTGGCGGTAGTAACTGGGATAGCGGAGATAGCGGCTGGAGTGGTGCAGAAAGTTACAGCTCAGACACTACGAGCGAAAGTTCTGACGGAGGTTACGGAGGCGACTCCTCAGTCGACAACTCAAGCAGTAGTGACAATAGCGGAAACAGCAGCAATGATTAAAACTATGAACAAAAGTATTATTAAACTACACCTGGCAATTTTTCTATTGCTATTTATAACCTATCTTTTATTACCCTTTTCAATAACCGCCCAGCAATCCCCCCTAAGCATTCAATTCTCCCCAACCCTTGTGCCTATAAAAACAGGCGAGGAGAAAATAATTAAGTTCACTTTAAACAGTGAAGACCAAATTTCTGCTTTTGATTTAAACTTCCAGACTTCAGGCAGTTTGCAGGTTTTCAGATTCGAGAATAACATCGGTTTTGATACAACAGTCGACCCATTTACCATCAAACAAGTCGCCCACAGTTTAAGTAAAACCAATTCCAGAATCGCCTATATCATAAACTCCCCCCAAAATAACCTGCCAAAAAAGATTGACCTTTATATTAAAGTAAAAGGCACCACAACCGGCCAGGCCAAAATAACTCTGGATTACAATAATTCCCAGGTTCTAAATGGCCGGGGTGACTTATTAAAAATTAACCCCAATCAGGAGGCGACTTACAGCTTAAATCTTAACGAGTCCTCTAAAGAGTTTATTAACCCGGGTACCCTACCTCCTCCTAACTATCCGGATAACACCGCTCTGGTTGATCTTAAATTGAAGCTTTTTGGAGCCCAAAACCAGCCTCAAAACTTAAAAGCCCTGGCTGTTGCGGTTGGCAGAGTCGGAGAAACAAAATATGAAACAGAATCCCATGAATTCAACCTGGTCCCTAATTCTGATGGCACCTTTTCCGGAACTGCTGCTTTCCCGAATTTCAAAGACGGCACCAAATTCTCATTAATGATTAAAGTCGATAAATACCTCCTAAAAAGAATCTGCAATGTTGCGGCTTCCGAATCAAAACCCGCTGGATACACCTGTATTGATCCCTCTTTAATCATCAAACGCGGCTTAAATAATTTCGACTTCTCAAACGTCTCTCTACTACCTGGCGATTTAGGATTAACTGATGGAATTCTTAATGGCTACGATTTATCACTCGTCAGAAATAACCTCAGTAAAAACACACCAGAAGCAGTTGCCCTCGCTGATTTAAATTATGATAACCAGGTTGATGAAAAAGATCTAAACATAATTAAATTTATTGCCGGCTCAACCGGCAGAGAGGCTGATCAGTAGATTGTGATCCTAGTAATCTGTCATTCCAGCGAAGGCTGGAATCCAGGCAAAAGACAACTGGATCCTGGATCAGCTCCCCAAAGGGAGGGCGTGTTGTCCAGGATGACAGAAGTCGAAATGACAGGGAAAATATGTATTACGTTTACATATTGGCAAGCCAAAGAAATGGTACGCTTTATACAGGGATTACTAATGACTTAAGAAGGCGTGTATGGGAACATAAACATGATTTAGTAAAAGGGTTTACCAGAGAATATGGAGTCCATATGCTGGTTTATTTTGAAGAGGCCCGGGATGTTGAAGAAGCAATATTAAGGGAGAAGCGTATCAAAGTATGGAAAAGAAAATGGAAACTAGAATTAGTAGAAAGACAAAACCCCAACTGGGAATTATCTAATTGTCACTATTACGAAATCTGTCATTCCGTTCTGGAGCGAGCCCTGTGGACTCTCGAGTGCGTTGATCCAGAATCCAGGCTAGAAACCATCTGGATCCAGGATCAAGTCCAGGATGACAGCCTAACAGCTCACTACGCAAGAAAGGAAACTGACCAATGAACCCTGATTCCCAAAATTTAGTAAACCCAAATCCATCTCCGGTTCAGCCCGCCCAGCCAATCAAAGAAAATCTATCCTCAAAAATCATCAACACTCTAAGAACCCGCAAAAAGCTGGTCCTGCTCGGGGTAGTTGGCTTGGTATTAGCAATTTCTATCATTATTTTTGGATTTTCAACAATAAAAAACCGCTTCTTCCCGGGACCAAATTCGCAATCATCGCAAGACGACCAATCCAAAGCTACGATTAACTCTTCATCAATGCTTATTAAAACCACCAAGTCCGTCTTTAAACAAACTGAAATAATTCCCGTCACCGTAATCGCCAGCTCAGGCGAAAGCGCTATAACCGCTTTTGACACTGTGATCGAATACGACAGCGAGTTTTTAACTGTAACCAAAAAGAACCCCCCTCCTTTAAAAGAATTTGATTATTACGGCAAAAACGACGAACAATTAATCAAAGTTTCAGCAGTTAGAAAAGTTGACGGCAATTCCACCCAAACATTTAATAACACCATCCTTTTCGATATAGAATTCACCCCAAAGAAAAAAGGCAAAACTGTCTTAAAGATTATCTACATGCCCGGCGCCACCAATGACTCTAGCCTTTTAAACAGCGCCAGCCAGGACATCCTGAGCCGAGCCCAGGGATTAGAAATAACCATCAACTAGTTCTTAATATACAATTTTCATTAAGAATTAAGAATTAGAAATTAAAACTATGTACAAACTTCTATCTATCCTTATTTTAATAGCCTTACTGGTTTTACCCTCAACTTATGCGCAAGAAGATCCACAGGCCCCGTCCGAAAATCTCAGCCTGGAAGAATTTGCCTGCATAGCCAAAGACCCCCAATCTTTCAAAGATTGTCTTATCGAAGCCAAAACTACCGGAATGCCATTCATAAAAATCACTGCCCCCATTATTTGCCAGTCTCGCAACGACTGCAATTTTGATATGTCAAACCTAAAAAGTTTTCTCAGGATTTCTCCAAAATCTCCTGAGAATAAATTCATCAGAAAAACAGATTTTGGTTACTCGTTAATAAACATCCAAAACTCAGTCGAAATCGAACTAACCGGCCTCACTTTTGAAGACCAAAGCGACAATGGCTGCCCGCAGGGAGTAATCTGCCCGGCTTTTGTTTCAGTAAAAAACTCCTCCAACATTAAATTCGATAAAGTAACTTTCCAAAAAACTCAGGGCATTTCCCTTCAAATTATCGACTCCCGGGGCATCTCTATATTAAACTCAGCTTTTAAAGACTCTTATAGATCCGCAGTAAATATCACAGCTAAAGATTTCACCGAAAAAATTAAAATAGAAAATAATCTCTTCGAGAATAACTCCGGCTCAGCCCTTACTTTCCAATCAGATGTTTTAGGAAATACCTCAACAATCTCAAATAACACTTTCATCAATAACCACAGTAAAGGCGCATACGAAGACTGCGTTTACCCCTGCACCGGAGCCCAAATAAAAGTTTTAGGACCCACCACGAATTTAAGAATAGTTGACAACAATATCAGCGGCGGAACCAACACCGCTCTTGACTCATTAGGCCTTTACTCATCAGGCATCGAAATCGGCGGACAGAATATTAAACAAACTATGCTTTACTGCAATGAAATCTCCGACAACCGCGGCTCAGGCATAGTCCAATCCCCCCCTTTCACAAATATAGTCGGTGTCTTAATCTCAGAAAATAAAATCTGGGGCAACGGCCTAAACCTCAACATCCCCACCGCCACCCCCGACACAAACAACTGTTACACGCAAGAGTGCAAATTAAGTTGCGCCAACTAGTTAGTGGTATAATATTCTTATGAAAAAACCTAAAACTACGTACCAATTTCCTGTAATAATTGAACAAGATACCGATGGATATTTTGTGGCCGAATGCCCTGACTTACCTGGATGCCACACTCAGGGGGATACTCTTGAGGAGGCTATCACAAATATTAGGGACGCCATCGAGCTCAATTTAAAAGTATTAAAAGATTCTAATCGAAAAATCCCTAAAATTAAGGGCCTAAGTCTTACTTCTCTTGAAGTTTCCATCTAAATAATGCCCAAGTTATCACAACTTAAAGCTTCGAAAGTTATTAAGGTTTTAGAAAGGCTTGGATTTATATTGAGAGGTCAAACAGGGTCGCATGCTGTGTACACCCATACCGACGGGCGTCAGACTACAATCCCAATCCATCCAACTAAAACTTTAGGCATTGGCCTCTTAACTAAAATAATAAAGAAGGATCTTGAGATGACCACTAAAGAATTCGTATCACTATTGTAGAGATATGGCTTAGGAATCCTCCTTATGTTATTATTACCTCTCTTATGCAAGCACTTGCTTTTTTACGCGAGGTTAAGGTAGAATTAGAAAAGGTTGTTTGGCCAACTAGGGCTCAAACACTGAGGCTTACCTTTATTGTAATCTTTATTACTGTAATGGTAGCCTTTTTTGTTGGCATAGTTGACTTCGGTTTAGTCAATTTAAGCCAATACTTAATTCAGTAACCAACAATGTCATCCCACACTTGATGCGGGATCCAGGAAATCCGTATGGATCCCTGGTTTGTCGCCAAGGATGACAGAAAAAATAAAATGGACGATAAAAACACAAATCCCACAGAAGAACTAACAATAGAAGACGTTGCTGCTGCGCAAAATCCAGCTGAGGCTGCTTTGTCCCCTGAAACTCCTGAAGAAGAAAACGTGAATCCCTTTGCTGCTTTAAAGGAATCTGATTCCGACGGTGGAGAAAAAACAATCGAAGAACCTGAATTAGAAGTACCAGAAATAGCAGCCGACTCCTCAGAAGCAGAAGAATCAGCCTCATCCCCTGAAGAGGAATCAAAAGAAGAAACCAAATCTACTGAAGATTCTGAAGCAGTTGAAGAACCTTCCGAAGAAAAAGAAGAAGAAAAACCAGTCATTCCAGCTAACCCCAATGCTAGATGGTACGTTGTTCACACTTTCGCCGGCCACGAAAACAAAGTCGCAACTGCACTAAGACAAAGAATCGAGGCTGAAAGATTAGAAAACCTAATCTACGACATTTTAGTCCCAACCCAGGATAAAATTGAAATCAAAGGCGGCAAAAAAGAAACTGTTAAAGAAAAGATCTTCCCAGGTTACATCCTAATTAAAATGGAGTTATCAGATCTTTCTTGGCTCGCTGTTAGAACAACCCAAGGCGTAACAAGCTTCATCGGAGCCGGTAATAAACCAACTCCAATTTCAGAAGCTGAAGTCGCTACGATTGTTAAATTCACAACCCAAGGCGCATCCCCAACATTCAAAGATGTCTTTATGGTTGACGACACAGTTAAAATCGTCGACGGTCCATTTGCTGAATTCATCGGTAAAGTCGACTCAGTCGACAAAGAAAAAGGCCGCGTCCGCGTGTTGGTTTCCATCTTCGGAAGAGAAACCCCAGTTGAATTGGACTTTTTACAGGTTCAGAAGTTATAATTCTAGATTCTAAACTAAATATATGGCTAAAAAAATTAAAACATACATTAAATTAACAATCCCAGCCGGCGCAGCTACCGCTGCTCCTCCAGTTGGTCCGGCTTTAGGTCAACACGGTTTACCCATCATGGATTTCGTTAAAGCTTTTAACGAAAAAACTAAAGAAAAATCTGGTAACCTTTTGCCGGTCGTCATCACAGTTTTCGAAGACCGAACTTTCACTTTTATCACCAAACAACCTCCAATCGCTGAAATGATCAAAAAAGCTCTCAAGGTCGAAAAAGGCTCAGGTAAACCAGGCCACGAAACCGCTGGTACATTAAATAAAACTCAAGTAGAGGAAATTGCTAAAAATAAGCTCGAAGATTTAAACACCAACAAAGTCGAATCAGCTATGAGTATCGTCGAAGGCGTCGCCCGCTCTATGGGTGTTAAAGTGGCGTAATCGCAAAGCAATTACGCCATCCTGAGGAGCCATAGAGGCGACGAAGGATCTATTTCTCCCCGACCTAACAGTTGACTTCTAACTTAATTTAAGACCACAATAGTTTAATATGCCCGCCACAGGCCAAAAAGGCTTTGCCCATCTTTTAGTATTAATCCTAATTCTTGCTGGAGTTGGTATTGGTGTCTACTTAGTCCAAAATCCCCAAATTTTCCAACCCAAAGCAAACACCACTGATATCGCTTTCGAATCCCACTACAACCCCTTCGGCGATCCCTGGATAACCTCCAAAGGCCCAAATCCTGATATTCCTGTCAGTTACACCACCGGTTGCTACCGCCGCGGACCCAAATCCAACACCAGCCCAGAAGTATCCGATGCAGAAATTAATTTCCTGGCCAAAACCAACACTGGAATAGTCTTCGAAGAATGCGCTTCTCTCCAGGGACCGACTTCCAGAATGAATAGACAAAGATTAATAAATATCGGCACCAAAATAAAACAAAAAAATCCTAATGCTAAATACCTAGGCTACCATGTTTTCTGGATTGTAGATTTTAATATGGCACTTTTAACTGATATTTATACCAAAGCTGAAACCGACGGAATGTGTGGCGCAGCTAAGTGCGAATCATTCTTCATCCACAAAAAAAACATGCCGGCCACTAAAGCCAACAGGCTCGGCCACTACCTTGATATCACCAATCCCTACTATCGCCAATACACAGCTCCTGTAATCGCCCGAACTCTTACGGAAATGAATATGGATGGCTTCTTAGCCGACGGAGTAGGTCCAACAATCCCCGGTCTAAGCTCTGCTGATGTTCCTGATGATATCTTAAACAACTGGGGTGCAGCATGGGGCGAGTTATTTAGAGATGTTAAAGCTGCCATCGGTCCTAATAAAATTCTGATCGCCAATTCCGGCGGCATCGGCGAGGCCTTCAGTCGTCCACTGGTGACAAGCGGTGCTGATGGAATAATGTGGGAAGACCCACTTGGTCCGACTGCCTTAAACATGAGTGGCTCAGGCAGGCTCTCAGCCCTTAATTCCATGATAAACATGACCTCAGGGCTCAACAAATATCTTATGATTGTAGTAAATACTAACGTTAACTGCCCGCTCCCCGGCGGCACACCTTTAGACCGTTGTTTCAATAACACCAATATACAAACTGAAAACGCCTATCAAAAATATTACACATCAGCCCTCTTAAATCTTTTCAAGAATAAAACTATGTTAATTTATTACCAACCCTTAACTACCAGTCCTCAATTTGATTCTGAAACTTTTTATAAGGACTGGAATTTAAGAATTGGCGCACCAACTACAGGCAGCCAGGAAGTCGGAGACAGTATCTACCTAAGAAGATTCCAAAAAGCCGATGTCTATTGGAACAACTCAGGAGGTAGCTTCACGGTCTCAAGCTCACCTAACTTATTCTCAACCGACGGTCGCGCAGCAAATGGCCAATCCCTCCCTGCCAAATCAGGCGCCACATTCGTCAACCAAGCTACTCTAAATGAATGGAACCAACCCCCACCCTCACCCTCCATATCTCCATCTCCCAGCCCCAGCCCTAGTCCTTCACCATCAGCGTCGCCATCTCCCAGCCCTTCTCCCCAAATCTCCATGACTGCTTTCGCTGAATGCTACGGTCAATACCCTGCTATAAACATCAATTTCGGTGACATTGGCAAAGAATATACTGTCGAAATCTCACCTGCTGTTGTTGGAGTTGGCAGAAATAACGGTGCTATACCAGGCCGGTTAACACTTCGTCCTCTACGTATTTATGATGCCGGAGCAGGTGGAATTAGAGCATTAAGTCTAAACACTACATACAGTCTTTACATCCTCGCAACTACCGGAGAAAGATCAAATACCATAACAGTCACCACCCCAACCTCCTGCGCTGTCAGCAGCCCCAGCCCAAGTCCAAGTCCAAGCCCTTCACCCAGCCCTCTAACCACCAAACCGAATATCATCACCACTCAAAGTAGCAGTTACTGCATTGGCAATGCCCCCAGGAATCATCTCCAGTGGAACTCCGTTCCCGGAGCTGCAATATATAAAATCTTTAGAGGTACAATCGCACCAGGTAGCGGCATAAAAATCGGCGAAACATCAGGTATCGCCGTCAACGACGACAATGTCACACCAGGCGTTGAATACACTTACGGCATCGAAGCAAATAGCAGCACCGGCTCAGAAATAAGCAGCGACCCCTATAACATTAAAACCATCAACTGCACTGCATCCCCGTCCCCTTCACCAGTCGTAAGCCCAAGCCAAAGCCCCCGTGCCTCTGCTAAAAAACCAGGCGACGCCGACGGAAACGGCACAGTCGACATATTCGATTACAATCTCCTGCTATCCAACTACGGCCGAACCGGTACAAATCTTCAGGCAGATTTCGATGGAAACGGCACAATTAATATTTTCGATTACAATCTGCTTTTATCTAACTACGGCACCTAATCACCGCCAATCTCAACAATTGAGTTTTGCTTCACATTCTGATAGAATCTCCACTCATGGGCAAAACTAAAATGGCAGTCATCGATGACTCAATAGCAGAAGAACCAAAGGCAAAAAAAGAGCCTAAAGTTTCTGTGGAAGAAAAAGCTGTCATGCCTGGTGAAGCCGAGGCCTCTGTAGAAACAAACAACACTGAATCAGAAGATAAAAAAGCCGCAAAAAAACTCAAAGCCAGCAAAGCTTCAAAGAAAAAAGGCGTCTCTAAATATCGCAGCGCCAAATACAAAACAGCCGCGGAAAAAGTCGAAAAAAGCAAAAAGTATAATTTAACTGAAGCTATCGACACAGCCAAAGAATCTTCCTACACCAAATTCGACGGCTCTTTAGAAATCCACTTAGGAACCAACGCTAAAAACATCAGAGGTTTAGTTTCCCTGCCTTTCGCTTCCGGTAAAAAATTAAGGATCTTAGCTTTTGGAAAAGGCGCCGAAGATTCCGGAGCCGATATGGTTGGAGATGATGCTAAATTAAATGAAATAATCCGCGGAATCACTTCCAGCTTCGACGTTATTGTCACCACAGCAGAATGGATGCCAAAATTAGCCCGCGCCGCTAAAATCCTAGGTCCAAGAGGATTAATGCCAAGTCCTAAAAACGCCACTATCACCGAAAACCTTAAAAAAGCTGTAACTGAAATTCAATCAGGAAAAGTAGAATATAAAACAGAAAAAGGCGGACAGGTTGTCCACCTAACAATCGGTAAAGTCTCTCAATCCTCAGAAGAAATGGCCGCCAACGTCAAAATCCTCTTCAACGCCATTGGCAAAACCAAAGTCAAAAAAGCCGTCCTCTCCCCTTCAATGGGCCTCGGAATCAAAGTAGACCTCGCCTCAATATAAAAGTTAAAAAAGATCTGCTACAATCTTTGAGTGGATCAATGGAAAGTAATTTATTACATCTCCTTCTCGGGCAATAATCCTGTGAAGACCTTTCTAGACACCAGGCCTTCAGTAAAACTAAAAGCCTTAAGGATTCTTTCCAGTATTGAGGAATTTGGATTAACTGCGGCTATCCCTCATATTAAAAAACTCACCGGCACTCCACTCTGGGAAATCAGAATTCTAGGCCGGGATAGCATCAGGATTCTATATGTAACTCGCTCTCAAAAACAAATCCTTCTTCTTCATGCTTTCGAAAAAAAGACCGCTAAGACTCCGCTTAAAGAAATCGGCATAGCTCTAACCAGATTTGCTGAATTGGGGAGTTGACTTGATATATCTTAAAAGATATAATTTAGGCATGAAACATAAAGTTTATACACTAGCAGATCATTTAAAAGATAGTTTAAAAAACCCTGAGTTCAAAAAAGCTTGGGAGGAGTCTGAGCCTGAATATCAAATCAGCAGGGCTTTAATTGCCCAAAGAATGAAGCACAAACTATCCCAGAAAGAACTAGCAACCAATGCGAATACGACACAAGCGGTAATTTCCAGGCTTGAAAGCATGAATGCCAATCCTTCAATCAGGCTCTTGCAAAAAATTGCTAAATCTTTAGACTTACGTCTTACAATCCAACTAGTCTGATCTCGTCTCATAACCTAACCCAAACCAGTCCCTAGTTTTTTTGACCACGCGATTCTGGAAATCCCATACTGTCCTTGGTGATCCTACAAAAAATTTAGCATTGCAATTCTTATCAGCATTTCATAAAACCTGTTGACTGGAGTGATGTTACTTCCTCAAAATCTTCTTCCAAACCAATCCTAAATTAAATTTCAGCATATAAAGTCCATATATCCCCGTCCCTAAAATAAACACCAAACTCAAACCATGAATCACAATAGTCGCAGCAGAAACAAAAGTCTTATCAAGTCCGAGTCCGTAGCTAAATACCGCCAAACCCGCCGCCTCGGCCGACCCAACATACCCTGGTGCTGCCGGAATAATAAAAGATAGCGAATTTAACATTGATCCCAACCATGCTTTAAATATAGATAGCCCGGGTATAAATGCTGTCAAAACCACAAACCAGGATAATCCCTCCATTAAAGTCCCCAAAATTGTTAACAAAAAAACTGTTAAATTACGCCTGGGTGATCCTCTAAGTAAAGAAAAACACTCAATAATAAAATTACTGAAAGCTAAGAATTTTTCTTTCAAAACTTTAAAGACCAACAAACCGGAAAGCATCTCGGCTATCTTTTTAAAAAACTCCGGTTTTAACACAATCAAGACAACCATTACTGAAGCTACAAAAACCGCAGCAAATAAGGTCAGCGTCACCTCCTGAGGTAAATTAGTCGGTACTACCAACAAAAGGATCAATGACAGACCTAAAACTGCCCAAAAATCTAAGAACCGATCAACAAACACCCAAACAACCGCCTTCCCAAAATGCAACCCATACTCAGTCGATAAATAAACCCCCTTTGTTAACTCACCTAGCCTGATTGGAATCGTAAAAGACAGCAATTGACTTAAAAAAGTCAGACTAATTATTTTAAAACTCGGAATTTTAACAACCTTAGACAGCAAGATCTTAAACCTAATTGCCTTCGAAATAGTCGCCGCTGCCATCAGTAAAATCGTCGGAATCAAAATCAAAGGATTAAAACTTTCCAAAGCATGCAAAATCTCCTCAACATCAACCAGTTGCAACCAAAAGTAAATTAGTACCACCCCAATCGCTGTATTTATACCAATTCTCAGCAAAGTTTTAATCACAAACTCAAGTATGCCATACGCCATACGCCATACGCCATACGCCATACGCCAAGAATATCCTTGTTAGACAAACCTAAGTGCGCTACTATAAATATCAGCTGGAGCTAGAAATTATGATGCCCAAGTTCAAAATTACCACCCGCGACCGGATCGTAGTAGCCGGAATCCTAATTTTAACTTTACTAATCCCAACTGGAGCCTATGTTTTATCATTAAGATATAAGACTCAATCCTCAGCCCAGGAATATAACTTTCCCGTCACTTCCCCTAAAAGCGAAGCTACAGCTTCATCAAGACTACAAGATGCCTTAGACAGATTAAGTAAATCAGGCGAAGATTCCGATCCGGATTCAAAATCACAAGGTATTCAAACTACAACAGATACCGGACTTGACGAAGACGCTCTAACAGATTCCCAACTAATCCTCGGTCCAACTTTAGGGTTCAGCGTCATCCTCCAAGGCCGCCCGCTAGACAATCAATCCACCAAAGCATTCTTGGGGATTGCCGCCGGCAATCCCACCACCCGCCCCACATATTTACTTTCTTTTATGGTCAACATCCCCTCATCAGGCTCCTTCGACGGCATCTCACTGGCAGGATTAGAAACCGGCCAAACTTACACAGCCTATCTCAAAGGCGAAACCCAAATCGCCACCGCCTCCTCTTTCGTAGTCAGAGCCACACCAGCCAACCTGGCCACCTTAAATTTACAAACTGGCGATCTTAACGAAGATAATGTTATCGACACCGCCGACTACAACTTAGTCAAAGCCGCTATCGGCGCCACTCCTTCTTCGACTAAATGGAACGCCCTTTTCGATTTCAACTTAGACAACATCATCAACTCCTGGGATCTAAACATCGTCCTCGCCAACCTAACCCGCGTCGGCGCCTCCGGCGCCTGGTATTCCTACTCCCCAATTAACACCGCCTCCACCTCAGCAATCCCCAAAACCTCAAACATCGGCTCCACCTCCGCCGAAATAGAACCCGGCACCGCCCAAACCACCCCCGGCTATTGGATGTGGGTTCCCAATTAAACCTGGATTATGGATAAATCCTGGGATCTTACTTTCTATAAATCTCCACACCAAAATAACCCTCCTGTAAAAGATTTCATCTCAAAACTCAATATTATGGCAAGAGCTAAAGTAGCCTCAGGTCTAAATTTGCTAGCAGAATACGGGCTTAAGGTTGGACCGCCCCATTTTAAAAAGTTAACAGGAACACAATTCTGGGAACTTAGAATACTCGGGAAGGACAGTATTCGGATAATTTACGTCGCAGTAATCGATAAGAAATTCCTCATACTACATGCTTTCATTAAGAAAAAGCAAAGAACTGACAAAAAACAAATACAAACAGCCGAATCCAGATTCAATGAATATAAAGCACGAATTAAAAACTTGTAATATAACAATAATGTGATATTATTATCAAATGAAAGAATTAACCTGGAAAGAATATAAAGCCGAATTGATGAAAGATCCCGAGTTTGTTAAAGCCTGGAAAGAAGTTGAACTTGAATATCAAATCGCCAGAGCCATAATCGAAGCCCGAATAAATCGCGGCATAACCCAAAAAATCCTCGCTGAAAAGATGAAAACCAAGCAATCCGTAATTTCCCGCCTTGAAAGCGGCACAACCACCCCATCTTTGTCCCTCCTAAAGAGACTCGCCGCCGCTCTTGACGTTCCCTTAACAGTCCAGTTCGGATCCTAAAAGCTGTGATCTCTTCCTTATCCTAAACTCTTCCTCAAATGCGCACCTTTTTCAACTAAATCCTTCGTAGATTTCCCGGCAAGAACTGCCTGCAAAACCTTAGAAGAAATCTTCTGATGCTCTAACTCAGCCTTTGAAACAGGCTCCAATTTCATTCCCAAATATTTCTCAATCTCCAAAACATCCTCCTCAATGCCTTTAAAAAACTCACTTTTTAAGGAAAGTGCTCTCAAATTCTTTTTATTAAGATACGCTCCCGCTCTTTTAAAATCCTGCCTAATATTCAAATAATACCTCTCTAACACTGTCATCCCGTGCTTGACACGGGATCCAGGCAACGACCCACTGGATTCCGGATCAGAGTCCGGAATGACAGAAGAAATTGCTTTTAATCCTCTACCTGTCCCTATCAACTCCGGCGGCACACCAATCGAATAAAGTGCTGCTGTGAAACCGATTGCCCGCGGTAGACGAACCTTTCCTAATCCTCTTGAGTAACCAAATAACCCAACATGCTGCACTCTCTCCCTCCTCTTAGGCAAATCGCCTGCTATTTGATTAATAATATCAGCAATTCCCTCTATTGTCGGTTTATAAAACGACTCAAAAATTTTGATCATCGCTAAAATCTCAACCCTCTCCGAAGTAGTAACCCTCTCCGCAATTCCCCGGGGTAACAATGATTCCAGTCGCTTAATCGCAGCTATAACCTCTACCTTTGGATAATCATACCTAAACGCACTCTGAAGAAGGGCCGTCCGAACTCCCCTGTATTCATTAGAAAAAGAATCAACGGTATCGGGCGTTAGCCCCCCGCGAAATGGCAAAGACGCCGAGCCAATAATCGGAAACAAAGGAATATTATATTTTTCCTCAAACGCCGCGTAATCAGACAGTGCCAACTTTATAGCTAAAACTGTCGGAATCATGCCTGAATTCAAAGCCGGATCAGACCGCGCCACATAAGGCCTGATATAAATCGGTAGTCTTCCAAAGCGGGATCCATAAGCTTTAATATAATCCTCAAGAATTTTCCCGGAATTGGCAATCGTGTCTACATCTTCGAACAGTGGAATAACTTTTATCGATTTTAAAGGCACTTTCTCCATCCGGTAAAGCTTATGCTTAAGCCCCGCCATCTCATTAAAAGCCTCATGTATCTCCATCATCTCCCCGGGTGAGGTTGTCATCGGCAAAATCACCTCAAAAAGCGGCGTATCAGGCAATTTAAACTGTCTGGCCATAGCCGCAGCCGATATCAAATTCATAAACGCCCGGCCTAATCTAAATTCAGTCTCAACTTGCGGATTTGGCAACCTAAAAGTTAAAAACTTCTCCTGCCCAATTGGATTATCCTTAAAAAACTCGTAGTAATCCGATAGAAGCCTCTCCATTACGGATTCGTCAACCAACTTCCCCTCCCAATCCCACTTATACTCAGAAACCCCCAAATCAGAAAAAGAAAGAAAAAGCTCCCGGGTTTCTTCTGCCGTAGAAATAAACGCCGATTCGTCATTGCGAGGAGCTTGCGACAAAGCAACCTTATTTTTAGGATTAGTCTCATTACCTTTGGGCTCCTGTTTCGTATTTCGTATTTCGTATTTCGTATTTTGCTTCCAATAAGGCACTGAAGCATGATCAGGATGCTGCGAAACCATAGTCGCCGGAATTTTACGCAAAGTACTCATAACCTTGAGGATTGTACTACCTGAATGCTTTAAAGAGAAGTGACTGCGCTCTTTTGTTGTATATACTTAACCATTTCGCCCAACAAGTCTATTCTGTCAGCTCCTTCCCCTCCTCTTTCTTCCTGACTCAACAATATGTTATATCTTTTCTTCAGCAAATCAATTTCGCCATCAGTTTGCCAATACTGACGTAAATCGCCGGTAGGTAGATGCACACCCATATGCTTCAAACTTTCATCTAACGCCGTTAATACCTTAATCGTATCTAGATAGTTAACAATTCTTTTTAATTTAGTAACTGCTCTACCGCCTCCAAAGTATTCTTCCAGATGAGGCACTTTTTCAGCCAAATGATATTGATCAACCTCATCAAAATAATGACCAGCCGTCGCTG
>Ga0163151_10005096_pt1 | contig 17070 bp, 14 predicted proteins | sample OliLakLV19MP5IB2_FD_145596 | JGI IMG/M metagenome (GOLD analysis project Ga0163151, IMG submission 145596) | Freshwater microbial mat bacterial communities from Lake Vanda, McMurdo Dry Valleys, Antarctica - Oligotrophic Lake LV.19.MP5.IB-2 | ecosystem: Environmental > Aquatic > Freshwater >...
AGCCACCACGGTCACCGCCGCCACGATGGCCACCGCCACCGCCACCACTACGGCCTCCGCCATTACCACCGCCGGAGTCACCGCCACTATAACCAGGTCCCTTTCCGCCGCGATAATCTGGCTGCCAGCCGGCTTTTGGTGCAGCAGGAGGCTGCGGCGTTGAGCTTGGTTGCGGACGATGCTGAGGAGGTGTTTGTTCAACTGGAACTGGAGATGGAGAATTCGGGATGTCCGGTTGGCTGTTCAGAATACCCTGCCACCAGCCCGGATACGGCTGATTCGGGTTGCTCTTGGACCAGTACGACATCATCTCGCGAACGTATTCTTTGAGGTTCTTGTCGGCATTCTTTATAGCTTCTGCCAGACTCTTGTTATTCGAATCGATTTCAATGTTTATCTTGCCGTCTGCCAGCGGATCGCCATCGCCAACGGGTTCCAAACGAAGTTGTCCATCGGTGCCTACGACGGCGCGGTAGTCGGGCTGCTCGCCGGCAGCCTGATTATCTACAGGAGTGCTGAATTGCAAGACTTCGGCTTTATCGAGCTGTTGCTTGATCGCCGGACTCAGTAACGGTGCATCGTTAATTTCACCGTATGCTGCATAAGGATTGTCGCCCAACTGGTCTGTGACCGCAGTAGGTTGAGGGCGCTTAAAGTCGCTAAGCGAGCTCGTGAACGATGCATCGCTATACAAAGAATTCGAAAGCGAGGGGGTGCTTTCGGGCAAGTCAAAACTCTCAAACGCTGATCGAGTCATGCGCTCCTTTATGGAACAAGCGTGCGGGGGCACGGATATTGGTCAAACAATACGACAGCAACTGTATCGAAGGCAATAGTTGGCTGCGTAGGACTCCCACGGTTTTGGATAAAACCTTGGCGTAATTTGCTTAAACCTCACTGCGAACTGTAAATAATCCATAACTGAAAGCCCTAGTCGACCAAAGTCTCACTGGCCTTGAAGCAGCTTCAAGATGCCTATCAGTTGGTCAACTGACTTGTTGGAAGAATTATTGATAAATATAGGGAAACCCCCACTAATGAGATTGCAGTTGCTTATGGAATCAGACGAACTAATTCACGTCCTTCCTGATAATGCGTTCCAACTCCTGTCAGACAAGGTTTGGACAGCTGCAAATGCTCTGGAAGTTTTCGGAGAAATCGACGCTCCTGTGGACGGCATGTACACCGATGACAGCTTCACCCTGCGCACAGGCAACGCCTGGTGTCGTTTGAGTGCGGTAGGGCGCAATTGTATTCGCGGGACGTTTGGTTGGTTCGGTCCTAGCTTCGAAGTCACGGTCAAGGAGCTGTTTCTTCTCGACGGCTCGAGCTTCGACAATACGGAAGTGTTGGCAGACTTTGTCATCGTTGAATTGCTGCGAGCTCTAACAGGCGCTTCTCATACTCCGTCTCATCACTAGGGGCTGCACCACATATCGGGCGGCTCTGGGCAAAAATGGGCGAATCGGACTCTTTTCGCTAGCTCAGCTCGTCATTGTGCCTGATGACGGGGTAGATCGGCGAAATGACAGACGAAAAAACGGATTCTGCCGCAGCAAAATCCACCGGTTTGGCTGAAGCTCGCCGCATTTTTACCTCGTGGCCAATCAAATTCATCGGCACGTTAGTGTGCATTTGGCTGTTGATTCACAACATAGATGTAGCGGAAGCACTAAAAACACTGAGACATGCCAACCTCGGCATTCTGGCAGGAGTAATAGCACTAACGGCGCTTGTGCAGCTTTGTGGGATGCTCGAGTGGGCAATTCTCGTTCGAAGCAATTCATCAATATCGTGGCGATTGCTCGGCTATGTGTTCTTTAAGTCTCTTGCGGCGCAACATCTTATCCCGACGGGATTTGGTGGAGACGCACTGCGCATTTATGAGGTCGGCAAAATTATTGGGATCCCCGCTGCCACAGCAGCCAGCGCGGTCGGAAGACTCAGCAGCACAACAGCACTGATGATCTGGGCAATGCTCGGAGCAATGCAGGTGAAAGGTGCGCTCGGGGACTGGACTGTCACACTCAGCGCCCTGTGCGTGATTTCGATGCTGTCACTATGGGTGGTGGCAATGTTCCCGAACACCGTGACGCTAAAGCTGGTGCAATTTACCAAACGCTTCGGCACCCGAGCACCAAGAGCGATAATCAATTTTGCATCTAAGCTAAAAGAATTACGAACCAATCCGCAAACGCTCGCCGCTTGCCTGGGCGCGTCTCTCCTTGGCTGGGGTCTGCAGTTTCTAACCCTTAGTGTCCTGGCAAGTGCAGTCGGACTTCACATAGGCTGGCACCTTTTCGCAGTTAGCTTCCCTTTTAGCCTGGTTGCCACAGTGGCACCTTTTGCTTTGAACGGTTACGGTCTTCGAGAAGGAATTCTCATCGGAATATTGGTCAGTGCGGGCATCAATCCCGGCCAGGCTGCGGCTCTGGCGCTGCTGGTTGATTTACAAATGGTGCCATTCTTTCTGGCTAGTTCGTTGTTGTGGCTAGGCAAACGCAATCGGCAGACCACTACGGCCGCGGTAAAGGCCACCACCGCTTCCGTTCAGGCCGATTTACAGAAACAGGCTTAAAATGGCTTTTTAAAATCGTATGGGTAGCGGCCCGTTGGGTAATGTCGCTGCCTACTTTCGATAACGAATCGCTATCTAAAACTGCTTCAGTTTGATAGATTGAGGGCTCTATGTTGGAGATCTCACATGACATCAAAAGTCGGCGCCGCTGCAGTCATGAATAAACCTCTATCACAAGAGGAACTTCGGAAAATTGATGCTTATTGGCGAGCCGCCAATTACATTTCCGTGGGACAAATCTATCTTATGCGTAACCCTCTGCTCAAGGAACCCCTGAAGATAGAGGATGTGAAGCCGCGATTACTAGGACACTGGGGAACCACACCGGGTCTGAATCTGCTTTACGTCCACATGAACAGACTTATCAAGAAACACGACCTCTCGGTAATCTTCATTACTGGCCCCGGTCACGGTGGACCTGCGCTGGTGGCAAATACTTATCTTGAAGGTTCTTACACGGAAGTTTATCCGGACATCAGTGAAAATGAAATCGGCATGACAAAGCTGTTCAAGCAATTTTCATTCCCTGGAGGCATTCCAAGCCACGTTGCGCCTGAGACCCCCGGTTCAATACACGAAGGTGGAGAACTGGGATACGCACTTGTGCATGCCTACGGCGCAGTTTTCGATAACCCTGACTTGATCGCGCTGTGCGTCGTTGGTGATGGAGAAGCGGAAACCGGACCACTTGCAACGAGTTGGCATTCAAATAAGTTCCTGAATCCAGCAAGGGATGGCGCTGTGCTGCCCGTTCTCCATTTGAACGGATATAAAATCGCCAGTGCCTCCATATTTGCTCGGATGTCCGATGAAGAGCTAGAGCAGTTGTTCCGGGGATACGGCTACAAGCCATACTTTGTAGAAGGCAGTGATCCGGCCCTGGTTCACCAGGAACTGGCCGCGACGATGGAAACGTGCGTCAACGACATTAAGCAAATTCAGACCGAATTCCGCGGACCTAAAGTGACGGAACTTGGTCATGTGCCCAGGCTGCCGATGATCATACTTCGCACGCCAAAGGGCTGGACTGGTCCGAAAGTCGTGGATGGAGTGCAGGTCGAAGGGACTTTTCGATCACACCAGGTACCTCTTTCTGAACTCGCGAAAAAGCCCGAACATCTGCGAATGCTCGAGGACTGGATGCGCAGTTATAAACCGGAAGAGTTGTTTGATAACGAAGGACGACTCATGCCGGATCTCCGCGAATTGGCCCCAGTCGGTGCACGCAGAATGGGCTCAATTCCGCAGGCAAACGGTGGGCTATTGCTGAAAAATTTGCGCTTGCCTGATTTCATGAACTACAAAGTGGAAATGGACAAACCAGGGATTGTCGTTGGGGAAGCTACGCGCGTTCTGGGCAACATGCTGCGTGACGTCATGGCGATGAACAAAGATAATGCCAACTTCCGCATCATGGGTCCGGACGAAACAGCATCCAATCGATTAGGCTCAGTGTTCGAGACCACAGACAGAGTGTTCATGGGACCGATTCTTCCGTCGGACGATCATATGTCACCGGACGGTCGGGTGATGGAAGTGCTAAGCGAACACATGTGTCAGGGATGGCTTGAAGGGTACCTGTTGACAGGCAGACACGGTGTGTTTTCTTGTTATGAGGCCTTCATCCACATAATCGACTCCATGTTTAACCAACATGCAAAATGGCTGAAAACGACAAGCGATATTCCATGGCGTCGTCCAATTGCGTCACTGAATTATCTGCTGACGTCGCACGTATGGCGACAGGATCACAATGGGTTCAGCCATCAAGACCCCGGCTTTATCGACCACGCGACCAACAAGAAAGCAGATACGATTCGCGTGTACTTGCCACCAGATGCTAATACACTGCTGTGTGTTATGGACAAATGTTTGCGTAGTCGCCACTTCATCAACATCATCGTAGCTGGAAAGCAACCGGCTCTCCAGTTTCTCAACATGGACTCAGCAGTTAAGCATTGCAGCGCCGGCATTGGCATATGGGAATGGGCAAGTAACGACCAGGGCGGAGAGCCGGATGTTGTTATGGCTTGCGCCGGAGACGTTCCAACGCTAGAGACTCTGGCAGCGGTCGATTTCTTGCGAAAGCATTTGCCCCAATTGAAAATTCGCGTTGTGAATGTTGTAGATCTGATGACACTACAGCCGCACACCGAACATCCGCATGGATTGGGTGATGCGGAATTTGATTCGATTTTCACTAAAGATAAGCCGATCATCTTCGCCTATCACGGCTATCCATGGCTGATTCATCGACTCTCCTATCGCAGAACCAATCACGACAATCTACACGTGCGCGGATATAAAGAAGAGGGCACCACGACCACTCCATTTGACATGGTTGTCCTGAATGATCTAGATCGTTTTCATCTGGCAAACGACGTGATCGATCGGGTGCCGGGGCTGCAGTACGTAGGTGCACACGTTAAGCAGATCATCCGGGACAAACTAATCGAACATAAGCAATACATCCAAATGCATGGCGAAGACATGCCTGAGATCAGCGATTGGAAGTGGGAGCTTTAACTTGATATACGTCGTAAATGCCGGATCAAGCAGCGTGAAATCCGCTCTTTTTCTGAACGCCAATACGCCTGCTTTGGAGGCACAGGAGCCGATTTGGCACAAGCAAATTAGCTTAGGGAAATCGTCCGCTGAAGCGGCTTCCGTCGGCAAGGCGGTAGAGCAGTCAATCGCTGAGCTTGGGCAACGTGCATCCAAAATCAAAACAGTTGGTCACCGAATTGTGCATGGTGGGACGATCTATGCCGACAGTGTACCGATAAATGAAAATGTCAAAGAAAACATCCGCCGATTGCAGGAATTCGCACCATTACACAACAAGCTGAACTTAGAAGGCATAGAGGCAATCGAACGCTTATTGCCCGGAGTACCGCAAGTTGCAGTATTTGATACCACATTTCACAAGACGATTCCTCCGGCAGCTCTGATTTACCCGGGTCCATACGAATGGTTTTCCGAACATAAAATCCAGCGATATGGTTTCCATGGTATTAACCATCAGTATTCAAGTCAGCGCGCCGCGTCGATGTTGAACAAAAGAGTCGATGAAACGAATTTGATTGTGTGCCATCTAGGCAGCGGCTGTTCAGTGACTGCAATAAAAAACGGGCACAGCATCGACAACAGCATGGGCTTCACCCCTCTTGAGGGACTGATGATGGGCACCCGCAGCGGATCTATCGATCCTGGAATTATTCTGCACCTTCTCAAAAAAGGTGACTACACCGCCAGCCAACTGGATCAAGTTCTCAATACTAAATCCGGACTGTTGGGAATTTCAGGCATGTCCAATGACATGCGGGAAATCGTTTGGCAAATGCATTCCGGAAATGAGCGAGCACAACTGGCCTTTGATATGTTCACGTATAGGCTTCAGTCATCCATCGGCGCGATGGCTGCCCACCTACAAAGACTTGATGCCATCGTCTTCACTGCCGGAATCGGAGAGCACTCCCCACTAGTCAGACATCGAGCCTGCGAGGCGCTGAGTTTAGTTGGCTGCCGAATCGACGAACAAAAAAACCAAGAGTCTAAATCGGACTGCGATATTTCAGATGACAATTCAAACGTGCGCGTGCTCGTCGTCGCCGCCCGCGAGGAATGGCAGATAGCCAAAGAATGCTGGCGAGTATCGGCCGCATTGGTTGAATCTTAGACAATACGCATCGGAGCTTCGAAGTATACTGCGGTGTCAACGCCCACCGAATGCAACACTGAAACCCCAAGGGAGCTCAGCTCAAGATGATCACCGTCGGAATGAACTATCACGTTATCTCAGGCAAGCAACACGATTTCGAAGAGAAATTTGCCGGAGTGATAGTCGCGCTCAAAGCGGCCGCAGGCCATACAACGTCGACGCTCTGGAAGGACGTAAGTGACGACGCTTCCTATTTGATCACCAGTGAATGGTCGGACGAAAAGGCCTTCCAAGACTTCATTCAAAGCGAAGCCTTCCGCGAAGTAACAAACTGGGGCAAGGAGCAAATTCTCTCCGGTCGTCCGCAGCACAAGATTTACAAGCACTAGGTTTCCGGCAAACCGATTGGTAATCGTTCATAGCGCCGCTTCACCTATTTGCTCGACAGCAGCTCCACGTCTTCACTTGTTGGTGGTGGCAGCAAAGGAACATTCTTTCCCCAGCGCAGCCATTGGATCGCATAGAAGACAGCTAGCCATGGACAAAGTAAGCCAATAGAGACAACGTGCAGAACCAGCCAGCGAACGCGGCTGATTAGTGTGAGTTCTTTATTGATCGCCATGTGAACGGTCACAAACAACATTGGCGTCACGAAAAAAGAGGTTAGTAAGTTACTTACTACCAGCCAAAACCCGCCTGAAGCGTCCATGTTCAAAAACATCATGGCCAAACCCATCCAAAACTGGAGGATCATCAGGCGTAATGCTTGAAGTTCGTGTCCGTGAATCGTCATGGCAAAGAAAGAAACGAGTCCAAGGAAAATGCCCAGTAAACTTGCCTCCACAAAGACCGTGCCTAGCACATAGGTGATAAATGTTCTGCGAACCAAACTAGCCGGTCCGTGACTACCTACGGCCAAAAACCAGAACGCCAGCATCAAAATTCCTTGCAAAGGCAAAACCCAAGGCAGGGAAATTGGAACCAGCCAACCTATGATCATGGCGGCAAGCAACGCCACAGGCAGCGCAGGTTGCCATTTTCTGGCTATGGCAGCCAAATCGCTGTCGGATTGAGTGACTCCGGTGTTAGTCGTTGCAGGCAGGTTCAACGTTTCGCTCCAGGCAAGTCAGAGCAGAGCTACTACCTTGTATATACCCATTGGCGGCATTCGCCAATGGCGCAGAACGGCAGCTCAAGAGGAGGGGTCGAAGCCCCTCCCCTTTAAGCATATCGTAGGGGCGTGCGCCGCCTATGAGCTATTCCACCATCTCGATAACTACGTCGGCACCGGCCGGCAGCTCGTCTCCGTTATCTTCACGACGCTTGGGTTTAGCGTTGTGGGTCTTCACTTCGTGGCGTCGAATCCGTGCCCAATCTTCTAGTGCTCTCGAGCACGACTCAACTGCTCCGTGCAGCGCCTTTTCGACGCTCACATAAGCATCCTCACCCTTGCATTCTTCACTGACGACAATGGTTTTGCCTGGTACACCGACTTGAATGGTCACGGTATAAGAATTGCCGTGCTGGTGATGGCGGTGAGGCATTTCAATTGCCACTCTACACTTCTGAATCTGCTCCGTAAATTTGGTAAGCCCATCAACTGCTGATCGCACTTTCTGCTCTAAAGCGCTTGAGTGGTCAAGCCCATGAAACGCAACTTGAATGGGAAAACTCATCAACTGCTCCTTCTCGAATCCGATGCCAAAGCGATGGCCGGCAGGCGGTCATGTTCTAGTTAATATGGAGACCAATGGCATGCCTGCAGCAAACACATCACCTGGACGACTGTTGTTAATTTCTCTTACCCCAATTTTAAAGCATTAACATCAGAGAGGGGGCCATTTCGACCCCCTCCCAGATAAAAACAGAGATTTCCAGCCTAATGGATGTGGATATTGGCCGTTTTTCGGTATTCTTCCATCTTGTCCCAATCATTCAGAATTTCTGGTCTGGCTTTGATCAGTTCGTTCCAAGTGATATGGGGGCGACCGGTCTCGATCTGAACCATAGAAATGCAATCGTCGACAGGGCAGACTTTAGAGCATAGGTCACAGCCGACGCAGTCTTCCTCGCGAACAACTGGCTGCATCTTAATCTGGTCCGGATCAAGCTGCATTGTTTTCATGTCGATGCACTGGTGAGCCGCGTCATTGCAGGCGATGTAGCACAGGTTGCAGTTAATGCATTTGTCCTGATTGATTCGAGCTACGGTCTGGAAGCCCAAGTCGAAGTCACCGAAACTGCTGATTCTGGGCAAGGACTTGCCGATGAAGTCGGCCGGTGTCTTAAAGCCCTTCTCGTCCATCCAGTTGGACATTCCGTCGATCATGTCTTCCACCACGCGGAATCCATAATGCATGACTGCAGTACAAACCTGGACAGATGTTGCGCCCAACAACATGAACTCGGCAGCATCTCGCCAATCTTCAATGCCGCCCATTCCCGAAATTGCCAGCCCAGCTTTTTGAACAACCTCATCTGAAGCGGCCGCTGACACCATATTCAGTGCAATCGGTTTTACCGCTTTACCTGCGTAACCTCCGTGTCCACCCTTACCGCCGACATCCGGACGAAGAGTGAACGTGTCAAGATCCACGCCCATAATGCTGTTGATAGTGTTGATCATTGAAAGCGCTGAGGCACCACCCTTAACGGCGGCCCGAGCCGGCACCACAATATCGGTGATGTTCGGAGTTAGCTTAACGATAACAGGAGTTTTTGCAACTTCCATCACCCATTCCGTAACCATCTGGGTGTACTCAGGAACCTGCCCCATGGCAGAGCCCATCCCGCGCTCAGACATTCCGTGCGGGCAACCGAAGTTGAGTTCGAAGCCATCTGCGCCGGTATCTTCGATACGCTTGATGATTTCTTGCCAGGATTCCTTCTTCGACTCAACCATGACTGAAACAATCACGGTGTGCTTCGGAAAGAGTCGTTTGGTTTCGCGAATCTCTTTAAGGTTAACTTCAATGGGACGATCACTGATCAACTCAACGTTGTTGAGTCCCATAATTTTCGTACCTTTGTAATCAATGGTGCCATAGCGATTGCACACATTGAGAACCGGCGCTCCGATCGTTTTCCAGACGGCACCGCCCCAGCCTTCAGAGAAAGCCTTCTGCACCTGATATCCGGAATTCGTCGGCGGTGCTGACGCCAGCCAGAACGGGTTGGGAGACTTGATACCACAAAAATCAATTTCAAGATTAGCCATGAATTTCGTCCCCTACTTGTTCGGCGCGCTGACGGTTTTTTTGTCCGTCGAGCATGTACCGGCACCAGCCAATTGTTTGTGAATGCCGGCAGCAGCTAGCTTACCGTCTTGCACTGCCATAACGGTTGAGGCTTCACCTTTGTGACGGATACAATCACCACCGGCAAAAATCTTGTGATGTGCGGTGCGCCTGGTTTCATCATCAACTGAAATGTAGTGTTTAACTTCTTTGACACCGAATGCCCTCAATGCATGCAGCATTTCGTTGTGCTTCTCTTGCCCGATCGCCGTAACGACCATGTCGCATGGCAAAACAAACTCAGAATCAGGCACCAATACAGGTGTACGACGCCCGGAGTGGTCCGGCTCGCCAAGATCCATTCGTACGCACTTAATTCCTACAACTTTGCCGTTTTCACCAACAATTTCTATAGGCTGCGTCAGGAACATGAACATCACACCTTCACCCATAGCGAATTGATATTCAAAATGGTAGGCAGGCATTTCTGTTTCAGAGCGGCGATAAATGATCGTCACGCGTTCCGCACCGAGTCGACGTGCGATGGTGGCACAGTCAATTCCGGTGTTACCGGCGCCGATTACGCAGATTCTCTTACCGTGCTTGATCTCATCGAGTTTCTTCACTTTGGTTTCTTCGATGAAGTCCAGGCCGTCGACAACGCCTTCTAAATCTTCTCCAGGTACGCCCATCGAAGGAACGTTGCCTAACCCAACAGCGACGAATACGGAATCGTACTGTTCGACCAGTTGAGCCATCGTTATATCTTTACCGATGGAGACGTTGTTTTTGAAGGTGACTCCGAGTTCTTCAACCATGCGAACTTCAGCAAGACTGATTTCAACTGGCTCGCGGAATACTACGATGCCGTAAGTGTCCAAGCCGCCGGACATCGCCTTCCTTTCGTAGCAGGTGACTGCATAACCGAGCTTGGCCAGTTCGCCGGCGCAAGAAAGTCCCGCTGGACCGGCACCCACGACTGCAACTTTGAATCCGTTGCTTTCACCGGCCTTGAAAAACTTGATGTCCCGCTCAGCTGCATAATCCATCGAATAACGTTGAAGCCGACCGATGGCGATAGGCTTTTCGTCCTCATTGAGAACGCAGGCTCCTTCGCAGAGTTCTTGAACTGGACATACTCTGGAACAAGTAGCACCGAGCAAGTTTGCTTCCAAAATCTTTCTGGCTGAACCCTTCACATTGCCGGTAGCAATCTTTTTGATGAATGTCGGAATGTCGATACTTGTCGGACACGCAGTCATACAGGGAGCGTCGTAGCAGTAAAGACACCGGTTCGCTTCAAGAACTGCTTCGCGTTCGGTAAGCGCCGGGTGATATTCCTGAAAGCGCTCTTCGAGAGTCATCTCCCAGGGTTTGTATTTCACCGGTTTGTAATGCTCAGCCATCTAGCATCTATCCTCTTAAAGGGGCGCGGCGTAACCCGCTCCCGTTGTCGACTTCTTCGATCAGCGGGAGGGGACAAGCCCCTCCCCTACATCTTCAGGTTTGGAACCGACCCTCCCCTACACCTTCAGGTTTGGAACCGCCCCTCCCCTGCCATGCTTAGAGCTTGACCAGTTGTTCGTACGTTTCCGGACGACGATCGCGATAAAACTGCCATGTGTTACGCACCTCGGCAATTTCTTCCAGGTCGAGATCGGCAACAACCAATTCTTCCTTGTCACGGCTGGCTTGCTGGATGATTGCACCACGAGGGCTACAGAAATAGCTTGATCCGTAGAACTCACCGATGTTCCAAGGCTCTTCCGTCCCAACGCGGTTGATGGCGCCCACGAAGTATCCGTTTGCAGCCGCATGAGCTGGTTGTTCGAGCTTCCAAAGATATTCTGACAGACCCGCAACTGTGGCAGACGGATTGAAAACGATTTCAGCACCGTTCAAGCCAAGTGCACGTGCGCCTTCTGGGAAGTGACGGTCATAGCAAATGTAGACGCCTACTTTGGCAAAACGCGTTTGGAACACTGGATAGCCAAGGTTGCCTGGACGGAAATAGAACTTCTCCCAGAAGCCTGGGTTCACTTGCGGAATATGATTCTTCCGGTACTTCCCAAGATAGGTTCCATCCGCGTCAATGACAGCGGCGGTATTGTAATAGACACCAGCTTGCTCGCGTTCATAAATTGGCACCACCAAAACCATCTGGTGCTTCTTCGCGACTTCTTGCATCTTCTTGATGGTCGGACCATTCGGAATTTCTTCCGCGGCCTCATACCAGCTCTGATCTTGTTCTGCGCAGAAATAAGGGCCGTTGAAAATCTCTTGTAGGCAGAGAATTTGCACGCCTTTCTTCGCAGCGTCATCAATCATTTTGAGATGCTTATCGAGCATGGATTGCTTGATTTTTTGAATAGTTGCTTTGTCCGTCCCGCCTTTAGGCGAAATGACTTCGTTTTTGGTTTGAATCAAACCACAACGAACTACTTGCGGCATTTTTAAATCTCCTTATCTCACACCGACAGCCTGACTCACAGTTTCCAGAGCCTTCCGCATGACCGTCAAACAGGTATCTACGTTTTCTTTGGTTATGTTCAATGGTGGCTTGATTCGAATGGTATTGCCATAAAGTCCACCTTTGCCGAGGATAACCCCGCCATCTTTGGCAATCTCGACGATTTTCGCCGTTTCTTGAGCCATAGGTGTTTTGCTACCCGGCTCAGCTATCTCTATCCCAACCATCAATCCTTTGCCGCGAATGTCGCCCATTATTGGGAAGGTTTTCTGCAGGTCCTTTAGACCATCCATCAAATAGCCGCCGACAACTCTAGCGTTCTCCATTAGCTTTTCTTCTTGGATTGTATCTATTACTGCAATCGCGGTGGCGGCCGAAACGGGATTTCCACCAAATGTGTTGATCACAGCCTTCTGGCACTTGTCGGCAATCTGTGCTGTTGTAATGCACGCGCCTATCGGCAAACCGTTGCCCAAACCTTTGGCCATCGTGATGAAGTCCGGCTGAACTCCCCAGTTACTGATACCAAACATGTGATTGCCGGTACGACCGAATCCAGTTTGCACTTCGTCGGCAATAAACAGCACGCCGTACTTGTCCAGGATGCTTTTCACTTCTTGGAAATACGCATCAGGTGGCGTAATTGTGCCGCCAACACCCTGGATCGGTTCAGCAATCATCACTGCTGGCTGCCCGGTAGTCTGCGATTGAATTACTCGTTCGACATCTTTAGCGCATTCCAGATTGCAACTGTCCGGTGTCTTCTTGAAGGGACAGCGGTAGCAATAAGCGTTGGCAGCAAATGCGATGCCGGCGGCAGGCATGGTTGCCGGCCTGTAGTTGTGATTGGCAGTCATCGACGAAGCCAGGTGCGATTGACCGTGGTACGAATGCTCAAGCACGATCACTTCGTGGCGTCCACTGGCGATGCGCGCCATCGAGATTGCCGCTTCGTTAGCTTCAGTGCCGGAGTTTGTGATGTAGGACTTGCTCAGGTCGCCCGGCGTAACTTCAGCAAGCTTCTCAGCAAGATCAACCATCGGCTGTGTCATGAAGACCGTGGACGTGTGCTGAAGCGTTTGCAACTGTTCCACTGTTCTGGCAGTGACCTTCGGGTGGCAATGACCGACGCTCACAGTAACGATTCCGGCAAACATATCGAGATACTGTTTGCCTTTTTCATCGTATAAAAACTGCCCTTTGCCTTTGACAAAGTTGGGCGGATCAGCAAACAGGTGCTTTATTCCGGGCACCATGTATTTATCGCGTTTTTTCTTCAGTTCTTCTGCACTCAGCGGACTACTCACGCCTGCCTCCAATTTTCATTCTAAGGGGCGCCGCATTGCTGCACCCTTCAAGGGGCCAATTACATAAGGTTACCCAAACTCAAGCGTGAGCATTGCAGGATACGGTCTGACGAAAAGCCACGCCTGTGCCTATCTTCACCTAAGTTTACATGAGTATGTGGTCTATATATACAGTCGTAACCCGGCTATACGATTAATGCTTGCTAACCAACGACACTGCATGTGGTGCCGATCATAAACGCACAGCTGATTCCGGGCGACAAAGAGGACCTTATCGTCGACGGGCGGCGCACGGGGCACGCCCCAATACAGTTCACTTAGGCGAATTGAATCCTCTGTCCATGGCCGTCCTTGCCGATCCTGGGAGCGCCGGCGTCCCGCCGGCTTCTGACCGTCGCAGGCGTGGCAGCATAAGATGCTGCCACCACAAGTGCAATCAGGTGCCGGCGGGACGCCGGCGCTCCCGGGGGGTCACCCAAGCGTTAAGTGAACAGTATTGGGGGCAAGCCCCTACATTGCTCCGAGGGTGGGAAAGAAAAAGGGGTCGGCTTTCGCCGACCCACTTACAATTTGCGCCCTCTGCGATTCGAACGCAGGACCAATCGGTTAAAAGCCGAGTGCTCTACCGCTGAGCTAAGGGCGCTCAGACGCGGTTTCCCATCCTATCAGTGGAAAATACGGGTGTCAACCTAAAACCCGCTAGTGTTAAACCCCGGCTGAACGCGGTGCACCAGATGCGGTGCTACCAAGGAAAGTTACAGCGAATGTATATAGGCACAGTTCTAGCAGAGAGCCCGTCTACGAAGTCTATGACCCCAACTTGCACACCGCGTTCCTCAACGGACTTGGGGTACAGATAAAGAGCAGCACTGAACTTTTCGACTTTGGAACTCATCGATTCACCGGGGCCGAATGAGAACACAGCCTCTAATCCGCGCGGAGACTTTAGAGGTGTTTCGAGTTCGAAATATTTCTCTAACATCAAATCATCGTGATACGGCGGCGGCTCATCGTAATCAATCGGCGTCGAATGACTGGACCATTGCCAGAGAATGACATCCGTCCCTGTACGCTTGAGCGTCACATTAAGATGCGGAAACCAAGGGTCGGCACCACTTGACTCGCGATAAACGCTTAGCCGTCCGCGCGTCAAGACCGGTCGCTCAAAGAGCATTTGGCGTCCGGCGGCGTCGATTTCATCCATTGGGTTCCCTCCAGAGGCAAACAAGCATAGCACCCCAGATCGCTGCCTCTGCGTTAATATGAAGTCGGTACGGCACGCGGGGTTCAGCACTTTGCACAGGGCAAACAAACTATTGGCATCGTTCACGACAGCAATCGTGTGCGCAGTTTTAATTTGGCTACCGGTGCCGGCTGCAGAAGAGAACGCTAAAACCGGGGCCGTAACAGTGCTGAACTACGCCACCGGATGGACTCACGACGCAATCGGCTACCACCCTGCTCTTTTCATGCTTCTGGAGAACTCCAGCGAGCGCGATCTGAGCAACAAGCTGATCCGTTTTCAAGCTCGCTTCACAGACTTGCATACGGCGGAAGTGACCATCGGGCGAGCGGACGTCCGTCGTGAGCTCAAACCTCACCAGCAGTTTGGCGTCGCCCTCGAGGGGGCTCAGGGGTTCGAGCTACCGTTTGAGCTGCATCAATGGCCAAGTATTGAAGCCAAAGCTATGTGCCGAATGGACAGCGGTGGTGACGAAGGCACGGAAACGCTGACTATTGCCAAAGTTGAACCGGTGGCAAGAACTCAGACAGAAGCTTTCGAGTCACTCAACCAGGCAACCAGTTTCAATCCGTCCACTCGACACAGCACGGCGCCGGCGCGGTCAACGCCTACGCACAATCGCCATGCACAACATCGAAAACCGGAACACGTTGAAAGACCGCTAGTAGCGGCAGTCGAACGGTTCCCTGATAAAAGCAAACTCAACGAGCACGGGCTGCACCACATCGAGAAGCACGTTTCCTCCAGATCCGAGGTTACCTCTGCTTTGAGTTTGTTGAACAGCAAGGCTCTACCAGGGCTTGGAGACGATTTCTACAATTTCGAGCAGCGATTCGGTTTGCCCCAATCCTTCGATGCGAAGCGCCCGGACTGGACATGGGCCAAGTACAAACACTCCGCTTCGGGTATCGAAATCATCGCTGGAGCCAAGGACAGAAGCGGCAAAGTCGACGTGATAGTGATGAAATTGCCACGCACTTCCGGGGTGGACGAAGCATCCCTGGTAAACGCCTCGCGCCAGATGTCCGGTAAGCTGAAGACTCAGCCTCTTTCCGCGCCAGTTCGCTCTGTACGATACTTGCCCTCGGGCCGCCTGGAGCTTGTCTCAAGCAAGAGTGCCGGCTACAAGGTCGTCTGCATGACCCCGGCTTCAGGCGATTCTGAAAACAGTTTCATTCTAGTGCTGACGCGAATGCCGCAAGAAACAGATGTCCTCCTTGCTTCATTAGTGGCCAAGACCGCACTCTTGAAATGCCTCCATTTTCTTGACAGCAAAGACTCCGAGCACGAGTAGTCAAATGGTCGTTGGAACGGCAGCTTGTAGGGGCGCGTCCAGACGCGCCCGCTACACGGTCATACGTGGGAAATCTCCCCTCAGGTATTCCTTAAAATAAACCGGATTGGAAGCAAAGAGCGCACCGGCGAATTCTATAATATCGCTGGGTTGTCGCTACTGTGGAATTATAGGATTCGCCCAAAATGCCAGTACAATTGCAACTTCCAGGCAACACAGAACAAAAAAACGTGGCTCCTACTGCTGGTTCCTCCGGCCGATCGCTTATCGATAAAATTCCCGTCAAGCTGGTGCTTTGGCTCGCCTCTCCTTATCTGGCCGGGCAAACTTACGATAGCGCTATCGACAAAGCCCACGAACTCTACAAGAAGAACCGTTTCACCGGCACTATAGACATCCTCGGCGAGGATTGTACTAACGATGATGACTGCGTTCACTTTCTGAACGCCTACAAAGCGACTATTGATGCCGTTGCGGCTAGACAACTTCCTGCGGCAAGAGACACAGATAAGCTAACTGTTTCCTTCAAACCTTCGATGTTCAGCGTTATCGTTCCGACCGACTCGCGTCCAGATCGCATCAAGTTACTTGCGGAAGCGTACGACCGCATTCAAGAAGTGGTGGCATACGCGAAGGCTCGCGATGTGAGAATGACACTTGAAGCAGAAGATCACCGTTGGGCAGACTTCCATCTGGACACTTATTTTTCGTTGCTCAAAGCCGGATACAGTAATCTCGGCACGGTTCTGCAAGCACGCCTATTTCGAACGAAGGACGACATCAAAAGATTCGACGAATCAACGCGAGTGAGAATGGTCATCGGTATCTATAATGAGCCTGCCTCGATCGCGCTGACAGAGAAACCTAAGATGAAGGAAATTCTTGTCGAGTACGCGGCAGAGCTGGCGGCGCGCGGTTCATACATCGAGCTTGCGACACACGATTCTGATTGCGTCGACAACTTCATGCAAAAAGTCGCGATACCGCAACGCTTGCCTGCGAATCGCTTTGAGACGCAGTTCTTACTTGGCGTTCCACGTGACGACCTGCAACAGGCACTTGTAAGCGGTAAGTACTTTGCCGGTGTGGCAGACAATGCCTCCGGCAAAACACTGGAATACCTCTCCGACATGGCTCGCACTGGAGTTCCTGTGCGTATGTATCTTCCATACGGAAAGGATGCGGTAGCCGGGCCCTACTGCAGAAGGCGACTAAAAGCTAATCCTAATATGATGGCCTACGGCATCAAAAACTTGCTGCACTTAAAGTAGATTGTAGGGG
>Ga0163151_10005097_pt1 | contig 17069 bp, 16 predicted proteins | sample OliLakLV19MP5IB2_FD_145596 | JGI IMG/M metagenome (GOLD analysis project Ga0163151, IMG submission 145596) | Freshwater microbial mat bacterial communities from Lake Vanda, McMurdo Dry Valleys, Antarctica - Oligotrophic Lake LV.19.MP5.IB-2 | ecosystem: Environmental > Aquatic > Freshwater >...
CATATTTATTTACCATCAACCGTATAGTAGTATTAGGTAAACTTTTCCCTTGTATCAACTTCCAATTAATACCAATTAATTGTTTTGCTTTAAACTGCCTAAAATCTATTTGTTTTATTAATTGCGTTAGATAATTAGCGGTATTGTTGATTTCTTCTTTGTTGTCTATATTTCGATATATGCTAGAACCATATTTGTTATTAACAATTTTGTAGATATGCTCATAAGAATTTTCAAAAACGTTAGCATCTCCAACTTTCTTAATGTTTTTATTATGATATATATAGACCTTGTCACCATTTAAACTTATTATTTTTTGTTTCAATATATCATCCAATGAACAGCCAACTTCAGGCTTTTTAAGGGTGTTTTTCGATTCAATATCTATTTTTTTAATCGAATTATCAGGAACAGGAAGTTCTAAATTTTCTATTACAGACACTATATCGAGGGCATGTTTTGACTTTTTCATTTTGTTTATAGATAATAAATCAAAGTTTCAACATCAAAAATTCTCTACAATAAATAACTCCCCACTATCATATTCTATTTTTACAAACCCATCAGCAACTGTGTGGTTACTGCTTCCAGCCTTATGCCCCAATACCAGACTTTCACCATTAAGATTGTATGCCAATCCCGAAGTTTTGATACTTGTTACCGTACCGCACGGTATTAAAGATATAATAGTATTTGCAGGATACCACTTTTCAAAAGATTTTGGGAGGATATATTTTTTTGAATAATTATCTATCATACATAAAGTTATTTTTGTATGATAACGTGCCATATTAAAAAGGTTCGTGATGGTATGGTCTATGCGATTGCCAGTAGCCCATACAATATTGGCGGCAGGATATTCTTCTTGTATTAAATATAATATTCCTTTGTCCAAATCTGTGAACTCTTGATCGGGTTTATATAGTTTTTTTGTATAGGGCAAATGGACAAGTTTTGTATCTAAATCAATTACCGAATCAAAATCTCCCAGCACGGCATCGGGGTTGATACCCATATCCAATACCCTGTCAATAGCCCCATCCAACACCAATACAAAGGGATTCCATTCCAGCAACTGCCCCAATAAATCGGCACTACAAGCTTCGCCATTTGCTATAATAAGTGCGGGCTCTTGCTTATCTCTAACTACGTGGTGGCTTGACATGGGATATAGGATTCGGGATTCGGTTCGCCGCGGCGAATGGGAATGCTGACGCCAGATTATCTATTATAATAAATGTTTGCTTAAAAAATCATTATATGCTAATTGAATTCCATCCTCTAGTTTTATTTTTGGCTTCCATCCGGTAGTAAACAAACGGCTCGAGTCCATCAGTTTTCGGGCAGTACCGTTGGGGCGTGAGGTATCGAAAACCAATTCTCCTTCGTAACCAATTACTTTTTTAATGAGCAAGGCCAAATCTTTTATACTGAGGTCTTCGCCATATCCCACGTTTACAAAAAGCTCTTCATTATAATTCATCATCAAGTGGAAGCAAGCATCGGCAAGGTCGTCAGCATATAAAAATTCACGCAAGGGGCTACCTGTTCCCCATATAGTAACCGTTGGATTGTGCTGCATTTTTGCTTCGTGAAATTTGCGAATAAGGGAGGGCAATACATGGCTATTTTCGGAATGATAATTATCATTGGGACCATAAAGGTTGGTGGGCATTACGGCTATATAATTGCATCCATATTGACGGCGGTAACTTTCACACATTTTGATACCCGCAATTTTGGCAATGGCATAAGGTTCGTTGGTTTGTTCTAATACACCTGTAAGCAAATAATCTTCTTTCATGGGTTGCGGGGCCGCTTTGGGATAGATACAGCTAGAGCCAAAAAACATCAATTTTTTCACCTTGTTTATATAGCTTTGGTGTATGATATTGTTTTGTATTTGCAGATTATCATATATAAAATCGGCACGGTAAATATTGTTTGCTACAATACCACCCACTTTTGCCGCAGCAAGAAATACGTAATCAGGTTTTTCTTTTTCAAAAAAATCTCCTACCGCTTTTTGATCTCGTAAGTCAAGTTCAGAAGAAGTGCGAAGGACAAAATTTGTGAATCTCGCCTCTTGCAACCTGCGGTGCATGGCCGAGCCAACCATTCCACGGTGGCCTGCTATATATATTTTCGCTTCTTTTTCCATGTATTGCTTTGTGCTAAGTAATTCTAAATCGAAATGCAAAAATATATGAATTTCACCACAACACAGTTTGCACTTTATGACTAAAATCATTAACTATGGGATAAGTGCGTCATAATTCACCTAATGTTCTTAATGTCTCTTTGCGGTATTAATTATAAACAAAAAAAGATAATGAAAAAGAACAGAATTAATCCATTCTTCCTCATAGGAGGATTGGTTGCAATTACCTTAGGTGTTGTGTTATTAAGCATACGTGCTGCGGGTGTTTGCGACAACTTCGATTTGGCCATTGTTTCACTTACCATCTTATTGGGGTTCTGCCCTTTATATGTGGTGCTGGGGCTCAACGCGAAAAGCACCGAGGCTCAGAGCTAAAGGTACTTTTCCAAATTTGCTTATAAAACATGACAATAATCAGTTGAGAAACTGAAGAGAGTCATTTTTACCGCCCATTTTTTGCGGGTATTTTGTATCATTAAAATTAAACTATAATAATGATGAAACAAAACATGAGCAATCCAGACCACGGAATTCGGGCTTTAATAGTCATTACCTTGGTCGTTCTTTTTTTTAGCGGGGTTCTACCAGGAGTTTGGGCAATTATCGATTTGTCTCTGGCAATCATTTTCTTTTTAACTATTATCTTTGGGGTTTGTCCTATTTACAAAGTTTTAGGGATAAGCACCATACCCACGAAAGAATCACAAGCTAAACCGCAACTGCATTAAGAAATTAGTTACTGCATTGGGGTAATACTTATTATCAAGTACCCGTTGTCCCGTTACAATTTTTGCAGAACTATATCCATTGGTAGTGTATAGAGCATTTGTTATATTGTTTACCAAAACGCTAATATCAATTTGCTTGCAAATTTTTGTGCGAACGGTATAATTTATTTGCAAATCAAAAACCACAGAAAGGTCAATACTTTGTAATTTATTCTGGGTATTGTCTAAATACTGACGCGATATATATTTCCCAGATAATCCAATCTGGAAATCTTTTGCAGGCACATATTTTATTTGTGCAAACCCAGTAATGGAAGGAGAGAAGGCGATGTCGACTGATTTATAAATTTTATTTAATTTGTTTTCGACCCAAGTATTGCTGCTGTCGTAAAAATCCAAAAATTCACTATAGTTTTTTATCTTGTTTTGGCTAAAAGTAATATTACCATATAATGTAAACTTTTCATTTGCTTTATAATTTGCTTCCAACTCAATACCTGCCCTATAACTTACAGGAACATTTATCCGATTATATTGACCTACATCGTTCACGCTGCCATCGTTCACCAATTGGTTTTTATAATACATATAATACATATTGGTATTTACCGTTAATTTGCTCTTATGGAAGTTCCATCCAAACTCTATATCCTGCATCATCTCTGGCTTGGGCAATAGTGAATCAGAAGAAAGAATGATATCACTTCTTACGGGTTCACGATTAGAAATACCATAATATATATTTAATTTATTTGCATTATTCAGTTCATAATTCAGTGCCGCTTTGGGATTGAAAAAATTATAGTTGAGGTGGTGTTTATATTCTACCAAATATCCCCATACATCGTCATTCCCTTTCAGGGAATAATCAATATAACGATACTGCACATCTACAAAATAGGTTAATTTGTTGCTGAACTTATTATAATACTTTGCAAATACATTGACTTCATTTTTGGTGGATTTACCATTATAATACTTTTGACTATTCTCGCTGTTTCCGGCATATCTTGCCCATATAACTTCCCCATAATTTTTACCTGTATATTGTGATACATGCAGACCCAAAATTAGGTTTTTAAATTGTGCATTGGCCATTAAACCAAAATAACCATTATCGAGCCACCGACGGCGAATTAAATCGGAATTCGCTGTTTTACCACTATCAGCCACAATACCATACAGAGCTAGTGGGGCAGCGGTTTTATATTCTTCGTAATAACCATATCCTTTGGTATAATGCACGGCGGTATTAAATATAAATTTACTTAGCTTTTTGGTGTAAAATGCTTGGTAATAATCTTGCTTATAATTGTCGGTTTGATTTTTATAGGTGAATTCATTATATATTCTATTTGGAGGAGTTGCTGAATCCCCTTTCAATACTGTTTCAGGCACACCATTCCATGCCTGGCCTGTTACTTCTTTGCCCGAGAAATGTATCAGTTTCACCAAAGTATTTTTATTATTATATACTGTTTGTATATAATACGATTTTAAATCGGCCTTGCTACGTAAAACATAACCATCGGAATTAATCATCGACAATCGTGCATCCACAGTCCAATTATTTATTTTTCCCGTACCAAAATTAATATTGTACTTTTGACTAAAGCGATTATGTTTAGTGCCAACAAATCCAGTTTTCTCAGGCATGATATATCCAAAAGAAGTTGCAAAATTCGTATACGCTTTATCCGATTGTTCCAATGTTTTCAAATTGATACTTGCACCGAACGCAGCATTTCCGTTGGTACTACTTCCCACACCACGCTGCACTTGTATATTATTGGTGCCCGATGCAAAATCGGGCAAGTCTACCCAATACATACCATGACTTTCAGCATCATTGAGTGGTACGCCGTTCACGGTCACATTAATACGAGTAGCATCCACACCCCTAATGCGAATTCCTGTATAACCGAATCCATTGCCTGCATCGCTGGTAACCACAGTGGATGGTGTGCGGTTAAGCAGGTAAGGCAAATCGCGTCCTGTATTGTTGGCATCGATTTCTTTTTTGCCTACTAAGGTATTAGAAGGATTGGTCTTTGCCCTCACAGCGTTCACGTTTACTTCGTCAAGCACTTGGGAGGTGTCTGTTTGGGCTAAAGTGCAGTTTGCCAGAAAGATGAATAGTATAATGCTTGTTTTTTTCATGTCCGTTTTTGTTACGGAGCGGCCCAAAAAAGTGAGAAGCACACAGAAACCATTAAAAAGTTTCTCTCTTTTCCCTTCGCAGGTACTAGCCTGAGCAGGTTATGAGGGTGTGATCTCAGTCCATTTTGTGGACACCCCTAAAGATTAATTGGCTGCAATAATAAGCAAAAAACATAATCCATGTTAAACTTTATTTTCATAATATTGCAAAGATTTTAATTTACCGAGCAAATTCATGAAGAAGATTTTATTCTATATATTGTTACAAGTTTTTTTATTAGAGGCTGATGCCCAAACAAATTATTATAATAATGATGTAAAAACACCGCGGATTACGAAAATTGCATTTGCACATGCCACAGTTTTTATTGATGCCCAAACACAGATAACTGATGCAGTATTATTGGTAGAAGACGGAAAAATAAAACAGTGTGGTAAGGGTATTTTAATACCCAAAGACTATCATACTGTTGATGTGATAGGAAAATTTATTTATCCGTCGTTTATTGATATATATAGCAATTATGGAATGCCTGTTAAGAAAGCAAAAGACGCTACCAGTAATCAATTCAATAGCAATAAGCCAGGACCTTATAATCAGAATGAGGCCATCAGACCCGAGACCAATGCAGCGGAAATATTTGATGCCGACGAGAAAACGGCTTCCCAGCTTCGCAACCTGGGTTTTGGATGTGTGGTATCGCACAATATGGATGGTATTGCCCGTGGAACGGGATGCTTGGTAACACTAGCCAAGGCAAGCGATAATAAAGTATTGGTATGGCCACAGGTAAGCACTAATTATTCATTCAACAAAGGCAGTTCCACCCAAATGTATCCAAGTGCTTTGATGGGTTCTATAGCACTGTTACGCCAAACATTATATGATATACAATGGTATAAAACCGCTACAATTAAGGAAACAGATTTGTCGCTGGAGTATTATATAACAAATGAAAAATTACCGCAATTATTTGATGCGGGAAATAAGTGGAATGTGTTTCGTGCTGCAAAAATTGCCAATGAGTTTGGGCAGAAATATATATATAAAACGGATGGTGGAGAATACCAACGTTTGGAAGATTTGAAGAACTTGGGTTGTGCAGTTATTACGCCGCTTAATTTTCAACAAGCATTTAAAACTGACAATATATATGTGAACGAAAAATATAGTTTGCAGCAGCTATTGCATTGGCAAATGTCGCCTTATAACCCCTATTTACTTGACTCGGCGAAAATTGAGTTTTGCTTCACGATATATGATTTGAAAAACAAAAACGAGTTCTATAAGAATTTGAAAAGGGCAGTTGCTTACGGTTTGCCTGCTTCACATGCTTTGAATGCTCTCACCAAAAATCCTGCAAAAATGATGGGAATCGAGAATATGGTTGGGGGTTTACAAAATGGAAAACTAGCCAACTTTATTATATGTACCGATACCTTGTTTGGAGACCGTTTTATGATTATTGATAATATTATACAAGGAGAAGTGTATAGCAACGAAAACTATATGAAGTCCGTGAGCAAAGCAGAGGGAATTTATAGTATGATACTAGCCGACAAACGATATTTTTTGCATGTAAAACGAAAAGGAGAAACTATCATAGTGAGTTCTGAAAGTGTGGGTACGAAAGGGATTTGGAAACATGAAGTAACAGTTGATAATGGTCGCCATACTATTAAAAAATCAAATCCTGCTTTTGGCGAATTGATTTTGCAAATTGATACACAAAAAATTACGGGAAAAATAAATTTGCAATTATATTATAATAATCTTGCCATTAAATTTAGTAAGTTTAGTGATGCCATTCCTGATTCTGTTGTTGCTCTCAAGGCTTTGCCACGCTTAGATTTACCTAAACCATTTATCGCTTTTGGCAATATTAAACTGCCAGAAGCTAAACCATACCTCATTAAAAATATCACTATATATACTGCTGAAAATGTTGGAATATTATATAATACTGATATACTTGTTGATGATGGTAAAATAAAAGATATTGGCAAAAGTTTAATTTGCAAAAGCTGTGAAACTATAGATGGAACGGGCAAATACCTCACTCCAGGTATTATAGACGAGCACTCGCATATTGCAATTGCAGGCGATGTGAATGAAGGCACCCAAAGTGTGACCAGTGAAGTTCGTATAGGCGATGTGGTATTCCCTGAAGATATAAATATTTATCGTCAACTTTCAGGTGGAGTTACTACCAGTCATTTATTACATGGTTCTGCAAACTGTATAGGCGGGCAAACACAATTGATAAAAATGCGTTGGGGCCAAAATGCAGAAACCATGAAATTTGAAGGATGGCCCGGACAGATAAAATTTGCCTTGGGCGAAAACGTAAAACAAAGCAATTGGGGAGACTACAATACCGTTCGATATCCGCAAACACGCATGGGTGTGGAGCAAACGATGGTAGATGCCTTTACACGAGCCTCACATTACAAAAAGGAATGGGACTTATATAATACCACAAAAAAAAATAAACCACGCAGAGATTTGGAACTGGATGCCTTGGTTGAAATTAGGGACAAGAAAAGATTTATTACGTGCCACAGCTATGTGCAAAGTGAAATCAATATGTTGATGCATGTGGCCGATAGTTTTGGATTTAAGGTGAATACTTTTACGCATATTTTGGAAGGTTATAAAGTAGCCGATAAAATGAAAAAGCATGGTGTGGCTGCCAGTACTTTTGCCGATTGGTGGGCATACAAATATGAGGTGATGGAAGCCATTCCTTATAATGCTGCTATATTATATAGAATAGGTGTGGTAACCAGTGTAAATAGCGACGATGCAGAGATGGCCCGACGCTTGAACCAAGAATCGGCGAAGAGCATGAAATATGGCAACTTGAGTGATACTGAGGCCATAAAACTATGCACCATAAATCCTGCAAAAATGCTGCATATTGACCATAAAACCGGAAGTATTAAAGTAGGTAAAGATGCCGATATAGTAATATGGAATAACAATCCTTTAAGTATATATGCGGTTTGCCAAAAAACATTTGTGGATGGAAAACTTTATTATGATATTGAACAGCAACAAAATATTATAGCACAACAAAAATGGTTGAAAGAACAAATATTGAAAAACATGGTGAACTATAATAAAGAAAGTAAAGAAACCCCAAGTACCGAGGGTGCAGAAATAGAGCAAGAAGCGTATAGTTGCGGTCACGAATAAATTTTTAAAATAATATATATAATAACCTAATAAAAAATTATCATGAAAAAAATCATTTATTTTTCAAGTTTGCTTTTTACGCTTGTATTTGTACAAGCATGTAAAAAAGTATCGGTTACTGCCGATTTTAAATCGAATGTGCAAAGTGGCAACAGTCCCTTGGTCATTGCTTTTACTGACCTGTCTACTATCTCAAGCAGCTCAATTACTTCTTGGTTGTGGAATTTTGGAGATGGAACAACCGCTACCGAGCAGAATCCTTCACATACTTATACTACTAGTGGTAGTTATGATGTAACACTCACTGCAAGTGGGAAAGATGCATCAAATGTGCAAACAAAGAAAGCATATATAACTGTGAATGCTCCAACCGAAAAGATTATTGAAATTAAAACAAGTTTTGGCACAATGTATATGTGGTTATATAAACAAACCCCAAAGCACCGAGCTAATTTTTTAAAACTTGCCGATTCTGGATTTTTTGACAATACCACTTTTCATAGAATTGTGAAAGATTTTGTAATTCAAGGTGGTGATCCCAATAGTAAAGATGCTGACCCAACCAATGATGGGCAAGGCGGCCCCGGTTACACAATACCTGCGGAGCTATCAGATACCAGTTTGAAACATGTTTATGGGGCTATAGGTGCAGCCCGCACCAACAATCCACAAAAGGCATCAAGTGGCAGCCAATTCTACGTGGTGACCAATAAAACGGGTACTCACCAGTTGGATAAAAACTATACTGTTTTTGGCAAATTGATTGGCGGAGTTGATATTGCCTATACAATTTCTATACAAAGTAAAGATGGAACCGACCGTCCGTTTACTGATATTAAAATGGATGTGAATGTATTGGAAAAAACTTTAGAGCAATTAAAGACGGAGTTTAATTTTGTGCCTTAATAGAATTATATATTACAACAGATGCCATATAGGTACTCAAAACATAATAAAAACCCCAGATACCTGTGGATGTGTGTTTTCACCAACCACTGAAGTGCAGCTTATGTTCTGAGCACATATATTGCAGTCATATCAATTTCCTAACATAAACCTACTATTTTTGCAAGCAAATAAACAATAAACAATGAACAAAACATATATATATATTATGGCTTGCTTAGTATTCTTCGCATCATGCATGGGAAGCAAGAAAGACAAGGCAGTTGATGATATATTGGCCAAAGGGAAAATAGACCCCAATTTAGTTCCAGCAAGTGTGGGCTATGTACCCATTCAGCCTTTCTTTACAGGCTTTACACATCCTATAGATGTGGTAATGGGCTTCGATGAATTATTATATGTTATTGATGATAAAGGCTTGAATATATTAGACCAAGCAGGTCGCTTGCAGCAAACTATATATATACCCGGAGCCACCGATGTAACCCAAGACCGTCGCTTGCATACCTATGTGGCAGGAAGGGTAAATATTATAGTAGGCGGACAAACAAAAAATGTAGCGGCAGTATATCATTTGATTAATACTGCAGCAGGAAATTATCAAATCATAGATACCATAATACATCCTTACTGTGATGCCACGAGAACAGGTTTTGGAGCGAAAGATGAAGAAGTAAAATTCACTGGATTGGCTTGCACGGCTGACAATACCTTATATGTGGCCCGCACAGGCCTAATGCCTGAGAATTCTCCAGCCATTGCCGATAATAATGTTTTGATATTTAGCAAAGATGGAATCAATACGGGTTATGCTAATGGTTTAAGCCCCAACGCTCCCAGTTTAAAATCGGTGATGGGACTTTCGTCCATTGCTACTTTTGCTGCACCGCCGCAGCGTGTTTTTGGCATGAACCCCAGTGCCGATTTTATGGTTACCCAAGCTGCCCCTGCACAGTCATTGGAGTTCCGCACTTTATGGATTAAGCAATTTAACGACCCTGATGTGGGAATTACCTATATAGAAAATACCAATATGCTGAACTATGATAATACTAGGGCGAGCAGCTTTCTATATAAAGCAAATCGTTTTGAAAATCCGGCGGACGTGTATATAGCCGGTGACCAAAGTGCTTATATATTTGTGGTAGATGCCAATAAAGATTCATTGTTTCAATTTACGTCACGTGGCTATGAAGGCGTGAACCCGCCCGCCAATTATGGCAGTACCAAACAACTCTATGCATCGTTTGGCGGCAAAGGACAAGGCTTATTTAATTTTGATGAACCCAGTGGTGTTTGTTATTTCAAACGTATGATATTTGTTGCCGATAAGAATAATAACCGTATTTGTAGGTTTAAGTTGAGTACGGATTTGGAGTAGGATATCTTTTAAGTCGTCATTCTGTTAGCCGCGGCGAAACGCTTCGTGGTGAAGAATCTTTTGAATTCGATATGGTCAATCTGCCAATTGCGTCTGTCTACCGCGTTCGATACAATGAGATTCTTTGCGGTACCGAATGCTTTCGGACGCTCCAGAATGACGGTAGAATTACTCCACCACCACCTTCTGTTTGATCACACCATCATGGGTAAATATCTCTATATAATACATCCCTGAAACACTAGGTAAATCAACAGTGTTCATACTATTATATAATATAGTTTCCAATATTTGTTGGCCCGTAATATTATATAATTTCATGATGGATTTACCGATATTATTTTTCAAGTCTATATTAATATGATGGCGGGCGGGATTTGGATAAATGCTAATATTATAACTAGTACTACTATTATATATACTATTTGGCAAAACCGTAATTTTTACAGGAACAAGTATATTTTTGATGGTATTATGGCTACAATCCATTACAATAGTATCTATAAAAACTCCTGAAGTATTACAAATATATTTTAGATTCAAACTACCTGCGAAACCTGCATCGCAGCTAATGGCCGCCACATTTTTGGCGAACAGATTTGTTTTAATATTGGTAAACAATAAGGTTTGATTTCCCAAACCTGTTGCTGTGATTGTATATAATAAAGTATCTTGCAAATTCCCCGACAAATTAATAGCAGAATCGAATATATAAAAACTGTCGTTATAGGGAGTATTAGAAAATTTGGATATACTGGTTATACGATTTGCCAACTCAGGATGATCGATAAAAGGATTGCGGTTTTTTTGCAATTTATAGATGGCTTCATTCCTCAGAGAATCCTTTTGCGTGGGTATATATTGCGTATTCCATTGTCGTAAAATATTTTCCTGGGCCGTTAAAAAACTATTATAGTTTTGATACCGAATGGCAAAATATAGTAGGGCTCTTGCTCCCCTTCCCTTGTGGGAATCCTTGGGCTCAAAAAGTTCGCTTATAGATTTGCTACCCCCTTGTTGCCATTGAGGATTCGTAACCACACCAAAAGGATTATTGCTACGCGTAGAATTCGCATTTTCATCAACAGGAAATAAGTGGTGCAGGTCGCTTAGCATCGGTTCCTGGCTACTGAATAAACTTTGCGGCCAGGTATGTTCGGTATTAAAATTATAATTTGTTTGAGCGTCCTGACGATTTGCATAACTCTTAATGACTCTTCCTGTATAAACACATTCCAAAGTGTTCACCGTATCGCCGCTCCCATTGTTTTTTCCATTGTCAAACTGCATATACATATTATCTCGGGCACTATTATAACCCAAACTATTATAGTTTTTTGTCAATATATTTTTCAATGATGTTTTCAATGCTTCCTCATGTAAATTCTCTGTCGAGTCATAATATTTTTCTTTGTAGCGACCCTGCCCGTATAGGTGCAGACTGTAGGTTCCATGACCTTGTATATGAAAAAACAGTTCGGATGCATGTATGATATTATGCAAGGGAGAAAATCCTATTGCAATACTTTTTTCGCCATAGGGCGGTAATACAAAAGCAGAATCGCTGGTATAAAAATGCTGGGTAAATAATTGGGTTTTATATATAATTAAAGTTTTAGCGGTTTGGTTGCTTACTTTTATTATCCTAGTTTGGGAGTCTTTGCTATATACTACCCCAAAGTCGGCAAGAGAAGGGTTGAAATCTAGAAGCTGAGAAAAACCAGAATTTGTTACTGCGAGCAAAAAAAGAAAACAGAATATATATTTCATGAGCAATTTTAATATTATAAATCGGGCTCTTCTAAATCATTGCCATCATCATAATTTTCCATAAAGAGTTCCCAATACCAAAGGTCAATTCCAGGGTTTGCATGGTCTATCATAGCTATGATAGAATCTGAAATGGCTTCAGGAACCGGATTTTCTTTTAATTGGTCAGGTGTTTCACGGTTTTCGGCAATATTGTTAATTTCTACTAGGGCATTTATATAATTGTCGAGCGAAGTAGCTACATAATAAGCTTGCCATTCGCTGTTGTCGTTGTTGGCCGTGTATATCTTTCCAGAGGTCATATCCAGAAAAATGGGTGATCCAAATTCATCGGTAGCAAAAGCAAACCAATGTTTTTGCCAATGCTCTTCTCGACTTACCCCATTTATATTCTGCGTATATTGTATTTGGTCGTCGATAATGCTCACAGGATTAAAAAACTGTACCAAGCGGTAACCCATACCCACCCTGTCAGGGCTGCGGTTATTGAGAACCTGGATGATTTCGTCGAGATGTATCATTGATATATATTTGTGATTTTAAAACAAATGCAAAGGTAGTTCGTTTATATAATATCTTCTCGAATTTATAGTGATGAATTTTAATTGTTAATATTGAATGTATAAAGGCTATTTTTGCAGTAAATGTTGAACTTGCAAGCAACCATCGACGACAATTCGGGCTTTTGCTTTGGAGTAGTTTATGCCATACAGATGGCCGAAGATTATTTGGACGAGCAAGGACATTTATATTGTTTGGGCGATATCGTACACAATGATGAAGAAGTGGAACGCCTTAAAACAAAGGGCCTCGAAATAATTGACCACGAAAAACTCGGTCAACTGCACAATGAGACTGTACTTATCAGAGCCCATGGTGAACCTCCTGACACCTACGAATTGGCACTTAAAAACAATATACATCTCCTCGATGCCAGTTGCCCAGTGGTATTAAAACTTCAAAACAGAGTTCGTGAAGCTCATAATAATGAAAGCCCAATTATTATTTTTGGCAAACATGGCCATGCGGAAGTAAAAGGACTAGTGGGGCAAACAAATGGCGAAGCCACAGTGATAGAGACATTCGACGAATTGGACAATTATCCATTACCTGCCAAAGTTGCTCTTTATAGTCAAACTACCAAGAGTACCAAAAAACTATATGCACTCAAAGAAGAATTGCAGAACCGTGGTGTGGAAGTAAATTTCAATGATACATTATGCCGACAAGTTTCAAACCGAGATATTCAGTTGCGAGAGTTTGCCACCAAGTTCGACATTATCATATTTGTGTCTGGCAAAAAATCGTCGAACGGATTGGTATTATATAATGTATGCAAAGAGTATAATAGCACTACGTACTTTATAAGTAGTAAAAATGAAATAGAAAACAACTGGTTTTCAGCAGGAAAATCTGTGGGTATTTGCGGAGCTACCTCCACGCCCCAATGGTTGATGGAAGATATAAAACAATATATAGAAACAATATAAAATGATAAACAAAGCAAAATCAATTTTGGGATTTTTTACACTAGCTGGCCTGTTAAATTTGATGTGCAAACCCGCACCACCCAATGACGTTACAACAGAAAAAGATTTTTATAAGATTAAAATAAATTCTATAGAAGGGGATGCGATTAACCTTTCGGCCTATAAAGGAAAGAAAATATTGTGCGTAAACGTGGCTTCCTATTGTGGGTACACGCCCCAGTACCAAGGACTAGAGCAGTTATATAATAAGTACAAAGGCAAATTGGTTATTATAGGTTTTCCATGCAATCAGTTTGGTGGGCAAGAGCCAGATTCTCTTCCCAAGATTAAGCAATTTTGCAGCTCCACCTATCAAATAAGTTTCCCGCTTACCGAGAAGGTAGACGTGAAAGGCAAAAAACAACACCCCATATACCAATGGCTTACCGAGAAAAACCTAAACGGCGTGGAAGATCATGAAGTAAAATGGAATTTCAACAAGTTTTTATTAGATGAAAACGGTAAATTTTTAGGTTATTTTTCATCGAAAACTTCACCTTCCGATTCGGCTTTGATTAGTATGATTGAAAAATAATTGAGAAAAATCAATTAGTTTTATGGTCTGTCTTTCAAAAACCATTGGTTTTTTCTCTTAAATTTGCCCTCAAATTATTCCAAATGAAGAAAAAAAACATCGTCATACTTTTGTTTGCCGCTTTTTTGTTTTGGACGTGCAAGCATACCATTGCGGATGTGACGAGCCTAAAGGATACTTATTATAGCACAACGGGAGATACTGAAAGTAAAAATATGAATGGCGATTGCACCAGTTGTCATGAGCATCAAAGTGGCAGTAAAAAAATCACTTTAGGAGGTGCTTTATATAAGGAAGATAGGACTACAGCCTATAAAGATGGAGGGGTCATAAATCTGTACTCACAACCAGGTGGTCAAGGCTCTTTATTAAAAACGATTCAGGTTGATAATGAAGGAAATTTTTACTCAAATGCCAACTATAAAATCAGTACACCTTATTATGTAGAAGTGGTGAGTGTGGCAGGAAATAAAGCCTATATGGGGCAAGCGTTGGCATATGGTTCATGCGGCTCGTGCCACGGAGTAAACACCGACAAAATATTTGTAAAATAATCAATAATATAAATATATGAAGAAAATTATTTTTACCCTTTGCGTTATTACAGTTATTGGATTTAGCTCTTGCTATTATGATAAAGAAGCTAATTTGTATCCAAAGCCCATCAGCTCATGCGATACTACGGCAACAAATTTGGTGTATGGAAACATTATAAAAACCATAATGGACCAGAACTGCAGTTTAGGTGGTTGTCATAATACTTCATCGGCTATGAGTAACATAGTTACTGATACCTATGCGGGCCTAAGGGATGCTTTTACCAACCGCAACTTAATGTGTACTGTTGAGCAAACAACTGGAGCGTGCTCCAAAATGCCAAAAAACAACCTTAAACTTTCTGATTGCAAAATAACACAATTGAAAATTTGGGAACAAAGATCATTCCCTCAATAATAATGTAAAAAATATATTATATGAAAAAAATATATACTTATATAGTAGCTTTCCTCATAGTGGGAAATATACAGGCACAAGATGATATGTTGGCTTTGCTTAACGATTCTAACGAAAAGGCCGATCCAGTTTCGGGCATGTTCAAAGGCAATCGTTTGGTAAATGGGCATACCACAGAGACCGTTGCCAAACAACACTTGGACTACAAGATACATCACCGTTTTGGCCGTGTGAATGAAGGTCCTTATCAATTTTTTGGGATTGACAATGCCCAAATGTTTATGGGGTTTGATTATGGGGTTACCGATAAACTTACTATGGGAATTGGCCGCAGCAACGAAAATAAAACATTTACAGGTCTGTTAAAATATAAAATCATGACACAGACGGGCAAAGGCCGAAACAGTAAATCTATATCCATGACCTGGCTTTCTAATATGGGCTACTTCACTAAAAAATGGTCGGAGTTGGGCTTGGATGCCAGAAAAAACTTTGCAACTTCGAGAATGTCTTTTACCCATCAATTACTCGTAGCCCGTAAGTTTAGCTCAAAAATGTCATTACAATTAATGCCTACTTTCTTCCATCAAAACTTGGTAATCGCTGCCGATGAACCCAATGATTTATATATAATGGGTGTAGGCGGAAGTTTCCGAATTAATCGCAGTACACGTTTTAATGTAGAGTATTACCCCGTATTAAACCGCTATAAAAATAGCACCACCACGAATCCTTTGTCAATAGGTTTTGATATAGAAACAGGGGGGCATGTATTTCAGTTGGTATTGAGTAATTCGCGAGGCATGGTCGAAAATATATTTCTTCCAAGCACCGCAGGCAAATGGACCAAAGGCGATTTATACTTTGGTTTTAATATACTCCGCTATTTTAAATTGGGTAAGAGAAGATAAGCACAATATTTATTTACTATCATATATACATGAAAAAAAATTCCATCATCACCATCATCACCATCATGACCTTCGCCACATTCACCTTATACCAATGTACGGGCCCTCAATTTATATTGACTGCACCTGCTGATAAAGAGCTTACTGCTGCACAAAAACGCTGGCCCGATGCTACCAAGGAATCACTTGCTGCAGGCCACACTATATTTACTACCAAGTGTACCCAGTGTCATCAGGCCAAGAATATTCCCAGTCGCAGCGAAGCCGAATGGACAAAAGAAATTGCAGAGATGGCCCCCAAAGCAAAACTTACCGCTGCAGAAACAGAAACACTGACACGATACGTATATACCGTGCGTGAATTGTACGCTAAGAAATAGTAGCCCTCTTTCATAATTCAAATAAGAAAAGCCAAATTATAACGGACACTTTATTTTATTGTAGTATCGCTCGCCGCGAACTCCGATAACTATCGGGGCTTCCTTTTTACACAAAAAAGTGTTTTTATTTACCAAGGTGATTTTTGCTTGAGAGGCCCAATGCAAAACCGTGGTCAAAACAACAGCTTGCTACTCGTATGCATTTTTCATAGTTAAGGAAAGTATTTATCAAATTATATTTTTTGGGAGCTGTTATTTTGCCACCCCGCCGCAGCGGGCTGCTGTAAATAAAAAAGGGCAGCATTCTAAGTTTTAAAATTCGTGTTTCAAACCTTTATATTTATTAGAATCGAATTATGAAAGAGGTCTAGTATATAATTTAACGAGGGTCTATCAAAAACCTACCACGTTTTGCAATGTAAAAAACATTCCGAAGGGTTGAAAAACGCTTATTC
>Ga0163151_10005098_pt1 | contig 17068 bp, 18 predicted proteins | sample OliLakLV19MP5IB2_FD_145596 | JGI IMG/M metagenome (GOLD analysis project Ga0163151, IMG submission 145596) | Freshwater microbial mat bacterial communities from Lake Vanda, McMurdo Dry Valleys, Antarctica - Oligotrophic Lake LV.19.MP5.IB-2 | ecosystem: Environmental > Aquatic > Freshwater >...
GTCACCCCCTCCCCGGCGATTGTAGGGCTAAGTGCCTATGTTTGAGCAACCTGCGGCCAGCCAGTAATTCCGGAGACGGGGATGCAGGCCACCGAGGGCTACCGGTAACTTGTAAACTCCCGCTAGCGGCCGTCATCCCCTGGTGTTAGGATCAGTGCCATGATCCTACGTCTCGTCCCCTTCCTTTTGCTCGCGTTGGGCCTGCTGGCGCAGACCGACTCTGCTTCGCTCCGCATCCTGGTTGCCGACACTTCCGAATCTACCGTAGCCGGTGCGCGCGTCCAACTGCGCAACACCGGCACCGCCGCGCAATCCGACGCCGTAACCTCCTCTGACGGCTACGCCGTGTTCAGCCCGATTGTTCGCGGCGCTTACGAACTCACCGTCACGCGACAAGGCTTCAAGACCGTCAAGCTGACGGGCATTACCATCAACGTCGACGAGCGCCGCCTGGTGCGCGTAAAGCTCGACGTGGCCAGCGTAAACGAGACTGTCGAGGTGAAGGAGCGCGCGATCACGACCCAAACCGAGCAGGCCTCGCTGGGTCAGGTGATCAGCGGCCGTACCGCCGTGGATCTGCCGCTCGCCGGACGCCGCTACACCGAACTCGCCTTGCTGGCGCCGGGCGTGGCCAACGCCAACCTGAATCCGGTGACGCGCGGACCAGGCTGGTTTGTGTCGAACGGCAACTACCATACGCAGAACAACTTTCTACTTGATGGCGTGGACAACAATCAAGGGACTACAAACGCCCAGGCGTTGAGCGCCCAAGTGGTGCAACCTTCGCCGGACTCCATCGCCGAGTTCAAGGTGCAGACCAACAGCTACTCGGCGGAGTTCGGACGGTCGGCCGGCGGCGTAGTGAATGTCTCCATCAAGAGCGGCAGTAACGACGTGCATGGCTCAGCCTGGTACTTCAATCGTGATGCGGCGCTGGCCGCGCGGGGCTGGACCAACAACCTGCTCAACCTCCCCAAGCCCACACTCGCCTGGAATCAATACGGGGCGACTTTCGGCGGTCCGGCGGTGAAGAACAAACTCTTCTACTTTGGCGCCTATGAAGGCTTCAGGCAGAGCTTCGCCGACACCTTTCTAGTCACCGTGCCAACCGCTGAGCAGCGCCGGGGCGTGTTCGCCCTCGATATTCTCGATTCGGTGAACGCCAACACGCCATTCCCCAACCGCACGATTCCCGCGTCGCGCTTTGACGCCCTCGGCAAGAAGCTGGTAGACCTCTATCCGGAATCGAATCTCGCCGGTCAAGTGCAGGGCGGACGCCCGGCCAACAACTTCGGCGCCCAGCGCGATGGCGAAGAGAATACGCAGAAGTTCGACACGCGCAGCGACTACTACATGAGCGAGCGCAACCAGATTATGGGGCGCTTCAGCTACCTGCGCCAGAGGCTCAACCGCGATCAGCTCTTTCCTGGCATTGCCGACGGCGTAGGCAATCAGGGCACGCAGTTCAACAACAACTATTCGCTGGCGCTGGGCTGGACGCGCGTCATCTCGCCGAAGATTGTGAACACGCTACGCTACGGCTTTAACCGGACCTTCGCTGAGTTCGCGCATGCCACGGCCGGCGGCGAGAAGGCCGACGCATTCGGCTTCCGGGGCATTCCGGCCGATATGCTGCAAGTGGGCGGGCTGCCGCTCATCTCGCCCACCAACTATCGCGAACTCGGCACACGCAACTTCCGCCCGCAGTTCCAACGGCCACTGCTCAATCAACTGGTCGATGCGGTTTCGATCCAGGCGGGCCGGCACTTTGTGCGCACCGGCTTTGAGCTGCGGCTCAAGGACAACACCTTCATCGACATCACGCGCCGGACGCCGGCCTATGCTTTCCAGGGACGCTATACGAACGACGCGATGGGCGACCTGCTGCTCGGCTTCCCGGAAATCGTGCAACTCAACACAGTGCCCGAGGTGAACCAGTTGCAGCGCGCGATGAGCTTCTTTGTGCAGGACGACTTCAAGGTGCGTCCGGCGCTGACGCTCAACCTCGGCCTGCGCTACGAGTACACCACGCCTTACTACGGTAGCGGCAAGAACGTGAACATCAACTTCAACCCCGCCAATCAGGGCTTGCTGGTGGCCGGCCAAGGCGGCAACAACAAGTATCTGGTGACTCCGGACAAGAACAACTTCGCCCCGCGTCTGGGTTTCGCCTGGCAGGTACGGCCGGAGAAGCTGGTGGTGCGCGGCGGCTATGGCATCTTCTACAACTCGGAAGACATGTATGGGTCGGAGGCCAATCTGCCGCTGAACCCGCCGCAACTGATTCAAGCCAGCCTGATCCGGGTGGGCACGGGGCCAGCGCCCATTCGTGTTTCCGATCCGATTCCGAATGGCGTGCTGAGCAGCTTCGACTCGCGGCTGGTGACGTTGCGGACGCGCGAGGCGGACCAGCGCTCGGGTTTCATTCAGCAATGGAATCTCGCCGTGCAAACCCAGGTCACGCGGGCGAGCACCTTCGAGGCGGCCTATGTCGGCAACAACGGCCGCAACATGTTTGGCCTTTACGAACGCAACCAGACGCCCTTTGGCGTGGACGGCAGCGTGGCGGCCAATCGCCCGTTCCCGTTGTGGCAGGGCATACAGACCGGCGCCAGCCGTGCCCGCAGCAGGTACAACGCCTTCCAGACCAAGTACGAACACAACTACGCGAGCGGCCTCTACGTGCTGGCTGCGTACACCTGGGCATCGGCGATGGATCAGGCAGGCGCCTGGGACGCGGGCGCGTCGCCGCAGCTCCGTGACCTATTTGATGCCGAGTGGGGGCGGCAGGCGCAAACGCCGAATCACCGCTACACCACGGCTGTTACCTATGACCTGCCGATCGGCCGCGGCCGGCAGTGGGGCGCTGGCTGGAGCAAGCCAGTCGATTGGGCGCTGGGCGGCTGGAAGGTCTCCAGCATTGTGACCTGGCGTTCCGGACTGCCGATCAACGTGAGCTTGAACGCGAACGGCATCAACCCCGCCAACAACCAGGCGTATCGCTTTCTGCAGCGCAACGGCGGAGGATTGCGGCCGGATCGCGTGGGTGAGGCCAACACGGGCGTGAGCCCCAAAGACAACCGCTTCAACTTCCTGGGCGCGGGCGCTTACGTGATTCAGGCTCTGAACACGGCGGGCAATGCCGCGCGCAATTCCGCTTATGGTCCGCGCCAGTTCAACACCGACTTCGCGCTGCGCAAGGAGTTTCGCTTCAACGAACGGCATGCGGCCGAGTTCCGCTGGGAGATGTTCAACTTCTTCAACACCGTGAACTTCTTGAACCCCGCGACCACGTTTGGCAATATCAACTTCGGGTGGATCACCGGCGCGGGCGATGCGCGGGTGATGCAGTTGGCGATCCGGTATCAGTTCTAGTATATCGTTTCACTAAAACCTAAAACATAACCTGACAAATTTATTTCCGGCTGTGCTGGGGGCATGGCAGGAACATCCCGGCTTCCCAAACTGATTCTGAGTTCCGAACAACTGTCAGAACTCCAGCAGTTGAGCCAGTCGCGAACAGCGCCGCTGCGAGAGGTGCAGCGAGCGAGGATTTTGTGCCGGTACCACGCCCGCGCAACGGTCACAGGAATCTCGCGGGCGATGGAGATCACGCGCAAGAGTGTTCGGAAGTGGATTGATAAGGCGCTCGCCATGATCCGTTTTTGCCCTCCACCAGCGCGTTGCCGGTGGTCCGGCAGGCCCGCGATTTGGTGAATTCGATCAATAGTTTGTTCAGCATCTTGGAGACACGGTGATTCAGAAACTCGCTTCCGTTGTCGCAATGAAACCCGATGATGCGGAATGGGAACTGGTGCAGAATCGCTTCCAGCACGGGAATCATGTGCCGTTCGCTGATGGTTTCCACGCATCCGACGTTCTGCCACTGTGTCACCGTGTCCACTGAGTTGATGTAATGGACGCCCCCCTGGCCATCCTTCTGCCCTTGATGCACGGTGTCCACGCGTAGAAATCCCGGCTTGCCCTTCGGGTCCGGTTTGCGGCGCTCGCCAAGGGAGGCCTGCCGGCTTTGCGTGGGATTGACCCGGACACGCTGGTTGCGACCACGACGCTGTTGCGCAGGTTGTACAGATGGGACACCGAGATACCGGCCAGGCGTTTGTACTCCGGCTTGCCGAAAATCTCGAACTCGCGGCCAAGGATGTGGCACAACGCCGGCCCGGACAGATCCTCGTGGGCAGCATCGGTGGCCGCCAACAGCACGATGTCCTCTTTGGTGTAGCGGACCGCAAATTCGGGCCGAGGGGCGGTGCGCCGGACGATCTGGCGATCCTCCATCCATTGGCCGATCAGTCGGGTCAGTTGGGCGCGGCTGGTGGAGGTCACCTTCTGCGGGAACCGGCGCACAACACCCTTTTCCCGCTTGCTCAGTTTTGCGTATCGCTGCGCCTTCAGAACCGCGGCGACCCAGGCATACTTTGCCTCGTTGTCTTCGGTTTGCCATATCACTTTCCGGCTGCTGGAGAGCAGTTCTTCCATCTCGCTCAAGCTGAGCTGATCCAGGTTCTTCATGTTGAATTGCATTGATCTGAAGCTTCCCTGTTTCAGGCTCATCCCGCATTGGACAATTCTAGGTCTTGACTAATCAGTCAAGACCGTCTACACTTTTGACAGGTTCGATATTTCCAGGAAAGGCCAGGTCCCGATGAGCACAACCGCACCATCAATCGAAGCACTCGCCAATCAAGAGTACAAGTGGGGCTTCGTCACTGAGATCGAAGCGGATTCGATCCCCAAGGGGCTAAACGAAGACGTCGTTCGCCTGATCTCGGCCAAGAAGAACGAGCCCGAGTTCATGCTGGAATGGCGGCTGAAGTCCTATCGCCAGTGGCTCAAGATGGAGGAGCCTAAGTGGCCCAACGTCCACTATCCGCGCATCGATTACCAGGACATCATCTACTACTCAGCCCCGGTGACCAAGGCCGGGCCTAAGAGCCTGGACGAGGTCGACCCCGAACTTCTCAGAACCTACGAAAAGCTTGGCATCCCGCTTAAAGAGCAGGAACTACTCGCCGGTATTGCCGTGGATATGGTATTCGACAGCGTCTCGGTGGCGACGACCTTCAAGGCGAAGCTCGGGGAACTGGGCATCATCTTCTGCTCCTTCTCCGAAGCCGTCCAGGAACACCCCGATCTCATTAAGAAGTATCTCGGCTCGGTGGTTCCTTATTCGGACAACTTCTTCGCCACCCTGAACTCCGCTGTTTTCAGCGATGGTTCCTTTGTTTATATTCCCAAGGGCGTTCGCTGCCCGATGGAGCTTTCCACTTACTTCCGGATCAACGCGAAGGACAGCGGACAATTTGAGCGCACACTGATTATCGCCGACGAAGGGGCCTACGTCAGCTACCTGGAAGGCTGCACGGCGCCGATGCGGGACAACAATCAGTTGCACGCGGCCGTGGTCGAGTTGGTCGCGCTCGACAACGCCCAGATCAAGTACTCCACCGTGCAGAACTGGTATCCCGGCGACAAGCAAGGCAAGGGTGGGATCTATAACTTCGTAACTAAGCGCGGCAAATGCCTGGGCGTCAACTCGAAGATCTCGTGGACCCAGGTCGAGACGGGATCGGCGATTACCTGGAAGTACCCGAGCGTCATACTCATGGGAGATAACTCAGTGGGTGAGTTTTATTCGGTGGCATTGGCGAACAACTACCAGCAGGCGGACACCGGCACGAAGATGATCCACATTGGCAAGAACACACGGAGCACCATCGTGTCCAAGGGCATCTCCGCCGGCCACGGGCAGAACACTTACCGCGGTATGGTCAAAATCCTCAAGGGCGCAGCGGGCGCGCGGAACTACTCGCAGTGCGACTCGCTGCTCTTGGGCGACCAGTGCGGCGCGCACACGTTCCCGTACCTGGAAGTGAAGAACACTTCGGCACAAGTCGAGCATGAGGCGTCCACTTCCAAGATCGGCGAAGACCAGATCTTCTACTGCCGCCAGCGCGGCATCTCCGCGGAAGACGCCGTTTCGATGATTGTCCACGGGTTCTGTAAAGAAGTTTTCCGGGAGCTCCCGATGGAGTTCGCCGTTGAAGCGCAGAAGCTGTTGGGCATCAGCCTCGAAGGCAGCGTGGGATAAGGGAACTAAGTATGGCTTTACTTACAATCAAAAACTTACACGCGAGTGTGGCCGGCAAGGAGATCCTGCGCGGCATCGATCTGACCGTGAACACGGGCGAGGTGCATGCCATCATGGGGCCGAATGGCTCGGGCAAGAGCACGTTGGCGCAAGTCCTCGCCGGCCGCGACCTCTATCAGGTCACCGATGGCCAGGTCCTTTATGACGGGAAGGATCTCCTGAACATGCCGCCTGAAGAGCGGGCGCAGGAAGGGATCTTCATGGCGTTCCAGTACCCAGTGGAGATTCCCGGCGTCAGCAACATGTATTTCCTTAAAGCAGCGTTGAATACGATACGGAAGAGGCGCGGCCTGGAGGAACTGGATGCCATGGACTTCCTCACTCTGGTCAAGGAAAAACTGGCGCTGGTGGAAATGGATCCGGCGTTCTTGAACCGGCCGGTCAATGCGGGCTTCTCAGGCGGCGAGAAGAAACGCAACGAGATTTTTCAGATGGCTGTGCTTGAGCCGAGGCTCGCGATCCTGGACGAGACCGACTCGGGCCTGGACATCGACGCGCTGAAGATCGTCGCCAACGGAGTGAACCAGTTGCGCACGCGGGACAGAGCAATGATCGTCGTCACGCACTATCAGCGTCTGTTGAACTACATCGTGCCGGACTACGTGCATGTGCTGGCTAACGGCCGGATCGTCAAATCCGGTGACAAGAACCTCGCACTCGAACTGGACCAATCGGGGTATGCCGGCCTGGAGGAGGCCGTTACGGCATGACACGTATCGAACCAATCCGCCAGGATGCGGCGCGGCGCTTCGCCGAGCTGGGCTTTCCCACGACGCGGGACGAGGACTGGCGGTTCACCAACGTCTCGCCCATTGCCAGAACACAATTTTCGGCGGCGCCTTCCGATTTGAGCGGCTGGGGAGAGGGACAACTCGAGCAGCGGCTCGTCCCGTACGAGGGCGGTCCGCGGCTGGTGTTCATCAATGGCCGCTACTCCCCGGAACTCTCATCCCTGAAGCTTGCATGGGGCATCCGCGCGACTCCGCTTCGGGAAGCGAACGGCGCCGTTGAAGCGCACTTGGCGCGTTACGCGGACTACCAGGATCGAGCGTTTGTGGCGTTGAACACCGCTAACTTCAAGGATGGCGCCTGCATCCAGATTCCGAAGGGGACAGTCGTCGAGGGGCCGATTCACCTCGTGTTCCTCGCGAGCGGCGGCGACGTGCCGGTCATTTCGCATCCGCGCAATCTGGTCGTGATCGGATCGGGCAGCCAGGCAACCGTAGTTGAGAGCTACATAGGCCACGGCGCAAAGTATTTCACGAACGCGGTTACCGAGATCGTGGCCGGCGAGCGCTCGGTAGTGGACCACTACAAGCTGCAAGAGGAGGATGAGCGGTCATTCCACGTAGCTACCCTCCAGGTGCAGCTCGGTCGCGACGCGAATTTCTCGACGCATTCCATTTCGCTCGGCGGCGGCTTGGTAAGAAATGACATCAATGCCGTGCTCGCGGAAGGAACGGAAGCTACCGTGAATGGCCTTTATCTGCCGTCCGGCAGCCAGCATGTCGACAATCACACAATGATCGACCATGCGCGGCCCCATGGCACGAGCCATGAGTTGTACAAGGGTATCCTCAGCGGAGCATCCGCGGCAGTCTTCAACGGAAAGATCATCGTGCGTGCGGGCGCACAGAAGACGGACGCCAAGCAGACCAATAAGAATCTCGTTCTGTCTGAAGACGCCACCATCAACACGAAACCGGAACTGCAGATTCACGCCGACGATGTCCGTTGCACGCACGGGGCGACGATCGGCCAACTCGATCAGGAGGCCATCTTCTATCTGCAATCGCGCGGCATTGGGAAAGAACAGGCGCGCGATCTGCTGACGTATGCCTTCGCGCGCGACGTTATCGATCGGATCAAGGTGGAGCCGCTACGCGCCCGTTTGGAAAAGATTGTCTTGGAGAGATTGCATGCCAACCGTAACTAGTCTCGATGTGAGCGCCATCCGGAAGGATTTTCCGATTCTCGCGCAGCAGGTGCATGGCAAGCCGCTCGTCTATCTCGACAGCGCGGCGACGAGCCAGAAGCCGAAATGCGTCATTGATGCTATCACGCGTTTTTACCTGATGGACAACGCCAATATACACCGCGGCGTCCATGAGTTGAGTGAACGCTCCACCCTGGCTTATGAGGCGGCGCGCGGCAAGGTTCGGGGGTTTCTGAACGCGGCTAATACGCGGGAGATCATCTTCGTCCGCGGCGCGACGGAAGGCATCAATCTGGTAGCTCAGACGTATGGAAGAACGCACGTCGGCGCTGGAGATGAGATCGTAATATCGGCTCTGGAGCATCACTCGAACATCGTGCCCTGGCAGATGCTCTGTGAGGAGAAGAAGGCGGTGCTGCGGGTGATTCCCATCAATGACCGCGGCGAGATCGAACTCGACGCGTTTGAAAAGCTGCTGAACCCGCGAACGAGGCTGGTCGCGGTGAGCCACGTTTCGAACGCGCTGGGAACCATCAATCCAGTCCGCGAGATCGTCCAGACAGCGCACCGCTGGAACGTCCCGGTGTTGATCGACGGCGCTCAAGCAGTTCCGCACATGAAGGTGGACGTTCGGAATCTGGACTGCGATTTCTACGTTTTCTCCGGCCACAAGGTGTTCGGGCCCACCGGCATCGGCGTGCTGTATGGCAGAGAGCGGCTGCTTGAGGACATGCCGCCCTGGCAGGGCGGCGGCGACATGATCCGCTCCGTCACGTTCGAGAAGACAACCTACAACGAGCTGCCGTACAAGTTCGAAGCTGGCACACCGGATATTGCCGGAGTCATTGGGCTCGGCGCCGCGATCGATTACCTGGACCAGATCGGCATGGACGCCGTCGCGGCGCACGAACACGACTTGCTTCAGTACGGAACCAAAGCCCTGGAAAGGATCTCCGGGCTTCGCCTGATCGGCACGGCGCGGGAAAAGGCCGGCGTACTTTCCTTCGTGCTCGACGGGGTGCATCCGCACGATGCCGGAACCATCCTGGACCGGGAGGGCGTGGCAGTCCGCACCGGTCACCATTGCGCCCAGCCGGTCATGGACCGCTTTGGCGTTTCGAGCACGACCCGGGCCTCGCTGGCGTTCTATAACACCAGCGAAGACATCGACGCACTGGTGGCGGGCATTCACAAGGTGAAGGAGGTCTTTGCAGCATGATCAACGACCTCTATCAGGAGACCATCCTCGACCACAGCAAAAGGCCGCGCAATTTCCGGTTGCTCGAAGACGCGAATCGGGACGCGGAAGGCTACAACCCGCTGTGCGGCGACAGGTGCAAGGTCTTTCTCAAGGAAAACAACGGTGTGCTCGACAAGGTGACGTTCCAGGGAGCAGGGTGCGCGATTTCGACCGCGTCGGCGTCTTTGATGACCGAGACGTTGAAGGGCAAGACCATTGCCGAGGCCGAGGCTCTGCTGGCGAAGTTCCATGACCTCTTAACCACTGACCAACCGTTGCCAACGGACCTCGGCAAGCTGGCCGTCTTCTCTGGTGTTCGCGAGTTTCCGGCGCGGGTGAAATGCGCCACCCTGGCTTGGCATACGTTGCGCGCGGCGCTGCGGGGCGCCGGAGAGGCGGTATCCACAAAATGACATCCGAAATGACATCCGGAGAGCTGCGGCAACAGGTCATCCAGGTTCTCCGTAAAATTTATGATCCCGAAATGCCAGTCAACATCTATGAGCTTGGACTTATCTATGAGGTCAAGGCGGATGAGGCGGGCTTTGTTTCTATTCGGATGACGCTAACGGCGCCAAACTGCCCCGTGGCCGGAAGCCTGCCGCCCGAGGTGGAATCGAAGGTAAAGAGTGTCCCTGGCGTGACTGGAGCCAAGGTCGACCTGGTGTTTGACCCGCCGTGGACCAAGGATATGATGTCGGAAGCGGCCAAGCTCGAACTGGGTATTGAAGACGTTATTCCAGTCACAAGGATCGGTTACCGATGAAACTGACCTCACATGAAGAATACGGATTGCGCTGTCTGATCTGCGTCGGTCTAAAAGGACCAGGTGAAAGACTGACGATCCCTGCGATCAGTGCTGCCGAAGGCGTCTCGGAAGCTTATGTGGGCAAGCTCATGCGGATGCTGCGCCTGGGCGGATTCGTAACGGCGGCGCGCGGTACCGGCGGCTATTCGCTGGCGCGCCCGGCCAGCCAGATTGTCCTGCGCGACGTGATGTCCGTGCTCGGCGGCCGCTTGTTTGAAGTTGATTTCTGTGAAACGCATACCGGCCAGATGCGGGACTGCGTCCGCTCGGCTGATTGTTCCCTGCGGGTGCTCTGGCGCACCGTGCAGGCTGCCGTTGACGACATTTTGACAAGGACCACCCTGGCGGACCTGCTTTGTAATGAGCCGCAGATGATTACCTGGGTCAAAGGCTTAGGGGAAGGCGCTTCGTACTTTTCAAGGCAATGAAGCATACGGCCGATGACGAAGGACAACCAATGAATTTCGATCCCAACCAAATCGCTCAAACATTGACCGCCTCCATCAGGCTCTCTTTGCCTCCGATCGCAATCTGCTTTACAGACAAGGTGCCGGCAGGTATCAGGAACTGGACGGGGCGCGTTCCCGCGGGCTGCCGATTCTGGCAAGAAGCGGCAACCGAGGTATTCGCCACCTCCCCGAGTGATCACGACCTTTGCGCGATCGGCACGTTCACGCATAACCTGGAGACAACCGAAGCGCACGGCACCGACCGTCGCGACGCTCTCAAAGTATTCGCGGATCTGGGTTACGTTCGGGAGCAAGACATTGCCTCGATCCCGGTCCTCGAGTCGCGTTCCCCCTATGTCGTCTATGGACCGCTGGCGACTATACCGCTAACACCTGATGTCGTACTGCTATTCGCGAAGGCCGGCGAGATGCTGATTTTGTCCGAGGCATCCCAGCAGGTGGAAGGGGTTCTGCCGCCGGCCATGGGGCGGCCTGCCTGCGCAATCGTTCCGCAGGCGATTAACACCGGACGAGCGGCGCTGAGCTTGGGCTGCTGTGGGGCGCGCGCCTATCTGGATGTGCTGACGAACGATGTCGCGCTCTGGGCGATTCCTGGCTCCAAACTGGAACTTTACGTGGAACGCATAGCAGCGCTCGCGCACGCGAACGCCGTTCTGACAACCTTCCACCAGGTGCGCCGCAAAGACGTGGAGGATGGCAAGAGCCCGACGATCAAGGAATCCTTGGCAGCAATGGCGAGCCGGAACTAAGTTGAGCCGCGCGGACAAGGTCAAAAAGATTTCGAATAAGTTGTAGTTGCGGTCCGAGAAATTAGCATCGAGCCGCTAAAGGAAAGGAGAGTTAACGCAATGGCATATGTGATAGCGGAACCCTGTATTGGCGTCAAGGACACGTCATGCGTGGACGCCTGCCCGGTGGATTGCATTCATCCTAAGAAAGACGAAGTAGACTTCGAGAGCGTGACGATGATCTACATCGATCCGATCGAATGTATCGACTGCGGCGCTTGCGTGCCAGTGTGTCCGGTTTCGGCGATCTTTGCACTGGAAGACCTGCCTGAGAAGTGGACGGAATTTACAGAAGTGAACGCACAGTACTTTAAAGTCGCTCCCGTGGCCTAGCGGCAAAGGGTTGCTGACGGCTTCGTGGTGAGATTCGGTGGGACAGATTGTTTGCATAAGGAAAAAGGAGATAGTTTATGGTTTCTATAACAGAACGAGCGGTGAGTAAGGTCAGGGAGATTATCGAGGCGCAGGCGCCGAGGCCAGCAGGGCTGCGGATCGCAGTCGTCGGCGGAGGTTGTTCCGGCTTCAGCTACTCGATGAATTTCGAGAACAGCCCAGGCATGTTGGACAAGACGTACGACTCGGATGGGTTCAAACTCATTATCGACCAGGCCAGCCTCCTATACCTGGAGAATGTTGAAGTGGACTTCGTGGAATCGCTCGAAGGCTCGGGCTTCAAGTTCAACAACCCTGAGGTGAAATCGACCTGCGGGTGTGGAAGCTCGTTCAGCGTATAGTGATTCATCCACGGGACTCTCAAGAACGGGAGCCCTTCGCCGAAGTGGTTTTCCAGCCCCGCTGGGACGGCGGCAGGATCTCCGAGGCGGCTAAACTCCAACTCGGGATGCTCTGACGAGAAGAGTGCAAAAGAAAAAGGAGTAGCGCATGTCGTTACTGGAAATCGGACCGGATACCACGATGGGGGAAATCCTCAGCGTCTATCCCAGCGCCAAACTGGGCTTGTTCCGGCGCTACCATATCGGTGGGTGCGCCGCCTGCGGTTATCAGCCAGCCGACACCGTGGCCGAGGTCATGCGGGAACACAATATTGCGGACCAACTGGACGCGTTAATCGTCTGCATCCGGGAAAGCGCGGATGTAGACGCTGGGCTTCAGATCCTCCCGACGGTGGTAGCGGCCACGCTAAAACCTGAGACCGATTCGCGGCTTCTGGTTGTGCAATCGCCGGAAGTGGCAACCGCCCTCCAGCGCGGGGAAAAATTGCCCCTGATCGATGTGCGATCACCCGAGGAGTGGGAGACGCTGCATATCCCGGGGGCACAACTTCTCACCGTGGAACTGAAGTTCGAGGCTCTCGATTCCTGGCCGAAGGACACCCCTATCATCTTCTACTCCAATACGGGGCGCCACAGCTTGGAAGTTGCTTCCTACTTTGTGGCTTACGGTTTCACTCATGTTCGGAGCATGGCCGGAGGTATCGAAGCCTGGTCAGGAGAGTTGGAGTCCTCCAGCGGCTTTGCAAGCGTGTCGGGGATCAGGGATCCGCGGCCCGGTGCTTAACGTGGGCCAGTGCGAACAAGAGATCGTGGAGGGCATATGCGAGCTGAGTGGATAGCGCAACGGGCTCAGGACCCGATTCGCACACAGATTCGTTACTACTTTCGGGGCTTGCGTGCCGGTGTGTCCGGTATCGTCGAAACAAGGGGTCGCCGATAGCGTGTTGGTTCGATTTGGTGGACAGATTGTTTGCATAAGGAAAAAGGAGATAGTTTATGGTTTCTATAACAGAACGAGCGGTGAGTAAGGTCAAGGAGATCATTGAGGCGCAGGCGCCGAGGCCAGCCGGGTTGCGGATCGCAGTCGTCGGCGGAGGTTGCTCCGGCTTCAGCTACTCGATGAATTTCGAGAACAGCCCAGGCATGTTGGACAAGACGTACGACTCGGATGGGTTCAAACTCATCATCGACCAGGCCAGCCTCCTATACCTGGAGAATGTTGAAGTGGACTTCGTGGAATCGCTCGAAGGCTCGGGCTTCAAGTTCAACAACCCTGAGGTGAAATCGACCTGCGGGTGTGGAAGCTCCTTCAGCGTGTAGTGATTCATCCACGGGACTCTCAAGAAGAGGCGCCCTTCGCCGAATCGAGATACCGGTTTTTTCAACATGGAACCGTCTCGGAACCGGTCGGCTGTTTTCGGGAGAAAGAGCGCCCTACGAGTAAAGCGGCAGAATGCAGCGAAGAGGTGGCTATGGCAACTTTCGTTAAGGTCGCCCAGGCGGCAGAAGTTGAGCCGGGCTGCGGCAAGAGCTTTGAAGTCAATGGCAAGCGGATCGCCCTGTTCAATGTTGAGGGGACCCTCTACGCTATCGACGAAACTTGTACCCATTTGGGTGGATCGCTATTTGAAGGGGAACTGGACGGCAATGAGATGTCCTGCCCGTGGCACGGCCAGGTTCGATGTTACAACGGGCGCGGAGTTGGGCCCACCTGCGCCAAGAGGGGTGGCCCGATACGAAGTCCGCATAAACGGAGAGGATGGCGCAGTCGAAATATGAAGGTTTCAAAGAAGGAGATAACGTATGGGTTGTAGTGGCGGAGGTCGTCCGGTTGCGGCGGGCATAGAGCCCGCAGGCCGAAAAGTGTTCTGTGTGAAGCTTTCAAAGGAGCTGCCGGGCCTCAGCGAAGTTCCCTTCGAGGGACATCCGCTGGGCCAGAAGATCTACGAAAGTGTCTCCAAAGAAGGCTGGAGCATGTGGATTGAGCACATGAAGATGCTCATGAACGAGTATCGCCTGAACCTTGGCACAACGGAGTCGCAGGAATTTCTCATCAAACAGATGGACGAGTACTTCTTCGGAGAGGGCTCCGCGCTTCCGGCGGGCTTCGTGGCGCCGAAGACGAAGTGACGAAGGCGGCTGGGGGGGCGAAGCAGACCGCTGCGTCAGCCCATCCGGCAGAATTTGCAACCCCGCACGCCCCAAGGAACGGCCCGATGAGGGGAGTTTAGACGTGATTAACGTACCGTCGGCAGTGCGAACAAGAGACGTGAATGGAGGAATATATGCGAACTGAATGGGTAGAGCGACGGTCTAAGGACTCCATCCCTACGCAGATTTATTACGGCCGGCAGGGCGTGGTCACCGAAGAGATGGCGTATGTTGCCAAGCGCGAACGCCTGTCCGCCGAAACGATACGGGATGAGGTGGCGCGCGGGCGGATGATTATTCCCGCCAACATTCACCATACAAATCTAGAGCCGATGTGCATCGGGGTTGCTTCCTCCTGCAAAGTGAATGCGAATATCGGCAACTCCGCGACGACGTCGAACATCGACGAGGAGGTTGACAAGCTCCGCTGTGCGATCCGCTATGGCGCCGACACGGTGATGGATCTGTCGACAGGCGGCGACATTCCTCGCATCCGTCAAGAGATTATCCGCAACTCCCCGGTGCCGATCGGCACAGTGCCGATCTATGAAGCGCTGGGGCGGGTGCGTCGCGTCGAGGATCTGAACATCAACGTCATGCTCGAAGTCATTGAGGAACAAGCCGAGCAGGGCGTGGACTACATGACCATTCACGCCGGCGTGCTGGTGCAATATATTCCTCTGACGACCAAGCGCATATGCGGCATCGTGAGCCGCGGCGGGGCGATCCTTGCAGAGTGGATGGTGAAAAACCACAAGCAGAACCTGCTTTACGAGCACTTCGAAGATATCTGCAAGATCCTCAAGAAGCACGATGTGAGTTTTTCTTTGGGCGATGGACTTAGGCCTGGCGCGCTGGCCGACGCGAGCGACGAGGCGCAGTTCGCGGAGCTCGGGACGCTGGGGGAACTGACCAAAGTTGCCTGGAAGCACGATATTCAGGTGATGATCGAAGGTCCGGGGCACATTCCCATGGACCAGATCCAGATGCAGGTGGAAAAGGAAGTCAAGATGTGCCACGAGGCGCCCTTCTACACCCTGGGTCCCTTGGTGACCGACTTCGCGCCTGGATACGATCACATTACATCCGCCATCGGCGCCGCGATGATCGGCTGGTATGGCGCCTCCATGCTGTGCTATGTGACCCCGAAGGAACACTTGGGGCTGCCCAACCGTGAGGATGTCAAACAAGGGCTGATCGCCTACAAGATTGCCGCTCACGCGGCCGACATTGCTCGCCACCGCCCGGGCGCGAGGGATCGCGACGACGAGTTGTCGCGCGCCCGCTTCGCCTTCGACTGGAAACGGCAGTTCGAGCTGTCGCTTGATCCGGAAACGGCAAGAGCCTATCACGACGAAACCTTGCCCGAGGAAGGTTTTAAAGACGCCGCCTTCTGCTCGATGTGCGGCCCGAAGTTCTGCTCGATGAATCACTCGGCAAAAACCCGGGAGTTTACCGAGGCCGATGCCCAGGCCGTGCTGGCGCAAATAGCCGTAACGGAAGCGGGATCCCAAGTAGCTGTGTGAACTCGTCACACTCTCCCTGGAGCTCGAATGCATGAGGAAGATGTTAGCGAGTGTAAACCGCGAGACAAGGAGACAACCGATGTCCTTACGAATAAACGACGAAGCCCCTAATTTCACCACCGAGACCACCCAAGGCACGATCAACTTTCATGAATGGATCGGTGACGGCTGGGCGATCCTTTTTTCGCACCCGAAAGACTTCACCCCGGTGTGCATAACCGAACTCGGCTACATGGCGAGGCTCCACCCCGAATTTCAAAAGCGAAACTGTAAGATCATCGGCCTGAGCGTCGACCCCGTCACCAACCACCGCAAGTGGGCCGTGGATATCGAGGAAACGCAGGGCCACAAGGTGAACTACCCGATGATCGGCGACCCGGAGCTAAAGATCGCAAGCTTTATGACATGCTGCCGGCCGAGGCCGGGAATACTTCGGGGGACCGTACGCCGGCGGATAATGCCACCGTGCGCACGGTATTAGTCGTCGGTCCGGACAAGAAGATCAAGCTGATGCTCATTTACCCAATGAGCACCGGCCGCAACTTCGACGAGGTGTTGCGGGTGGTCGATTCGCTGCAGCTCACCGCCAGGCATAAGGTTGCCACACCAGTGAACTGGAGGCCGGGCAATGATGTGATCATCCTGCCGTCAGTGTCGGAAGACGAGGCCAGGCAGAGATTCCCGGGAGGCTGGAAAGCGCCGAAACCCTATCTTCGGATCGTCCCGCAACCGAAATAAGCAAGTTTAGGAGGCTCCGCCGAAAACATGGAAAACCAATTCAACAAGACCGTACTCGTGGTAGTCAACGATCTATTCTTCTCGGCAAAAATTAACGAGGCCGCCAAACGCGCCGGTGTAACCCTCAAATACGTCACGACCGAAAAGGATCTTCTCGAAAATGCTAAGGCAGATCCAGCGCTGATTATCTTCGATCTAAACTTTGAAGCCGTCCGTCCGATCGAGTCGATCCGCAAGCTAAAGGGAACAGACGAGCTGAAGCATATCAGCCTCCTCGGCTACGTATCGCACGTGCAGACCGACTTGCGGAGGCTGGCGCAGGAATCGGGCTGCGACGCGGTCATGCCACGGTCGGCATTCTCGATGAATTTGAGTCAAATTTTGATGCGGCACGCGGGAGCAGCAGCCTAGCAAGCTGTGTTGAACTCGCCACACTCTCCCTGGTTCTCGACTACATGAACGGCTACGAAGCTTTGCGTGAATCCGCCGCGTGGATCCACCTTTC
>Ga0163151_10005100_pt1 | contig 17065 bp, 20 predicted proteins | sample OliLakLV19MP5IB2_FD_145596 | JGI IMG/M metagenome (GOLD analysis project Ga0163151, IMG submission 145596) | Freshwater microbial mat bacterial communities from Lake Vanda, McMurdo Dry Valleys, Antarctica - Oligotrophic Lake LV.19.MP5.IB-2 | ecosystem: Environmental > Aquatic > Freshwater >...
ATGTTGCTCATGTCACGGAATGTGTTCGAGAAAGGTTGCAAAGGAACATTTCTATCTGTTCTTGTATTAATTACGATCGTTTCGCCCTCCCACGGCCGCCCCGCCCGCGAGCAGGCGCCGCCTTGCGCTTGGGAGGCACGCGGTGGATAACGGCTACATCCGCCACGTCGCCGTCACCTTGTTGTCTCGCACGGTGGTTGCTTTCGCCTGATAAACACCCGTACTGTTCTTCGTCGTTCACATCAATGTCTGGAAAGGCCTCAAGAATATTGATAACTGCATCTACATATTCTCCCGCGGGTACGTTGCGCTGAAGGAGGAGTAACCCCATCTCGGCGTGCGGCGGCCATAGATGGGTCTTCACTGGATCGGAAATTGGCCACGCCTTGCTCTGGAACTTTTGGCATGCATTCTCGTCGTCCCCGTCGCGACAGAAACACTTTTGGGTTATTCCACTCGTAGTAATGTAGAAATAAATGCGGTTGCTATCGTGGTCCGCCTTGACGTTCAAGCAAAACGAAGACCCTTCGCCCTGCACTCGGGCAATGAAATACCCCATGCGTTGCGTAGTGTACAAATCAGACACATACACGTTACTCCAGTATGCAGTTGTGTTTTGGCGAATAAACCGCTCAACCACTTTCACGCGATGGTCGTCGCGGGGGATGTCGATTCGGTTCGGGATTCGATTAATCACCATCATGTCGTCAACAAAGTCCCGGATTCCGCACGGGGCGAGACACTGCCGCGACGCATCAATTACGGAGGGGGCGGACGGCGCACCCTCGTAGACCGTCCACCCTGGGGTAATGCCGCTAACAAACGACCGAATGGTCATAGACGGCATGGCTTCGTGCATGGTTTCGAACATGGATGGAAGGGGGATTTGATTACCGTTGACGAAACACGCGTAGGGCGTGAATTGATTGTCGTGACTTACCCATCCGTCGTCGCACGCAACACAACTCATTCGTTTTGCTTCATCCCCATTGCAGGACGTACATGCCAGACTCTCGTGGCTGTACGGCATTCGTACAGGGAGATTCATAAACACCTCTTCCGTCACAATATGTGGCCACTCGTACTGCGGAAACTCATTCATCAGCCGACTTATGATGGCCCCTCTCATGACGAGCGAGTTGGCCTGGTTAGTGTACAGGTGGGGCCACACCAACCGATACACGCACGACGACGTCATGGTGGGTAATTCCCCGATGTCGTCATACTCGATGCTGGATGGGATGTCACGTGTCACGGTAGGCGTGCGAAGGGCAATTATGTCGAATATCCTCGAGGGGAGTGACGCGCATCCAGACGGGTAAAACTTACGCACCGCACTATGAATGACGTGCGCGTATGCCGCAACGTCCTCTTCGATATTTCCGTGGCGGTCGCGTTTCCTCTCAATGTGAAGTTCACAAAACATGTGAAACACACGTGTACGCCTCTCGCGCAAGTAGTGAATCTGGCCGTTTTTGATATCATCTACGTATTTGTTGAGAAACTCCTGATGGTGCTGTTCACTGATGTACAAATAGCCTCCCCCATACTTGTTATCAATCGTGTAACTTTCGTGACGCGCCCCATCCTCTGGCTCGTTCTTTCGAAACCCGTGAACCCCCTTCGCATAACGAAACAGACGCTTCTGCGAGTCGGGTAACGACATATTTTGAATTGTGGTAGATAAATGAGGACCGCCGCTAGAAGAAACCCCTCGACGTTTGCACCGATCATGGGACCCACGCGCAATATGAAACAGATCACTTCATGGGCCGCAGACTACCTGACCGTGCAGCGGGCCGACTGGGGCAACCACCATCTGGCGGTCGTGTTCGATATCGACGACACGGTTCTCCGGAAAACGACAAAACATACGACAACTGCGTTTCAAGAAATGATGCGGCTTTACCACATTGCGCGGAATTTGAAGTATTCGATCTTTTTCGTGACGGCACGCGTGGAAACGCCCGAAAACAGACGTCTCACAGAAGAGGAACTACAAACCAAAAAATTTACAAACCACTCGGGTCTTTTTATGATGCCCCTCAAGGTGCTGGAAAATCTCGAAACACCCAACTGGTCGATGTACAAGTACGACACCCGCGTTAAGATAGCGTCCACCAACAAGTGTCAAATTGTTCTTAACGTGGGTGACCAGATGGGTGACCTGGCACTCCTCGCACCGTTTCAGACCGATCCGTCATCGCTCGCGCTTATACGCAAGATTGAAGAATCGTATGATTTTAGTCAATTTGTTATATTTGTCCCCCCCGACGTTGCGTGGATGGCGATCAAGATGCCCCATGATCCGTCTCCGTCTTAGTCTCAATAGCGAGGTCGTCGTACTGGTCGATCTTGTCGACGAACGGGTCTGGTCTACGGACCGTGTAATCTGGCGGGCTTGTAAAAGTAAGCAAATACCTCCGGAGGCGCGAGGGCGACCACATCCACGACCGCGTGCCAGACGGCCGATCAAGCGCACGCAGCAGCATCTGGAACTCCTCCAAGTAGTCATCGACGCGCGCGTTAACAGGCTGAGTACTCTTATATATGCTCATTTTAAATGGGTGACGAACAAAAGTCGCCGGTATCCAACGACGTCGACGAAAATCGCAAGTACTTTACCGATTATGACACCGAACCGTTGACGCGCCTCTTCTACAAATCAATCGTAAATGTGGGGCAGGAACTTCACGACCACAACCTGCGCCCCAATCACGTGACTGCCTTTCGCGCGGTTTTAGTTGCACTGGTTATCTACATAATGTCTCGTGAGTGGCCCATGGGGAGCGCCTTTACGATTGCCTACCTGGGTGTGGCTATTTTGATTATGAACAACTACCTGGATGAAATGGATGGATTTATGGCACGAAAATACAACCAAACGTCTGTAACCGGGAAATATCTCGATATCGCCGTTGATTTCGCGTTCTTGGTGGGGCTCACGTGGGTGACGCGAGTAAAAATGGACGTGTCGTGGCCGGTCGCCATCGGCATTACGACGACGTCGGTGTTGGTGAGTCAAATTACCCCGAAAATTATTGCCGTAGATGGCCCAGGTGCACCGATACGGTTCGTCCTATCGACGTTTACGGCGCAGGCCATGATGGTCTTTGGCCTAACCGTGTTGAACTGTCGACAGAAGTCTCACATAGCCCTGCGGTAGAGGGCCTCGTGCCTGAGAGTCGACTTTAGAGCGACAGACTTAGCGGTTTGCTTGGTGCGAGCCATGCCTAGGAGTTTCCCGCCCGGCGGTGACGCCCGACAACAATCGCAGATAAGACAAATATTAAAATCACACTAAAGACAGTGTAATCCATCAACTTGACAAACACAGATTTCAGGGATTCGGCGGGGGCGGGGGCGGTGGTTGCCATTGTTTTATTAATCAAACCATAAATGACCCCGTCGTACCACACGAGGAAGCGCCACCACTACTACGCGGCGGTTAGTTTCGTCCGCAACGCACCCTACGATCCACTTCGTACCCCGTCCAAGCGCTACTTTCGGTACGCGAAGTGCATCCTTGACAGTCAACTTGCGTCCGGGTGCAAGATTCCCAAGACCCGAAACCCGATGTTCAAGGCGATCTTTCGCCCGTGGATAAAGAGGTCGAAGGAACGCTACGTGATGCATCGGGAGCACCCCGTTCGGAAGGAATTGAGCGACGTCATGACCGAGACGTCACGCCGCGTTCCCCTCGACCACGTGTAAAATATACGTGATATATCACACGCACCATAACAATCATTACCGGAATTAATTTGGTGCTGGCAGCGGTCGCCGTCGGTGCCATCGTACGCGAGTACACATCAAAGGAATTTTTTACTCCACCCACCAAGACGGTCGTGGTGGAAGCATGGAGGCCGGATAGTAGTCCCCTACCACCTGTAACAACAATTCTCGATGATATTGTTTACGACGTCTGCAAACGCTTCCATCTTCTATCGCTGTTCGTCATGGCTACCAACGTAGAAAACGCACATGTAGGCCCTCCGCTACACGATGTCGCGTATCGGGCATGGTTTATTTACGACCCGCGCGGGGCACGAATGTCATTTTCGTCCCCACACGTGGTCGAAGATGACCGACACATCCCCTACGGCAGTCTGGTAATTACCACAAATGACCCGCGGCGCGTTGTGCAGGTCGACACCAAATCTGCCATGGTTGTCGATCTTAGTTTATGTCCAGTTATCATGCCGCATGGCGAAACCAGACGCATCTACTCGAGGTGGGTCAAGACGTGGAAACGCCAAAACAAAAACGTGCGCGTCGAGTGAATATATGAAAATAAAAATATAGCATCAACTAAACAACATGTCCATCGACCCGTCGCTGTGGGGTCCTTCATTTTGGGGCACGTTGCACTGGTCGGCCGCGGCCTACCCCAAAGACCCGACCGCGCTGGACAAGTTGTCGGCGCGAAGGCTAGTCTCCGGCATGGGGGGTATGCTTCCGTGCCCCACGTGCCGCGTCCATTTTCAGGAACTCATGGCCAAGCATTCTATTGAGACGTCGCTGGGCAACGGGGCGTTGTTCCGTAGTTACGTCACTATGCTCCACAACAACGTCAACGAGAGGACCGGTTCGTCGGAACGGTGGACCGACGAACAGGTATTCAAACAGTACCCGATTGCGACGCACGACGGCACGAAAACGTTGGTTCCGACCGTGCAGGCGGGACGCCCCAACATGTCGATCCAGATTCGCGCCGCCGCCTATGACAAACGCCCGGTTGCCCGCGCCATCCCCAAGCCGGTGATTAACTACTCTCTCGGGCACGTCAACCCGCGCGCCCTTCCCCAGGCCCGGGCAAGTCGCCTCCGCGGCGTCACCGTCGCCGTTGTTCGTTCGATCGCCGGCGTGGCGGCGCCCAAAAAGAAGGGCTGCGGGTGCAGGAAATAAAATAATATGGTACTGTTCATAATAATGCCAATTAAATACAGATATCTCGTCAATGGGTTTTCGTCGCGCCGCATGTTTGCGACTGAAGAGAGCATATGGGATCCTGACCTGAAGACATGTGTCGTGCAAAGAATCATAAATGTCCCTTCTCGCATGGCGGGTGCTGTGTTTGGGTTTCTCCCGACCGCCTACGGTACAAAAAGGTCCATGTGGATGCACATACCAGACTACATGAATTGGGACACCTCGAAAAGTCCGCTCGAAGAATGGCTCCGTCACCCGGACAGTGGTCTAAAAGGCTTCCGTTATTTTCCTCCAGACTGCCTACCAATCGAGCGTCAGGCGACGTTTGCGGATAAATAATAAATCTTTTTACTAATAATAAATGGTAGATCCTGCGGATCTTGAGGATCCCGTAGAGACATTCGATTACATTAGGCACGAGTTGCTCAAGATGTCCCAAATGTGGGTGGTGCTGATTGAGTGGCAGACGCGTCTCGAAGCACGCGAGCGGCAACTCCAGAAACAGACCGCAAGGCGCATCCATACGAATCGCCAGTGGGGTCCTACCTGATTTTACGATCCACAACTCGTACATCCAGACTCACGGGTGCACACCGGGGCGGCCTCAACCGAGAACTTAATGGCGTCAACCTTGGCCTCCCTGCGCAAATAATACATACCGGTTTTCAGACCCTTCTTCCACGCGTACATGTGGACGGCGCTCAACACCTTCGGGGTCGGATCCTTGAGGTGGATGTTAAAGGACTGACTCTGGCAGATGTACGGCGCACGGTCTGCACACATGTCGATTTGGGTGCGCAGCGGAATCTCCCAAACGGTGCGGTAAACCTCCTGGATGTCACTCGGGATCTCGGCAATGTCTTGCACCGAACCGTCCCGCACCAAAATCTTCTCCATGAGGGGTCTCGTCAGTTGAATACCCCTCTTCTGAAGGGCTTGAATGAGGCACTTGTTCACGATAATGAACGAGTTGGTGTTGGTGTTGCGCACGTACGCATTGTACGACTGTGGCTCACAGCCCTCGGTATTTCCAAACAACGTCGAAGTAGATGCAGTTGGCATGACTGCAACCATCAGGGAATGACGCAATCCATATTCCACTACGTCGCGACGGAGGCGATTCCAGTCGAGGGGCATGTTCACGCCGTCGACGGACACCGACTCAATTGGCGTCACGCCCCACAAATCCGGCTGAAGAATGCCCTTCGAGGCAGGTGACCCCGGAAACGACGCGTACGTGCCGTGGGTGCGAGACATGTGGACCGATGACTCGATTGCCGCATAATAAATAACTGCAAATATGTCACTGTTCAGTTTGCGGGCCTCGGGCGACGCGAACGCGTAGTTCAGTTTGAACAGCGTCTCTTGGAATCCCTGGACGCCGATGCCAATCGGGCGGTGTTTCATGTTACTCACGCGTGCCTCGGGGACCGGATACGTGTTCAGGTCGATGACGCCGTCGAGACGTGTCACGACATGCTTCACCACATTGTACAGTTTCTTGAAATCGTAATAGCCGTTGGCCACAAAATGGGGGAGTGACAGTGAGGCGAGGTTACACACGGCAACCTCATTGGGGGAAGTGTACTGCACAATTTCGACGCACAGGTTGGAACACTCGATACACCCGATATTCTTCTGGTTACTCTTGCGGTTGCACGCGTCCTTATAGAGGAGATACGGAGTTCCGGTCTCGGTCTGCGCATCGAGAATGGCCTTCCACAGGTCGCGCGCTGGCATCGCGCGAATGGCCCGCCCCTCCTTTTCGTAACGTGTGTACAGCGCCTCGAATTCCCCCCCGTAGCAGAGGTTCAGACCAGGTGAGGTTGCGGGGCACATGAACGACCACATTTCGCCGCGTTCGACGCGATTCATGAACAAATCCGGAACCCAGAGGGCAGTGAAGAGGTCTCTCGTGCGACGATCCTCGACGCCGGTATTCTTACGAAGCGACAAAAAGTCGATGACATCGGGGTGCCACGGCTCCAAATAAACGGCAAACGCACCCTTGCGACGTCCGCCCTGGTCGACGTATCTCGCGGTGGTGTTGAACACACGGAGCATGGGGACCAGACCGTCAGCCTGCTGTCCAGTGCTGTTGATAATTGACCCAGACGCACGGATCCGTGACACGGACAGACCGATCCCGCCAGCGTCCCTAGAAATGAGCGCACACTGGCGGAGCGTCGAGTAGATACCGTCGATGGAGTCCTCCTTCATAGTCAGTAGGTAGCACGACGACATTTGCCCCGACACCATTCCGGCGTTGTACAAAGTGGGAGTCGCGTGCGTATAGGCATGTTCGGACATTAGGTCGTATCCATCCTCCGCCAGTGTAACAGCACTATCGTCAACAGAACCGCTGGTCACGCCGAGAGCGACACGCAATAGCATGTACTGGGGGGTTTCGACCGGAATGCCGCCCACCGTGTGGACGTACTGACTCCGAACAAGACTTGCCCCCGCGTATGAACTATAGTTAAAGTCGGCGCTGTGGTTGATGCGCTCGTTAAGACGATCGCCGAAATAGTCGAGGAACTGACACAAGCGACTGTTGAGACGCCCGCCGACAAAATCTTGAAACCTGATCTCGTGGTTGGGAGTTAGACTATTCTGATGAACCATCCGCATCGACTCTACGAACGTGTTAGGAGCGGTGCGCTGGAGGTTAGATATGATAATACGGGACGCTAAAATATCGTATTCCGGGTGAATGGTTGTCATCGACGCGGATTCCTCCGCCGCAAGCGTATCGATCTCGCTCGTGTGCATGGTGGACGACACCCCGCGGGCAACGCGCTGGGTAACAAGCACGGTCTCGACGTTCGGGAGATCAGCGACAAACGCATTCAACCGCGCTGTAATCTTATCAAACTGGATGGCTTCGTGCTGACCATTTCGCTTGATGACGAACATCCTCGCGAATTGTGTTTAAGAGTACACCAATGTTTTATTTGGGCTAGTCATACACGCAAGCAGACTCACGCGTCTGATATTAGTATATACACACCGGGGACCCACGGCGCTCGACACAATATGCAGACTTGGGTGTGGGTGAAAGCCGAATATTGTTCATAGCACGCCTCGTGGACGCACTGGCCACATTGAAATTTGCAGTACAGGACAGACTCGCACGAAGCATCAAGGGTGTTCAAACAAATCGGACATTCTTGGTCATCCACCATCCTGGGCGACACAGACTTTATCACATCCCCGCGCGCGCCACGGACATGGGACGACGTAATAACCTGAAGATCATCTGGACTGAAGTGAGTCTGTGTGGGGATGTGGGAGCCGTTCAGATCGAGAGCCTTGTAAAGAATAAACAACACGTGTTTGCACTGGTGGTCGATATCGCCATAGACACGCCTCCCGTCACGGCAGGTGCATGAGGCACGATTGTCGAACGTTACGGTGTAGGTTTCACGAGTGGTCCCACACACGGTGAATACAAGACCGTTACGGGCCAAGAGTTTTATCGGCTTGGACAGGGCACGCCTCCTGCGCTGTTCCCGGGCGTCCATATATATATTATGGGAGCGATTATGTTATCACGACACCGGCCTTGACCAATTTATCGAGACCAGATTCGTACGGCCATATAAAAACACCCTGGAAGGATAACGGCTGGTAGTGCCGATTGGCAAGCCACAAAAAGGCCGCATAGTCGCGGCGGTCAGAGACGACCGGGTGGTGCGCAACTATTCTCCCAGAAGAGTCTGGAAAGATAACGAACAGACGTACATTTATATGGTCCTCGAATATACGTAACGCGTGCTGCTCACCCCAGTAACTTTTCTGCATCATACTTTTGTAAATTTCATTCCGACACTCGCGACTGTAGGGGTCGGCGTGTCTCATCGCGGGCGAGACGTGCTGATAATCATTCATTATGTCCCAATCGCGTGATATAACCGCACCCTTGTATATATCAATCCAGTTTTTCAAAGTACCACACATATCCTCGTCTGTCATGTCGACAACTGGCCGTGCAACGATACTACGGAGGTATTCATTCGTGTAGTCCTCATGTATACTCGCAAACATGATACGTATCGAATCAAATAAACAGTCGCCGTCTGTCAATGTTGTGTGTAACACAAACATGCATGTATTAATTTTATACATCAGTTGTTATCGTTACAGAGTGAACGCAAGCGACAGATTCATATAGGCGTGACTCAATCGCTCGACCTATCCACGCCAATTCAAGCGGAAGTGGCGGGGGTCTTATCGCGGGGAGGCAGTCGTGTCCGCGTCTCATTACTCCCACCCCCCCGAAACTACCACAAAGGCGTCCGTACCGCCCAGGGCAATGACTATTTGATTCATGCCCCTGGTCCTACACGTGTCGAGGCAAAGAAGGCAGACCCGACGCCCAAGGCCGAACCGAAGAAGGCGACAGTCGTCAGTTCCGGTACGACGACGGTAACGTCTGCGGCAGAAGGACTACGACATCCCGGTAAAGGGTGACAAGACCGTTCAGGAGGTGTACAGCGCGGCAAGCGGGCGGACCAACAATCCGGTGGCGAACTACGTTACCGCAGGAACATGCATCGGTGCCGCGGCGAGTGCGGAAAAGGTCCTGAAAAAGTAGCGATGCGTTCAAATAAGACGCAAGTTTATAAATAAAATAATAAAAAACTAAATGAGCGTAGTCCCACGTATCATTCACCAGACGTGGAAAACCAAGACCATCCCGGAGAGGGTTCAAATCCTTCAAAAATCGTGGTTCGACTATCATCCGGACTGGAAGTACATCTTGTGGACTGACGAGGATATTGACGAATTTATCAAGAACGAATATGAGTGGTTCTACCCATACTGGTCGTCGTACCCCCACCACATTCAACGTGTCGACGCATTTCGCTATTTCGTTATGCACAAGTACGGGGGGGTCTACGCAGACCTCGACATGCAATGCCTCACGCCGTTCGACCCACTCTTCCAGAAAGCGTCGGGAGTTATTCTTGGCCAGGAGGGGATGATGCACGCCGACAACATGATGCGAGTCGGAAATGCTATTATAATTTCTCCACCCAACCACCCGTTCTGGAATCACGTGTTCGACGCACTCGCCAAGAACCATAACCTGTCGACCGACAAGATCACGTCTGTCTTTGTCACGACCGGTCCGAGTTTCCTCCACGAGGTTTATCGCGCCCACCCGCAGGGTGTCAGCGTGCTTCCGTCGAACGCGTTCTATCCTATCCCGTGGAGCATGCCCAAGGAAACCCTAACCCCCGTGAGTCGCAAACAGTACCCCCAGTCGTGGGCCGCACATCACTGGGAAGGCATGTGGCGATCGGCGCCCCGCGTTCTTCAAGTGCCGTTCAACGACGCAGTACTCAAGTTTATGACGCCGCGCAAACGTGCGGATGGATACGGAATTATCGAGCAGAAACTTGAGAATGGCGAGTTTTGGAGACCAGTAATGATGGGAAAACTCAGCGAGTGGATTCAGCCGGGGGACGCGTGTGTCGTAATCCCCGGGTACATTGGACAGGTGGTCGTCCCTGTCGCCCACCTCGCCGGGGAGAACGGAATGGTGTACACATTCGAGCCAGACGCGAGACCCCGCGATTTGCTTACCAGCACCCTCGAAGCAAATGGACTCAAAAATGTTCAAATCGATGAGAGATACCCTTCGTCGTCGGCCACGCGCATGTTCAACGTTTCGCGTTTCGACGTCAAGAAGCCCCATCGAACCATTTGGAGGGGTGGAAAGTCTGTCACCACGGGGAATACCTCAACTGTTGGGGTCCCACTCGATTCGATTGGTCTCGCCTCGGTGGCGTTCGTGCACATCGAGGCGAGCGGTGAAGAGGCGGTCGTCCTGCAAGGCGCAAAGAACGTCATCGCGACCAACAAGCCAATGATGACCATCGAAATATGGCAGGACGACCGTAGGCAATTCTACGGGTCACCCCTCAAAATGGCACAAACCCTCGCAATCCTTCGTCAGTTTAATTACGAGGCGCATCAACTCGAAGGGGATTTGTACCTGTGCATCCCGACGCGTGCCTGAAGGTGTCTAACCACGCCCCGATTGTCGATCCGCCATCCAACCGAGTATGTAACGTTCTCTGGTTTTCCTCTTGTCTCAGTTGAATTTGTCTCTTGTTGTACAACTGATCCACATACCACATAATAAAACACATCGCATCCGCCATGTCGTGCTTTCGGTCGTCGTCGCGAAAATGCGCCATGTAGTCGAGGTAGGGGGCCGCGCGCCGTGTTGTCTCCACCTTACGCGCCTCGTAGTCGAGCGTGCGAATACCCAGCCACTTGTGAAGGGTTGTTGGACTACACAAGCGAGACTTGGTTCGATAGCGGGAATATAACAATTGTTCCACGTGCACCAGACCACACTGGGGTTGACGCTCAATTAATATCACGTCGGCGCTGTCCAACATGCTCCGGTACTCCTGCACAAAATGGTCCACGCGGTCGCATGCGTCGTTAGAATGAAACAAGTGACATTCTGTCCGCGGGACACGGTCGTGTGTCTGCACCGTGATATCGACACGTCTGGTGTCGTTAATTATTATTTGCGTGCACGTGTCATCTATGTTTGCATCCACGTACGCCAAATTTACCATCCCAATGTCGATGCAGACAACACGCATTTATAAGAATACCCATTATATCGGGGCTGGTTGATACGCACAAAATATACGCGCAAATGAATTCACGCGCGGAGGAGATAAACCAGGCATCAGATTGGGTAGAGATAGAGTTACTCGACCACATGATTGGTCGTATAGGGCGAGACGTTCCTACCTGTGCGTCATATCAAGATTGTGCAGATATTTGTAAACGTATACTTGGTATAATCATACGCCTCCGTCAAATGAAACTTAGTGAAAAAAATGCAACCATAAATGAGGTACGTCAACAGATGATTGATGACCTTAACGATAGTCTGAATTCGATGCGTTGCGCGGGTGAGACGTTCAAGCGCCGAGATTCGTGGAAGTATACACTCACGAGATGGGCATCCGGATTTATCACTTGGGTGGCTTATGGCACCGGCTATGTTTGGAATTCCTTGTTTGGGACAGACTTGTGATAATAAAACCCGCACCCACGTAAGCCGGCAGGCCGATCAAATCCAACTGATGTGCGACGGTTCGCCGAGATGTTTGACGTGGGCGAGAACCCCGGGACGCCGCCCCTATTCGTCGCGAGGCCCTGAATTCAATGCGTCACGGGTGGCTTATGGCATCGTTTGTCCGTGATATATTATCAAACTAGGTGCCAGGGAGGGACTCGCCCGGCTACCAGGTGATAACAAGTCCCCCGTGCAGCATTTCGGGGCAATACGAATACGACTTCGCAACAAAACCCCACTTGATGAGTTGTTCCGCGAGGCGCACCCTAAATTCAGCGTTGGCGTGGATCGCAAATGGAATCGTCGTGTTGCGAACCCCGGGCTTCGCCGACTTCACACGTCCAATTAACACGCCGATGATACGCTCAGTCTCGGCGGCGTACTTGGGAGCGCGCGCCTCGAAGTCGTGGTTGCAATAGTCACCAAGTTTGAACGAGCCAAACGCCTTGAGTGCGGCGTCATTAATGTTGTCGTTCATAGCAGGCGGGTTGATGAAAGAGTGGGAGGCGGCCTAATTCGCGGATCGCCTCCACCCGCCTCCACCGGAACACGTCTCGTCCGTCTGTTACCCCGTTGTATGTCGTCTGTATCTGACACAGAGGGCCGTGCATCACCAATTATAATAATACAATAGTAAAATGCTTGAACCCTATCGCGCCGGTGCGGCTGACCGACTACATCGCCAAGGCCTATTACGAGATATACAAATAATCCACAAAAAGGGCAACAAGATCGTCGAAGAGATGCAACACTTTTGTTGTAACATTTTGGAAGAGGAACAGGAGCGTCTCGAATCTATCCAAAATATGAGGAGTGGGCTGGAACAACTCTCACAGTTGATCGAGATTATTTCAAATCAACACCACTATTTGTGGTTTGAAAGACTTGGTGCTTATATACAACCCTACTTACGGAGGTGGAGAAACTTACGAGGCCCTTGATGCTGTTACGGTGGAGTTACGAGGCAGTTAATCCACCGTCAACTGTAATACACGACCCTGTTATGTACGATGCGAGATGGTTGTCTGCCAAGAACAACACTACAGACGCCACCTCGGCGGCGTCGCCGATGCGCTGCATCGGAACACCTACGGAAGCGGCCTGATTGACCTGGGCATCCGTCGGGTTCTTGCCAATCTGGGCACGAAGCAGGGGCGTGTTGATCGGACCCGGGGCTATGGCGTTGATACGTATGCCGAACGTCTTATTTCCGACCATACTCTGTGATTGTTCCACGGCAGTCCCGCGAGTTATCAACAATACGGCACCCTTGGCGGCACCGTACATGACACTTCCGGGGGAACCCCAAAACGAATTCACACTTGCAGTGTTTACGATCGACGGCGGGTCGGTCGGGTCGTAAGCCGACGCGTGCTCGCGCATCAGTTGCAATTCCCATTTTAGACAATACACGAGCCCAATGCAGTCTGTAAATAAGGGGTTCTCACAGACTGTTGAATTAGGAGACGCCGTACCCGGGGGACACATAGCGCCGCTCACGTCCGATATCGTGTAGGTCAACACGCCATTTGCACGCTCGGACCGGATCGACTGAGACGCGACCGGAGAACCATTTGTTGCCACGCCGGCGTTGTTAAACGCAACGTCGAGACGCCCAGACTCGGCGAAGACACGACGGATCAACGACTCCACGTCGGATTCTACACGGACGTCCGCAGATCTGTAAACCATCACCTCACGCTCCCGAGGTGACAAACCACTTTTGGCAGCCTCCCATTTGAGTGGTGACCGGCCGCAGACATACACTTTTTGCGCACCAGACGCAACAAACATCTTGGCAGTCGCCAAACCTATCCCAGACGTGCCCCCCGTCACAAGAACGATTTTACCGGCGTGTGCGTCTGGGTTGGGACTTCTCGTAACTATTGTTGTGGTGGTTACGCGGGGTCGGCGTAACATATACGCCATATACGCCGCTGCGATAAAAAGGAGGATAAGTTCAGGCCGCAACATTTTATTTTATCGAGACATAAATAAATATGGCGTTCTCCCAACAGCGGGCACGTATGACATCGAAACGTGTAGCGCCGTCCGACGAAACGATCGATGAAACGCCCCCTCAAATACCAGTTAAGGCACCGCCAGACCCGAATGAAACCATTTTTGTGTCGATCCCAAGTTATAGGGACGAGGAGTGTTCACACACGGTCGCGAACTGCTTCGAACAAGCCACGTACCCGTCACGCGTTTTTGTCGGTGTGTTTGAGCAGAACCACGAGACTGAAGATGCACATATGAGTTGTATGGACAGCCAGACCGCATTACAATTCAAAGATAACATCCGCAGTCTTCGGGTCAACGCGTCGGAGGCACGAGGGCCGATCTTTGCACGCGCAGTAGTAGAAACAGAACTGTTCAACAATGAACGTTACGTATTATGCATCGATTCGCACACCATGTTTTCGCCAAACTGGGATGTCGAAGTAATTAATCAACTTACTGCGTGTGACTCTAGCAAGCCGGTCCTGACGTGTTATCCTGAAGAATACGATCGAGATACCCACACATACCAACATTCAATGCCGTCATTTCTCAAATTTAGGGATTATCACCCCCGGTTAGGATTCCCACAAATGGATCGAGTCAGATGTGTACATCAACCGTCGAGACCTTTGCGGTCTTTATTCTGGGCCGCGGGGTTCTCATTCTCGTCTTCTGACATCGTACGAGAGGTGCCGTTCGACCCACACCTGGAATATATGTTTCTCGGCGAAGAAATTAATATGGCAGTACGGTTGTATACACACGGGTGGGATACATTTAGCCCCACCTCGAATGTAGTGTACCATTACACGCCAAGACAGTATCGTCACGTATTCTGGGAACAGTTTTATATGCGAAATGGGGTTTCATTGGTCGATGCAGAGACGCGTGCACAGCGGAAGACACTGGAAAAAATGAGTGTAGATCGGGTTCATTCTTTGCTCGGAGGCGAACTCGACGATCCAAAGTATGGCCTCGGATCAGAGAGGACACTGGCTGAATTTCAAAACTTTTGCGGGTTGGATCTTCAAAATCGTTTGCACACGCGACATGCGCGGTGGGGGGTCATAGAACACGCCAGCGAGGAAGAACAATACTTAAAGTTCGGCGGTGCCTATTAACTCGGATCTATTAGTTGGGTCGTTCCACAATTGAAAGAAATCATTTTGGTTACTATCTAGAAAATGCAGCGAGTGTATCGCCGAAAGACCCCATTTCTTCCACCCCCACAGGAATCTCAGGATAAGGCGTTCGATATTATATACGATAAATTAGACCAAATAACGGACTCCATTACCACTTTATTCAACATTACGAAAAGTCTCGTCGAAGAGAGCAGCCTAGATGGCCAACTAGTATCGGACATCGATGATCGTCTAGTGAAGATCCAGCAGGAAAACATGCGCCTTCAATCCGACATTGCGGCCCTTGAGGCTAGGGAGACAGCCGTTATTTTACAACTAAACACAATGCAAGATGAGATGTCTTTAAACTCCGCGACGGACGAAGCCAAAGACCTGATGATCCTAAGACAGGAGTTGAACCTCGCTCCACGTCAAACCCTCAAGAGATCAATGACCGCCCTAGCAGACATTTACCGAGACCCCGAAAGCACCGCCGAGTAACCAATGTTTTCAACTGAACGCTTTCACCGTCATTACGTTTGGGTTTATTATAAAATCACGCGGTTCCTATTGCGATATAATAGAACTTGAACCCGTTGTAAGTCGATCCGCCACATAATGTGAAATTAGTCGCAATTACAGTATTCGGCGTTATTGCATATTCAATTCCGCTTGTCCTCATGCAAGTCATAACCAGGGGTATTGCGCTAAAAGCGACGTCGGTTCTGAAAGTATACGTCCCACCGCCGGTTACTGTCCTGCGGCCCCATTTCAATATCAACGAGCCAAACCGAATAACACCATCCGAATCCGTAAATGGGCCGCCGGTCCCTCTAGTAGAAGTTTCTAGAGCACTAGGGAAACTCTGAACTTGGAATGTTATTCCGCCCGTCATCGTTCCGCCCGATAGCGGCAAAAAATTCTGCGTATTCCATGTTGCGGTGTTTGCGCCGGTCGCCGTTAGAACCTGACCGGCCGATGGGTCGGTGGTATTAACGGTAACATCGCCGGTAGCACTTCGTAGTGAACGCGCAACAATGTTATTGTTAGAATTAGTTAGGGTTTTGTTAGTTAGTGATTGGGCGGTTGTCAAATCACATCCACCAAGGGCGAGAATTGCAAGCGGCGCGGTGGCCTGACCAGTGCCTCCATGGGTAATGCCAATGGGATCGGCATTCCACGTACCGGTCGAAATCGACCCGAGAGTCGTAATGCTCGCCTGCCCTATGTAATTAGTCGGATCAATATTAACAACACCGCCAGATACTGTTATACGGTTAGCGGTCCCCGAAATAGCAGTGGGTGTAGCCCACGATGCGGCGGTTGTACTGGTCGCTGTTAGAACCTGCCCGGTCAATGGGGTGTTGCCATTAACTAAAACATCGGTGGTAGCACTTCGTAGTGAACGCGCAACAATGTTATTGTTAGAATTAGTTAGGGTTTTGTTAGTTAGTGATTGGGCGGTTGTCAAATCACATCCACCAAGGGCGATAATTGCACCCGCTGGGGTGGTCTGACCAGTGCCTCCATTGGCAATGGCAATGGTCGTACCGTTCCAAATACCAGCCACAATTGTACCGAGCGTCGCAATGCTTGTCTGCCCTACGTACAAGGTACTGATATTAATCTGATTGCTTCCTGTTATTGTTATACGGTTAGTGGTCCCTGTTATATTAGGGGCTGGCGAAACCCACGATGCGGCGGTTGCACTGGTTGCCGTTAATACTTGATTGGGTGACGGGTTAGAACCATAAGTAGTGATATAACTGCCGTCGTTATTTTGTAATCCACGCGCGATAACGAAATTGCTGGGATCAGTTAGAGTTTTGTTAGATAGTGCCTGGTCTGTTGACAAATCACACCCACCAAGGGCGATAATTGCAGTCTCTGC
>Ga0163151_10005101_pt1 | contig 17063 bp, 6 predicted proteins | sample OliLakLV19MP5IB2_FD_145596 | JGI IMG/M metagenome (GOLD analysis project Ga0163151, IMG submission 145596) | Freshwater microbial mat bacterial communities from Lake Vanda, McMurdo Dry Valleys, Antarctica - Oligotrophic Lake LV.19.MP5.IB-2 | ecosystem: Environmental > Aquatic > Freshwater > Lake...
TGAGTCTCGAACGTATTGTAGCTTTGAAAATGTTGACTGCCGGCACCACTGCCGATGCTGAGGATCGCCAGCGATTCGAGCGAGAGGCGCTGATTCTAAGCAGATTGTCGCATCCAAACATTGTGCAATTCTACGCGTATGGTATCTGGAACAACGTTCCCTACATTGTGATTGAACGAGTGAACGGTCAAAGCCTGCAGCACCTGCTTACTAAGAATGAGCCGTTGAATGTTCCTTTTGCTCTGGACGTGGCTCGACAAGTATGTGATGGGCTGCAGCATGTTCATGCCAATGATGTTCTGCATCGCGATTTGAAGCCGACAAATATCCTAACGGTCTATTCCCCCGACGGCGGTGTGAGCGTCAAGCTGATCGATTTTGGACTTGCAAAGCTGATTGGTTGGAATAATTTTCAAAAGCTGACGCAGACGGGAATGGCGTTGGGAAGCGTCATGTATGCGAGCCCGGAACAATGTCTGGGGCAATCCGTGGGGGCTCGTAGTGACATTTACAGCCTTGGTTGTGTGCTCTACCAGATGTTGACGGGCTATCCACCGTTTACTGCTGATAATGCGACCGCCGTGATGTTTCAACAGCTCAACGAATCTGTCGGCTGCACGGAGCATTGGTCCAAAGTTCCTGAAGAACTGCAGCCTCTTCTTTCAAAATGTATGGCAAAGGAAAAGGACCGTCGTTATTCATCGGCAGACGCTTTGAGGGAAGACCTTGAAAAGGTCATAAGTGGACAGAGCGCAGAGCTAGAGGGTATCCCGGTTCCGGCAGAAGCGACCTTCCGCAATCCGTCTAATCCCTTTGACACGGCCGATGCACAGGAACGGACAGTTAAGCGCGGGCGTTTCGCTGTTGGTGCGCTGGCATCGCTTACTTTCTTTCTGTTGGTAAGCGGCATTATTTTTCTCGCGACACAAAACGCGACTCAACCGACGCAGCAGTCGTCATCTTCTTCACGAGAAGAATTGTACAAACTGGTGCATACTCGCGATGCGACTGATGAAGGCAAGGTCAAGCGGGTACTCTCACTGCTCGAGTCATATAGGGGAGACCGAGCGTCTTCGTTGGATCGGACCAACTTGGTTTTAGAAGCCTATATCCTTGTGATTTCCTTTTACGACCAAAAGAAGGATTTTGCTGTGGAGCGCCGACTTTGCAAGCAAGCGCTCGAAGACTGCAGCAGAGTGGGCGACAGCGAAGCGGGTGATGGTTATTTGCAATTATTGCTGGTCTATCACAAAGCTTGTCTTCAGCAGAACTGCCACATTTCACTTGTTCCGTTGCTGGAAGATAATTTGAAGCGTTACTTGAAGGCAACCAGGGTAATCCGCTCGCAAGTCTTTGTGGAGCTAGCAGCAGATTACCTCGAGTTGGAACGAATGGAAGATGCGCGTCGCATTGCCGGCCAATTAGCCGTTGAAGAGACCAAACAGGAGAACAACGGACGGAAGCAGACCATGTTGCGAGCATACAGGCAACTTATCTGGCGCTCTTACGAGAAGAATGATTTCGCCAGTCTTCGCAAATATGGAAAGCGAGCGGTTGAGGAGTGTCGTGGGGTTGGTGCTGACGGTGGCGATGCGTTTTTGGAAATTGTGCACAGGTACCACGTTGGCTGTGTTGCCGAGCATTGCCAACTTGCGCTAATACCGCTAGTGGAAGAGTCTCTAGGTAGATATCCTGCTGGCAATGTGCAGGCCAGGTTTGCCCTTTCTGTGTCTCTAGCAGCGGATTATCTTGACCAAGAGAGATTTGCCGCTGCACGTGAGGTCGCTAAGCGTGTGCCTAATCTTGAGATTGACGGAGAGCTAAAAAACCGCTACAAGCAAGCCTTGTCCCAGGCTTATAGGGAATTGATCTGGTACTACTATGGCAAGAAGGATTTCGCCAAACTTCGCCAATACTGCAGGAAGGCGATTGAGGACTGCCGCGGCATCGATGCTCAATTATGCGATGCCTATTTGGATGCTGTGCGTTTGTACCACGAAGGCTGTGTGCCCGTGCATAGCGAGCTTTCGCTAATACCGCTATTGCAGGAGACATTGGAGCGATATCCGCACGCCAATGGAAGAATTCCACGGGAGCTCTACGAGAAGCTAGGAGAAGATTACCTGAAGCTGGAACGATTTGATGATGCGCTGCAAGCAGCCAAACAGGCTCAAGTACTTGCAGTTGACGATGCTCAGAAAAATCCAGGCAAGTGGATCGAGTTACGCGCATGCGAGCTGGCGATAAAGCATTACTCTGCAAAGAAGGATTATGGTTCAATGCGGCGTTACTGCAAACTGGCTCTGGATGAGTGTCGAAGCATCAATCCTTGCTTATGGGTTGTGCATCAGTACCACCTGGCTTCTCTTCAAATGAAGTGCCAGCTTGAGCTACTTCCTCTGCTGGAAGAAACGGTGAAGCGCTACCCGAAAGAAGATCCAACAGTAATATGTGGGCTCTATTTGTACATGGCGGAAGATTATCTGGAACTGGGACAACTCGCCGCGGCGCGCCAAGCAGCTAACAAGGCTTTATCGATCGCAGTCGTCGATGCGCACAAGGAGTGCGCTAAAAGGATGTTAGAGAAGTGCGACAGCAATCAACGAAAAACTTCTATACGGAAGTACTAAGCAATGCTAGTGCCACCTGGGGTTCTCATCGATGGAAAATATGAAATCCGCAGCACAATAGGCTCGGGCGGGATGGGTGTTGTTTACGAGGCCTATCACCTTAGTCTCGAACGCGTTGTTGCTGTCAAAATGCTAACTGCCAGCACCAGCGTCAATGATAATGATTGCCAGCGCTTCGAGCGCGAGGCGCTGATTCTAAGCCGGTTATCGCATCCTAACATCGTTCAGTTCTATGCCTATGGTATTTGGCGCAGTGTTCCCTACCTTGTGATCGAAAGAGTGAGTGGTACAAGTCTTCAAAACTTGCTAGCGAAGAACCAGCCATTAGAAGTGCCTCTGGCTCTAGATATAGCGCGACAAGTGTGTGATGGACTGCAACATGCCCACGCAAGCGATATTCTGCATCGCGATTTGAAGCCGGGAAACGTAATCATCGTAGATGCCGCCGGACAGCGACCGCACGTCAAGATAATTGATTTTGGACTGGCCAAGCTCATTGGCCCCGATCGTTTTCAAAAGTTGACTCAGACTGGAATGGCGCTGGGCAGTTTCATGTATGCAAGCCCGGAACAATGCATGGGACAATCCGTAGACGCGTGCAGTGACATATACAGCCTTGGCTGCACGCTATATGAAATGGTGACGGGTTATCCACCATTTACTGCCGACAATGCTACTGCCGTGATGTTTCAGCAACTGAACGAATCTGTCGGCAGTACCGACCATTGGTCAGAAGTTCCCGCCGAATTGCAGCCCGTTTTGGCGAAGTGCATGGCAAAGGAACAATCACGTCGATATTCATCGGCCGAAGCGTTGGAAGAAGACCTCGGAAAAGTTCTCGAAGGTAGGTCAGCAGAGCTTGAAGGCGACCCTGTTTCTGCCGCCGCCGCATATCGCGGCGTATCCAACCCGTTCCCTTCGGCTGGTCGACTGGCGAGTTCGGCTGGTATGAATTTTTTGATTGTCGCGCTGACCTCAGTTGCGCTTTGTGCAATGGTCATAGGCGTGTTTCTATCGCTCAGGCGCAGCACCGCTGAACCTGTCCAAGAAGCGACGACACCGGATTTGGTGCGAGACCAGTTGTACCAACTAGTTCATACAACCAGAACCAAAGAATGCGATGAAGCGACAACGAAACGTCTATTTGACTTGATTGATCAATACAGACGCGATCGATCCTTTGCACTCGATCACACCAACCTCATCCAAAAAGCCTATGGACTGGCGATGGAGCCATACTACAAGAAAGGCGATTTCGCTTCCCTTAGGCCGCGCATTAAGCAGGCTTTGGAAGATTGCCGCTGGACTAGCGAGGCTGACTGTTCCCAATATTTGGGCTTCGTGCAAATGTACCATGAGGCTTGTGAGCCAGTGAACTGCCATCTGTCGCTAATACCGATGTTGCAAGACGTATTGAAACGATATCCGAAGGCCGATGAGCAAGTCAGGCTCCAGCTTTATTTGGCGCTAGGCAAAGATTACTTTCAACTGAAGCAATTTGACTCAGCGCGGCAAGCCGCTAGCCAGGCGGCATCCATTGCAGAGTCCGATGCAGAGAAACAAAAGTCCAAGCACCTTTTGGATAAGTGCAATCGCGAGCAAAGAGAATTTTCTGCGCGTTAATGACGTTCCAATGTTTGGGGTTCTCATGTTAATAGCCCAAGGTACGCTAATCGATAACAAATACGAAGTGATCGGTTCCATTGGGGTCGGTGGGATGGGTGTCGTATACGAAGCATATCAGCGGAGCCTGGAACGTGTTGTTGCTGTGAAAATGCTAACTGCCAGCGCTGGCGGTGACGATGGAGATCGCATTCGTTTCGAGCGAGAGGCGCTGATTCTAAGCCGGTTGTCTAATCCTAATATCGTTCAGTTCTACGCCTATGGTATTTGGAGCAAAATTCCCTACATTGTGATTGAGCGCGTCAATGGAGAAAGCCTGCAGCGCCTGCTAGCGAAGAACGAGCCGATGGACGTTCCTATGGCATTGGACATAGCGCGACAGGTGTGTGATGGACTGCAACATGTCCACGCCAATGGTGTTCTACATCGCGACTTGAAGCCGACAAACATTCTCACGGTGGATTCTCCGGGACATGGTGTGCACGTTAAGCTGATTGATTTTGGATTAGCCAAATTGATTGGCTTGAATAATTTTCAGAAGTTGACTCAGACTGGCATGGCGTTAGGCAGCGTCATGTACGCAAGTCCGGAACAGTGCTTGGGACAGCCCTTGGACGCTCGGAGTGACATCTATAGCCTCGGTTGCGTCCTCTACGAGATGCTGACAGGATTTCCGCCATACACCGCCGACAATGTAACTGCAGTGATGTTTCAACAGCTCAACGAATCGGTCGGGAGTACGGGGAATTGGTTGAAAGTTCCTGCGGAACTGCAGCCGGTGCTCTCAAAATGCATGGCCAAAGAAAAGGAACGCAGATATTCATCTGCAGCAGCATTGAAAGAAGATCTCGAAAGAGTTTTGGATGGCCACGTTGCAGAGCTCGAAGGCAGTGCAGTTGCGGCCGATGATACTTTTCACAGCGCGAAGAATCCCTTTCGTTCACCTTCCGGCCCGGAATTCAATTCAGCTCGAAAGCATTTTGTAGTGGGCACTCTGGCATTTCTTGCGTTCTGCTTGATCATCGCAGGCGGTGTCTTGTCGCTCGGACGCACCGAGGTCGCGCCTCCCCAGCCATTAGCGAGAACGTTGGTGCACGATCAGTTGTACCAACTCGTGAATGAAAACAAGATTGGTCAACTCGATGAACCTAAGGTGAAGCGGATATTGTCATTGATTGAGTCCTACAAACGCGACCGATACCGTTATATGGATCACACCAGCCTAATGATGCAAGCTTATCAAATGGCGAATTCATATTATTACGACAAGAAGGATTGGGGTGCCGTGCGCCAATACTGCAAGCAAGCTTTGGAAGATTGCAGTGATACTACCAAGGACCCCAACGGCAACTATTATCTAAACTTGGTGCAGGCGTACCATGATGCCTGCGTTCCGGCTCATTGCCAACTATCACTGATACCGCTGTTGGAAAATACGTTGAAGCGATATCCTGAGGGTAATCGAAGCCACCGGTTTGGCCTTTATCGCGCGTTAGCAACAGATTACTTGGAGCTCGGACGCTTCCAAGATGCCCGGCAAGCAGCCAACCAGGCGGCATCACTAACGGTCAAGGAAAAAAATAAAGACGTAGGGAAGTGGGTATTGTTAGGAGCATACCACCAGGTGATCATATCTCACTCCGACAAAAAGGACTGGGCTGCCGTGCGCCGATACTGCAAGCATGCTGTGGAAGATTGCGGTGACAAGGCAGCAGACCCCGCCGGCGACGTTTATTTGAATGTGGTGCAGGCATACCATGATGCCTGTCTCCCCACGCATTGCAATGTTTCACTAGTTCCGCTTCTGCAGAACACGTTGAAGCGCTATCCCAATGGTAATCGAGGCTACAGGTTGGGGCTTTATCGATCACTTGCATACGATTATGTGGAGCAGGGGCGATTTGACGCTGCGCGGCAAGCGGCCAACAGCGCGGCTGCACTTGCGGTTAAAGAAGAACCTAATGGCGGTCGGTGGATCTTGATGGGAGCGTACCACATGGTGATCAGATACTACTGCAGTAAGAAGGATTGGGCTGCTGTCCGCCGCTGCTGCAAGCAAGCCTTGGAAGATTGCAGTGGCGTCTATGCGGAACACGGCGAAGCCACTGTGTTTTTGGTGCAGACTTACCACGAGGCCTCTGAGCCGGTGCGCTCCCACTTGTTGCTAGTACCACTGTTAGAAGACACGTTTAAGCGATACCCGAAGGCCAATTCGGAGCAACGGTTTGAGCTCTGTCTTACGCTTTCAGCAGATTACCTGCAACTGAAACGATTCGACGCTGCGCGGCAAGCCGCGAACCAAGCGGCATCCCTGGCAAGCACCGATGAGCGGAAAAGTCGCTGCGAGTCGATCTTGCAGAAGTGCGATGAGCAAGAGAAGCATCCCGTGCGTTAACGAGGCCGCAGTGACTGGATTACACAATCTCACACGACGGTTGACTGGCCCGCCGTTGGTCAGGACTTGGTCAGTTGGTGAAATGAGAATAGGACACATCAGACGGAAGTTACTATCGGGAGTCAAGCTAATGGTTGAAAATTGGAATAGATCTGACCTTCCAAATTCCGATTTCCCGCAAGCGTCAGATGAGCCACTCAACCTGCTGTCGCTAATTGGCCAAGCACCGTTAGCGGCAAGTGGAAATGGGTCCGTCGATCAGATTGCCTTCCTGGCTGTATTACCTATTCGTCCAGGGGACGCTCAGCAACCCGCCGGCAATCGAGATGTACTACCTAATGGTCCTGGGGATGCTCAACAACCCGCCGGCAATCGGGACGTGCCAGAAGGTGCTCGAGGAAGGCCGGTTCCTCAAGCGGTGGCACTGGAGCCTGCGCCAATAGTGAAGCCTCCGCGACTTCGTCTCGGTATCGATTTCGAAGCGCCTGCACCGGTTGCAGCGCATCTGGTGGGCAATCGTTATCTGCAGGCAGCGCAGAACGGCGTGCCCCTTCATGTACGCGAAAACATCGAACGATCGATAGACCAGCTCCGCTCTCCGGATACTCGTGCGCAAGCTCAGCAGCGCCTTCGCGAATTTGGACCGGCAGCTGTACCATTCTTGATTTCGCAACTTGATAGCGGCGATTTTCGCCGGCGTGACGCAGCACATACGCAACTTCTACAAATGGCTGATGCTGCGCTTCCCGGAATGCTTTCTGCGCGTGACGGCACAGAATCAATGGAAATGCGACGTCGATTGGATCTACTGATAGATCAGCTTGCTCCCGCCCATAATGGCGATGTTCTTGATGCCCAGGGTCGTTTTCGTCGCTCTTATAGCTTGAGCGGCGAAAGTCGTTCCGTTAATTATGACGCGCAGGGGCGCGTGACGAACGTAACACTTGATACAGGTTCAGGGCAAGAAACTTTTGTGCGCCGGGCAGATGGCATGTTCGACAGATTGAATGATAGTGTGCCCGTGCGCGATGTATCTGTGTCAACTGATGGCTCAATTTCCTTCCGGGTCGGAGACGCCAGCGTCCTTTGGTCCCGACCTGGAAATGTACAAGTGACAGGCGCTCCAGTCACCTCTGATCTGAGCGGCGGGGTGATGACCGTTCCTGTGCGAAATGGTGATAGTACCGTCAACGTATCGGTGCTTCCCAGAAGGAATACTGCCACCTACGAGCGTAAATAAGCGCCGATCTTTGCGTTAGACCAGAGCATTTCTGAAAGGCCACGGACCACATTAACCATCCTTCCGCCGGGCATAACGGTGGTGGGGGAGATAATGTTCGTCGGCAATGGCAGCGTAATCGATGGAAAATTTGAACTGCGGGGCGTCGTCGGCCACGGTGGTATGGGCGTCGTACATGAAGCCCATCAGCTAGGGCTTGACCGTATTGTTGCGCTTAAGCTACTTTCCTGCGTGCCGGAAGAATCTAAAGATGAAGTAGTGCGATTCGAGCGGGAAGCACTCATTCTTAGCAAGCTTTCGCATGGCAATATTGTGCAATTTTACGCGTATGGCACCTGGGACGGATTTCCATACATTGCGATGGAACTTCTGGTCGGCGACAGTTTGCAGAAGTTGCTTACGCGGGACGAGTCTTTGCCACTCCCAGATTCTATCGAGTACGTTCGCCGGATTTGCGACGGATTGGAACATGCGCATGCACATGGCGTTATTCATCGCGACATCAAGCCTACAAATATCATTCTGATTAGTGGACCGGACGGTCGTTTGATACCAAAAATCATCGACTTTGGGCTGGCGAAGCTGACGGGAATTGGCATTCAGCAACTGACCAAAACTAATGCGGCAGTGGGCAGTGTGTTGTACATGAGCCCCGAACAATGCACAGGCCAGCCCGTCGATCACCGCTCCGACATTTACAGTTTAGGCTGCTTGCTTTATCACTGCCTGACTGGCAAACCACCTCACTGTGCTGACAATGCGGTGGCTGTGATGTTTCAGCAGGTCAATGAGCCGGTGCAGAACACATCTGGATGGCACCGTCTGCCGGGCGCGCTGCAAAGCATCGTCGCGCGGTGCGTTGCCAAAGATCCGGCGGACAGATTTCAGTCTTGTGGTGAACTTCGAGACAATTTGAAGCTGGCTGCTTTGTCGGAATCAATTGCCCTAAGCATTTCATCGCCAAACCAGCCGGTTTCATCTTTAACGAAACTAGCAGATGTCCATGCCGTCCGGCCGGAGAGTTTGCGCAAGAAGTTGCTTATCGTTCCAGCGATTGCAACTGCAGTCATACTGACTGGCGGAGCTGTCTGGTATACCGCACACAAGAGCCCGTTGCCAACCGGGAAACCGGGCCAGATAACCTACGTCGGTTCGCCGAAGGAAACTATGACGAGCATCCTTCACCGGTACCACCGCAAAGAGGAGACGCTTCTCAGCCCAGTGGAAGTGGCGCAGCTGGCGCAAGCCCTCGAACAATTCCGTAGCGGTCCTGAAGCTGATGCCGACGCCAACCTGCTGCTGAGTGTTTACGAGACTCTAGCAAGGCATTATGATGCAACTGGTCAAGTAGAAAAGCTTAGGTCGGCGCTTATCAATGGTTTGGACATTAGCCCGCGTGCCACCGACTTTATCGACTACGTTCACCTGTTAGTCAGATATCATTGGCTGTGCGCTCGTTCCGATACCGAGCTGTCCCTGGTGGACAAGCTAAAGGGGGCCAAGCAACGTTTCCCGGCCATGGCTTTCAACGAACGGAACGAAGTTGATCTTATGTTGGGCCAAGATTACATGAAGCTTCGGCGAGATTCCGAGGCGCGGCAGGCAATACTTTCGGTGGTGAACAGTCCTACGTATTCCGACGGACAAATCGATCGAGGAAAATTTCTCTTGAAGCAGCTCGATGATAGAGCAGTGGCGATCAAACAAATCAAATTGCTCTCAAAGCAATTAGACGAAGATATCAAAGCGAAGCGATCGACATTTCGCAGCGTTCATTCGCTTGTACGGCAATATCAACGCATCAACAAGGATTCCACGGAGCTGATTTTGCAGAACATCGCCAACCCGGCAATGGTGCCATTCGATCGCCTTCGACTGCAGTACGAATTGGGCCAGTCTTACCTCGAGCAAGGCGATCAAAGTAAGTGCGAACAGATTTGGAAACAAATGTTGGAGCCGATGCGCAAAGTGATGCTGCCCACGCGCCTACCCAACGCATTTGGAATTTATTACCTGACCGTATTTGGTTTGGCACGAATATATCTTCAAACCGGTAACTACCGAGAGTGCATCAGCCTTATAGAGCAATGGCGGAAAGATGGAATTGGTCCAGACACTTCCTCACTATGTGACACTAACTTAACTGTTTATCGCGCGCATGCCTACCGGCATATAGGCAAGCTGGCGGATGCTGAGAAGCTCTACTTGCGGGCAATTATGAATTTAGACCGCGCTATAGAAATGAAAAAAGCAAACCCAGACAGTACGTGCTGGCGGATCGACTCCAGATGCGGACTGGCTTGTTCACTTTATCTACGCGGGCAGTATAAGGAGGCCAGTGAAGTAAGCAACGCGGCGGTAACAGAAGCCATTAAGATGCACGCTTCTTTCCAAGCCACATACTGTGAACTTGTTCACGGCGCTTGTCTGGAAAAACTCAATCGTGTTCAAGATGCAGCCACGTCTCGGCAAAAAGCGATGGTTCAAATGGCACACATGAAACCCGACGAAATTCGCAAATTCTCGTACATTTTTGACGACGTTGTATTGCTGGCTTCTGTGGTTCCGAAGTAATCAGACAAAATCCTTCAACAAGCAGCCGCTGCCGGGCATAAAGGTCGTGGGGGAAATGATGTTCGCCGACAAAGGCACCGTTATCGATGGAAAATTTACACTCATTGGCACCATCGGCCACGGTGGTATGGGAGTAGTTTACGAAGCTTGTCAGCTAGGGCTCGACCGTGTTGTTGCGCTGAAGTTACTTGCCAGCGTGCCTGAAGATTCTCAAGATGAGGTGGTGCGATTCGAGCGAGAAGCACTCATTCTTAGCAAACTTTCCCACGCCAATATCGTGCAGTTTTACGCTTACGGCACATGGAGTGGCTTTCCATACATTGCTATGGAGCGTTTGGTCGGGGACAATCTGCATAAATTACTGGCGAAGAACGAGCCTTTGCCACTACCAAATACAATCGAATATGTTAGTCAGATTTGTGATGGATTGGAGCATGCCCATGCGCATGGCATTTTTCATCGCGATATTAAGCCTACTAATATCGTCTTGAGCACCGCGCCGGGCGGTCGCATGACGTTGAAGATTATCGACTTCGGGCTAGCAAAGCTGACGGGTAACAACGTCCAAAAGCTGACCCAAACTAATACGGCGTTGGGCACCGTTATGTACATGAGCCCCGAACAATGCACAGGCCAGCTTGTGGATCATCGCTCCGATATTTATAGCTTGGGCTGTCTGCTTTACCATTGCCTGACTGGCGAGCCGCCCTACTGTGCAGATAACGCCGTGGCTGTGATGTTTCAGCAGGTTAATGAGCCTGTGCAGAACACAGCTGGGTGGAAGCTTCTGCCCAGCACGTTGCAGCAAGTAATCAGCAGGTGCATGGGAAAAGACCCAGCCGATAGGTTCCAGTCTTGCGCCGAACTGCGAGACAATTTGATTCAGGCTGCTCAGTCTGAATCAGTTGCTATAAGCATTTCATCACCAAACCAGCCGCCTTCAGCTTCAACGAAAACCGTAGATTTCTATGCTAGCAAGGCAAGAATTTCGCGCAAGAAGTTTTTTGTGGGAGCAGTGTTGGCCGCTTCACTTCTGCTCGCTTCTGGATTTGGCTGGTACACGTCGCATAAGACTCCGTTGCAGCGCGTGAATCATGGCGCGATGATGTCCTTCAGTTCACCGAAAGAAAGTATGACGGGACTGATTCACAGGTTTGATCGCTTGAGGAGTCCAGTTGGCGGCGGACCACGCCTTAACCCAGTTGAAGTGGAGCAGCTTGCGCAAGCAAGTGAACAATTTCGTCATGATCCTGACGTCGACGCTAATGGCGATCTGCTCCAACGAGCTTATCTGATTTTATCTCTCGAATACGATGAAATGGGCGAACTGGAGAAAATGCGGTCAGCGCTTTCCGCCGGTGTGGAACGCAGTGGCAGTTCAAAAGACTCGTTCAGCTCCGTAAACCTGCTTTGCCGGTACCATGACTTGTGCGTGCTTTCGGGTTGCGAGTTGTCGCTGATAGACAAGCTCAGGGGACTCAGGCAACGCTTTCCCAACCTGCGTTCGTCCGACCAGGGAAGAATTGATCTTATGTTGAGCCGAGATTACGCCAAGCTCGGGCGCTATGCCGAGGCGCGCGAGCAGGTGCGTTCAGCCGTGAAGACCACACACTCGTCAGGATTCAGCGAGCAGGTTCGAATTCAACTGAAGACATTGAGCGAGAAGGAAGAGGCGATCAAACAAATCAGGCTTTTATCCCAACAAATGGATGAACAAAGTAGATTGAAAAAAGCCACCGATCTACGTGCCTATCAGCTTGCACAGTGCTACCATCTCATCGGCAAAGATCCGACGGATATGATCTTAAAGCAACTGGACAACCCGGCAAATGCTCCATTCGAACAGCTGATGTTGCGTTGCGAATTGGGCAGGTCTTACTTGGAGCAGGGAAACCGTGATAAGTGCGTGCAGGTTTGGGAAGATCTCCTGGAACCGGTGCGGAAGGAGATGTTGCCCACAGGTCGGCCTATGGGATTTTTAACCTACTACCAAGTAGTTTCTGGTTTGGCACTAATATATCTTGACACCGGTCGCTATCAGGAGTGCATCAACCTCACAGAGCAATGGCCGAAAAAGGGATTTTTTCCGAAAGGTCCTCGATTTTATACAGATTCGATAACTGTCTTGCGTGCTCATGCCTACCGGCGTTTAGGCGCGACCGTAGATGCTGAGAGACTCTACACTGAGGCGATTGCGAATTTGAACCGTTTTTTGGCAATGGACGAAAAACAGCCACAATGTATCTACTGGCGTGCCGAAGCCCGCTGTGGTCTAGCTTGCTTACTTTATTCGTGCGGGCGGTATCGAGAAAGTTTGGCGACTAGCAGGGCCGCGGCAGGAGGGTCCTTGAAATCTGCACATCTTCAAAGATTGGCATGCTGCAGATTTATTCAAGCAGCTTGCCTGGAACAACTCGATCTTGTTCAAGATGCCGCTAAGATGAGGCAACTAGCCAAAAGTAATCTAGTTCATGTCGAACCTGATGAAACTCGCAAGATGTGGTGCATCTTTCCCGAAGTCGCCCCGGGATCAGCCTTAGCAACGAAATGAGTATCTGAGGAAGATTATGTTCATTGCCGAAGGCACCTTAATCGATGGAAGATTCAGCATACGAGGCACCATAGGCCACGGAGGGATGGGTGTCGTCTACGAGGCTCAGCAGCTAGGGATTGAGCGTATTGTCGCTTTGAAGCTGCTTTCCAGTGTGCCGGAAGAGTATAAAGATGAGCTGGTGCGTTTCGAACGGGAAGCCTTGATTCTTAGCAAACTTTCCCATATTAATATTGTTCAGTTCTACGCGTACGGCACGTGGAGCGGACTTCCGTATATTGCAATGGAGCGTCTGGTCGGAGACAGTTTACAGAAATCGTTGGCCAGGAACGAACCTTTGTCACTGGCAGACACAATCGAATATACGCGTCAGATTTGCGATGGCTTGGAACATGCCCATGCGCACGGCATTTTTCATCGAGACATCAAGCCTACGAATATCATTCTAAGCAGCGCACAGGATGGTCGTTTGACAGTGAAGATCATTGATTTTGGGCTAGCGAAGCTTACGGGGATTGGTATCCAGCAACTGACGCAAACTAACACCGCAGTGGGCAGCGTCATGTACATGAGCCCTGAGCAGTGTACGGGCGAGCCGGTGGACCGCCGCGCCGACATTTACAGCTTGGGCTGCCTGCTGTACCACTGCCTGACCGGTGACCCGCCCTACTGTGCAGATAATGCGGTAGCTGTGATGTTTCAGCAGGTCCATGAACCGGTGCAGAATACATCTGGATGGCAGCGTCTGCCTGGCCCATTGCAGCAAGTGGTGGCGCAATGCATGGCGAAAGAACCAGCAGATCGGTTTCAGTCTTGTGGTGAACTGCGAGATCATTTGATTCAGGCTGCTCAGTCGGAATCAGTTGCTATAAGCTTCTTGTCTTCAAAGAGCCCAATTGCTTCTACAACGAGCACTGTAAGTGCTTATGCCGGTCCAGCGAAACTTTCGCGCAAGAAGTTGCTTGTATCCTCTGCGTTAGCAGCTTCGCTCTTTTTGATTGGCGGACTTGTCTGGTACGCATCGAAAGGGCACCACTTGTCGCACGGCGAGAATTCTGGCGCGATGACATCCATGGTCTCACCGAAGGAGATGACTGCGGGCTTGATTAAACGGTATGACAAGTCCAAGTATGCACGTCCCGGGAAGCCACGCTTTACTGCTGCTGAAGTGGAACAACTGGCACAGGCCACAGAGAGGCTTCGCCATGATCCTGCCGGTGATGGCAACGCCGATCTGCTGCTCCATGCCTATACAATTTTATCAATCCAATACGAGGCATTGGGCGACATGGAAAAGGCTCGGTCCACGCTTTCGGCGGGATTGGAAAGTGGTGGGCGTGCCACCAACGGTATTAACTATGTGTCCTTGCTTTCCAGATATCATGACTTTTGTGTGCTCTCTGGTTGCGAGCTGTCACTGCTGCAGAAGCTAGAGACCCTTAAGCAACGTTTTCCACACATGCATGCTCTTCAATACAACCAAATAGACCTTCTCCTGGGCCAAGATTATGCCAAGCTAGGGCGCGATGCTGAGGCGCGGAACCTGTTGCTATCAGTGACGAGGGATTCAAGTGTTCAGTCGCAGATTGAAAAGGCGACAGCTCTTCTGAAGCAGCTTGATGTTAAAGCAAAGACTATCCAGCGTATCGAGATTCTATCGAGCCAAGTAGACCAACAGATTAAGAAGAAGCAGTGCACGACTCAGGGTGCTTATCAGCTTGTACAGCAATACTTGAGCATCGGCAAGGATCCTAAGAATTTGATCTTGCAACACCTCGCCTTGGCGGCAAATCCTCCATTCGACAGGCTACTTTTGCGTGGTGAATTAGGCAAGGTTTACCTGGAACAAGGCGATCAGGCTAAATGCGAACAGACTTGGAAAGATATGCTGGAACCGGTGCGGAAAGTGATGTTGCCCACAGGTCGGCCAATGGGATATGTGACCTACTACCAAGTAGTTTCTGGTTTGGCACGCATATATCTTGAAACCGGTCGCTATCGCGAATGTATCGACGTTACAGAGCAATGGTCGAAAGATGGCATCTGGCCAGAGGGTCCTCCCTGGTATCCGAATTCGATCACTGTCTTGCGCGCTCATGCCTACCGGCGCTTGGGCGAAATTGCAGAGGCCGAGAAACTTTACAGGCAGGCGAATGCGAGTTTGGACATCGCTGTAGCAAAAAATAAAAACGATGGACAGAGTGTAATTTGGCGGGTTGAGGGACGCTCAGGACTAGCTTGCGCACTCTATTTGCGCGGGCGGTATCAGGAAAGTCTTTTGACATGCAACGGTTCAGTCAATCACGCTCAGAGGGCCGGAGATCTTTCTAAAGCTGTATGCGTCAGAATGATTCGCGCCGCGTGTATGACAAAACTAAATCACCCTGAAGATGCAGCAGCGCTGCAGGAAGTGGTCAAAACTAACTTATTGTGGGTCAAACCCAATGTTACTCGCAAGATGTGGTTCATCTTTGGTGATGTAATAACGCTGCCTGCTTTGCCGACCAAGTAACCAGGCAACTGCATTAAGCTGCTTCGGGCAAGCTGAATGTTCAAGGGCGTCGTGCATATATGCGGCGAAACTATGGGCATATTGCCAATAATGCGCTTAACTGCTGGTACCAATGTCGATGATAAGTACGAGATCCGCTCTATGGTCGGATACGGTGGCATGGGTGTCGTGTACGAAGCGTATCAGCAAGGATTGCAGCGCACTGTCGCCATCAAGCAATTGACAGGCGTACCCAGCGAGTGCCCCGACGAGGTGAGGCGATTCGAACGCGAGGCTCTCATTCTGAGCAGGCTCTTGCACATCAATATCGTGCAGTTCTATGCCTATGGGATTTGGGCCGGACAACCCTATATCGCTATGGAGCTGCTGACTGGCACAAGCCTCCATCAGCTTCTTTCCAATGGACCACTGGCGGTGGTCGATGCCGTAAGAATCATGCAGGGCATTAGCGCCGCGCTACATCACGCGCACACACACGATGTTATACATCGAGATCTCAAACCATCCAACGTGATTCTTTGTGCAGCAAGCGAGGGAACACTAATTCCGAAAGTTATTGATTTCGGGCTCGCCAGGCTGCCGACCTTCCTCGGCCAAAAGCTGACGCAAACGGGAGAAACCGTCGGCAGTGTCATGTACATGAGTCCGGAACAGTGCCATGGTCAAAAGCTAGATTTGCGCACGGACATTTATAGCTGCGGTTGCATCTTGTATCAACTCCTTACCGGTGTGCCGCCGCACGAGGCCGATAATGGTTTCGCTCTCATGTTTGAGCACATAAATGCACCAATTAGCAGCACCGAGAAGTGGGCGGAAATAGCCCATCCCTTGCAACTGATTATCGCCAAATGCGTGGCGAAAAATAGACAAGATCGTTACTCCTCGGCTCAAGCTTTGGCCGATGATTTGCAGCTTGTTCTGAACGAGCAGGCACCGGAGTTGGAAGGCAAGGTGGTCCGGTCAGCCGAACCGGGCCGCAATGAGAAAATCCCGGTTGCAGGTAGTAAGAAGCGGCGAAAACACTCCGCTTTATTGATTGCTGGCAGTGTATGCGCCGGTGCTGGATTCTTCGGCATTTACTTTCATTTGCGTCCACCGGAACATGCTATTTCTCCGGGCTCGACAATCGTGCAGGACTCTCCTTCCGAGACTATGACCCGCTTGACCCGTTTCAGCAACCAGCACTCGCTTACCAAAGAATCCTCGGAGCAGCTTAGAGTTGCCATCAATGGGTGTAAAAATGACCCAGTCACTAACCAAAACATGCTAGTGCTCGCCTACACATCACTTGGCAACTACTTCTTCCAAACAAATGATGTGCCGAAGGCCCGATCCATAGCAGCGGAAGGGTTGCAGGTGTGTTGTCGGGCAGATAATAACGCCGAGGAGGATTACTTCGATCTGGCTCTGATGTATCACAAAGCGTGCACGGAGACGTCCGTGCAATGCGGACCGGGTTCCCTGCAAGAGGCGTTGAGACGGTATCCGAACGCTGGACCTGAGGCTAAAGCACGGGTGCAAATTCCACTGGCCATTTA
>Ga0163151_10005103_pt1 | contig 17057 bp, 20 predicted proteins | sample OliLakLV19MP5IB2_FD_145596 | JGI IMG/M metagenome (GOLD analysis project Ga0163151, IMG submission 145596) | Freshwater microbial mat bacterial communities from Lake Vanda, McMurdo Dry Valleys, Antarctica - Oligotrophic Lake LV.19.MP5.IB-2 | ecosystem: Environmental > Aquatic > Freshwater >...
CTCTTGAAAAAGATTTTGGTGGAAAAAAAGATAAAGAAGCAGCCAAAAAAATGGGTGGTGTTGTTGCTAAACGTGCAAAAGAAAAAAATATTATTGCCGTCGTGTTCGATAGAAATGGTTATAGATACCACGGAAAAGTAAAAGAAGTTGCAGATTCGGCTCGCGAAGCTGGATTGAAATTTTAAGAAGAAACTGGAGAAAGTATGGCGGAGCAAAATTCCGAATTTGAAGAGCGAGTAATCTGTATCAATCGTGTTGCTAAAGTTGTTAAGGGCGGACGCAGATTCTCATTCTCAGCATTAGTAGTTATCGGGAACGGAAAAGGCACCATTGGTGTCGGATTAGGTAAAGCTAACGAAGTTCCAGAAGCTATCGGAAAAGCAAGCCGACAAGCTCGTAAAAATATGGTTCATCTTGCCATCCACGATGGTGGTATTCCTCACCAAGTTCTCGGGAGATTTGGTGCAAGCCAAGTTCTTTTGAAACCAGCAAGTGATGGTACCGGGGTTATTGCCGGTGGAGCTGTTCGGGCGGTATTAGAATCTGCAGGAGTTAAAAATATTCTGACAAAATGTATTGGTACAAGTAATCCCCATAATGTGGTGCGCGCAACGCTTTCTGGTTTGAAGCAGCTTCAAACGCGAGAAACAGTTGATAAACTTAGACAAGTAACAGTGTAAAAGAGACTTTTATGGCAAAAACATTCAAAGTAAAATTAATTAGAAGCATTATTGGTAGCACGCCTTCACAGCGCGCAACTGTCAAAGGTCTCGGACTTCGTAAGAGAAACTCCGAATCTGTAGTGAAAGATAATCCCGCTACTCGCGGAATGATTTTTCATGTGCAGCACCTTCTTGAAGTACAGAAAGGAAGCTGATCATGGCTAACATGTTATCTCAATTGGAGGTTCTGAGAGGAGCCACCAAAAAAAATAAGCGTATTGGCCGTGGACCAGGTTCAGGTCATGGTAAGACAGCGACTCGTGGACACAAGGGTAAAAAAGCTCGTTCACATGGTGTTGTACAAAGAGGATTTGAGGGCGGACAAATGCCTTTGCATCGTCGTTTACCAAAATTTGGTTTCACAAATATTTTTCGTACAGAATATAGCACTGTTAATTTAGATCAGTTGGCTCGTTTTGACGGAACTGTTACTCCTGAAATTTTAGTTAAGGCTGGAATTGCAAAGACGGGTCTTCCAATTAAAGTTTTGGGCAGAGGTCAATTAACAAAAAAATTGATCGTTAAAGCCCATAAATTTAGTGATCGAGCAGGGCAAGGTATTAAATCAGCAGGTGGAACCATCGAGGAGATTAAGTAAAAGTGGCAATCGAAGGACTAGCAAAGATTCCTGAACTCAGACGACGACTTCTATTTGTCCTGGCGATGATTGCCGTATTTCGTTTCGGCTCCCATGTACCCACACCTGGAATTAACGGTGCGGCATTAGATTCTTTTTTCCAAGCTCAGAATAATGGAATTCTTGGTATCTTTAATCTTTTTAGTGGTGGAGCTCTTCAGCGGCTTTCTATTTTTGCTTTAGGGATCATGCCTTACATTTCAAGTTCAATTATTTTTCAATTGCTCACAGCTGTTTTTCCATATCTTGAAGCCCTTAATAAAGAAGGCGAGCAAGGGCGAAAGAAAATTCAGCAATACACACGTTACGGTACGGTTGTGCTCTGTATTATTCAGGGTTTAGGAATTGCAACATATCTTGAAAACTCAACTGCACCTTCAGGGCAGCCTTTAATTTTAGGTACTTTTGTAGGAGGTATTCCCTTTAAAGTAATGACTGTAATTACACTTACTGCAGGATCTTGCTTTATCATGTGGCTCGGTGAGCAGATGACAGAAAAAGGGATTGGCAACGGAACAAGTCTGTTGATTGCGGCTGGCATCATTGCGGGATTACCTGGTGGATTTCTTAATTCTATTGAATTGATGAAATCAGGTGAAATGAGTCCAATCATTGGTCTTGGAATCTTAGCTCTAATGATTGCTGTTGTTGCGATTATAATTTTCTTAGAAGTCGGGCAACGGCGTATACCTGTTCAGTATTCCCAAAGAATATCTGGTAGAAAAGTTATGGGCGGACAAAGTACACATTTGCCTCTTAAGATAAATTTTGCGGGTGTTATTCCTCCTATTTTTGCTTCAAGTCTTCTAATGTTTCCGGCAACGTTAGCTCAATTTATTAAAGCTCCGTGGATGAATAGTATTCAAGATGCCATTCAGCCTACGGGCGTGTTGTACAATGTGCTTTATGTCGCTTTGATTGTATTTTTCTGTTTTTTCTATACCGCAATTGTATTTAAGCCCGATGACATGGCTGAAAATTTAAAAAAATACGGCGGATTTATTCCTGGAATTCGTGCTGGTAAAAGTACTGCTGACTATGTTGAGGGAGTATTAAGTCGAATTACCGTTGGTGGCGCCATCTATCTTAGTGCTGTGTGCGTCTTGCCAGGGTTACTTATTGCTCAAGCGAAAGTTCCATTTTATTTTGGTGGAACGAGTCTGTTGATTCTTGTTGGTGTGGCTCTAGATACCGTTCAGCAAATTCAATCACATCTCATTACACATCAATATGAAGGTTTCATGCGAGGAGCTAAAATCCGTGGGCGGAGGGCCTCTAATTGAACTTAGTTTTGTTTGGTCCTCCTGGTGCCGGCAAAGGGACTCAATCTCAACTAATTGCTGAAAAATTTCATCTCACACATGTTAGTACCGGCGATCTTCTTCGTGCTGCCATCAAAGCTCAAACACCACTTGGTCTTGAAGCTAAAAAATATTTAGATTCTGGAGTTCTTGTTTCCGATTCAATTGTTGTGGGGCTTATTCAAGAAGTAATGAAAGTTCAAAAGAAAGCAGGAATGCTTTTGGATGGATTTCCTCGCACTACTGCTCAAGCTGAATCATTAGATTTACTTTTAAAAAATGAAAATGCGCAGGTAAATCGTGCAATTTTTCTTGAAGTGCCTCGGGAATTACTCAAATCAAGATTAACGGGAAGACGTATTTGTTCATCATGTGGAGCAACGTTTCATACAATATTGAAACCTTCAAAAAATGCTGGCATATGTGATTTATGCCAAGGAAAACTTGAACAACGCCCCGACGATAAAGAAGAAGTAATTGATACACGTTTAGAGGTTTATGAAAAGAGTACCGCCCCTTTGAAAAGCTATTTTCAAAAAGCTCAGAAATTTGTAAATGTTGATGGGGTTGGTGAACCGAATTCTGTGTTTGACCGTATTTGCTCTGCAGTGAAATCTTAATATGTACACAGTGAAGTCAGAGCGTGAAATTTCGAAAATTAAAAAAGCTTCTCAGATCGTTGCTGAAATTCTTCAAATCCTCATTGATGAAACTACCGAAGGCATGTCACCCAATGACCTTGATAAAAGGGCGTATGATTTAACCATAAAGAAGGGTGCTCAGCCTGCATTTAAGGGTTATCACGGTTTTCCTAAAACACTTTGCATAAGTGTTAATGAAGAAGTTGTTCATGGGATTCCAGACGATCGCATTCTAAAAAGTGGTGATATTGTTGGTATTGATTTTGGCGTTGTATTCGATGGATGGTATGGAGATTCGGCAGTAACAATACCTATTGGTAAAATTAGCCCTGAAGCTCAAAAACTCATAAAAGTAACACGTGAATGCCTTTATAAGGGCATTGAGGCTGCTTATCCCGGTAACCGATTAGGAGATTTGGGATATGCCGTACAAGAACATGCAGAAAAACATGGATACGGCGTAGTACGTGAGTTTGTTGGACATGGTATCGGCAGATCACTTCATGAGGAGCCACAGGTTCCAAATTTTGGAAAAAAAGGTGTCGGAATCAAGCTTGAGCCAGGAATGGTAATCGCAATTGAACCAATGATAACTGTTGGAAGTTACAAGGTGAAAGTGCTTAAAAACAACTGGACAGCTGTAACTGTGGATGGTAGTCTCGCAGCTCATTTTGAACACACTGTGGCAATAACAGAACAAGGCCCGGTAATACTGAGTGACCGGGATATTTTATAATGTCGTCGGGAGTTATGGCAAAAGAAGAAAGCATAGAAGTTGAGGGTACGGTTTTAGAACCTCTTCCCAATGCGATGTTTCGTGTACAACTTGCCAACGGACACAAAGTTTTGGCTCATATTTCAGGAAAAATGCGCATGCACTATATTCGTATTTTACCTGGTGACAAAGTAACTGTAGAACTTTCTCCATATGATTTAACTCGAGGAAGAATTATTTTCCGCGCTCAATAAGCGCTTAGTGAGAGAAAAAATGAAAGTACGTGCGTCAGTAAAAAAGATTTGTGTGAAATGTAAATTAATTAAACGTCGTGGCGTTGTTCGCGTAATTTGTGACAACCCAAAACATAAACAACGTCAGGGGTAATTTGTAAATGGCTCGTTTAGCTGGTGTCGATCTTCCCAGAAATAAAAGAATTGTAATCGGCCTTACCTACATTTTCGGTATTGGTGTTAGTTCATCTCGCAAGATTTTGAAAGAAGCTGGCGTTGATGAAGCTAAACGTACCGATACACTTTCAGATGTTGATATTGCAAAGATCAGAGAAGTTATTGATCGCGATTTTAAACTTGAAGGTGATTTGCGTCGTGAGGTTGCATTAAATATTAAACGTTTGATGGATCTTGGTTGTTACCGTGGAATTCGTCATCGTCGTAGTTTACCAACTCGTGGTCAGCGTACTCGTACCAATGCACGCGTTCGTAAAGGCCCACGCAAAACAATTGCTGGAAAAAAACAAGCACCAACATCTAAATAATTTCAGTGCCGCTTGATGTACTGACACGTAAACAAATTTTATAGGGTTAAAGAGGTAATAAAAAAATGGCTACACAGCCCGAAGTTGTAAAAAAAGGCGTTGTTAAAAAGAAAAAAGTAAAAAGAAACGTCCAATCTGGACTCGCACATATTCAAGCATCATTTGGTAATACAATCGTCACGATCAGTGATGTGAGTGGAGCTGTAGTTGCTTGGTCGAGTTCTGGACATAAAGGTTTCAAAGGTTCTCGTAAGGGAACCCCTTTTGCTGCGCAAGTTGCAGCTGAAGACGCTGCTCGTAAAGCCGTAGAATGCGGAATGCGTACAGTGGGTGTTTTTGTAAAAGGTCCCGGAGCTGGCAGGGAGCCGGCTTTGCGTGCGTTGGCTGCTGCTGGTCTGCGCATTACCTCCATCAAAGACGTTACCCCAATCCCACATAATGGGTGTCGTCCGCCTAAGCGTAGAAGAATCTAAGACTACAGGAGGTTAGAACTTTGAGTCGTGCTATTAAACATGTATGTAGACTATGTCGCAGAGAGAACATGAAATTGTTTTTGAAGGGTGACCGCTGTTACACTGACAAGTGTAGTTTTGAGCGTCGTCCTTACCCCCCGGGACAGCATGGTCAAGCAAGAATGAAATTTTCTGAATTTGCTCTTCAACTTCGCGAGAAGCAGAAGGTAAAAAGAATTTACGGAATATTTGAAAGCCAATTTCGCCGTTACTTCAGAGATTCTGAGCAAGAAAAAGGCGTTACTGGTGAAACATTACTGCTCAAGCTTGAGCGTCGCTTAGATAATACCGTCTATCTTTTGGGTTTTGCTAGCAGCCGAAATGAGGCGAAGCATTTAGTGAAGCACAGTCATTTCATGGTGAATGGCAAAATGGTTAACATGCCAAGCTATGAACTTAAAAAAGGCGATATTATTGAAGTTCGTGAAAAGAGCCGCCAGATGGATAAAGTCATGGCTGCGATTGAAGGAGCTAAGCGAAGGGAAATTCCCAAGTGGTTGGATCCTGCACATGGTGACTTTAAAGGTACCATCAAGGATACACCTACTCGTGAGGATGTAACTTTCCCAATCGAAGAACACATGGTTGTAGAATATTATTCAAGATAAGGAGCAAGGGCGACATGGGTATGCAGGAACATTATTATAAATTTTGGAGAGATTTAATCCGCCCAAAAAGTTTTGAGATCGAAAAAGAATCTCTTACGGACACCTATGGTAAATTCACCGTGAAACCTCTTGAAAGAGGTTATGGCGTTACTATTGGTAACTCCTTACGTCGAGTACTTTTGGGTTCAATGATGGGATCTGCTGTATCTGCAGTTCGCTTTGAAAGCGTATTACATGAGTTCAGCACAATTCCCGATGTAGTTGAAGACGTTACAGATATTATTTTAAATCTGAAACTTCTTCGATTCAAACAATACACAGCAAGTCCAAAGACTCTGCGTATTGAAAAAACATCTGAAGGTCCAATTACAGGTGCCGATATTCAAACAGATGATCAAGTTGAAATCTTAAATCCTGAACAGCACATTGCTACTTTAGGTAAAGGTGGAAAATTTTCTGCTGAGATTTTGATTAAGTTGGGCCGTGGTTATGTGCCATCAGATGAACAGCAACAAGAATTGCCTGTTGGGTATATTGCCGTTGACTCTATTTTCAGTCCTATTCGTCGCGTAAACTACAACGTTACATACGCACGTGTAGGTCAACGTACTGACTATGACAAACTCACATTTGAAGTTTGGACAGACGGAAGTATTCAGCCAGAAGAAGCTGTTAGTCTTGGTAGCAAAATCATGAAAGAACAACTCCAAGTTTTTATCAATTTTGATGAGAGCATGGAGCCAGAAGCAGATGAACTTGAGAAGTCTTCACCGACTCTCAACGAACACCTCTTTCGTTCTGTTGATGACCTTGAGTTGTCAGTTCGTTCAGCAAACTGCTTAAAGAACGCCAACATTCGTTACATTGGTGAACTTGTTCAAAAAACAGAAGCGGAAATGCTTAAGACTAAAAACTTTGGTCGTAAATCTTTGAATGAAATCAAAGATATTTTAAATGAAATGGGATTGTCATTGGGAATGAAACTCGATGGGTGGCCTCCACAAAATTGGAACCCTAACGAGCCTAAGAAGGATAACTAAGTATGAGACACGCGTCTAGAACACAAAGTTTCAGCCGGCCTTACAATCAGCGTGTGTGGCTTTTAAGAAATCTCGTGATTAGTCTTGTTGAACATGAGCGTATTTCAACTACACTTGCGAAAGCAAAAGAGCTTCGCCGTTGGGCTGAGAAAGCTGTGACCTTAGGCAAACGTGGTTCATTAGCAGATAGAAGGCTTTTGTTATCTCGAATTCCTAATAAAGAGACAGTTGCAAAAGTGTTTGCGGAACTTGCGCCACGTTTTAAAGACCGTGCTGGTGGTTACACCCGTATTTACCGATTAGGTCGTCGTCCTGGTGATAATGCTGAGATGGCACTTATTGAATTTCTTGATGCACAACTTAAGAAAGTCGATAAAGAGACCACAAAGAAAGCCAAAAAAGCTGAGAAAGACTTAGCAGCGGGCGGTAAAGAGGCAAAAGCTAAAGCGCGCGATGATAAAAAAGTTGCTCGCGAAGCAAAAGCATCTACAACAGCAGCGGCTAAAGCTACAAAAGCTGCAAAAAAAGAAACCAAGGCTCCTGCTAAAAAGAAAAGCAAGTAAGGCTAGGGTCTTTTAAAATAGTAATTCAGAGCAGGCAACTTCCATAAGAAGTTGCCTGTTTTTTTTGTTTGAATGTTTGTCTTCAAATGTCACTATAAAAGTCAGTTTTAAGGATATTGAATAACACAGTTGAGTAAGACACATGACCAGAATTAATAAAATGAATTCAAGATTGAAATTGATGGTTTTAGTTCTGGTTTTTATGGGTATTGGCTCATATGGAATTAAATTATTTGTTACATCTCCTTTAGAAGTTAGTTATGCCAGTCAAATAGAACAGTTTCAAAAAACCGGAGTGCCGGATTTTAGTATACCCCGATTTGATCAAGCTTTAGTGAAAGCAGGAAAAATTGATCCGGCTAGTGTTAATTATATAAAACTTTTGGATTATCAAAATACGGTCATCATCCTTAATTTTTGGGCGAGTTGGTGTGAGCCATGTCATGTGGAGTATCCAAGCTTTGTAGAATTATCTAAGCGATATGCTGATGATCAGCGGCTTAAAATAATTGCAGTATCTATGGATGATAATTTCGAAGCAATGAATACATTTTTAACGGCTGGGCCACAACCTTCGGCTAAAAACTTTATTGCGGGCATTGATGTTTCTGGTAAACTTGCGGAAACTTATGGCACAAAGAAAATTCCTGAAACTTATATTATTGGAAAAGATAAAAAACTTGTTAGAAAAGTATTGGATCAACAGAATTGGATTTCGCCTGAGTTTATTGAATTTTTAGAAACACTAATGAAAGTGAATAAATGAGCAATGCAAAATTATTGCCTGTAAAAGTAGGAATACTTGGGGGCGGACAACTCGCTCGGATGTTGGCATTGTCGGCTTATAACCTTGGCCTAAGGCCTTATGTGTTTGTTCGCTCTATGGATGAATGTGCTGTTGAGGTAGCCGCTGAAGCTTTTATCGATGATCAATCAGTTGAAAGCTTGGCAAAGTTTTATGACAAAGTTGATGTATTGGTCATCGAAAACGAATTTGTGGATCTTGCTCTACTACAAGCTGTTCTAGGGGCAAAACCATTGTACCCTAGTCTTGATTGTCTTCAATTAGTGCAAAATAAATTAGATCAAAAAAATAATTTGAAAAAATATAAGATTCCAACGCTTGATTTTATTCCGGTGCGATCACTTGAGGATATTCATAAAGTAGAAGAAAAATTTGGGCCTTCATTTGTTCTTAAAAAAGCACAATTTGGTTATGATGGCCGCGGTACTTTTATTATTCAGGGCAAAGACAAATTTGATTATGAAACATTTAAAAAAGATTACTCCAGTTTTAATGGATATGCAGAGCCGTTGGCGAAATTTAAAAAAGAGATTGCTGTTATTGTAGCTCGTTCTATCACGGGTGAAACGAATTGTTATCCTATTATTGAAACTCATCAAGAAAATGGAATGTGTCAATGGACTATGATCCCGGCAGGTATACCTAAAAATATTGTCAAAAAAGCTCAGGATATTGCTCAGAAAGTTATCAAAAAGTTTGAGGGTATCGGCGTTTTTGGAGTCGAAATGTTTTGGCTTAATAATGGCGATGTTGTGGTCAATGAGATTGCTCCGCGTGTGCATAATTCAGGACATATAACTATGAATGCATGCACTGTAAGTCAATTTGAACAACATTGGAGAGCTGTTCTTGGATATTCTCTTGGTGATACGAACTTGGCTGTTAAAGCTGGGGCAATGATGAATATCATTGGTGCAATTCAAAAAGATCAGTCAAGAATTACATTTGATAAGGCTCATGCGCAAAGTTGGATACATTGGTATGGTAAAGCTGGCGCCACACTTGGTAGAAAATTGGGACATGTAAATGTTGTTGGGAAAAATAGTGTGCATGCCTTAGCGCTAGCAAAAAAAGTTCGCAAAGTAATTGACGTATAATAAAAATAAGTAAAGTTGTTGTTAAAAAATGAGAGAGTGAATGTGTAAAGTTGTAGTTAAGTAATGATAGCGAGATGACGATTGTAGTAAAATACAAGAATGAAAAGTGTTTGATGTGTACTGAGGAGTGTTGGTGAATAAAAGTATAAAAGTTGTTATTGTTATGGGTAGTAAGTCTGATTTGCCAGTTATGAAAACTGCTGGTGTGATTCTTGATCAGATGAAAATTAAGTATGAGACTCATATTGTTTCTGCTCATCGTACTCCTAAATTATTGCAAAAATGCATTGCTGAGTGGGAAGTGCTCGGCGTGAAAATTATTATTGCTGGAGCCGGCGGAGCAGCTCATCTTCCTGGGATGTTGGCATCATTTTCTATATTACCCGTTATTGGAGTACCCATTAAAAGCAGTGCGATGAATGGCTTAGATGCACTTTTGTCTATTGCTCAAATGCCAAGAGGTGTTCCCGTAGCAACAGTAGCTGTTGATAATTCCACAAATGCCGCATTGTTGGCTGCCCAAATTCTTGGTACAAATGATGATCCTCAGGGTCTGAGTATTCGAAAGAAAGTATCGCAGTATAAAAAAACAATGTCAGTTAAAGTTTTGAGAGATAAAAATGCCTTGAGTAGTCTTGGTGTCAATCAGTTTTTAAGAAAACAAAAATGATTATTGATGGTAAGCAGAAAAAAAATATTGATCGAGCTGTCGAATTAATTCTCAGTGGGGATGTTGTTGGATTTCCTACGGAAACGGTCTATGGTTTAGGTGCAGACGCACATAATATTTCAGCTGTTAAAAAAATATTTGAAATTAAACAACGTCCTGATTGGGATCCGCTTATTGTACATGTCGCTGGGCGCGAGCAATTAGAAACGGTTGTTGAAGAATTGCCTCCTATTGCGGTTAAACTTATTGAAAAATTTTGGCCAGGGCCACTTACCATTGTATTAAAAAAGAAAACATCATTGCCCTCAGAGGTAACGTCTGGGCTTGAGGCTGTAGCTGTGAGAATGCCTAGACATCTAATAGCCCTTGCTTTGATTAAAAATTCAAACAAAGCGATTGCTGCGCCCAGTGCAAATCAATTTCAGGGTCTAAGCCCCACCACTGCTCGAGCAGTAGAAAAAAGTTTAGGAAAAAAAGTTTCCGTTATTCTTGATGGCGGGCCTTGTCTAGTGGGTGTGGAATCTACGGTTATTTCATTACTAGATGAGCCTATTATATTGCGCCCTGGCGGTATTAGTTTAGAGGATTTAGAAATAGTCTTGGGCCATAAAATTAAAATCAACGTAAAAAGTAGTATTGTTCGGCCAGTATCACCGGGCATGCTTGATTTTCACTATGCACCACAAAAGCCATTGAGGTATTTTGATGCGAAGGGGTTGACTGAGTTTGTTAAAAAAAGAGGAATCAAAAAAAACCTCTCGACTGCGGCACTTGTTTGCTTTTCTAACAAGGAAGTAAAGAAATTTGAAAACGCAGGGTTTAAGAATATTTTCCCACTTTCGATAGTTGGAAATTATGATGAAGCTTCACGAAATTTATTTTCGACTCTTCGAGAAATAGATGAGTCTGAATTTAATATGATCTATGCATTGGCGTTTCCAGAAGAGCGTCTAGGTGTTGCAATTAATGACAGGCTTAAAAAGGCGCAACATGAAGGTCGTTAATTACTATACACCGTGTATTGAATCATTTGATAAAACCGGAAGTCTAAAAACGGCACTATCTACAAATGAGCAACTTACTGTTCTTAAAAAAATGGCAGAAGAATGGGGGATTGATCTTGAGAATGCCGAACGTTGGATGAAGGGTGATGAATATAAATCACAACGAAAATTAGCTGTTTCATTCACTACACTGGCAACAGAAGTAGTAGATAAGGTTGAGAGTATTTTTGGTAAGAAATTAGAAGGCGAAGTTAGGCTGAGTCCTAGTTTGATGCGTTTTGATGGATTTGCTCGCTATGATTCTGGTTCACATGCGGTTTGGTTTGGTATTGATCATCCTGATGCTGATGAGGGGTACCTTAAAGCCTTGATGGCTCATGAACTCTCTCATGTCTATCGTGATCATCAGCCTAAGGTTTGGAGTTTTCTTGGAAAGCCATTAACTGATGTATCTCGAAAAGAATATTTAGATGCGATGACTGCTCATGAGCATATTACCAGTGAGGGTTTAGCCACACTTTTTTCTCAGCTTGTTTATCCAGAGGTGCCATTACATTTACATCATTATTACTTTCCTGAAGAAATGCAGTGGTGCCTTGCGAATTATTCTAAAATTGATAAAGCTATTATTGATTGTTTGAAAACAGACCAAGAAATTTGGAAGTTTTATGAAGACGATATAATAGAAGAGGGCAGTCCCTCACGTACGCAATATTATTGGTCTGCCCGCAAGATTAATGAATGGCTCACCACGAACCATGTTAAATCACCATCGGATTACAAAACAGCTTTGATTCAGGCTCATGGCTGGCATGCTGGTGAATTTTTGTGTTTTCAATAATTAGGGGCAATTGAGCGTTGCATTTGTTCTATTTCAATAATAGCCTTAATTTATGACAATTCGATTCTCACTTTTAATTATTCTATTATTGATTAACGTAAGTACGCTCAATGCAGCGCCACTACATAAACATGCATCCCGTACATTTTCAGATGCATTTGACAAGACGGGGCTAATCATACTTTCTGTTGGAGCTCTAGGTACAATTATCGCTGCTGGTCAAGATCAAGCCATGCATGACACTTGGGTGAATAATCGTCCTGGTGAGCACCAAAGGATGTCCACGACTCTTACGAATTTTGGAAATTTTTGGGGAATGGGTATTTCAGAAGCTGGAATCGCTGCTGGGCAACTTATTTTTGACAGAGAAAATGGAATTGCTTCTACAGAGGGACTACTTTCAGCAACAGTTGTCGCATATACATTGAAATACTCAGTCAGGAGGGCGCGGCCTGATAGTAACACTCTAACTTCATTCCCCTCGGGGCATTCACAAGTATCATTTGCTTCAGCAACTACAATTGCAATGAGCTATGGTTGGAAATATTCAGTACCTAGTTATATTTTAGCCACAGTTACAGCGATGAGTAGGTTGGCAGACAATGCCCATTGGTTTAGTGATGTCGTCGCCGGTGCTACAATTGGTATTCTTTTTGGCAGAGCTGGGTTTGAACATCATTTTGGAGTTACTCCATTGACATACAATGACGGAAGCCGTGGTTACGGGTTGGCTTTTAATTGGGCATATTGATCTTAAGGTGATGTTATGATCGACTTTAAAAATTCGACATTGTTTATTTCAGCAAGATCTCCTTTTGCGCGACGTGTGCGTTTGGCTTTTTTGGAGCACGGTATTAAATTTGAAGAAAAATTATTAGATGTATTTAAGCCTAACCCTGAATTAACAAAAATGAATCCGCTTTCTCGAGTACCTACTTTGCAACTTAAAAGTGGTAATGTACTTATTGATTCAAATTTAATTTTGGAAGTTTTTTATCAAAAAATGAGTGATAGCCCTTTACGTGCAAAATCAGAGAAAGATCTCATTATCGCCTCAAGGTGGTCAGCAATTGCACTTGGAATTTGTGATAAGAGTATTGAATATTTTTTAGAAGCTCAACGATCTAAAGAACTTCAAGATAGCTCTGTTTTTGAGGAGTGTATCTCTGTGGTAAAAGCATCACTAGATGGTTTTGAAATCTTTATTAAGGAGCGGCCTACGATTTTAAGCGGTTCATTAAGCCAATCCGATTTAGATATGGGTTCAGCCTTAGAGTATGTCGGTTTAAGGCTACCTGCAGAATTACTAGAAAGCAATCCAGAGTCAAAACGATATTTAGCAGCACTCCAAGCGCGCCCATCGTTTCAGATGACTCAGCCCCCCCCCAGCTTGATAGTCTAATTAATTCGCAACTTGGCAAAGTAGTGCGGATTTTGAGTCAAAAATTAATAATTCTGAATTAAGACAGTTTGATTTTTTATGAGCTCGTATGAAATGTGAACATTGGGTGGGGGCTCTGATATAACCGTGAGCACCAGTAGGATTATCAATCGTATAGGTTTCAATATCAAAATCAGCAATACCTACAGGATTTAATTCCCGTTCAATACAGATATTTATTCGTGTGGTTGAATTTTTTTGGATTTCAAAAATATTTTCTATTAAATTAGGTTCTGGGAGTGCCAGGTAATTTAATACAATATTGCCGCTTTCAGAGGATACTGCTTTTTTATGTATTGCCTGCCAAATGATTCCAGCAACTCCTGTAACAACTGGGAGTCTGGGGGCGTGTGGGGCTAATGATCCATCTCTAACATTTTTAACTAAAGGATCTTGTAATAAAAGCAGTGCTGCAAACACGAAGGCAACAACAGTTTTATTTTTAAATTTATTATTATCGAAATGATCAAGCCAATAAGAAATAATCATCGCCATAGTAATGCTAATGACTAAGGGGGTGGTAATCATCATAGAATTTTTCATTAAATTCCACCAAAGATCATTGGGATTAGGCCAGCCAAAATGAGGTGTACCGTCGATGAATCTAAATAGTGAATACATGAGTAGTTGTACTCCCAGTATGGCAAATAAGATTTTAGAACTATCGTGAGTTTTAAATTTATACATAAAAAATAATAAGAAAATAAGTAAAATGCCCTCTCGACCTATAGACCATTGGTAAAGATTAAACTGTGCGCTTTCACTCATGCTTACTGGTGTGAATAAAATATTGGTAAGGATTGCTGTGAATAACATGATAGCGAAAAAAAACAATTCAGTATTCTTAAATGAATTTTGATAGCGGCAGTAGCAGTCTATGAATATTTTAACAATGAAAAATAATAAACCAAGGAGCAGCGTGGTTAGTGCAAGTATGAATACATTCCCATTTGAAAAAATATAAGTTTTTCTCAAAATATCAGGGCTAACAATTGCTAAGGCCCATAAAAGTGCTGGATTGAATATGCTTGTACTATGATGTTTTGAGATGAGTAAGACTACTAAGAGTGGCAGGGTGATAAGAGCTCCATAGTCGCCAAAAATAAATGTTGAGGCTAATAGAACGCCTGTAATAGCTTTGTTGTTTTTTGCAGCAGGGTGTGTGATCCAGAAACAAAATAAAATAGCGAATAATCCACCGATGGGTGAGGCTTTCACGTGAATAATTTTTCGATAATAAACAGTACTCATCATGAGAGTAAGTAAGAATGTTTTGTTTTTTGCTGAAATCTTAAATGGCCAATGATGTCTTGCTAACTCCCAAGCCAGATATGCGGATCTCCATATGAGTAGAGCGAAGTAGGGGGCTTGTACTGCTAGATTTTGAGTTAATGGGATTTTCTTAAACCATGAACCTAGTAGCATTGGTAATGCCATATGGGTGTCGAAGTCTTTACCCCAATCTAAAGGCCATTGATCATGGAAAAAAGAAAATTGTAATGCTCCTAAAGGGGAATCAATGGAAACGGGAGACAATAAAGCAGAAAAAAATATCGGAAGTATGAAAATAAAATCATAGATAGTAATTTTTAATATTTTAAATTGTTTTTCTTTTGTGAAATTAACACTTGTTAACGCAGATAGAAGTAGCATTAATACGGGCAAAGCGAAGTTATGTAGTGCAACAAGAAAACTTAAGAAGTAAGAAATAATAATAAACCCAAGTATAAAATTTAAACTCTCTTGTGATTTATCTGAAAGTTCAAAGGTATTTTTTTTTGCACGAAACAATTTTAAAAAAATGCTTCCAATAGATGGAGCAAAAACTATCCATATGAGTCCAGAAATGAAAAATTGTGGCAGCCACCAGTGCCACCAATTTATGTATGTCAGCATTGCAGTTCTAGAGTTTCAAGAAACCCCATTGTCGTCAACATCTGCGCTGTCATATACTTAGACATGTGTCGCGCTATTTACGGCTTTGCCAAAATTAGTCGTAAAAACTTCCGCTTTTGAAGCCCTCTGACGTTAAGCGTGTTTATCTAAGTATTCGTTATTGTTGAATTTTTCTTTGCTGCCTGAACTTGTGACATCTATGTAATTTTGGCATCGGCGTTGCTCTACTCAAGTGTATTGAAGGAGAACTGTATGCATCAATTTATACGTTTTATTGGAGTAGGTTTTTTTATTTTAATAGGTGTACTCGATTTTTCAGGTGAATCTTTTGCTCAGGCAAACACTGAAATGAAAAGTACTTTACCTGCGGGGCCTATTCAATTAGATGTAAAAATTTATTCAAGAACTATGGTTGATCCTGCGCTGGCCAAGTTACTCTTCAATACAATGTTAAATGTTGGTACAAAAGAAAGCCAAGAAGCTTTTTTGACTCAATTTGCGCAAGACACTAAAACACAGTTTATTAAATCTGTTTCAATTACACCACGGCCAGAGGTGCTTACAGCGCTGAATAAACTCTTAGTACAAGAAGGCGAGCGTTTTACTGATGAGCAAAGAATCGAAATTCGTTCAGGGTTACAATTACAAGTGCGAAATGCTACAGCCTTGTCATTTTCTGAAGGATTGACTGAAATATTGGCTGAATATGGTTTAACGCCTAATGATGTTCAAGGTGTGCTAAGGCATATTTCGCCCCAGCTTTTAGAAGCAGTTAATTCACCGCAAGTCAGTAATGAACAACTTTGGTGGAACAAAAATGTTATTTCAAAAATTAAAAAAGATTTAGAAGATACTGATCAAGAAATTAAAAAAATTGACTCAGCGATTAAACAAGCTCAGGACATCGGATTTTTGGAGCTTTATCGCTGGAGTCGAATTCAGGAGAAATTAAATAGTTGGGAAAAGTTGCGTAAACAAAGACGTGCTCTTAAGCAAAAAAAATCTAACCAAGAATATGAATTAGAACAAAGCAGTAGTTATTTAAGTAGATATATCGCGATTAAAACTGCTGAAATGAATAAACTGTTGCGCTTTAAACAACGCGTAGCTGGTGGTAATGAAGCCGCAAAATCAGAAGTCGAGAGGATAGCACTAGATATCAAGCGTGCAAAAGCTGTTTTACAAGATCAATTTAATGCAACTCAAGAAGCGTATGGGTTTTTGGCAGATGTTTCGATGAGTACAGCTGAAGTAGCTAGAACATTTTCTCAAATTAGTGAAGAAATGCAAATTGAAGGTACAAGAAAAGAATTATCCAAAGCATCAAGCCTTAAATTTCTGGCAGCACTTCAAGTAATTTCTAGAAAAACTTCAGATAGAGTGATTGCAAAAAATGTGAGCAGATACTTTGTTACAGGTAATTTAAATCCGCACACTCGTGTAGAGGATTTAGTAGTAGTTCAGCGCCCGGAAATTGGAGAGCCTGTATTGCTGGAACCTGGGCGATTAAATAAGCCCATTGCAAGTCTTGATGAAATTACAAAAATTATCTTGGGTTCTAATTATTCTGATATTGTTTTTCGTTCAATACTTCAGGCGGGTCGACAAATTGGTGGGAGTCATCAACAGGCCATTGCAATGTACAAGTACATCTTGAGTCTCAACGAATTTCATAAAAAAGAAAGTGTAGAAATTGAAGCATTAAAACGGCAGGGTAAAAAAGCCGAACAAATTGATATGAAAAAGATCGAATTATTAGATAAGCTTATTGCGAAGCATTCAAAAG
>Ga0163151_10005104_pt1 | contig 17052 bp, 15 predicted proteins | sample OliLakLV19MP5IB2_FD_145596 | JGI IMG/M metagenome (GOLD analysis project Ga0163151, IMG submission 145596) | Freshwater microbial mat bacterial communities from Lake Vanda, McMurdo Dry Valleys, Antarctica - Oligotrophic Lake LV.19.MP5.IB-2 | ecosystem: Environmental > Aquatic > Freshwater >...
ATATATGGTCGCGGAAAGATGCGCAAACTTCGTCCCTAGGAACTCCGCACCTCGATTCTTTGTGGGCCCAGCTGCTGGGGAGATAGCTGGGCCCATAAAGTTGAATGCTGCGCGCGTGTATTGGAACGGTTCCCCATCCGATGAGTCCCGGTGCCGGGTCTATACTTCAGGCAAGTACGAAAGTGGCAGGCGAAACCCGCCCCTTGATCTTCTGCGCCTGTCGCGCCAGAATGCCTATAATTACGCAGCGCCCGGCGGACCTTATGATTGAACCAAATATCGAACGAATTGAAATCGCGAAGCCTTGCGAGGCTTCTTGGGAAAACATGCAAGGCAACGAAAAGGTGCGCTCGTGCGAACTGTGCAATAAGAACGTCTACAACATTTCAGCGATGAGCAGAACCGAGGCAGAAAGCCTCCTTAACGTTGAAAGCGGCAAGCTCCCTTGTCTCAGGCTGTTCCGGCGTCAGGACGGCACCGTCATTACTGAAGATTGTCCGCGGGCACTGCGAAAGCTTCGCGACGGTTGCCGCAAGGTCGGACGGGTCGTAGCGGCTTTAGTGTCCTTCTGCCTTTCGATATCATGCGCGTGGGCGCAAAACACGCATGCAGAAAAGAAAAATCTGAGAGCGCAAAACATCCCTAAAGACGGCTCTTCTCCGGGCTGTTCAGGCATGGAGAGTCCTCGACCGACAGGGGGCGCTAAGCCACCGCAAGTCTTAATGGGAGCTCCCATGCCTCTGAATTTGCCAAAGCAAAATGCTCAGCCTGAAGTATTCAAGACTATGGGTGAAGCAGTTCAGAGACCGGCCCCTGACGCCCAAACTTTGCAGGCGATCGAAACGCTCAAAGGTGCCAAAAGTGTCGATGAAGCTAAGGTTGGTTATGCCGGCCGGCGAACGGAAGCATTCTCCGCCTATGCCAAGCTACATGCAATGGGCGGCTTGATCGGTCCGGAAATTCAAGGGCTCTTGAGTAGTGGCTCGCCTGCCGGTAAAGTCTATGCGGCCATGCTGCTCAAACACATTAGCAAGCAAGCAGGACAGGCGGCGCTGGAGAAGCTTTCTCGAGACACAAGTAAAACCTCCTATGCATCGGGCTGTGAGATCGAGGACGTCACCGTCGGTGAGCTAGCAAAACGTATTCTTCTTGGCGATATTCTCCTCAAGTTGCCTGAGCCGTAATTACTTGTAAGATGTTCCAGTGGGTAGAAAATTCGAGGAGAACACGCGTGAATACCGATAAATGTTGTACGTGTTGTGAAGACCCTTCAAAATGCGAGCCTTGCAAAGGTTGCGACTGTTGCTGTTGCTGCTGCACCAGCTACAAAGAGGGTGAGAAGTGTGACTGCTCACCTGAGTCGCCATGTGAGGCGCTTGGTCCTTCCGTCTGATCGTTACGAGCGTTTGGCACTCGATTCTCGATTTTAAGGCCTTCGTCTATTTTGATTGTTGCCGTCTCAATTTTGTATGTATAGGCCGCGCGCCCTGTCCAGTCTGACTCTTGATTCTCGCGCGTAGTGCCTGAATGACAACGTTCTCAGCGTCATTATTGAGAATGTGATCGCAATCAGCGAGGGCTAACTTGTATTGGCGCATCTGAAGGTGAGCGTTTGCGCGCAAGCTGAGAGCGTCAACATCCTCCGTCAATTCTTTCAGAATGCGATTACAATCAGCGATAACAAGCTTGAATTGGTGCAGATTGTAGTTGACTTTAGCGCGCAGCGCTAATATTTCTTCATCCGCAGGCGATATTTTCAGCACGCGGTTGTAGTCAGCCAGTGCTAACTTGTATTGGTGCATCTCGTTGCGTAGCACTGCACGGGCCTTGTACGCCTTGACTAAGTCATAAGCCTTGCCAGGTGATAACTTCTGCGTTTCAACGCAATCAGTAGATAATCCCAATTGCTTCATTTCATCGCGCCATATGTCGCGAGCTTCAGGACGTGAGTAAATTGAATCCTTCTCTAATGCGCAAGACGCGATTTGACGATTTATCTCTTGAAGCTTCAACGCACTAATTTCTGAGTTGCTCATCGCACGATTCTCGATCAGCTTGGTAATTTTGCAATTCCGTTTGACGAATTGCTCCGGATAGAAAATGTCTCCGGACTTTAGTGGACTCAGCAGTAGACTCCCTGGTAATAGTCCAGGGTTCGACAACGACCAGCGCGGTGTACGCAACGCGCCGAAATTCACCAACTCAACGTCGTCCTTAGCCATGATGTGTCCGGCTGCCAGGTTATGCTTTGCCACCACTGCTTTGCCTGTGGTATTGCGAGTGCCAGATTCCGTTGTTACTTCGGAGATCAGTGAGGCGGCATCAATGTTCAGCCAACGGTTTATTGGTCCTTCTTTACCCTGGAGCGTGAACACCAAACCAATGCCAATGGCGATCAGCATCCATCGTTCTGACGGAGTGCACCATATTTTTGATATTGCCGACGATTGCTGCGGTAGCACATGAGCTGGCAGTGCCCTGACCACAAACCGCCCACTAAGTTTGTCAAACAAAGTTTGGCGGCGATTGTTGAACACCACAATGCCAAATCCGAGCAAGTAGTAGAGCGCCGCGGCTGAAAGACACGTCAATGGCCATTCGTGGAATTTCACAAAGCCGACAATCACCGCCGCGACCATGACAATTCCGAAAATCAGCCATTGTAGAGTCCATTTTTTAACACAGTTCCAGAAGGGAAACTTTCCGCCATCTTTAGAAACGACTCGTAGACCAAGTAGGCGCTTGCCCGGTGTCGCTTGCTGCTTGCTACTTTCAAAAAAAGCAAAGTAAAGGCAAGGTCCGATCGCATAGACAAACAGCATTGCTAACCCAGCCAAGATCAAATAGTCGTTCTTACTTGAGGTACCAGGAGCCAACCGTCCTGAAACAATGCAGCCGTAAAAAAATAGCGCTCCAGGGAGGCCCAGGGAGAGTGCAACTAGCACATCGTCAATGACTAATGCAGCTGCGCGTCGCCAAAATCCAGCGACAACAAGTGCCGTGGGCTGTTTGATTGCATCATGGTCGTCATTGACGACAAGCTCTGGGCTTCCAGCAGATGCACTCACATTCAACGCGGCTTCTGGCGTGCCTGTGGTGAGACTCGGAGACGGCGCCCGTTGCTTGTAGAAATTGAACATTCTTTTGGAACCGCAGGAGATGCCGTTATAATAAGGTGTTGTCAAGCGCTGGTGTGAAGCTCTGAAATGCTCGCCGATGCACTGCAGTTCCAGAACATTGGACTAAGCTGACGCGTCTAGCTATTTAGCGAGTGTTAATAATTCGCAGCTTTCAGATCCTTTACCCATAATCCGGCTTATTGAGAGAGTTTCATTCGACTTGCCACACTTTGGACGTTCTTACGCTGCCAAAAATTGAGTCCATAATCCGCTCCTGCAGGTGCTTTCGAGATTTGGCAATCGATCTGACTAATTTTCGCGCCGTTGCTGTTAATGAATTACGCAGCAGAGGGACGGAAATGAAATTGCAATTGCTTAAGACGTTATTGGCAACAACCGTTGTTATCTCTTCTACTGGATCTGTTTTTGCAAGCGATGACACCGCAACGCAGAATGATGGTCAGTCATTCATGGTGGAAGTGGACAATCACAAGGCGCAGCAACTGGCTGACCGAGACGCAGCTGAGAAGCGCCAGGAAATAGAATGGAAGGTCAAAGAAGCGGAGTACCAGCAGCGCCTTGCGGATCTGCAGCATCAAAATGAAGCGCTATCCCAACAGCAGCAATCATCCTACTCAACATCCAACACCTACGTCGGACATCGAGGTCCGGTATCAAGCTTGATGCACGCAGTAGCCGGAACTGCAGGCGCAGCTATGAACGGACTTGCAGTCACGACCTATCCGTCAGTCGTTGGTTATCCTGGTTATGCTGGATACGGTGGCTATTACGGTTGCAATGGTTATGTGTATCCATCGCCGGTCGGAATTCCTTATGCTCCTTATGGCGTGAGGCGTGTCTTTCATGTTTCTGGGAACTCGTTGATGCCTTTTTAGCGGCAAGAGACTGTCACTACAGACTTTCTCCGGAAGGATCTACGTCGTTAGTCCCCGCGCTCAAGAGGACGCAGTATAAGCCGTCGCTCGTCAGTCATCAGGCATAGACATTTTGCAATTTCAAGATGCGCTGTGCGTTGAGGTAGCAAACCTTTTCTTTTACTGTTTGGGTAAGTGGTGCCGTCTCGATGAATGTGACTGCGGCGGCAGTATCTTCATAGGGATAATCAACAGAGAACATGACGTTGTCTTCGCCTAGCTCTGTAAGCGAACAGATGAGTGGTGCATGCGCACAGACTCCAGAAGTAGTAATTACAAAGTGATCGCGAAAGTATTCTGACGGCGTCTTATTTAAGGCACGTCCGGCTGTGCTTGTCTGCGCGCGACTGTCGATGCGCCAGAGGTAGAAAGGAATTGTTTCGCCCATGTGTCCGAGAATGACTTTGACCGTGGGAAAATGATCGAATGTGCCACCAAATATCAACCTGAGTGCATGCGTTGATGTTTCGCAAGTCCAGCTCCAGGTAGCACCGTTAAGTTCCGGACGCCCGGCATACATGTGCGGCTTGTCGTAGGGATTGCCAGGGTGAAGATAAACCGGTACATCAAGCGTGGCTAGCTGTTCCCAAAAGGGCCAGAATTGTTTTTCGTCAAGGTAAGCACCGTTTGTGTGGCCATTTAGTAGAACACCAACAAATCCCAGTTCCTTCACGCAGCGCTCGAGTTCCTTACATGCTGCCCGTGGGTCTTGCAAAGCCACGCAGGCAAATCCTCGATATCTGTTGGGATATTTTCTCATCGCCTCGGCTAGAAAATCGTTGTTCTGCCTGGCGGATTTTGTGGCAAAAGTGGTATCGCGCTCTTGCTGCACCCCCGGGGCTGTTTGCGAAAGCACCGCTATTTCAATGCCGGCCTCGTCCATGGTAGCCAATCTTTGATCATTGAAGTCCGGTAACAATTTTTCGATTGCTTTCAGAACTCCAGGATCAAACGAGTCTGCTACTGCCTGCAAGTAATGTTCAAAGCCCGGTCCACTGAAATGCTCTTCTAGCGCGATTTTTTTCAACATAGTTCTCCAACGTTCGATCCGGATCTTGAGCAAACCGATGTTTTGCGGTGCATCAGGTGGTGCCCGTTACTTCCCCTTCGGATCAAACGACAATGCAGCGGCGGCAAAGATATTTTTCCATTTGTCGTACTCAGCAGCCGGCGCCGAGCTGGCGATGATAAACAGGTATTCGCCGCGTTTTGAAACTGTCAGTCGCGTAAATACAGTTCCGAAGTCTTTGGTGTTCAGCTTCATCAACGCGTCCTCTGCCTTTCGTTCATTGAATTCGGCATGCTGCCGTTTGATGATTTCGAACCCGCTCTTGGTTGCGTAAGCCAGCAAGTACTGTTCTGGCGTCACACTGTCATCCACGCGCATGTAGCGCACTTCCGTAAGCACGTCTTTTGTCGCTGTCGGTCCTAACTCAGCAAGCGGGATCTGCGTCTGTCGATCGGCTGCCAGCTGTTCTTTAGTTACTATCAGCGGTTTCGATTGCCAATCATTTGGAATCAAAAGCTCGAAGTAAAGCTTGTCGTCACCAAGCGGAGTAACTTTGGCATTGGTGAATTGCGACTTGATCTGCTCGGGGGAAAAAACGTGCTCAAACGGCAGCACATTGCTGTCGTCCACCACCCAAGCAGGGCTTTTGGTGGCAGTATCGGAAGTGGTGCTTATTGCCGGTGATGATTGCGGTTCAACGTTCAAAGCCGTGCATGTATCAACGATAATTTCCACGCGCCGATTCTTCTGCCGACCATTAGGATCGTCACTGCCGTCGGGCTTTACGTTTGGAGCAATAGGTCGTTTCTTCCCGAAGCCTTCTATGTTGCTAGCTACGGGAATGTAGTGGTTGGACATCAACCAGTTCTTCACTCGTTCTGCTCGGCGCTCACTCAAGTTCTGGTTGTATTCGTCTGTCCCTTTGCCGTCAGTGTGTCCTTCAATTCGCACCGGGTGTTCGCCCAACTCGACAATTTTCGGACCAACAAGGCGCAACGTGGCCTCGGCATCTTGCGACAAAGTTGCCTTGTCGAACTCAAACAACGTGTCAGCACACAGGGTCAAACGATGCTTACAATCGGTTTTCGTAACCTTTACTGCGTCCCAACCCCGAGGAATCTGAATCTCACCGGCTTTCTGCATTGGTCCGGCCTTCTGCAGCTCCTTGGTGCCTTCAATGGTGTATTGCCTGCCTTTTTGGTCGTCGAACCACTTGTTGATCTTGTCGACGTTTCCCCAATCGGCCATTGCGGCGCAGGTGCAGTAAAGACTTAAGAATGAAGCTGCAAGGATAGCTGGCGCTATTTTCATGTGATTTCCCCAGGAATTGTTCGCACCGATTGAAGTGACGCCACCTTGCACATACCCGATCTTTTATCCCTATATGTTTAAATCTCCACATTGCCGTGTGCCAACACGTTTGAAGATGAAACCAGCACCTTTAGTTGAATTCGAATCAAGGAATTTAATGTCAATCTCATCCGGAGGTCGAAGGGATTTCCGGTTTACACTCAACTGTTGGTGTTGGTCTGCGTTTTGGAGTGAAACGGGTGACCATGGCTACGCTTAAAATGATTACGGCAGCCGGTCCCAGCATGGAAACGTGCAAGTGTTCGCCGGCAAAGAGCCATCCGAGCAATAGCGCGACCACTGGATTGACGTAGGCATAAGTGGCAACTCTGGTTGGATTGTCGACGCGTATCAGCCAGACGAACGCCGAGAATGCCACGATTGAGCCGAAGAAAATTAAATATAGAAGCGCTGCAATACTACGGAAGCTCAACGTCGATGGATCGAGCCGTGCCAGCTCTCCGGAAAAAATCGACAATAATAAGAGGATGGCACCGGCGCTGAGCATTTGCGTAGCTGTTGCCATAAAGGGCGATTCCGGGACATTGGCGGATCGCGAATAGATAGTCCCGAACGACCAACTAATTGACCCAAGCACCGCCACAAGGCAACCGGCAAGGTTAATGTTCGGAGACACTTCCGGCTGCAGCAACATTGCCAGTCCAACCAAACCCAACGCCAGACCGAAAACTGCTGCCAATCGCGGTGGCGCACCACCGGGACGCCACCAATCAAAGATGGCAACCCATATCGGGGTGGCTGAGATTAGCAATGAGACTAAACCGGAAGGAACAGTCTTTTCTGCCCAGACAACACAGCCGTTACCGGCGACAAGCAACAGACTCCCGATAAGCAGTGAGGTACGCCATTGCAAAGCCGTAGGCGCAGGCACTTTTCGCATTCGCAGCCAGAGGAAGAGTAAGCCCCCAGCCAGCAGGAAGCGGACAGCTGCCATTGTGAACGGGGGAATGCTTTCTATAGCAAACCGAATGAAGAGGTAAGTCGAGCCCCAGATTACATAGATCGCCGCAAACGCTGCAAGGACGAGCATCCTGTGGCTGCTATGTAAGGTCGACTTCATGGGGCGCCGGTAAGGTGACGTTACGAGCCTAGCATCGGGGCGGGTGTAAGGCAAACGTTTTGTGGCATAAGGTAATCAGTGCGCCCCAGGTCCCTCCAGTGAAAGATTCTCAGATTAAAAGAGAAGGCATAACCAAAGATGCCTCTTTGCAGCAAGCAGAGATTCAGGCTCTTCGGGAGAAGGTTGCCCGGCTCGAGATAAATGAACGCAAGCTGCGCGATCAACAGGCAGTCTATATTCAGATGCTCGATGCTATGCATGACATGATCCTCGTGAAGGATCGGCACTCGAGAATTACTTATGCAAACAAGGCTTTTCGCGATTTCTATGGCATGACGTCGGAAGAACTCCAGGGACTAATCGACGCGCCGATCAACCCGGCTGAGTTCACCGAGCAGTATCTGATCGATGACGCTTATGTGATCAACAGCGGCAAAGAGCTGGTTATAAAACAAGAACCTGTCACGCGGCACGATGGGGAAATTCATTATTTCAATACGATCAAATCTCCAATTTTCAATTCCGATGGTGATGCTGATTACATGGTGGCGGTTTGCCGAAATGTGACCGCAAAGAAGCTTGCCGAGGAAGAAAGCAAACGGACTGAAAAAGCGCTTGATGAAGCCGAGCGGTTATTTCGGCAAATGGCAGAGAGCATGCGCGATGTATTCTTCGTTGCGGAGCCGTCCTTTGAAAAGTATCTATACGTCAGCCCGGCGTATGAACGCACGTGGGGGCGACCGTGTAAGGAGCTCCTTGCGGATCCGACATCGCTGATGAGCGCTGTTCATCCTATGGATCGCGCATTGTTCATGCATCTGATGGAGCAGGCAAAGCAAAGTGGCGATGCCGAATTCAGTCACGAGTTTCGCATAGAACGAGACAACCAGGTCCGTTGGTTGTGGTATCGCACGTTTCCTGTGATCGACACAGAGGGCAATTTGATTCGCGTCTGTGGTATCGCCCACGACATCACGGAACGAAAGGAAGTCGAACGACGCGTTGGTGAATTCAACTCCATGGTATCCCATGAGTTGAGGACTCCACTTACGTCAATCCGGGCTGCGCTCGGATTGATTGAAGGCGGCCAAACTGAACCTGTTGGCGATGGCACAATGGAACTGATAGGTATTGCGCGCTCAGAATGTGATCGTTTGATCCGGCTGATCAATGACCTGCTAGACATCAAAAAAATTGAAGCAGATAAGATTCACTTGAAGATGCGTGCACTAAATGCAAGCGATGTTGTAGCCGCGGTTTTGAAAACTCTTCGAGGCATTGCAAATCAATCGGCAATCGGACTTGTGGCAAAGGTCAGTGATGAAATCTCATTCGACGGCGATAGGGATCGAATCATTCAAGTATTGACCAACCTGGTATCAAATGCGGTGAAGTTTTCGCCATCAAGCAGCGATGTAATCATTCAAGTTCGAATCGTTGACGACAATAGGGCGCGGTTCTGCGTATCCGATGAGGGACCGGGCGTGCCTGAAGCGGCGCGTGAAAAGTTGTTTACGGCCTTTCACCAGATTGACTCTTCCGATACCAGGGCACAGGGCGGCACTGGCTTGGGTCTTGCTATTTCGAAAGGCATTATCGAGCGACATGGCGGTTCAATCGGCTTCCAGAGTTCTATCCAGGGTGGTAGCACGTTCTGGTTTGAGATACCCTTGAAGTTCAACAGGGCAGAACATTAGCGAAGGATACTGGTTTATTGTAGAGGCGGCGCCTCTGGTGCCGTGCTTGCAGGTGCATTTAAGGCAGTGACAGTATCTAGCAACGTGGACTTTTGTTTCTCAATTTGTGCCATCGCGTCAAAGATCTTCAAGGCTTCCCGGCCGATTTTTACATTCGCCAGTCGCTTCTGGGACGCCAGCTCCTTCAATATTTGCAGATGTGCCTGAGCTTCGGCCATGGTGGCGTGCATCGAGTTATAGGTGCTGCTCAGTGGCTCAGTCTGCCCGGGTGGCAATACCAGACCATCAACATATGTTTGCAGTGCCGCGAGATTCTGTTCGCTGTCGGCAATGAATCGATCGAGTTTGTTGCGCCGGATCGGCATCTCGCCGAACTGCATCACGCCGCCTACACCGCCGATGGCTGGTATGACGATGCCATTTCCGATTGCATTAGGTCCGCGAACGACAATTGTGTCCTTCCGCGTCGCCTCTTTCATGATCTTCGTTGTCGATTCTTGTATGAGCTCTCGGGCAAAAGAAATCTTGGCCAGCCCCTCATCGAAAAGGATTACTGTGCCTTTCACACCGCCCTCAAGGACGCGCGTTGGCTTATCGGAGCCAGAGCCCTGTTCGTCGGCGCAGACGGCAGCGACCGACGACAACAGCAAAGTTAGCGCCAGAGTCAATATCGACCGTTTCTTGGGAAGCATGTTGTTATCCTTGTCTGACAACAACTATTCTATCCAATTTAACGCCACCGTAGGGCGGTTTGATAACCCGCGCGCGGTCCGAACTAGCCTGCAAAATCCACCATCTCACCCAGGAATGGCAGTTCGCGGAACTGTTCGGCATAATCCAACCCGAATCCGACAACAAACAAATCGTCAATTTTAAAGCCAACGTAGTCTGGATCCATCGGAACGACGCGGCGTGACGGCTTATCGAGTAGAGCGGCTAATTTGAGCGTCTTTGGATTGAATTGTGCGCGCAAATACTCCATGAAAAACTGCGCTGTTCTTCCTGAATCGATGATGTCCTCGACAACAATTATGTTGCGTTGGTATAAGTTCGGTAAATCCAAATAAGGTGTTTGCACAACGCCCGAGCTCTCAGTTGCTGCGCCGTAACTAGCCAAGCGCACAAATTCCAGTTGCAATGGATCGGTGCATTCGACGCTGCGTATCAAATCTGCAAGGAACAGCAATGCTCCTTTCAAGACTCCTATTACAACCGGACGATCCAGATCGCAGAAATCTTTGCTGATTTGCTTGCCCATTTCTTGGACGCGATCGTGAATTTGCTCTGCGGAGTAAATTTGTCGGATCTGAGCATTGATCGGCGCTGTTTCTCTCGGCTTGTACAATCTTCGCGAAAGGTCAACGCTCATTCGGCATCTCCAGTTGTGGCGGCAGAAGTGGCTATGTTAACGCAGAACGCACGCACTGCGCTGTCTAAACTTGCCTGATCTTACCTTAGTTACATTAAACACCGTTTTACGGATTCTTTAGGCTTTGTGGGCGGTTTTCGCGATGACAAAGTCGATTGCCGTAAAGCATAATTGTTCCATGAATAGTACCTTGACTAGATCAGTTGAACTTGAAATTGCAAATGCGCAGGATATCCTGACCATTCTGCGGCAGAATTATGGTACGTGGTCCGCCGGATTGAACCAGGAACAGTATCGCGATTTCATGCAGGCTCAGCTTCAGCAACCCTGGTCCAGAAGCAACTTTAGGTACCTCGTAGCTCGAAACGGCGACGCCATCCTCTCCAGCTGCAAGCTATATACCTTTGACTTCCAGTCGCGCGGACAAGTTTATAAGGTTGGGGGCATCGGCGCTGTTTTCACGCCGGAAAATGAGCGGGGCAAGGGCCATGCCATCGATATGTTGGAGTCCGTAATCGACCTGGCAGAAGACGAATCGTTTGATGCTCTGTTGCTATTCTCAGATATTGATCCACTGTTCTATGAACGGTTAGGTTTTGAGTTGTTACCTGACAATGAGTTCCATATCTGGACTAACACGCCTCAGTTCGAAGAATGGGTCAGGTCCGGACCAGAGTTTGTTCAAGATTTGCCTGGTCGGTACCCAGAACTTTCGCCTGCTACTGAAGCTCTTGCAGACGACATGGTTAGCCACTACCGACGGTATCTTCCCACTCGCCCATATGGCCTGGTTCGCAATGAGCATTACTGGCGATACAAACTGAATCGTTCTCTCTACAGATGCCATATCGTGCCCAACTTTCCCGCTCTCGAGGTTTTGACCCTTGATCTTGGGAGTTGCCGCGGCGGTTATGCGATGTTCGAGGAAGGGGGTCAAATTCTGCGCGTGCTAGAGGTCATCGGATCGGAAGAAACACGTGCTAGATTGTGGCGGCAACTGTTGCGCACGGCGGTTCTCCGCGGCGTACATCTTGTGCGCGGCTGGGAAGCCGCAGCGCCGGACTTTCAGCGCGGCATACGCTATATGGAGCGCAGCGACTGGGCGCGCCCAATGCTGCTTCCTTTGAATGAAGATACGGACGCTTGGCTTGATCTCGACTGTTGTCCGCTACTGGAGTTGGATCATTTCTGAGTCTTGACTTCGAGGATGTCGGGCGCCATCTTTCCCAGAGGGCTGCTTACAATTGGCATCGTTTCGGGCGACACAATTAGAATCTGTTGCATTTGGTTCCAAGATCATTAGTAGATTTGGTACGCAGGGCGGGTCGCCTTAATATCTTGATAAACTTTATATCCGTCCGAAAACGGCAACTGCATGGAAAAAGCAAAGGTAAGCATAGTGAAGACTTTAGCTGCTGACAGCGCCCAAAAAACAGAACAGGGCAAAACAGTAAACGATTTTTCGATTCAAGTTGCGACGGTCAATGGCTCTGGTAGCCAATCGTCCAACAACGTCATCATGCGCTCCATCTTTCAGATGGGCGTGCCGGTAAGTGGTAAAAACCTTTTCCCGTCAAACATTGCGGGCTTACCGACATGGTTCACGATTCGTGTGAACAAAGATGGCTGGATCGCACGCAAGAAAGTCATCGACATTCTTGTTGCCATGAACGGTCAAACCTCAATTGAGGATGTAAAGTCTCTGCCGCCTGGAGCGGTTTGCATCAGTCCCGTAGAGATGCGACTTGATGCCGTACGCAAGGATGTTAAGCACTACCAGGTACCGTTTGCGGACCTGGCTGCCCAGGTTACTGAAAATGTCAAGCTGAGAAAGCTCCTCACTAACATGATCTATGTGGGCATCGTCGCTGAGCTTCTTGATATTGACTTCCAAGAAGTTGAGACTGCTGTTCGCAAGCAATTCGAAGGCAAAGCCAAAGTCATTGATTTGAACATCAATGCCGTGAATAAAGGCCGCGACTGGGCCAAAGAAAATCTCACGAAGAATGATCCGTACTACGTTCAACGCATGGACAAGACTGCCGGAAAAATCATTATCGACGGCAATAACGCTTGCGCCATCGGTTGTTTGTTCGCCGGGGTTTCAGTGGTGACCTGGTATCCCATCACGCCGTCTTCCAGCGTGGTTGAGCAGCTCATAGACCACATGGAAGATTATCGGATCGATCCGGAAACCGGTAAGGCAACTTACGCCATTATCCAGGCCGAAGATGAACTGGCAGCAGTTGGGATGGCCATCGGCGCTGGCTGGGCTGGTGCTCGTTCGATGACATCGACTTCCGGCCCCGGAGTTTCGTTGATGAGCGAATTCGTCGGCTATGCTTACTTTGCAGAAATTCCAGTCGTCATTTTTGACATCCAGCGAGTCGGACCATCCACCGGTTTGCCAACGCGTACTGCACAAGCCGATCTGTTCAGCACGTACATGCTCTCGCATGGCGATACGAAGCACATTCTGTTGATACCTGGCTCTGTGGAAGAGTGCTACGACTTTTCTGTGCAAGCATTTGATCTTGGCGAACGATTCCAAACACCGATATTCGTTCTGAGCGATTTGGACATTGGAATGAACAACTGGATGTCTGATCCGTTCACGTATCCGGAAAAACCGATGGATCGAGGCAAGAGATTGAGCGCCGAAGACCTGGAGCGGCTAGGACAATTCGAGCGCTACCGCGACCTTGATGGTGACGGTATCCCGTACCGCACTGTCCCGGGTACTGATCATCCGCTGGCCGCTTACTTTACTCGTGGCAGCGGACACAATGAGAAAGCGGCTTACACTGAGCGGCCGGACGATTACGTCAATGTGATGGAACGCTTAGATCGTAAATATCAAACCGCCCGCACTTACGTTCCAGCTCCTCAATTGATAACCGAGAAAGGTGCCAGATTCGGCATCATCGCTTTCGGTTCATCGCACCCAGCGATGATGGAAGCACTGCATATGCTGAAGACAGATTCCATGGCAGCCAGCTACTTGCGAATTCGGGCGCTGCCTTTCACCAAAGAACTGCGAGAGTTCGTCGAAGCGCACGATCGCATTTACGTGGTGGAGCAAAATCGAGACGCTCAGATGCGCGATCTGATTACGTTGGAATTACCGGAATACGCGACCAAACTACGCTCGGTTCGGCATTTTAATGGTTTGCCGATCGACGCGCTTTCGATTACCGATGCGATCATGGAGCAAGAGAAATAACATGGTTGACGCAGTAAAAACCTCCGGTACTCCGGCACCGGCTCCTAAGACCAATAGAGTTGGCCTGACGCTTGCCGATTACAAAGGCGCACCGTCCACGCTTTGCGATGGTTGTGGTCATGACGCGATAACCGCGCAAGTAATCAAAGCTGCATTTGAGCTCGGTCTCGAGCCGCACATGGTAGCAAAAATGAGTGGCATCGGTTGCTCAAGCAAAACACCTGCTTACTTCCTCAGTCGCTCACACGGTTTCAATGCTGTACACGGACGCATGCCGTCAGTTGCCACTGGCGTTTCTATGGCAAACCAAGATCTGACGATTCTTGCTGTTAGTGGCGACGGCGATACCGCCAGCATCGGACTTGGTCAGTTCTGTCACGTTGTGCGCCGAAACGTGCCGATGGTTTACATCATCGAAAACAACGGCGTGTATGGTTTGACGAAAGGACAATTTTCAGCAACTGCTGACTTGGGCTCCAAGCTAAAAACTGGTGTTGTGAATGAATTGCCGCCTATCGACCTTTGCGGTCTGGCAATTGAGCTAAATTGTGGGTTTGTTGCTCGCTCTTTTGCCGGTGATCCTAAACAGTTAGCAGCATTGATCAAAGCTGCGCTTTGTCACAACGGCACAGCCGTACTTGATGTAATCAGCCCTTGCGTTACCTTCAATAACCACGAAGGATCGACCAAAAGCTACAAGTATGCCAAGGAATCTGAGGTTGCTCTGCACGAGCTTGGTTTTGTTCCCTTCTTCGAACAGATCGCAGTTGAGTATGCGCCAGGAACAGTGCAGGAAGTAGAATTCCACGACGGTTCAAAGATCACTTTGAAGAAAACCGAATTGGATTACGATCCGTGCAACAAAGACCTGGCAATTGATACCATTCACAAGGCCGGACGTGAGCATCAGTTTCTCACCGGATTGCTCTACATCGACGAGAAAAAGCCGGACTTCACCTCGATCATGGGTCTCGTTCCTGGACCGCTCTCAGCTTTACCTGAATCTAAGCTGAGACCAGGCAAAAAGGCCCTAGATGAGATCATGGCAGCGTTGATGTAGTCGCTTCGACTGTAATCGGAGAACGAGCGTGCATATTGATTGGAATCTGACTGCCAGTTGGGCGCAGTCCATTAGTAGCACGATCGTTTTGTTCATGATCTTCTCCCAAATTCGGCAGGTTAATACCCAGATAATTCAAAGTGATAATCAGGAAAAATTCCGTCGCTCCTGGGAGTTCGTTAAGCTCTATCGCGACGAACTGCGGAACGACGAATCGAAGCTTAACGAATACAAAGATGGTTTTGTCCCACTAACTTGCGATCCTGGCACTGAAGCCTTCAAAAGGCATGTTCAGCACTTCTATCTGCCACGGCTGCATTTGTTTGTTTTGCTCAACCAGCTGGTTGAATATCAGGAAGTGGACGAGCGGCTGTTGTTTGGATATCTTGAAGAAGACTTCAACAAATTTGTTGAGTTGGGCATAAGACAAAACGGACTTGAGGCATTCAAACTGGAACACGGTCAAAGACTCAGACTCCTATTGACGCTCTGGGGAACTCAAATCAAATCCACTCGCATGTTGTATGGAATGGCTGAATATGCTCAACAGCAAAGCTCCTGAATTTATTTTGGAATCGACCACCGGTCAAAAGGTGCGTCTTGAGGATTTGCACGGTGCCTATGTGGTGCTAATTTTTTACCCGGCGAATGAAACGCCCGGCTGCAATCGCCAGCTGGCAGAGATGAATGTGAATCTGGACGAGTTTTTGACGGCCAACACCAGAGTGTTCGGGGTGAATACTGCCAATATCGAGAAGCATAAGGGCTACTGTGAACGACGACGTTTGCAGTTTCCAATTCTCAGTGACCCAGGCTGCAAGGTCGCAAAAAAATACGGTGCCTATCTGAGGTGGCTGCCTATAGTTATTCGCAGGACAGTGGTGGCAATAGATCCGGACGGCTCAGTTTGTTTCTATCAGTACGGGAAGCCAGAGCCCGACCAAGTCCTTGCTGCAATTAGAGAGCACGCGAAACAGCGCGGTTCTGCCAGTCCATCAAGCTCGTAGGGGTGGCGCTGCTTTTGTACTGGCTGCTTGCCGTACGGACGGTTTATGTAGAGGGGCGGCTGTGTCGTGGCTGCTTGTAGGGCGGACGCCGTATGTAAGAAGGACTGCGCCCGCAGTTGGATCGTGAGCGTTGCAACGGTAGTGGCAGCATCTTATGCTGCCATCCAGTAGGATCGAGCTGGTGGTTGGCGCGAATTAAGCTGCAAGAACATGGCAGCATAAGATGCTGCCATCCAGTAGGATCGAGCTGGTGGTTGGCGCGAATTGAGCTGCAAGAACATGGCAGCATAAGATGCTGCCATCCAGTAGGATCGAGCTGGTGGTTGGCGCGAATTGAGCTGCAAGAACATGGCAGCATAAGATGCTGCCACTACTCTTTGTTATACATGAACGTTAAGTAGGCGGCCACTCCGAACAGTGCACAACTAAATGCCATAGCGATTTTGATCACCGCCCACAAGGCGTGAGCGAGAATCTCAGGTAAAAGTGACCTCAAGACTGTCGCCATTAACGGTGCAGCAAAGAATGCAACCCCAGCGCCGATAATTGCCACTTTCCATGAGAATTTCCGCAGCAGGTCCGAATCCGTGGTCATTTCGAGTTCGTGAAGCATTTCTGGCTGACCGCGGAGTCCGTTTGCCTCTCGCTCGCGCAGGAATGCCGAAAGTTTGGCGGAATATTGATCTAAACGTTGTTGCAATGGATGAGCCATATGGTTCCGAGTCTGTTTTGGATCTTACTGGAAATGGGTAATTAATGTTTGGTAGGCGAGTCTGCCTTACGACAATCGGTTTAGCGTGTGCCTCGGAGGATTTATGGAAAGCAGAAACTGGTCTTCGTCATTTTCCGCGGGCGCTCATCTTTGCAAACGTTGGTTAGTGATGGCCGCTGCTTCCCTGTTTGCCTTTGGACTGCCAGCGTTGGCTCAAGAATCGCCTCCAGCTCAGCGCCCTGCCCCGATGACCGAAAGCGCTGCTCCCGCCACTACATCTGGTGCAAGCGCCGTAGAAACGGTTGCTGCTGGACCGCTGATAGAAGCGCGCAAGATGCTTTGGGCGAGAATCTCACAGGCTAAAAATGAAGGCATAGGCACAGGTGTCTATATCACTGCTTTCAAGGCAATTGAAGAGGATGTGCAAGCTGGAAAGCCGGCTGAGGCTATTCGTCCACGGATTGAGTCGCTGGCGCGCAGCCTGAAGGAC
>Ga0163151_10005105_pt1 | contig 17051 bp, 18 predicted proteins | sample OliLakLV19MP5IB2_FD_145596 | JGI IMG/M metagenome (GOLD analysis project Ga0163151, IMG submission 145596) | Freshwater microbial mat bacterial communities from Lake Vanda, McMurdo Dry Valleys, Antarctica - Oligotrophic Lake LV.19.MP5.IB-2 | ecosystem: Environmental > Aquatic > Freshwater >...
GGTATGCTAGACTTAAAACTAATTGAATAAATATGATATCTTAGCATACTCTTCGTGAGTCAGAGACTCACAATATAAAACTCACAAGTTACGCTTCGCTAAACTTGCGAGGGCAGAGTATAGTCTTTTTACCAAAAGTTCGTTCCTATGGAACTAGAATATCTTTATAAAAACCCCAGCGGAGTGGCCTTTTGGTAAATAAAATAGTCCCTATTGTGCCACTCCTGTAGGGATGTCCTTTTTGACTTATTATGAAAAAAAATCGGATTAATCCGACATTTTTTCAGTCGACCCAAACCCCCATAAAATAAATTCCCACCCCAAACCTCCCGATAAATACTCTCCACACCCCATGTTATTATTCTATTTGCCTGACATACAGCTTTTAAAATCTATTTTAAAAAAGATTTTTTTTTGTTGCTTGTAATTTCAAAAAAAAAGATAATTTCGCGGGAAATTTAAGAAGGAGACAAAAGACTATGTATTGGACACTCGAGTTAGCATCATATCTGGACGACGCACCATGGCCAGCAACAAAAGACGAATTAATTGACTACGCCATTCGCAGCGGAGCACCATTGGAAGCAATTGAAAATTTGCAAGAACTGGAAGATGATGGGGAACCTTTTGAAAGTATGGAAGAAGTGTGGCCCGATTACCCGTCGGACGATGATTACTTCTATAATGCCGACGAACTATAATAAACTTTAGTATAATATTTTTTGTAGAAGCCACTTAACCTGTGGCTTTTTTTGTGTTCTTTCGTCATTCTGTGTCTTGCCATTCCTAATTTCATAATGATTGTGCTCTTTTAAGACAAGACGAAGAATCTGTTGGTTTCGAAGGTATGTTTTTCAATGCCAACAGATCCTTCCCAGTCCCGAATGCTTTCGGGGTGCTCAGGATGACATTAGTATTATAATAATTCCAAAATTAATTCTGGGGGTCTTGCAATAACAGCTTTTTTTCCTACAACCACAATTGGTCTTTCTATTAGGATAGGATTTGCTATCATCAGCTCTATTAGCTTCTCATCCGTAAGCTTTATATTTTTATATTTTTTGAATGCATCTTCATCCTTTCGAATGAGGTCAATAGGTTTCATTCCCAACATTTTTAATAAGGATTTGAGTTTGGTTTTGGTAGGAGGTTTCTTTATATATTCTACTGTTTCAAATTCTAATTTATTTTCATTAAGCACGGTGCAAGCTCCACGACTTTTGCTGCAACGCGGATTATGATACACCGTAATTTTTTCCATAATATATAATTATTTGAGCAAGCCTAATAAATAGCTTCCATATCCACTTTTTACTAAAGGTGCTGCAGCAGCCTTTAGTTGCTCATCATCGATAAAGCCCATACGCCAAGCAACTTCCTCAATACATCCAATTTTCAAACCTTGTCTTTCTTCTATTACTTGCACATATTGTCCTGCCTGCATGAGGCTGGCAAAAGTTCCTGTATCCAACCAAGCAGTGCCACGACTTAATATACCTACTTTTAATTTTCCTTGCTTTAAATATTCTTTATTTACATCGGTAATTTCGTATTCTCCACGTGGAGATGGTTTCAAATCTTTTGAAATTTGCACCACCTTATTATCATAAAAGTATAGACCCGGAACTGCATAATTTGATTTGGGTTGTGCAGGTTTTTCTTCGATAGAAATCGCATTGTTATCTTTGTCAAACTCAACTACACCATAGCGTTCGGGATCGCTCACATGGTACGCAAACACCACACCACCATCGGGATTATTACAACTTTTTAATAAGCCTTCTATACCCGTTCCATAAAATATATTATCGCCCAATACCAATGCAACAGAATCATTACCAATAAATTTTTCACCTATTACAAATGCTTGTGCAAGTCCGTTTGGAATGGCTTGCTCGGCATATTCGAAATTGCAACCCAAATTCGCACCATCACCCAAAAGTTTTTTGAAATGTGGCAAATCGTGTGGCGTCGAAATAATTAATATATCTTTTATGCCAGCCATCATCAACACACTCAAAGGATAGTATATCATCGGCTTATCATATACCGGCATCAACTGTTTGCTCATGGCCAATGTAAGTGGGTGCAAGCGTGTGCCGCTTCCTCCTGCTAGTATAATTCCTTTCATAATTTTTTTAGTAGTCAGTAAACAGTGTCAGTGGTCAGTGCCATACTGCAACTGTTTTTCTGGCATTATATACTGTTTTATTTTTTTCATTTTTTCATTTTTAGGGGCAAGGAGTAAGGGATAAGGGCCATACGGCGGATGACACCTTGAGCATTCACGATAATTATCGGGACGAAAGGCGACGTCAGTTCCTTACTCCTTATCCCTTACCCCTTTCTCCTTATATATATGTCTCAAATTCCTTCCATAACCATCATAGTCCAAACCATAACCCACTACAAATTCTTGAGTAATGTCGAAGCAAGCTATATCGGGAATGATGGGGTATTGCAAACTTTCTTTTTTATATAATAGCGTTACCACAAAAATACTTGCAGGATTTTGTTTGTTTAATTCCTCTAGCAAATATTTCATGGTGAGACCCGTGTCTATAATATCTTCGAGTATGATAATATGTTTGCCTGCCAAATTATCACTTAATCCCAACAAGCTTTTTACTTGTCCGCTACTGCTATCACCTTGGTATGAAGCCACTTTAATAAATTGAACGGAGCTTTTAATATTGACATTTTTGAGCAAATCGGCAGTGAACATAAAAGAGCCATTGAGTATAGGAAGGAACACGGGATCAAGATGTTCGAATTTATAGCTAATTTCTTTCGCTATTTCCATCACTCTGTCTTTTATACTTTCGTATCGTATAAATAATTCAAAAGTGCGGCCTTCGATGTGGACTTGCTCCATATATATTTATTGAATACCGATACAATAATAATTATAACCTGCTGCTTTCATTTCAGCACTATCATATATGTTTCTTCCATCAAAAATTACCTTGGATTTCATTTTCGACTCTATCATATCCATATCAGGATTTCTAAACTCGGGCCATTCTGTTATAATCAATAATGCATCTGCACCTTCGAGTGCTTTATAAGGATCATCTTCATAAGTAATTCTGTCGCCTAAATGATGTTTCTTGCATTCCTCTGCTGCTACAGGGTCGTAGGCTGTTACAGCAGCTCCTTGTTCTAATAATTTCTCTATAATAACCACTGAAGGTGCTTCACGCATATCATCAGTTTTTGGTTTGAATGATAATCCCCAAACGGCAAGTTTCAAACCTGAAATATGGTTATTATAATGTTTCATTACTTTGTCAAATAATATAGATTTTTGTTTTTCATTCACTGCTTCTACAGCTTTCAAAACTTGTAAACTATAATTATTATCTTGTGCAGTTTTTATCAATGCTTTTACATCTTTTGGGAAACAAGATCCACCATATCCAATTCCTGGATATATAAATTTATTTCCGATACGCGTATCACTACCAATTCCCTTACGAACCATATTCACGTCAGCACCAACAATTTCGCATAGGTTTGCGATATCATTCATAAAACTAATTTTTGTAGCAAGCATACTATTGGCGGCATACTTCGTCATCTCGGCACTGGGTATATCCATTACAAAAATGGGGTGTCCATTTACTGTGAAAGGTTTATATAGCTTTTTCATCGTCTCTTCGGCCTTGCCACTTTCCACACCCACCACTATTCTATCTGGTTTCAGGAAATCTTCAATAGCCGCACCTTCTTTCAAAAACTCAGGATTACTAGCCACATCAAAAGTTAAATCCGAATTGCGTTTTTCCAATTCTGCAGCAACTGCTGCTTTTACTTTTTGGCCTGTGGTAACTGGCACTGTACTTTTGGTAACTACTACCATATAATGGTTCATGTTTCTACCAATCTCAGCAGCTACGCCTAATACATATTTTAGGTCTGCACTACCGTCTTCGCCAGGAGGAGTTCCTACAGCAATAAATGCACAATCGGCACCTTGTATACTCTCGGGAAGGTTGGTGCTAAAATGCAAACGGTTTTTGGCCACATTGCGTTCCACCATTTCCTCAAGTCCAGGTTCGTATATAGGCAATATACCCTTTTTTAAGTTTTCAATTTTGTTTGTATCAATGTCTATGCATACTACATCAATACCTACTTCGGCAAAACAGGCACCTGTTACAAGGCCTACATATCCGGTTCCTACTACAGCAATTTTCATTTTTATATTTATATTTTATATTTTGTTTGTCACATTGAGATTGTCGAAATGTTGTCTTCGATAGACTCAGACTGACAACTGTCATCCTATCCGCCGCGGTGGATATCGAAGGATTAGAATTTGTAATTTAGTAATGTATTTGTTATATATGATAATTGTTCTTCACTCAATTCACTATGTATAGGCAATGATAAAACACAATTACATAGTTGCTCAGTAACAGGAAAACTACCTTCTTGTATATATGCTTTTTGTTGGTTCAAAGGCACAGGGTAATATATCATAGCGGGAATTTGATTTTCTTCCAAATAACTTTTCAATGCATTGCGATCAACGCCACAAAGCTGTAAAGTATATTGATGGAAAACATGCGTACTCTTGGAGGCTCTGTGAGGGGTTTTTATATTTGGATGGTTGGCAAAAGCTTTATCATAATAGTCAGCAGCATTTCTGCGTGAAGTATTATAGTCATCTAAATGTTTTAATTTTATATCTAAAATAGCCGCTTGCATGGTGTCGAGTCTGGAATTCACCCCTATCTCGTCGTGATAATATAATCTGCTCTGCCCATGATTACATATCATTCGGGCTTTTGCAGCAAGCTCATCATCATTGGTAAATATAGCACCACCATCGCCGAAGCACCCTAAGTTTTTAGAAGGGAAAAATGAAGTAGCCCCCATATTGCCCATCGTTCCTGCCTTGCTTTTGTTACCGTCAGTAAATGTATAATCGGAACCGATGGCCTGGGCCGTATCTTCTATAATATATAAGTTGTGTTTTTTAGCGATGTTGATAATGGCTTCCATATCGGCACATTGTCCAAATAAATGTATAGGAACAATAGCTTTTGTTTTTGGAGTGATAGCTGCTTCAATTTTTGCAGGGTCGATATTAAAAGTTATCGGATCCACGTCCACCAAAATGGGTTTCAGTCCTAGCAAAGCTATTACCTCGGCAGTAGCTACATAAGTAAAGCATGCAGTGATCACTTCGTCTCCTGGTTTTAAACCCAAAGCCATCATACATACTTGCAACGCATCTGTACCATTTGCACAGGGAACAACATGTTTAACGTGCAAATAATTTTCAAGGTTAGCCTGAAATTGTTTCACTTCGGGACCATTAATGAAAGCCGCACGTTCCATAATGTCGAGCAAAGCCTGGTCTATTTCGGGCTTTATCTTTTGGTATTGGCCAATTAAATCGACCATACGAATGGGTGCTATAGCTGTCTGCATTTTGCCGCAAATATAGGCAAGGAAAAGATATGATAACGCTATTGTCGAAACGGCGAACCGGGTTTTCGATGAACGATACTTGGCGGTGGCGAATCGTATTATTGTCTCCGATTACGGGTTCGTCCTACAAAGCTTCAATTCATTATGTTTCATTCACCAATTCCGAAAAAATTATTTCCTCGCCAAGGCAACTTTATTAATATCATCCACCAAAAGCTTGGATTTCTCCTCATAAATCAAATTTCGCACACCGCTCAGACTCACAGTATTTGCATATAAGGTCCATTTGCCTTTTTGTTCAGGCGATTTTTGCGTCCCCATATTACTTGTGGTAGTTGCAGTGGCAATAAAATCCCCACTTTTCATTAACTGCACCGTGATGGTAGCCGACACAAGGTCTGCTCCATTTCGTTGTGTTTGGGTTTGTTCCCAAGTGCCTACCAAGTCGGCCATACTTAGTTTATTTGCCGGAGCAGTCTTCTCAGTTTTGTTAGCAGGATTGCTATCATTGGTTGCTACAATTTTTTGCTCATTCACAGTTGCAGATTGACTGCTATCGGCAACAGGTTTGGGTTTATCGCCGCATGCTGTAAATATCAATAACGATGCAGGAATGATGAGTAATTTTTTCATTTTTGAGGATTTAGGTGTCAGTCCGCAGCCAGCGGATGAGATTTGAGGATCGTATTTGAGGCACTACTATTATATGCAATATGCAATTTTATTTTCTCACCAATGAAACATGCTCAGCCACATTCACTAAGGTTTTGGTATCCTCGTCATATTCTAACTTGGCAATCCCTCCCAGATTTACTGTTTTATCATTCAAACTCCATTTACCACTTTGGCTCAACGATGGCATTGTGACACCCATTGGGTTCATATTGGTGGCAGTACTAACAGTGTGCGTAAAATTACCATTGGCATTTAAAATAATGGAAAGTGTGCCCGATGCTTGAACACCTTGGTTTTGGGCAGATTCGGTTTGTTGCCAAGTGCCTACCAAATCCTCCATCGTTAATTTTTTGGCCTCAACTTTTTCTTCGCTTTTGTTCTCTGGTTTCCCTTCGTCTTTACTTGTTGAAACAGAATCTTTCTTGTCTTCTTTGTTTTCTGTTTTGTTGCCACAAGAGGCAAATAATGCGAGGGCTACTGATAGAATTAAAATATTTTTCATAAATTTTGAGTATTAATGTTTCTGCAAATGTATTATTTTATTGGGTACTTACAAATCTAAAATTACTTAGCTTTCCGCGAACGAATAAAACCCAAAACTACGGGCAATACACTCACTGCTATAATGGCCAAAACGATATGGTCGAAATGGGCTTTCACAAATTCATTGCTACTCAAGAAATAGCCAGCCAACGACATGGAACTTACCCATAGCACCGCACCTATAATACAAAAAGTCATATACCGTGAGTACTGCATATTACCCACACCCGCTACAAAGGGAGCAAAGGTGCGAACTATAGGAATAAAACGTGCCATAATAATGGTTTTGCCACCATGCTTTTCATAATATTTATGAGTACGGTCTAGGTAATCTTTTCTTATGGTGAATACACCAAACAGTTTTGCACCTTCTCCTTTTTTGGCCAAAAATTTCCCGATGAAATAATTCACATTATCGCCCAATATAGCGGCTATTATTAGTAGCAAAATGAGCAACCAAATATTAAGTGCGGCAGTACTCGCTATTACCATGCCCGAGGCAAATAATAAAGAATCGCCAGGTAGAAACGGGGTGACTACCAATCCTGTTTCGCAAAATATAATGAGCATCAATAGTGCATAGGTGAGCTTTTGGTGGGCAGTAATAAAATGTTCAATGGCACAACGCAGGTCGCAATTATCGCTCTGCGAGAAAACTTCTTTTATAAAAGTGAGAATGTCGCTAAATAATTCCATGGGGTATAAATTAGCTGCAAGAATAAGGGTTTTTTTGGTAATTTTTATATTCCTTTTAAATACAATATGAACATAATGTTTCCCAGTTAAAACATTGTGCATAAATAAAAACTACAATAGTCATTTATTCCCTATTAGTTTAAAAAAATAAATTTATATGAAATTAAAAAAATTACCTATCATAGCTTTTGCTATTACCATCTTTGCCACATCTTGCGGGTCTATAAATTTCGGGACTAAAAAATTTGAATGCAGAAATGATTTATTAAAAGCTACAACTAAGCAAAAAGTAGTTGTTGTTTCTCCAATTGAATCTCAAATTGTCACTGAGAAAAGCACGGTAAAGGAAAAGGTAATTCATCCTAAACCTAATATAGGACAAAGTGGTTCCATATCGGCACCAGACTCCAAAGTTATCTTAACTAAAAAGCAATCCCCTTCAAAAGTTAAGGAAGCTCGTAAAGTGATTAAAAGCTTGCCCGAACAATACAAAAATACTACATTAAAACCAACTTCAAATGTTACGAAAATACTTCTAATAACGATAATGGCACCGACGACACTTCACTGATATTATTGTATATTTTGTGTGTGTTCCTTCCTCCATTAGCAGTAGGTATCGCAACTGATTGGAAAACCACTCCAGTAGTAGTTAATATTTTACTTTTTATTTTTACTTTGTGGATCGGTGCTGTAATTCACGCTGTATATATAGTAAACAGAGAAAAAGGAGGTAAAAAATAATATTACTATACGAATTTAAAAAAGCCATCACTCAAAATAAGTGATGGCTTTTTTATTCCACCAATATCTTAACCCTTTCACCTCCTACACAAAGAATATATATACCTTTCGACAAATGCCCGAGACTAACTTTATAGGCTTGTGTTCCATTTTGTAAAATAGTATAATATACTTTTTGACCCATAATATTATATATATTCAATGAAGTTTTTGAAACAAGGACTTCACTAAATTGTATATAGAAATTTCGATCAGAAGGATTGGGGAAAATGTTCATCCCTGATATCTGATTTACTATATTAATTCCACTGGTAATCGTAATATTTAAACTACTGGCATCATAACAGTTTGAATATACTGAAATATTTCCTGTGTTAGCAGTATCCCATAGCAATTGAACCTGATTCGTCCCTTGTCCACTTATAATAGTGCCGCCCGCTACTGTCCATACAAAACCAAAAGCGTTGCTGCTTGCAGAATAAGTAAGGGTATCATGCATATATACATTTGAGTTGCCCGAAATATTTCCCAATGATTTAAGATTGTTTACTGTGAGTACAAGCGTTATGATAGAATCGCAGCCACCACTAGTTTTTAAAGTATCGGTATAATTTCCTGTATTTGAAATATTTTTCCCATTAAAATTATATATACTTCCTTTACATATAGTGTCTACTACTAAGCCATAAATATAATTGCCCGAAATTAAATTCAGCACAGTAACAGAATCGCAACCTATATAATTGGTGGTAGAATCATAATAATATCCTTGCTTCAAAATATTTTTCCCATTGAAGTAATAGCTATATCCAGGACAGATGGAAACAATAATGGTATCAATACTTGCAGGCAATACACTCAAACTTAAATTTACGATAGAATCACACCCGTTTGCAGTTTTTACCGTGTCGGCATAATTTCCCGCATTGGTAATATTTTGGCCATTAAAATTATAACTATTTCCTTGGCAAACTTTATCCTGTATATTACTATAACTGTAGGATCCTACATTTAATTGAAAAAATATAATAGAATCGCAACCAATATCGTTGGTGGTAGTATCATAATAATATCCTGCATTTGAAATTTGTTCCCCATTGAAATTATAATTCGACCCGGGGCAAATCGTGGCGGTAAGGGAATCGTAGCTGCTCGTTAAAATACTCAAGCTTAATTGCACAATGGAATCGCAACCTGATGCAGCTTTAAGTGTATCTGTTTAATTTCCTGCGGTTGTCAGCAATTTTCCATTGAAATTATAATCGTGGTTGGGGCAAAAATTTGCTGAAAAATAACTTGCACTTGGAGTGTCGACACTTAAATTGAGTGTTTCAATAATAGATGAATTCACATTGCAGGGGCCACTTGCAACAGTATCAATATAAGTTGCTGCCGAATCTAATTGTTTTCCATTGAAATTATAATAACTCCCTTTGCATATAGTAGCATTGATGGTATTGTCTTTTAAGGAGTCCACATATATAAGAAATGTTTTCGATGCATAATTACAGTTCTTATCTAAAAGCTCCACAGAAAGCAAATAAGGACTACTGCTAATCTGACTACAGGAGGGTGTCCAACAAAATTGTTGCGATACAATGCTATCGTCTATTTTGCTTGCAAATGTTCCGTATGACGATTGGCCTCCATATATGGAATCGAGCATTATCCCACTGCCCGAAATGGTGATAGAATCACCTAAAGAATCAATCCCTGAAATATTAAAGCAATTGTTTTTTCCTGCGTACATAGTTTTGGTAGTGGTGCCACCATAATTTGCAAAAACAGGAGGATAATAGTTGGATATAGCTTGTGCAATAAATTGTAATCTCTTCTTGTTTCGCCCATAAATACAGGCGATTGATTTGGCGTAGTTCTATATTCATCAATTTGTATAGTTACGACATATTTATTCGAACTTGGTGCGTACAAAGTTATCTTGCCAGTAACAGAATCGATCGATATAGAACCATTGGAACCAAAAGGTTTTGTAGCAGAATAACCGCTGGCCCAATCGCAAAGTATACTACTCAAAGGTGGCTGCACTGCATACCCTGAACCAGGTGTTCCTGAGGTTGATCCATAAGGTGTAACGAAACTATATACTAGTGAATCTCCATCAGCGTCAAAAATATTATTGGCCAAAATCATTTTTTTGTTAGTAGCTAAAATATTTTGTAGTCTATTTCCTAATTTGGGCGAACTATTAATATAAGTGTTTGGTGATGGTATATTTATTTGCCATCCCATACTTTTTTTGTCATTGCTTTGTGTAACACCCAAATCAAGATTTATAATAGCGTTGTTCCTTTGACTTGCTCCGCAAGTGAAAATTTGACCATAAGTTTGGTTAGCCGACAAACTCACAGTATCAATATAGGTTGCTTGCTCTATACAATTACCCGATGAATTGCATGGTGTTATATCGACAGGTTTACCTGTCATATATACCTGACGTGTGCCAATCGATGAATAATTGGTCGCTTTATATAATCCTACAGTGATAGGATTTGCAAAACCTGCTGCTGACTTACAATCTCTGTAAATCACCAGTTTTGTTTCGTAATATACCGCGTTGTTCGAAGAGAATAATAACGATAAGTGTATTCGCTTCCTGTAATGTGTGAGGCTCAAGCAACGGGACTAATGACCAAAAATAAGAAGGTGGCCAAAAACAAGGTTATAGAATTAAGTAAATTGTGCTTCATTGCACAAATATAAAACCTAAATAATAAAAAATAAGTTTTTTTTGGTATGCGTATACTGCGTATTTAACTTTCCAAAAGTTCCAAACTTTTGGAAAGTTAAATACGCTACACCAAAAATCTTTATTCTTAAATCTTTTTTAATTATTTCCCTCTCCCTCCAAATACTACCACTATAGTATAAAACATAATCCTAAAATCTAAAGCTAGGCTCATGTTTTCGATATAAATCGTATCGAATTTTAGTCGTTCAATCATTTGATCCACATTCTCAGCATAGCCATATTTCACTTGGCCCCAACTGGTAATGCCTGGTCTTACTTTTAATAAATGATTATAATGAGGAGCTATTTGTAATATTTGGTCAATAAAAAATTGTCTTTCAGGTCGCGGCCCTACCAAACTCATTTCACCTATTAATACATTCCAAAACTGTGGTAGTTCATCCAATCTGTATTTGCGTAAGTATTTACCAAGCCTTGTGCGGCGGTCGTCTCCGCTACTCGAAAGTTGTGGTGTGCCTTTTTCGGAACCTACTTTCATGGTACGGTATTTATATATAAAAAAGGGTTTATTGCCACGGCCAATTCTTTCCTGCTTATAAAATATGGGCCCTTTAGAATCGAGTTTGACTAAAATAGCAAGTATAATATATAAGGGACTAAACAATAATAATATAATCAATGAAACTGCCATATCCATTTGCCTTTTCACCACTACTTGCCAGGGTGGCATTATCTCTCGTGATACCTCTATAAGCGGTGCCCCAAACAAGTGAGACATCTTAACCGATCCTGTAAGTATATCATACATATCGGGTAGGATTTTGATTACTACATCTTCGTCATCGAGCTTGTTTAAAATTTTATTGAGTAAAAAATGTTCGCTGGTTTCTATGGCTATAATAATCTCCTCTATATTTTTTTGTTTGATAATGGTGATGATATTATCCATATTGCCCAGATAGGGGAGAACACCGCCCATGGCCGTGTTTCCGTTTTCGTTGGCTTGTATATACCCCCTGAAAAAGTATCCTTGAGAAAGTTTTTCGCCTTCCAATTCATTATATAATGACAAGGCTTTTTGTTTCGAACCTACTATTAAAGTATTAAAGCCTATTCTGCGGCGTCTTACTAATTTAACTGTTTGTGTAGTGATGATTAATCGGCCTATAACAGATAGGATAAAATGCAATAAAAACAAGGTGCCAACAGTTTTATAATAAGTTTTATAAGATGATACTTCATCATCTAAAAGTAAGGTAAAGAACAAAACCAAAACACCAAACAGGGAAGTATTAAAGGTGCGTATAATATCACGCAAGCGGGTGTGTCGATAGGGCTCCCTGTATGCCCCAGCCGACCAATATAATAATAGCCAAAAAACAGGAATTAGTACCAATGCGATATAAAATTGTGAGTCGAAATGGAGGCCAATATCATAACCATATTTTTCGGGTTCAATATAATATTTTCTGAAAATAAAGAACAAGATCCACGCACCCACAGCGGCAATACCATCTGCAATTAAATATTTAAGGGTTTGTAGTTTTTTGTTCAACGGTATATCAGTTTAATATTGTCCAACATGATTACACGGGTCTGGTCGGCATCGTTCATAGCATTGAAGTACATAGAAAAAGTAGTTGGCCCTTGGCTATTGAGTTTGCTCGATATTTCTTCGCTCAAATATATATATATTTTTTTCCAAACAGTACTGGGATTAATAGTTACCACTGAAGCATATTTATTGACTCCATTGATAGAGTTATCATAAAAGCTAACAATTAATGGTAGGTCGGTTTTATAATTAAGCTCCATATATATGTCCCTTCCATTGCCAGGCAAGGTGAAAGGTGTTTTAGAAGCATATTCAAATATTTCATTCTTCTTGGTAAGTACTATTCTTCCGCTGTGCCCACCTTTATAGGTAATATTGGTATCGGTACATATTTGCAGCGAATCGTATGTTTGGTTGAAACTCGTTTTCTTTAAGGTCGTATTAGAAGTTTCAAAATTTTCGAGCCAAGTATAAGTAAGGTTTGGAATATAAGTTATCTGTGGTGTGAAAGTAGTTGTTTTGGTCGCTTCCAATTGCAGCACCGTATCCACATAGGTATAAAAGGGGTAATAGGTCCTTTCGTTAGCAGTTCCATTTTTTTTTATCCCTGGGCGAAATGCGACTTTCACACTCCCATTTTCTATAACAGGAACAGCACACGGCAATTCATATATGCCTTGTAATTGCCCGTTGGCATATAACCACACATCGGTAATATTTGAAGCACTGCTTCCCTGTGTAGCTCCATCGGTAGTAACTATAAAAGGTTCCACATGCACGTAAGAAGGCACTGTGGCCTTTTTGGCACAGCCACTATATAATAAAATAGCTAGGGATAAAAGATAGATATACTTCATTTAGAATTTGCAAAAATAAGACGCTTACACTATATAACGTAGAAAAAGACTAGTGGGTTGCATCTTTACTGCGAGCCAGCTATCACCAGTTTCTGAAATTTTTCTTCATTATTTCTGTTCACAATGGTAAGGTACATTCCACTTTCTAGGTACGATAAATCGGGCAAGTCATATACTTCTTGTTGGGCTGGGGTTTGTATATAAAACCTATAACGTATGCGGCCAAAAACATCCATCACATAAAAGGTGGCTGTATTGTTTTCTATTTGTTTGAACTTGATAAATAATTTAAAAATAGTTCCGTTAGGAAATAGTGGATTGGGATAAAAGAAGTAAGCAAAATTATCGCATACACCATCCTGCCATATTGTAGCGTATACACCATATTGACGCTCGGCCACACAACTGCTAAAATAGGTTTTGCCACAAGCACATACAGGCAGAAACGAAAAAGCACTGTGGTCGCAACCCTGATAATAGGGATCCATGCGGGTGGAATCAACACAGCCTGGTGTACTCTGACTGCACGCTGCAATGGGAGCTAACAGTAGGGATATATATAGGATGATTCTATGCGACAACATTTTTTAGGAATTGCAAAATTAAGGCAATTCGCAAGCCAAAATGAACTTAAATTTGCAGTATTATTTATGGCATCAAACATTGTATATATTACCCGCAAAGAGCATTTCAATGCGGCACACCGTTTACACAGACCCGACTGGAGCGATGAGCAGAACGAAACAGTATTTGGCCGCTGTGCCAACAAAAACTGGCATGGGCATAATTTCGATTTATATGTAACTGTGAAGGGAGTACCCAATCCCGATACCGGTTTTTTGTTCGATTTAAAAAAGTTGAAAGTACTCATTGTCGCAGAAGTAACAGACCACCTCGACCATAAAAACCTGAACCTCGATGTGCCATTTCTAACAGGTGTGCTTCCCAGTATCGAAAATATAGCGATGGCTATTTGGGCCCGTTTAGAACCTCATATCAATACAGAAAATTGTAGTTTACATTGCGTGAAATTATACGAAACTCCTAATAATTATGTGGAGTATTTTGGGTAATTTGTAGCATTACCATTTGGAAAGTTGCAAACTTTCCAAATGGTGAACATATTACTCTGTCACAACCTTAATCATTTCACTCCCCACAGAAAGTACATATAATCCCTTCGGTAAACCTCCCACATTTATACTATATCTATTCTCTCCATTCGTAGCAGTATTATACACTTTTTTGCCTAGCATATCATAAAGTGCGATGCTCAAGTGCTGATGGTTGGTGGTCTCGAAAGCATTCGGGACAACCATCCATCCGCATCCACCACCTGCACATTATACCTGCCTGTGGGCGGGTGTATAAGGGAGGAACCAGTATTATATAATATATTGTGTTTGTACCAAGTATAAGATACGATAGGTCTAGTTGCTATAACATATAAACTGTCTTTTGCTTTTTTGATATTGGCAAACAGTTGTGGCAGAAAACTTATTTTTACCGTATTACTTGTTGCACCGCAGCCATATTTATTAATAGCACTCACATAGTAATTGTTTGCGGTATCTACTTTTATACTGGGTGTATTTACTAATCCTGCATTCCATTTAAAAGTAATGAGTGGTGGATAGTTTATATCTCGCTGGATAGCAGTAAGTATAAAACTATCTCCAAAACATAATGGGTTTTGTGCTGGATTATCAATATATACCACAGGTTGTGGCAATATGCGAAACACGTTCATTTTATATAATGAATCTACACAACCTTGTTTGGTAATATATATAAGTTTGGCATTATAATAACCTGTATCTTGAACTATTAATTTAAGTTTGTTGGTGCTCACCGTATCATATTGTTTTATGTTAGTCCCGATAGCTATCGGGAACTCAATTGTCCATTTGCGTTGTTGGATGATGCTGTCCATACCACTGCTATCTGTGAGGGTGATGGTGGTGTTACCGCAGCTTTGGAGGTAATTGGGGGTGAAGGTGGGTTTTAATATTTTACCAACTGTTATATAAACCGAATCTTTGGCAGAACAGTTATATATATTATTTACAAGTACATTATAGTATTTTGATGTTATAGGTTTTAACAATACAGAAGCAGTGGTATCTCCATTGCTCCATAAATACTTGTTACCTCCGCTGGCTGTAAGTGTGGTTGAATCAACACCGCACCATGTTGTTTTCCCACTTATTTTTACAACAGGGTTTGGGTTTATAGTTATATAATTAAGTTTCTCCAATGAATCCCTGCAACCCTGCCTGCTTTGCATAGTCAGTTTTATATGATATATTCCTGTATCGCTGAATAAGAAAGGCAAGTTATTGGTTGTGCCAGTATATATGGTTGTATCCATTCCGTTGGATTTATATATATGCCATGTACGTTCTAATATTATGCTGTCAAATTTTGATATGTCTTTGAGAGTAACAGTTTTTGTCAAGCAATTTGTTTTATAATCTGCGGTGAAACTGGTATGGGGAAATGTGTCTATATTTATATTATATTTATTAGCAACGCTATCGTTGCAATGTGAATTATATGCCGCTGCACTGAATATATAATTACCACTGGTATCGAGCACTTGTGAAAAACTGATTGCAGTGGCGGTATCGGAGTATGGGGTATATATCACAGTATCTATATCACCCAAGTGCAAATTTAACGTCTCGCAAAGCCTATATGATACTTGTGATGTTAAATGGTACTCACCGCAGGTATAATATCCTGTGTCCTTTACCGACAAGGTAGGTTTAAACTTAATAGTAATGCTATCTCCCACCCACTGCATATAACCACAGTTGCCGAGCTCACAGCCCAAACTCACATAATAAGTTCCCGCATTTTTATATTGGTGTATCACACTTTTACCCACGGCACTATCTCCATCTCCAAAATGCCATATATAGTTTTTAAATGCACTGTCCGCATCTGCTGTAAAGCGGGTGGTGTCATACCCACAACCACCTGCACCTGTTACTCCAAAACGTGGATAAATTCGTTTAACTGGAAAACTGTAGCATGGGAAATATGCTGTGAAATGATTTGACCACCTTGGTAAATAAAAACACTTTTGCTTCCTTTTTGTGTAGAAAGGAAGCCCCGATAGTTATCGGAGTTCGCGGCGAGCGATACTACAATAAAATAAAGTGTCCGTTATAATTTGGCTTTTCTTATTTGAATTATGAAAGAGGTCTAATGTTTTTTTGTTTTAGTATTTTATATATATTTTAATTTAGGGCATAGGGAATGTGTGCTACTGTTGAGTATAGGTTGGATGGAAGCATCCGACAGCACTTCGAAGGGCATGGGGAAATCGCACTTCTTTGTGGAAGTGTTGACAAAAGAAAATATATTTGTATTTAGTTTGTCGGATGGTTCCGAAGTTCCGAAGCATCGGAACGGAACAACCGACAGCACACTAACTTGTGGGTGGATGCACCCAACAACACACGCAAAAAGCCACCAATGGCAGTGTGTAAGAGCCTATAAAATTCCGCCGTGGCGGGGGGTAAAATTCATAAAGGTTTTTTTCGCCGCAGCGAATGTTTATAGGGCAATTCTAAGAAGTAATCCGCCGCTGGCGGAGAACTAATTTATTTTTTTATTTCTTGGGTTATTTTTTATTGGGAAATAATATCACTATATTCAGAAGTAATTTCCTGTTATTGAACATGATTTCCTGCAAAATCTTTTTTCCACCTATTCGGTGGTTTTTCTGTCGTAGCGAAAAAAAACATGATACCGACAGTATTAATCTAATACCAATTCTTAAACTATAATAGTTCTCCGCCTGTGGCGGATTGGTTTGTAG
>Ga0163151_10005115_pt1 | contig 17030 bp, 12 predicted proteins | sample OliLakLV19MP5IB2_FD_145596 | JGI IMG/M metagenome (GOLD analysis project Ga0163151, IMG submission 145596) | Freshwater microbial mat bacterial communities from Lake Vanda, McMurdo Dry Valleys, Antarctica - Oligotrophic Lake LV.19.MP5.IB-2 | ecosystem: Environmental > Aquatic > Freshwater >...
TCGTTATGGCACGCCCGGCACTGGGCCTTTTCCAGGAGTGGATAAACGCGCGCCGCGAAGTCGGGAATCTGCGCCGCCAGCGGCAATGCGAATAGTAGGTTGAGTTTTATCACGATACTTGAACGGCTGCCTTTCTAAAGTCCCAATTCTCCAGGATTGGCTGGCCGAAGCCGCGTTTCGCTACATGGATCATCGCGCGCCCCAGTTCCTCCGTCGTCGAAACGTGCTTCGGGAAAAGTAACTTTAGGATCGAAAAAAACGGTGATGAAATCTGATAGAGAATTCGCAACCAAGCCGCCCTCGGCAGACTCCCATGCAACGGACGGACAAAGCTCGGCCGGAACATATACGCGGCTCCGAATGGCATCCGCAGCAGCGCGTTTTCCGCCTCCCCCTTCACGCGGGCCCACATCTGAGCACTCGTCCCTGTACTGTCCGTCCCTGTGCCCGAAATGAACAGGAACCGCATTCCCGGATTGTGCCGCAACAGCGTCTCCGCAATCGAGACAGTCAAGTCGACCGTCAACCGCCGGTACTCCTTTTCCTGCATCCGGAATGAAGACGCTCCCAGGCAATATAGGCACACCTCGTACCCGTCCAACTTGGTTCCAAGTTCTTCCAGCCCGAATAAGTCTTTTTGCACGACGTCCACTAGCTTCGTCTGCTGTAAACTGGCCCGGGTACGCCCTATCGATAGGACAGTTTCGACGTCACTATCGGCCAGGCATTCCCGCAGAACGCCCTGCCCCAGCATCCCCGTCGCGCCGAAAATAATGACACGCAAGTAACGTTACCTCACAGTCCGCCGCAGATGTTCCGCTATCGAATTCACAAACCGGTGTACGGAAGCCTCCGCAATCCGGTGACCGCCAGCCGCATCCAAAAGGCCGCCCAACGCACCCAGCGGCGGCTCATAGACACCCGCGAAGTCCAACTGCGTTTCCGTCGCCGTCAGCGGATACAGGAATAGCTGCGCCTTCATTAGCGGGAACAGCCCTGGCATCGTCGCCGCCTGCCACTCCAACTGCAGACACGTCGAGCCGCCCGAAGCCGGACCCGCCGATTTCTCCTCAATATTCTTCACGGCGATGTTGATATCGGCGCCAATCGTGATGCCGCCCACGTCCACCCGAAGCTCGGCCGCCACGGACTGTGCGCGGGATTCCGCCGCTTTCGTCGCTGTCCGGAAAACAGCGGTCGCATCTTGACACAAAACATCGCGAACGCGGCCATAGGGCTGGTTCACGTAGTCGTAACAGCGTATCTCTTTGTTCATTTTTCTGGCTTCGAGCCGACGCCGCGACATGCGTGCCCCGGCGGTCAAAACGAAGATATCACAATTGCTTTGCCGCGCCGTTCGATTGTCGCTTCTTGACCGGTGCTGGCGGTAGTTCCCGGCGGACCGCCTCCCGCGGCCCGCTTGGCTCGGGCGGTTAGCCGTCGCCAATACTTCGCCAATGCCGGGGGATGACTTTCTCGAACCATCGGCGCGCGTTGCAAAATCATGACGGCGATATCCAAGCGCGTGAACAGACCTCGTCTATGTAGTATACCTGTTATTTCACGGAAGCCGCGAAGTTATTTTCCGTATAGGTACCCCACCGAACGGTTGTTTACTGGTGACCCTGTTACTTCATTCGCAATTCTAAATGTTCCTCATACTAACTCAACTCAGTTTCCTGCTTCTTACCGCCAGTGGCTGGGGCTGGTGGCTTCACCGGTTCTTATTTCGAAAAGTGACGTTATCCGCCCGCGGCTTGCTGCTTTTTTTCGGGGCTGGATTCTGTCTTCAACTTGTCCCGCTGACCAACTTAATGTACTTGGACTTTCCGATTCGGCAAACGTTTTGGATTCCGGCGGCCGTTGGCGTAGCGGGTTTGGCGCACTGCTGGTTGCATCGCCAGGAAGTGCCGCGCTTTTGCCCGAGGGACATAAGAGAACTCAAGTGGGCCGCGGGCATCTTCGCGGCCGTTTTTGTACTGCAGGGCGTGAGCCTTTTCCACGATGGCCCTTTCGATTATTACGGCGCCGCATTTCAAGATCACGTGAGTTACGTATCCCTGGCGCAGTGGATGGTTGATAGACCATACTCGATACTCAGCGCTGGAAAAGAACCGTGGCTCTTAAAGGCGATCACGCTCAAATGGCACAGACCCGGTCAGTCCGTTGCGCAGGCATATCTCGCCGCGGGCACCTTCGGTGACGCCAAGGAAGTATTCGGAACGCTTTCGACGTTCTTTATCGCGATATTTGGTGTAATGACTTACCTGGTGGCAAGATCGTTAAGCATGTCCCGGCCGCCATCGGCCACGGCGGCACTGTGGGCCGCCCTTTCGCCAGGCGCGACGAAGGTACACCTATTTGGATTTCTATCGCAAGCAAGTACGTTGTTCGCACTGCCGGCGCTGGTACTTTCCGTTCGAATGCCTGGCCGTGAATTATGGCGGCGAATGACATTGCCGGGGATATTCTTGTCTTATGTTTTTATTTGCTATACGGAGTTTTTCCCATTTGCCGTAATCATACTTGTTGCCTTATTGCTGACGCTTCCGCAGCAACCGTTTCGCGCGCGCGCCTTAGTTGCGGCCGGCGCATTGTTCATTGGAGTCTTACTGGTTCCGCCATATCTGCCGCACGTCGGGACATTCATGTTCCGGCAACTTGAAATCGCCGCTGCTCCTAATGTCAATCTGGATGGCTTTTCCCCGTTCGCGGGTTCAGTCTATGGTTGGGCCGCTGATCTGTTGGCAGTACCGGCTCTCGCTAGTCCAGCGGACTTTCGAATCATGACCATCCTCGGGTATGTGCTCCTGATTGCGGTCGCCTCCGCCTACTTTTCAATTTCGATGCGAAGACGAATGTGGCTGGCGGCGCTGGTCGCGGCTCCTATGCTTGGGTTGTTCGCGATGGGCAGTTCCGCCGAATTTTCAAGATATGGGTTTTGAAAAGTCCGACTCCAATTCGAATTCATCTCGATAATCCTGATCGTCCTCGGAATGGTGCGCGTGAGCGCGGCGCTTCGCCGCGCTTGGGGGCGCGACGCGGGTAAGTTGGCGTGGATTTTGTGTTGGATTCCGATCATGTTGGGAATCTATAGTGGAGCGGCGGAGCATGCCAAAATCTTCCGCAACGATCCGCGGTACACCGGACTTGCACTTTTACGCAACGCGGAAGCGCATAACACATTCGCTCAAATCGAAGCCAATCCGGCAACTACTTACGTTATCGCCGAACAAAATCAGTTAGGAAATGCCTGGCTGGCCTACCATGCGCGAAAGTCAAAGGCCTATATTACCGCGCCGATGCTGGGCGACATTGTGTTGCATCCGCCCGGTTCGTTGCTCCCAATGGTTCCGCCGGGAATTCAGAATGTCGCCGTTGTAATAACATCGGGCATTCAATCCGAGGCGGCGGGAAGGATCATGCCTTCGATTCAAATCGATAATCCGCAGGGCTTCGACGCCGACCTCATTAAGAAGTGGTACTGGATGGGAAAGACGATGGGCATAAGGATTGTTCGTCCGTTTACGGACCCTCCCCAGGCGCCATACGCGCTAACCGCCTTGGCGAGCCCCGGATTGGGCCATCCAACCCTCCTGCGTCGCATAGAGGTGATCAATTCGACCAGGGGCGAGCGGCAGGAGGTCGTCATTCGCGATACCGGGCCGATCGGCATTCCCCTGATGCTCGCGGCGGGAGCGAACCGAATTCAGATGACGCTAATCGAACCTTCGAGTGGATTTGTGACAACGCCGCACGATGGGAGAAAATTGTTGGTTCGATTGGAAGATATTCAACTGCGTTACCGCAAATAGTCTACGGGTGGTATCTTTGGGTCCCCGTGGGTCGAGGGCGCTCGACCTTGCCTGCATACAGTTCGTCGTCCGGATTTCAGCTTTGTTTCGATAAGTGATCTGGGGTCGTCACAAAGGATCGAACTATATTTACCGGCGCATAAGCTAAACAGAATCAATCGAATAACGGGATTTTCTAGATTCGCCATCTGGCCGTTACTTGCCCCGCCCCTGCTAAATTCAAACCAGCAACGAACTCGTTTGCAACCCGCTCGCCCCTCCAAAGGCCTGCGGGTTTTACTTTTTCTGGAGGCCGTTTCCATGCGTTGTTTGAAATTGTGGACCTGCGTGGTTCATCTAACTTTTCTCTGCCTTGTCTCCGATCGTGTCGCCGCGGCGCCCGCGCTCACCACGATCCAGGACACGCTCTATAAAGCCGATGGCACCCGCTTCAATGGCGTTGCCTATGTCGAATGGAAGTCTTTCCAGGCGTCGGATAACTCGGCCATTGCCGCTTCAAGTGTCGTCGTTCCTATAGTCGATGGCGTCCTGCGCGTCCGCCTTGTTCCTACCAGTAACGCCAGCGCCGGCGCTCATTACTTTGTCCGTTATCACTCCGACGGCCGCGTGCAGTTCACGGAAACGTGGAATGTCGTCCCGTCCCCAACACCGGTCGCGTTGGCCGCTATTCGCGTCGCCAATGGCGCCGTTACCGGAGGCAATGTCACGCCTCCCGCGTCGCTCGCCATCACCGATATCGCCGGTCTAGCCAACGAACTCGATGCGCGCCCGGTGAAGGGTTTCGCCTACTCCACGGATCGCATCGTCAAAACCGGCCCAACCGGCGCGCTTGAATCGGTCCAGGGTAACCTCAGCGATTGTATTCATGTCGATGGCGCTTCAGGCCCTTGCGGCAGCGGGTCTTCCGGTTCCAGCGGGCCCGGCTTCACCGATCAGGAAGTGCCGTCCGGCAGTGTAAACGGTTCCAACACCGTCTTCACACTTACCCAGGCGCCCAGCCCGCCGGAGAGTCTCGAACTTTACCGCAACGGCGTATTGATGAAGGCCGCCATCGACTATTCGCTGGCCAGTTCCACCATTACTTTCGGCAGCCTTTCGGTGCCGCAAACCGCCGATCTGCTGTTGGCCTCCTATCGTCTGGCCGGCAGCGGGAGTCCCAGCGGCCTTGCCGCCGGCGCGCTCACCGGTTCCTTTCCCGCGCCGGAGATCGCCGCCAGCGCTATTAGCAATTTCAATATTGCTTCCGCCGCCGGCATCGCGGAATCGAAACTGGCCCTTCAGTTCGCGACTCACTCAAACGCCAACGACCCTGCCGCACCCGAAAAGGCGGCGCTCAGCGGCACCGCCGGAGCGCCATCGGCCGCCAATAAATACGTTACGGATCTGGATCTGCGGATGTCCAATGCCCGCCCTCCGCAGAGCCATTCGCTCCTCGGCGCGCAGCATGGCGATACCACCGCCGGCACTGTCGAGCGCGGCGACCTGATCGTCGGTTCGTTCGCCACCGGAGCCAGCAAATGGACGCGCCTCCCGCTCGGCGGGGCCAATCGTTGCCTGATGTCGAATGGCGTTGACGCCATCTGGAATACCTGCCTTTTCACCGGTTTCTATGCGGGCGCGGTACCCTTCACCGGCGCCGGCGGCTCGCTCGCGGAAGCGCCTATGCACTTCACTTGGGACAATTCCAACCGCCGTTTGTCAGTGGGAAGCAACTTGAATCTGTCCACCCTAACCGTGCATGATGGCGGCTCCAATGGTTCCACCACGTTCACGATCCGTGGCGGGAATGGGCAGGGGCAAAGCGTCCTCCAGGCGTGGCAGGACACTGCTGGCATTGAGCGGGCCAGCATCGGCGCCGACGGCGCGCTGACCGTTAAATCCATTGCGGCCGTTTCCGGACCCGCCGGTGCCGCTTGGCGCGAGTCCGGTACGTCGACAGATCCGTCGATCCGCGCCGACGGCGACGCCTGGTACAACTCCACTCTGAAGGCGCGAAAGACGTTCGATGGAAGTCAGATTCACACGACACCGCAAGTCCTATGCGCGGCCAGCGGGCTGGCATCGGCGTCGCTGAGCGTCGTGTCCTTCGGATCCTGCACGATTCCCGCGGGCTTGCTGCAACCTGGCGACCGGCTGGCGGTTCGCGCGACTTGGAGCCACGCCGGGACTGCGGTCTACAATGTCCGCTGGCGATGGGGCGGGACGGTGGCGGGGTCCATCGCCGTGCCCGGTACGGCGAATCTGCTAGATCAAAAAGGGGAAATCGTCCTTTACGGCGGCGGAGCCGTCATTGATGGCGATTCCAAGGGCGCCAACAGCTACGCAGGCGCGGCGTTTGTGCAGAACAGTACCGAGGCCTACCTCAGTGGGTTGACCTTTGCACTGGAAGGCAACTCGACCGCTCCCGGTGAAATTCTGCAGCTCATCCAGTTCACCGTGATCCGCTATCCGACGCAAAACAACCCTTAAAAAGTACGCGGGGAAAAGGCGAGTACCGCCCTTCCCCGCGCTCTTTCACTCGTCTTCGCCGCCCGTCTCATCCAGCCAATCGGGCCGTTTCAGAACTTCCCGGGGCCGGCTGCCATCCGGCGGGCCGATAATGCCGTCACGAAACATCATGTCCAAAATTCGGGCGGCGCGGCCATAACCCAGGCGGAGACGGCGTTGCAAAACGCTGGTCGACGCCTTGCCGAGTTCGCAGACGGCGCGAACGGCGTCCTGGTAACGGGGATCCTGTTCGCCAGTGAGGGCGGCGCCATCGGCGTCGTCGTCATCGCCCTCCTCGTTGGGCGGCGCCATCAGGAAACTCTGGTCGTAATCGGGCTGGGCTTGCGCTTTCCAGTTGGCGACAACGGCGGCGGTCTCATCTTCGGAAACATAAGCGCCGTGGACGCGGGTAAGTCTCGATGTCCCCGGCGGCCGGTAGAGCATGTCGCCTTTACCAAGGAGATGTTGGGCGCCCATGTCGTCGAGAATCGTCCGGGAATCGACGCGTGTCGCCACGCGGAAACTAATTCGTGTGGGAAAATTCGCTTTTATCAGACCGGTGATAACATCCACCGACGGCCGTTGCGTGGCGAGCACCAAGTGCATGCCGACAGCGCGCGCCATCTGGGCCAGGCGGGTAATGCTCTCTTCGACGCCCGCCCGTTCGAGCATCATCAGATCGGCCAGCTCATCAATGATGAGGAGGATATACGGCAGAGGACGGAGTTCGTCGAGTTCGGCGACCTCGTGCGGGTCGGCGAAGAGATCTCTTGGTTTAGCAATGATTTCGCGGATTTTCTTGTTGTATTGGTCGATGTTGCGGACGCCTTGCGAGGCGAGCAGTTTCAGCCGCCGTTCCATCTCCAGCACGGCGTTGCGAAGGGCGTAAGTCGCCTTCTTTGGATCGGTGATGACGGGCGTTAGGAGATGAGGAATCCCCTCATAAACGCCGAGTTCGACGCGCTTAGGATCCACCATGATCATGCGCACGTCTTCGGGAGTCGCCTTATAAAGGACCGACATGATAAGCGTGTTTAACATAACGCTCTTACCCGACCCGGTGGAACCGGCGATCAGGACGTGCGGCATGGATTCGAGCGACGCGACTTTGATGCGGCCGCTGATGTCCTTGCCTAACGAAATTGTCAACTTCGACGGCGAATCGCGAAATTCCTCCGATTCCAGAATCTGCCGCAGACTGATGACTTCGCGCTTACGATTGGGTACTTCAATGCCAACCGTCGATTTGCCGGGGATGCGTTCGATGAGTACCGATTCAGCTTGCAGGCCGAGACAGAGATCTTCGGAAAGCTGCGTGATCCGGGCGACTTTGATACCGGCTTCAGGTTTGAATTCAAACGTGGTGACGACCGGGCCGGGGTTGATCTGGACCACGGAGCCGGTGACGTTGAACTCTTGAAATTTCACCTTGATACGGGCGGCGGTTTCGTGAAGTTCCTGTTCGTCGTATTGCGAGCGGGCCGGCGGTTCGCTGAGCAGCGCCGTTGGCGGAAGTTGGAAGAAGGAATCGGTCTTGCGATTCTTGCGGCGCGGCACTTCCCAGGGCGGGGCTGACGAAGGCGCGGGGGCGGCGGCCGGCGCGGGGGCCGGAAATTGAAGCGCCGTTTCGGCTTCCTCCAGCGGCACGATGGGAATGAACGCAGGGCCCGATTCTTCGACGGAGGCCGCCACAGCCACTGCTTCGCTCTGGGGTTTACGCGGAGTTTGTTCCGGTGGCGGTGGCTCGGGAAGGGAACTCGACCGGCGCTTGGCTTCTTTGATAACACGATTCTGTTCGGCGCGCGCCCGCCGGCGATCCAGCCAGTTTTCGTACCCTTCGACGCGGGCGTCCACCCAGGCCATGGGTACGGCGATCCAGCCTTCGACAGTTTCGACCGTAAACGAGGTTGTTAAATAAATCGAGATGAGTACGGCCACGGCTACCAGCGCAAGGGTGCCGCCGTAGTTCAGGTTCGCCAGGAGATAGGCCGAGAGAGCCAGTCCGACAACGCCGCCGGGCGGCATGGTTTCATGAAGCGGTTTCCAATCCGGAGCAAGCGAGAGCAGGGTGCAGGCGCTAAGCACCAAAAGCGCCGCGCCGAACAGACGCAGGCCGGGAGCTTCGACCGTTCGGGACCGCATGCGCCTAAGGCCGAAGAGGCAGACCATGAAAGGGATAAGCCAGGAGGCGAAGCCGGCCAGGCTCAGAACGATGTCCGAAAACATTGCTCCCGGATAACCGATCCAATTGTGTGGACGCAACGCTTCGGTCGCTGTGTTCCAAGCCGGATCTTCGGGGGAATGCGAGATAAGGCTGGCCGCAAGGACTCCTGCGCCGATCAGGAACAGCAGTCCCGTCAGTATGTTGAGCCGCCGGTCGGCTGATGGCCTGAGAATGTGCATGGGGGCGCGATCAGGTGCGCGCAATAGCCAGAGCTTTATTAGTATGGCAAAAATGACGCCGCATCACCGAAAGTTTTCAATCAGCATCAGGTCGGATGCCGAAGCTAGCCGCTTCGAAAATAAGAATGTCTTTCGGTCCGGTGACACGGCCAGACCGGATCCCGCCGCCAGCGGCCCGTCTATTTCTCCCCGGACTTCGACCTGTCCGGTGGCAAACGCGTAAAAGCGGATCTCGAATTTGTCTTGGCCGCGTCCATTAAGATAATACACGCCGTCGGAAAAGACTGCGAAGCCTCGCGCTTCGACTTGATCCTTCACCGCTTGCTTTTCGTCTCCGTTGCCCAAACGCTTGGCATGCAGACCCTCGGAGCCCGTATCGCTGAGAGTGTAATATAGCGACTTTCCATCGCTGGACTCGAACGCCGCATACCCGCCGTTTCGCGTAATCCGCTCCGCCGTTCCCGCCTCCGCAGGCACGCGCCACACTTCAAATCTTCCGGAATTTTTCGAAGCAAAGTAAACGGAACGACCGTCACCAGACCAGCTTGGGATGATGTTATCCGCGGGACCATGCGTCAATTGGCGCGGGGACCCGCCATTCGCCTCCATTAGCCAGACATCCCAGCCTGCTTTCCCGTAAGCTTCAAACGCTATCCATTTCCCATCGGGAGACCATCGCGGGGTCGCGCAGATCGGGCTTGCCATCTTGGTGAGTTGGGTCAGTCCTGTCCCGTCCGCGTTCGCGGCCCAGACAGCGATGCCGCCGCCGCCGCGCCCGGACGAGAATGCAATCCTCTTTCCATCCGGCGAATACTGCGGGGTGCTGTCCGCCAGGCTCGACGTGATGAATGGAGAGGCTTTCCCATCGCGCTCCAGCCGCCAGATGTCGTTATTGCCGATGGTGCGGGAGAATGCCAGCCGGCCGTTCTTAATCGCCGGGCCGTAGGCTTCCATGCCGGCTATTTCCAGCCGCTCGGGATCCTTTCCGTTGCCGGCTCCAACGCGCCACAAAAATGCGGCGTTACCATCAAAACTGCCGTAAATCAACGAAGCGCCATCGGCCGCCCAGGCAAGCCCGAAGGGGTTTGAATATTTATGGATGGGCTGCGGATCGCCGGTGGGAGTCGACCCTTCTTTCAGGCCGGTCGATTGCAGCGTACAAACGGGGCCGGACGCCGTCCCCGTACAGGAAAGAAACGCAAGCGAACGGCCGTCCGGTGAGAACTGCGGATCCCGGTACCAGGTCCCGGCAGGGGCGGCAAGAACTTGGCGCGATTCTCCTCCATCGGCAACCGGAATCAAGAACAGCGCCCCCTCTCCGGCCTCCCGATTCCCTTCCGTGTACCGCTGCGCGACCAGCAGTGACTTGCCGTCCACCGACCACGTTGGCCGGCTGCCTGTAATCAAGCCCGCTATTTTCCGCTCCCCGCCTCCCAGCGGCGAAACCAGGTAAATCCCGCGAGCGCCGTTCATGCGCGAAAAGGCGATGTGCCGCCCGTCCGGCGACCATGCCGGATACCAGTCCGTAGCGGGATCGCTGGTAAGCCGCAGAACAGTTTCTTCTCCCACCGCCTTGACGTAGATATCCACATTGTTCTGCTTTTCGCCGTTCCAGGAAAATGCAACTTGGTTGCCGTCGGGCGAGAATCCCGGCATGATCTCAAAACCCGTCAATGTCGTCAGGGGCGCCACTTGAGGAGCCGGAAGAACCCCGCGGTCGCGGGCGAGCCATAGGCCGGCCGCCGCAATCGCAATGAAACACGACGCGATCCAGCGGGTTTTTCGCTGCGGCGCCGATTCCGTCCGCGGACCGGCTTGGACAGGCGCGAGCGTCCGGCCGGCTTCCACCGGCGCGATGAAGCGATATCCCCTCCGCGGCAACGTCTCAATGAAACGGGGAGATCCGGCGGCATCGCCCAAGACTTCGCGGACTTTGTTGACCGCCCGGTTAAGGCTCTGGTCGAAGTCGACAAATGTATCCTGAGCCCAAATTCTGGTTTGAAGTTCCTCGCGCGTGACCAACTCGCCGGGGCGCTCCAGGAGCGCCCGGAGAACCTGAAACGGCTGGTCCTGAATTTTCAGGCGGAGGCCATGCTTTCGCAACTCTCCGGTCCGTATGTCGACTTCGAAAACCCCGAAGCGGACTGGCGATTGTTCATTCATGCGGCACTTTCAATTACATAACAGACTATCACTCCCGCTTTTGGTAAGCGAGGCGTCGCAGTAACCCCATGCCGCATCAATCGTTTAGCGGGAGAGGCGCAGCGCAGGAGAGATCAGCCGCAGCGCATTGAGATTTCTATCGATCGTCCCCATATTGGATACGCGGGTCGACAAAAGGAGAAGACGATGGCAATGCAAGTGATGGTTGGAATGGCCCTGATGGCGAGTTTGCCGCTGTGCGCGCAGACCGCCGGTCAGGTTGAGCCGGCGGCGGGTACCTGGAAGACATGGGTCATTTCTTCGGGCAAGGACTTCCGGGTGCCGGCGCCGCCGGATGCAGCGGAAACGAAGCGGGAATTAGAATGGTTGAAGTCGATAGAGGGAACTCGAAGCGACCCTCAAATAGCCCGCCAAATCGCATTCTGGGATGCCGGGTCTCCCGCCTACCGGTGGATGGACCTTATTTCGAAACGTATCCTCGACGGGCGTCCCGTAACGGCTTATGCTCATCGAGTTCAGGCCTATGTGGCGATGGCAATGTACGATGCGACGATCGCGACGTGGGATTCGAAATATGCCTACAACCGGCTGCGGCCGAGTGACATCGATCCCGCTCTGCGCACCGCTGTAAGTACGCCGCGCAGCCCTTCCTATCCTTCAGAGTATTCGGCATCGGCCGCAGCCGCCGCCGCTGTGCTCTCGTACTTCATCCCGCAGGAAGCACAAGCGTTTCAACTGCTGGCTGAGGAGGCGGGTAAGTCGCGGCTTTACGCGGGTACCGAGTTCCCAAGCGACTATACCGCTGGGATGGACTTGGGTCGAAAAGTCGCCGCACTTGTCATTGAGCGCGCGCGAGCCGATGGGTCCGCCGCGGTTTGGACGGGCACCGTTCCCACCGGTAAATGTATGTGGATCGGCGCGAACCCCCTGTTTATTGCCGCCGCGAACTGGAAACCCATTCTGCTAACTTCTCCGAACGAGTTCAGACCGGCCGCGCCGCCAGCCTGCGATTCTCCCGATGTCACACAACAGATGGCCGACGTGCGAGCTTACTCCCGTACATTCTTGTCTAATTTAAAGGCCTACTATTGGCAGGGTCCGGAAGGGTTGCAGACTTGGCCGCTGGTATTTGCCGACAAGTGGATGTACGAAGACAAGCTGGATCAAAACCCGCCGCGGGCCGCTCGCGTTTATGCCCTCATCGGAGCTTCCTACTTCGATTCGTTCATCGCGAGCCAGGACGGGAAATTCGCCTACTGGTATATCCGCCCTCATCAGCTTGACTCTTCGATGATTCCCCTGTTCGCCGTTCCAAATTTTCCGGCCTACCCGTCGAACCACTCGACGTTTTCAGCGACCCGGGCGGAAATTCTTGCCTACCTGTTCCCCGAACGCGCCGACCTGATTCGGGCGGTTGGAAAAGAGGCGGGAGATTCGCGCATCTGGGCTGGCTTCCACGTCGAAATGGACAATCAAGCCGGCGTTCAGCTTGGCCGGGCGGTTGCCGCTAAATTCATTGAGTGGGCAAACCGGGATAATTCTCAGCCGTAGCACGCCAGTGATCGTGCGCATGCCGGTGAAGACTACACTCTGGAACGGGATCGCATCGAGTGGCCTCAATCTGGCCGGTTCTCCGACAGCGGCGGGTTCGGAGAGCCCGGCTCCTATTGCGCAGGGTCCCACTCTCCGATCGCCGTTTTCCGGCGGCCTTAGCCGCGCCCAGCGGCTTTTCAGTCGCGGTCCAACCCCACCGGCTGGAGCCGGTGGTTGTTTAGCCGGACCCAGGTTGCGGGCTGTGCATTAATCGCCCAGCTAGATGTGGGCGCGATCAGCGGCGCATACCCTGCATGTTACATTGAAAAGATAGTCTCCGCCGTGCCTTCCCCCCAAGCAGGAATTGAGTTTCAGCGCCTCGTCGATTTGATGGCGAAACTCCGCGCGCCCGATGGGTGCCCCTGGGACCGGGAACAGACCTTCGATTCCATCAAACGCCACACGCTGGAAGAGACCTATGAGGTGATGGAAGCGATTGAGGACCGCGATTGGCCGGCGCTTTGCGAAGAGTTGGGCGATCTGCTGTTGCAGCCGGTTTTCTATTCGCAGATGGCTTCGGAAGAAGGGCTGTTCGCGGTGGAGGATGCGCTGCGGTCGATCAATGAGAAATTGATCCGGCGCCATCCGCATGTTTTTGGCGATGTGGTGGCGGAGACCGCGGATGCGGTTTTGACGAACTGGGACGCAATTAAGAAACAGGAAAAGGGTGACCGCCAGGGGGGTCTGCTCGATGGAATTGCCAAGACTCTGCCAGCGGTGTTGGAGGCCAAAGAGATTTCCAGTCGCGCGGCGAAGGCCGGGTTCGACTGGGAGAACGTGGCCCAGGTGGTGGAGAAGCTGCACGAAGAGTTGGACGAGTTGGAACGGGCGGCGAACGCCGAAGAGCGGGAAGGCGAAATCGGCGACCTTTTCTTCGTGCTGGTGAATCTGGCGCGATTCTACAAAGTGGATCCGGAACAGGCGCTGCGGCGGACGAATGTGAAGTTCAGAAAACGATTTGCGTACATGGAAACGCGGCTGGCGGCGGAGGGGCGGGTCGTCGCCGGAACGCCCGTGGCGGAGCTGGAAACGTACTGGCGGGAAGCAAAGCGGAACACATGATCTCGGTTCGCACGATTACGGACACGAGCGATCTGCGCGAGGCGGTGCGGCTGCAAAAAATCATCTGGGGTTTTGAGGATTTGGAACTGTTGCCGGTGCGGCTGTTTGTGGTCTCAAACAAGGTAGGCGGGCAGACGATGGCGGCGTTCGACGGAGAAAAGATGGTGGGGTTTCTGATCGCCGTGCCGGGCATCAAGACCGATGGCACGCACTACTTGCACAGCAACATGATGGGCGTATTGGCGGACTACCGGAACCTGGGCGTGGGGCGGCAGTTGAAGCTGGCGCAGCGGGAAGAAGCGCTGGAGCGCGGCATCGAAATGATTGAGTGGACCTTCGATCCGCTGGAGATGAAGAACGCGTTTTTCAATGTGCAGCGGCTGGGAGCGGTGGTGGAGCGGTATGTGCTGAACCAGTACGGCATCACGTCGAGCCTTCTGCATGGCGGGCTGCCAACGGACCGTTGCATCGCGTCGTGGCATTTGCGGAGTGAGCGCGTTTTGCGGGTGGTGGCGGGAGAGCGGGCCCCGATGGTGGAAATTGTCGAGCGGATTGAGGTGCCGAACGATATTGGGCCGATTCGGCGCGAGATACAAGCGTCGGTTTCGGAGCGTTTTTTGGAATACCTGCGGCGGGATCTGTATGTTGCGGCCGTTGAGCGCGGTGAGACGCACGGAGTGTACTTGTTCGCGAAGAGGACGTAATGGCTTTTCAGATTGACGAGATTCGTTTGCGCCAGGTGGCGATGCCGCTGGTGAAGTTCTTTGAGACCAGCTTTGGACGGACTTATGAACGGCACATGGTACTGGTGGAAGTGGTCTCGGATTCGGTCACCGGCTGGGGCGAAGTGACGGCAGGAGAGAACCCGTTTTATAACGAAGAGTGGACCGAATCGGCGTGGCAGATCGTCAAGCACTATGTGGCGCCGCCGTTATTGGGGAAGAAGTTGGAACGGGCCGATGACGCGGCTGCGCTAGCCAAACACATTCGCGGGCACCGCATGGCGCGGGGCGGCGTGGAAGCGGCCGTTTGGGATTTGGAAGCCAAGCAAATGGGGCTTCCGCTGTGGAAGCGAATTGGCGGAGGCGCACGGACGGAAATTCCCAGCGGCGTGTCTTTGGGGATTCAAGACACGGTTGACGATTTGCTAAAGGCGATTGAGAAGGAACTGGCCGCCGGTTATCAGCGGATCAAGATGAAGATCAAGCCGGGCCGGGACGAGGAAGACATCCGCGAAGTGCGCCGGAATTTTCCGCAAATTAAGCTGATGGCCGATGCGAACTCGGCGTACACGCTGGCGGATGTGGACCGTTTGCGGGCGCTGGATGAGTTCTACCTGATGATGATTGAACAGCCGCTGGCGCACGATGACATCATTGACCACGCAGTGCTGCAGGCGCAGTTACAGACGCCGATTTGTTTGGACGAATGCATTCGTTCGGCGCATCATGCGGAGCAGGCCATCAGGCTGAACGCGGGGAAGATTATCAACATAAAATTGGGACGCGTGGGCGGCTTCACCGAAGCCATTCGCGTGCATGATGTCTGCCACGCGGCGAACATTCCGGTGTGGTGCGGCGGAATGCTGGAGAGCGGTATTGGCCGGGCGCACAACGTGGCGCTGGCGACGCTGCCGAACTTCACGCTGCCCGGTGACGTTTCCGCTTCGAAGCGTTATTGGACGCGCGAGTTGCTCACTGAAGAGATTGTGGCCACGCCGCACGGGACGATTCGCACGAATGACCGGCCGGGCTTTGGGTACGAGATCGACATGCCGTACCTCGATTCGATCACGGTGCGGCGGGAGACGATTCGTTGAGCGACGGCAGTAGTAGGGGCCGCGGCCAGTTGTCGCTGTACGTGATAGTGGTGGCGGTCTACTTGTTTTGGGGCGGCAACTTTGTGCTCTCGAAGATTGCGCTGAAGGAGATGCCGGGGGCATTGGCCGCGGGGATGCGGACGGTGATTGCGGCGGCGGCGTTGATGGCGGTTTACCGCATGTGGCGCGGCGATGGACGGCCGCCATTGCGGCGCGGCGAATATCCCCGGCTTTGCCTGATTGGCGTGTGCGGAATTGCCATCAACCAGATCTGTTTCCTGGTTGGGCTGTCGCTGACCAGTGCAAGCCATGCGGCGCTGGTAATTGGGTTGACGCCGTTCATGGTGTTGGCGTTGGCTTGGTTTCGCGGGCATGAAGACTTCACCAGCAAGCGGGCCATCGGGCTGGCGGTGGCGGTGGGCGGGATGATGCTCTTGCAGCGGTCCTCGGCCGGCGCGCAGACGGCGTCACTGGCGGGAGATCTGCTGATACTGGGCGCGGGCTTAAGTTTTGCGGTCTATACGGTGTTCGGCAAAGAACTGGCGGAAGAGCACGGGGGGATGGCGGTGATTGCCGTTTCGTACGCCGCCGGAAGCGTATTTCTATTGCCGATGACGCTGTTCCTGGCCTCGCGATTCGACTTCGCCCACGTGAGCGCGGCGGCTTGGTGGGCATTCGGATACATGACAATTGTCTCGTCCGTGCTCTGTTACATCGGCTGGGCGTATGCGTTGAAGCGGCTATCGGCGTCGCGCCTTTCCGCGTTTAGCTACTTGCAGCCATTGGTGGCGACGCTGTTGGCGCTGCCGATGCTGGGCGAACCGATCACGGTCACGCTGGTGAGCGGGGGCGGACTGATCATGGCCGGCGTGTTCCTCTCGGAGCGGCCATAATGGCGGGGTTTGCGGGTCTACTCATCCACAACCGCAACTACCGATATACGTGGATGGGGCAGGTGGTGAGCGAGGTGGGCGACCACTTCAACACCATTGCCGTTTTCAGCCTGATTCTGGCGCAAACGAACTCCGGGCTGGCGGTGGCCGGAGTGATGCTGTCGCGCGCGATTCCAATGCTGCTCGCCGGGCCGTTGGCTGGCGTGAGCTTGGACCGGTTCGACCGGCGGCAGTTAATGATCTGGAGCGACCTGGTGCGGGCGGTGCTCGCGGGGTTATTCGTGCTTGGCGTGCCGCTGGGGCGAAGCTGGATCATCTATGTGCTGAGCGCGATGATGATGGCGGCGTCGCCATTCTTCACCAGCGGCCGCGCGGCGATTTTGCCTGCGATTGCGACGAAGGACGAGTTGCACACGGCGAATTCCATGACGCAGACGACGCAGTGGACGACAACCGCGGTGGGCGCGTTTCTGGGCGGGTTTAGCGCATCGACGATGGGGTACGAAATTGCTTTTTTCTTGAATGCCCTTTCGTTTTTGTTCTCGGCGCTTTGCATTAGCAATCTGCGGGTGCCGATCGGTGGCTTTGTCGCCAAGCGGAGCACGCTGGATGAAACCAAAGTGCTGAAGCCCTGGCACGACTACAAAGAGGGCTTGCGGTATATGGGATCGATCCCGCTGCTGGCCGGGCTGGGCTTTGTGAGCGTGGGTTGGGCGTCTGGCGGCGGCGCGGCGCAGATTCTGTTTCCGCTGTTCGGGGAACGCGTTTTTCAGCGGGGGGCGATGGGGACGGGGG
>Ga0163151_10005116_pt1 | contig 17030 bp, 9 predicted proteins | sample OliLakLV19MP5IB2_FD_145596 | JGI IMG/M metagenome (GOLD analysis project Ga0163151, IMG submission 145596) | Freshwater microbial mat bacterial communities from Lake Vanda, McMurdo Dry Valleys, Antarctica - Oligotrophic Lake LV.19.MP5.IB-2 | ecosystem: Environmental > Aquatic > Freshwater > Lake...
CTAACACAAACATAGGAACTTATATGCAACTTTGCTACTTTACTTATCAACATAATGTGTTGATTGTCAAATATTTACCAACCCCGAAACTTTAGTACTATATTTAAATCAATGAGCGTATTTTATATTTTCGGTCTGATCCTATTTGCTTCGGGAATTTTAACAAGTACTAACTTGTTTATGCAGGCAGGAGCAATATTATTGCTACTTACAGCAATATTTTACAATTGGAATGTTTTCAAAATAATTCTACATAAACCTAAAAAATCATGAATATTATTACCAATGATAAAATGAAATGTTCCCTTGCATTAGTTGCATTGAAAAACGTAATTGACCCAGAAATAGGGTTGAACATTATAGACCTTGGCTTAGTATATCAATTGAACTTTGATGAAGATGCGCAAAAAGTTTTTTGCAGCATGACCCTCACCACACCGTTTTGTCCCATGGGCGAATCAATTACCGAGGCAGTTAAAATCGCATTAGAAAGCACTTTCAACCAAGACAGCATAGATGTAGATTTAACCTTTGAACCAACATGGAACCCTGAAATGATTTCTGAAGAAGGTAAAATATTTTTAAATAATTAAAATGCTTAGTTTAACCTGCAAAACCGCCATAAAAGCTGTAATATACCTAGCTTCTCAATTCGATTCAAATGAAAAAACAAGCATCAAAGATATTGCAACATATATTAATGCAAGTGAACATTCTGTTGGTAAAATGCTACAGATATTAGTTAAAGAAAATGTAATCAATAGCGCAAAAGGTCCAACAGGTGGTTTTTTCATCGACGAAAAACAAATAAGTCAACCATTAATTAATATTGTTTTTGCCATTGACGCACGCGAGGTTTTTAACCAATGTGGCTTAGGTCTTAGCAAATGCTCGGCAGACCACCCCTGCCCCATTCACGAAGAATACAAAGGCGTTAGAACCCTATTGGAAAATATATTTCGCAATAAAAAAATAAGCGATTTATGCCACCCCGTAAATAGTGGATTGGCCTATTTGGTTGGTTAAAAGTCAAAATGCAACAAAGAATACCAAAATTCAAAATAAAACCCGTAATACAAAAACAAAGGGTTAAATTTGTAATAATTAAATAGTACGTTATGCCACAATATACAGCTTCTAGGTTATCGGAAGGAAATAAAGTATTTCCTAATATAATAACCATAAATGAAAAGGGCGTTACCTTTCAAATGCCCTCTTTATTTAGTGGCATAGAACAAACGATACCCTTTGATAGAATTTCTGGGGTTGATATTGACACGCCCATGGTAGGTTTTTCTACCATTAAAATATCCTCGGTAGGCACAGATGTAATAACGGCCAGTGGCTTTACCAAGGCAGATGTGCTTGAGATGCGCAGTTTAATTTTAAAATAATTACAATTGGTTTTTTTTCGGTCTGAACCAAGGATTTTGCTTTTATCTTGATGCCATTAGATTCTTTCGGGTTTGTTTTGTGATTGGATAAAATTTACCACACCGATTTTTTTTTATGTGTATTTAAACCTAACCCGATAAACAATCGCAAGGGAAATTTGTTGGTAATTCTAATGAAAAAGGAAAACCTACCTACAAAAATTTGTAACGTTTGCAAGCGGCCCTTTACGTGGCGCAAGAAATGGGAAAAGGTTTGGGAAGAGGTTAAATATTGCAGTGATAAATGCAGAATGGGTAAAACTAAATAGAAAAACGATGAGCAAAGTCAGTAATTTAACCATGGCCAATATTGACCGCGTTATAGAAATGGCGTGGGAAGACAGGACTACTTTTGATGCCATTGAGGCGCAATTTGGGTTAAAGCAAGCCGATGTTATTAAACTCATGCGAAAAGAAATGAAAGCCAGTAGTTTTAAACGGTGGAGAGAGAGAACAAAAGGTAGAAACACCAAGCATGAAGCCTTGAGGAGCCTTGATATTGATCGATTTAAATGCAGTCGCCAAAGGGCGATTAGTCACAATAAAATTAGCAAACGATAGTTTGGTTAATGTGCCTTTATACATGCAGTGAGCCTAATTTATGGGTTCTATATTTTATGATATTTGCGTCCTAGTTAAAGCCATTTCTTTGGTTTGAACCGAAATTATTTTCTAGTCATTTTCGATGCTATATTATCCTTATACCGATAAGCAATAGTTCAAAAATACATAGACTATTGCGTGTTGTCTTTCGGCATTTACCTTACTAAAATCAAAATGCCTTTTTCACTCATTTAACTTAAGTAAGGGTATTAAAAAAACTGTCCTTTTAATTGGTTCAGACCGAATATTTTTCTTTTTTTTACTTTATTTTTTGGAACGTGCGATACCTATAACATATAGGATAGATTGTGTAATGATGTGGTAGATTTATGTACCCACCTTTGTAAAGGCATTTAAAATCATTGATATGCTTTGAGGATCATTGATATGCTTTGAGAATCATTTATATGCTTTGAGGATTTGTGCAAATGGAAAGTGTTATGAAAAGAATCGTATTATTTATTGGGGCATGGATGGCTTTTATACCTGCTTTTTCTCAATCGCTTTCTCCGGTGGTAATTTCCGCTAATGGGGATTATTTTTTCAATTCAACTTATTCGGTTGCATGGACTTTGGGCGAGGTGGTGAGTGAGACTTATTCTGGATCGAATGTTTATTTAACACAAGGATTTCATCAGCCTAATTTTTTCAAAAACGACACTTTACCGAATGACCCGCCATTTGAATTTTACAATGGATTTTCACCTAATGGGGATGGTTATAATGATTGGTGGAAAATTCCTATGCTGGATAAATATAAAAACAATACGGTGAAGATCATTAATAGTTGGGGAAATGAAGTTTGGTTTACGACAAATTATGACAACAAGCTGAATGTTTTTGAGGGTCGCAACATGAACGGAAATGACTTACCAGATGGCACTTACTTCTATATTATACAATACAACCATACAGAAAAGCGTGGTTGGGTATTTATTAAACGATAAACAAATACAAAAATGAAAACCAAGGTTTTAATAACAATTTCTTTTTTATTCCTTCTTTTACTTCCTGCAATAGCGCAACCGCCGCAGGCATTTAGGTATCAGGCCATAGCGCGTGATGGAGAGGGAAATCCTTTAATTAATGCTACTTTAAAGGTTCGACCGACTATACATGATTTAGTTTCGAGTGGGACGGTTTTGTACGCTGAAACGCATTCGGTGGTAACGAATTCTTTTGGGTTATTTAACCTTTCGATAGGAAGGGGTACGGTGGCAAATGGGAATTTTGCGGCGATTAATTGGGGCATTGGTGCCAAGTATATTGAGGTTGAAATTGACTTTGGCTCGGGCTATGTTTCGCTGGGATCCTCTGAGTTGTTGAGTGTACCTTATGCTTTGTATGCACCTGGTGTAAAAGGTGTTCCTGGGGCAAATGGATCGGTTTGGAGGAATGGTTCTGGGGGGCCAAGTGCGCTTAGTGGGGATAATGGGGATTATTATTTAAATGACCTTAATGGGGATGTATATCAAAGGATAAATGGTGTTTTTATGTTGGTTGCGAATATTAAGGGGCCAATGGGAATTCAGGGTGATCAGGGTGTTCAGGGGTTAAAGGGTGATTCTGGGGTTGCTGGGACAGCTGGGGCACAAGGCTTGCAAGGGATTCAAGGTATAAAAGGAGATTCTGGTGCTAGAGGATTTCAAGGTTTGCAAGGACTACAGGGTTTACAAGGCATAAAAGGTGATTCTGGTGCTAGAGGATTTCAAGGTTTACAAGGACTACAAGGTTTACAAGGACTACAGGGCTTACAAGGCATAAAAGGAGATTCTGGTGCTAGAGGATTTCAAGGTTTACAAGGACTACAGGGTTTACAAGGTATAAAAGGGGATTCGGGTGCTAGAGGATTTCAAGGATTGCAGGGACTACAGGGTTTACAAGGCATAAAAGGAGATTCTGGTGCTAGAGGATTTCAAGGTTTGCAGGGACTACAAGGCTTACAAGGCATAAAAGGCGATTCGGGTGCTAGAGGATTTCAAGGTTTACAAGGACTACAGGGTTTACAAGGCATAAAAGGAGATTCTGGTGCTAGAGGATTTCAAGGTTTGCAAGGACTACAAGGCTTACAAGGTATAAAAGGTGATTCTGGTGCTAGAGGATTTCAAGGTTTGCAGGGACTACAAGGCTTACAAGGTATAAAAGGTGATTCGGGTGCTAGAGGATTTCAAGGTTTGCAGGGACTACAGGGTTTGCAAGGCATAAAAGGAGATTCTGGTGCTAGAGGATTTCAAGGGTTGCAAGGCTTACAAGGTAATCAAGGAATACAAGGTATAAAAGGTGATTCTGGGGTAGCAGGTACTGTTGGGGCTCAAGGTTTACAAGGTAACCAAGGCTTACAGGGCAACCAAGGAACACAAGGTATAAAAGGTGATTCTGGAGTGGCAGGTACTGCTGGCGCACAAGGATTACAAGGACTGCAAGGCTTGCAAGGAACACAAGGTATAAAAGGTGATTCTGGAGTGGCAGGTACTGTTGGGGCTCAAGGTTTACAAGGTAACCAAGGCTTACAGGGCAACCAAGGAACACAAGGTATAAAAGGTGATTCTGGAGTGGCAGGTACTGTTGGGGCTCAAGGTTTACAAGGTAACCAAGGCTTACAGGGCAACCAAGGAACGCAAGGCATAAAAGGTGATTCTGGAGTGGCAGGTACTGTTGGGGCTCAAGGTTTACAAGGTAACCAAGGCTTACAGGGCAACCAAGGAACACAAGGTATAAAAGGTGATTCTGGGGTGGCAGGTTCTGTTGGGGCACAAGGCCTGCAAGGACTACAAGGCTTGCAAGGAACACAAGGTATAAAAGGTGATTCTGGAGTGGCAGGTACTGTTGGGGCTCAAGGTTTACAAGGTAACCAAGGCTTACAGGGCAACCAAGGAATACAAGGTATAAAAGGTGATTCTGGGGTTGCAGGTACTGTTGGGGCACAAGGCCTGCAAGGACTTCAAGGTTTGCAAGGAACACAAGGTATAAAAGGTGATTCTGGGGTTGCAGGTACTGTTGGCGCACAAGGATTACAAGGACTGCAAGGCTTGCAAGGAACACAAGGCATAAAAGGAGATTCTGGAGTGGCAGGTACTGTTGGGGCTCAAGGTTTACAAGGTAACCAAGGCTTACAGGGCAACCAAGGAACACAAGGTATAAAAGGTGATTCTGGGGTTGCAGGTACTGTTGGCGCACAAGGATTACAAGGACTGCAAGGCTTGCAAGGAACACAAGGTATAAAAGGTGATTCTGGAGTGGCAGGTACTGTTGGGGCTCAAGGTTTACAAGGTAACCAAGGCCTACAAGGCAACCAAGGAACACAAGGTATAAAAGGTGATTCTGGGGTTGCAGGTACTGCTGGCGCACAAGGATTACAAGGACTGCAAGGCTTGCAAGGAACACAAGGTATAAAAGGAGATTCTGGAGTGGCAGGTACTGTTGGGGCTCAAGGTTTACAAGGTAACCAAGGCCTACAAGGCAACCAAGGAACACAAGGTATAAAAGGTGATTCTGGGGTTGCAGGTACTGCTGGGGCCCAAGGGCTGCAAGGACTACAAGGCTTGCAAGGAACACAAGGTATAAAAGGAGATTCGGGAGGGGCAGGTACTGTTGGGGCTCAAGGTTTACAAGGTAACCAAGGCTTACAGGGCAACCAAGGAACGCAAGGTATAAAAGGTGATTCTGGAGTGGCAGGTACTGTTGGGGCACAAGGCCTGCAAGGACTTCAAGGTTTGCAAGGAACACAAGGTATAAAAGGTGATTCTGGGGTAGCAGGTACTGTTGGGGCTCAAGGTTTACAAGGAACACAAGGCATAAAAGGAGATTCTGGAGTGACAGGTACTGCTGGGGCACAAGGGCTGCAAGGACTACAAGGCTTACAAGGTATACAAGGTATAAAAGGTGATTCTGGAGTGGCGGGTACCACTGGAGCTCAAGGTTTGCAAGGCTTACAAGGAATACAAGGAATACAAGGTATAAAAGGAGACACAGGAGTTGCGGGTACCACTGGAGCTCAAGGTTTGCAAGGCTTACAAGGAATACAAGGTATACAAGGTATAAAAGGTGATTCGGGTGCAACTGGTGCTACGGGTGCGAGTGGCGCTGCGGGTACTCAAGGTATTCAAGGAATAATTGGCGATACAGGTATTACTGGAACTCAAGGCCTGCAAGGTATTCAAGGAAATGTGGGTATTCAAGGAAATAATGGAACCAATGGATTAAATGCAGTTGTTGCCTTTGCAGATTTTTATGCAATCATGCCTGGAAATAATGCCAGCACGGTTGCGGTTGGATCTGCTGTAGAATTTCCTCAGAATGGTCCTTCCAATAGCATTATTACGCGGGTCAATACAAGTCAATTTACCTTGCCGGCTATTGGCACTTATTTGGTAAGTTGGCAGGTAAGTGTAAATGAACCTGGTCAATTGTTATTAAAATTAAATGCAACAGAATTGGCTTCAACCGCAGTGGGACGAGCTACTGGAACAAATCAAATAGCTGGAAGTAGAATGATTACAACTACCGTTATAAACAGCACTTTGAGTGTTGTAAATCCTACGGGTAATTCTACCGCACTTACTATTACACCTTATGCGGGTGGCGCGAGTGCCGTTTCTGCATCGATAGTGATCTTGAGAATTCTGTAATTATTGGATGGAATTAAATTGATTCATAAACTAAAAAAACTAAAAAAAGGCCACCCAATTGGGTGGCCTTTTTACAAAGAGAAAAAAAACAATACTAGTCTTTAATTATTTTGGTTCTAGCAATTAATTCGTTATTTAACTGTAATTCAACAATAAACAACCCAGGACTAAGATTTTCTGTATTTAATAATATTACATTATTACCAGCCGAAACTTGATTCATTTTAGTTAAAACAGTTTTTCCATTTAAGTCGTAAATTACTACAGTAGCATTACCATTATAAAAAGCATTTAAGTTAATATTTAATTCGTTTGCAATTGGGTTAGGATAAACATTTATTCCATTTGGCAAATTAACATTAAAATTTGTTACACCAGTAGGCGATGAACTTAAAGAAGATATGCGGTAATTACGCAATAACTGTCCACGAATTTCACCATTTGCAAAAACCGAAGTATGGATGTTTACATAGGTACTATCATTTCTTCTCATGGCTTGCGATATTAAATCGTTAAATCCTAAATTACTTTTTGCATACAAATAGCTTCCATTATTGGTAAACGGATCTAAATCAATAGCAACGGCACCCATTTCGCCCTTTTTACCTAAATGAATATGTGCACCAGTAATGTTTCCTTGCAATCCTTCTAATGCTACCATGCTGTGCAAGTTAGTTCTATCTCTATCGTAACTGGTAATTGCAGTTCCATTGGCAATGCTATTCGTATTTGACTGCATACCATTTATTTCGGCAATAAACCCTTCTCTAGCTAAACGATAAACTTGTCCGCGAATTTCACCATTTGGGTTATTAGTTGTATGAACTACAAAATAAATATTTCCTTTTAATAACTCGCTAATTAATAAGTTAGTGAGTGGGTTCATGCCATCATTTTTTGTCCAAACACCCGAAATCATGTTTCCAGCGATAGTTAATTCTTTTACAACGCCACCATTACTTATTTCGTTTGCATTATGAAAATGTGCAGCCGTGGTAATACTTGATAAGCCTGTAAACAATACATTAAACTTTAAGGTATCCATGGTGTTATTTAAAGAAAGCGATGAAACACCATATGCATTGCTCATTTGATTTGGAATACCTCCGGCATTAACAATTGCATCTTGATTTAACCAAGAATCAAATCGCAATGTTTTTGTGGTATTCAATTGGCCTCTAATTTCACCATTTGGAAAAGAACCTGTATGCAAATTAATATAAACACTATCGCTCAATAAGGCTGCCATTAAGTTGGTCCAGCTTGCAGGTGAGATAGTTGTTCCGCCTACCAATGAAAATCCATCTTTGGCAATTAAACCAGTTAAATCCAAGGCTACTCCGCCTGCTTGGCCAGCTTTTCCGAAATGTAAATGTACTGCTTGAATTTTATTGCTTAAAGTTGAAACCAATTTAACAACTGCAGTATCGCCTTTCATACCAAAACTAATGGTTGCATGTCCATTAGCCATAGAGTTAGTGTTTGCCTGAGCGCCATCAATGTTTGCAGCATAGCCCCAATCAGATTCTAGCTTAACAAATCCAAATATTTCTACTGCAGGATTATTTACGGTGTGAACAGCTACGTATAAATTTCCTTCAATAAAATCGGGCAATAAACTAGCTAATTGGCTTCCTGTTATAAAGCTCCTAACATTAGTACCATCAATTTTTCCATCAAAATCGATTATAACATCTCCACCTGTTCGGCCATTATGAATGTGATAACCATTAATTTTACTCGATAATTTTGTAGCACTTAAAGTAAAGTATAAAGTGTCGCGGCTTGAGTTTAGCATAAATGCCCCAACGCCATTGCCACCTGTTGTAACCCCAGCAGCAGGATTTAAACGAGCTGAAAAAGTTAATCTATCTCCTAAATAATCGGGTGTTTCTTTTGGCTCCATTTCCATTGAAGGAGATGATATTTTGTAGTTTCTCCATAATTGAGCTCTTACTTCGCCATTGGGAAACATAGCAGTATGGATATTTACATATATACTATCTCCTCTGCGCAATGGCAATGATTGTGTGTTATTAAAGCCATTGGCTGCAGTCCAATAGTTATAAAATCCATTATTTATAGGCATACCTAAATCATAATGCACACCACCAGCCATACCCACCACACCCTTATGTAGGTGGGAAGCTGTAATATCTGATGTTAAATTATCTATGGTAAACATGTAATGTAAGTTGGTTCTATCCCTATCATAGGTTGCTATTGCTGTTCCTCTGCCTTTGCTATAAGTCATTGCTTGTTTGCCATCAAATTCGCCAATAAAACCTTCACGGGCTAAGCGCAATGCTTGACCACGAATTTCTCCTCCAGGATTGCTGTCTGTATGTATCACATAATATAATGAACCAGCTAATAAATTACTAATTAAAGCATTTGTTAATGGGTTCATGGCATCATATTTTGTCCAAACACCCGAAAGCATGTTTCCAGAAATTGTTATCTCCTTAACAACTCCACCACTTTGATTAGGTTCGCCCATGTGAAAATGTGCAGCTACGGCATTGCTAGATAAACCGTTAAACATTACCTTATAAGTTAAAGTGTCCATGCTATTATTCAACCATAAAGTTGAAACACCATTTCCTGTTGAAGGTTTAGTTAACATTCCACCACCTGTTGTAATTGCAGCGCTGTTTAACCACGAATCAAAACGAAGTGTTTTTGTAGTACTTACTTGTCCGCGAATTTCGCCATTAGGGAAAGCACTCGTATGAAAATTAATATAAACACTATCGCTCATTAACGCAGCCATTAAGTTGGTCCAAGCAGCACCATTAATGGCAACGCCACCATTTAGTGAAATGCCATTAGAAGTAACAGTATTATCTAAACCCAATGCAACGCCACCATTCTGCCCCATTTTACCAAAATGTAAATGCACTGCAGTTATTGGGTTGGTGAGATTTGTTACTGCTCTAACAATAGCAGTATCTCCTTTCATTCCAAAATTAATGGATGCATGTGCAATTGCCATAGAATTAGTAGCTGCTTGACCACCATTAATTGTGGCAGCAAAACCCCAATCTGATTCTAACTTAATAAACCCGAAAATTTCTACAGATGGATTGTTAACTGTGTGTGCAGCTATATAAAGATTTCCTTCAATAAAATCGGCGACTAATCGCGCATTTAAATCGGGTCCAGTAATAAAACTGCGAACAGAATTATCCTCAATTTTTTTATCAAAATCAAAAATAACATTTCCGCCAGTTCTGCCATTGTGAATGTGGAATCCATTAATAGGGCTCGATAATTTTGTCGCACTGGTTGTAAAATACATGGTGTCTCGGGTTGAATTAAGCATAAATGCTCCAACGCCATTTCCATTGGTGGTAACTCCGGGTGCAGGTGTTAACCTGGCCGAAAAAGTAAGCCTATCAGCTAAGTGATCGGCATTTGCAAAGTTCATTCCTAATATGATAGTTAGTAATAAACTCATTTTTCTAATTGTAATCATTTTCATGTTGTATATTGGTTTTAAACTTTGATATATAAACGAGATTAAAAATGAAATGGATTTATAAAATGGTTTTTTTACACAAAACTACTTAATAATGAAGCATTTTAGTTTCACTATGTTTTTCAAACAAAATTGAAATAAGCATTGTTATAATTTACTTTGATAATTGTTTCTTTAATATAAAAAAAGTTGGGGAAAACAATAAAAATAGTTGTTTATCTGTCTCAAAAATTGCCAATAATTATCCTCCTTATAATTGCCATTATAGGGTAAATACTTTATTTTATTTAGGCAAATATTTGCGTTAACTAATTGTATACTAAGCATTTGATTTTTAACAAAAATAACGTTAAAATAAAATTAAGATTGACATTGGTTTTGAAAATTTTATGATTAATTTTGCTAATTGGACAACCTCAAACTATTAATTAAATCAACCTAAAATCAATAAAATCATGAACAATTATTTCTTAAAATTCTTTAAATCAAGTTGGCAACTAGTTATCTTGTTCATTTACCTGCAAACAACCTCGGCAGTTGCGCAAATTTCTGTAACCACCACCAATTCGTTTTTAAATAACAATGGAAGTGGTACTGTTACCTTTAATCTTCACAACTCTAACAATTATCCTATTATTATTCAAGAGTTTCATGGTGTTATAGGTGCAACAATTACTGCAACTGTGCAAGTATATTATAACACTACTCCTCTAGGTGGCGCACCCACTGCGTTCACTGTTGTTAATGGTTGGAACCTTGTTGGATCTGGAAGCGTATCTGCTACAGCCAACACAACCACCACTGCTACCATTCCACTATTAACTGGATTAAATTTTATAATGCCTGCAAACACAACTTATGCATTGGCGGTTTTTGGAACTAGTCAGCGGTATTCTACCCACCCAGGAGGCACCACAATTGATTCTGCAGGTGGTGTAAGAATCATTACTGGAACAAGTATTGGTTATGGAGGAAATACACCTCCAACAGCGCCTACAATAAGCCCAAGGGGGTGGATTGGTACAATTAAATTTATTCCTGCCGTTCCTTGTTCTGGAACACCATATCCAGGAACTGCAATCACAAACAAAGGAGTGGTTTGTTCGGCACAAAATTTCAACTTAGGTTTAGCAGACGATTCAATTAGGATGAACCTAAGCTATCAGTGGCTTTCGTCTCCAAGTGGCTTGCCAAACACCTATTCTGTTTTAAGCAATGATACCCTCAGAAATATTACCAAGTCGCAAACAGCAACCAATTGGTATAGGTGCTTGGTTAGTTGTGGTTCTAATTCTGACACTTCTGATGAAGTTATAGTAACCACTCCTACTGGCAGTTTAAGTGGAAATTATACGGTAAACCCAGCTACAACATTATCTGCCACTAATTTCCATTCATTAAACGACCTTGTAACAGCCATGAATTGTAATGGCGTAACTGGCCCAGTGAATATAAACATACCTCAAGGTGTTGGTACCTTAACTGCAAATATAAATTTTGGAAACATAACAGGTACAAGTGCCACCAATCTTATCACCATTAATGGTCATGGTAACACTATTACAAGCGCGTCCTCTCCAATTGTTACTTTTGGAGGCAGTAAGTTCATTGTTTGGGATAGTTTAAATGTGGTAGCAGCATCAAATTATGCTGGTTTTGGAATTCACATTGGCGGTGCAAGCGAAAGCATTACCATTTCCAATAGCACCATCAATGTGGGAACAATCTCAACAGCAACGAGCAATGCTGCCATAGTTGTTTCTGGAAGTCAGTCTGCCGTTACCACCGTGGGAAATAATGGTAAGAACCTTACCATTCAAAACAACCAAATTATAGGTGGTTATTACAGCATTGCATTAATTGGAACTGCGAGTTACCTTAACAATTCTGGTAATAGAATTATTAATAATAGTATTAGCGACTTCTATTTGTATGGTATTTATATGACTAATTCGGATACTACCTATATTGAGAACAATGATATTAGCAGGTTAAACAGAACTGTATTTACCACATTTTATGGTATTTATGGAGCAACTACCAGAAACTCTAAAATAAGAAATAACAAAATTCATGATTCTGGTCCGGGTAGTTATACTGCCTACCCAATGTATTTTACAACTATGGCAAATAATGCAGGATATGAAACAGAAATTACCAATAATTTAATTTATAATATTAACACCACTGGTACCTTCTATGGAATGTATTTTTTAACCAGTTTTGTTAACGCTAAAATTTATCACAATACGATTGACCACAATAGTTCTGGAGGAACCGGCGCCAAGAGGAATTTATTTATTTCGACGGCTCCAAGTAATTTAGATGTTAGAAATAACATATTTAGCATTAATGGAAATGGTACAAGTATAAAATATAATGTTTATATTACTACAGCCTCTGCCACATACAACTCTAACAGAAATGTAATGTATATGGGAGCAACTGCAGGCACAAATTATGCTGGATATTGGGGAGCCAATGCAGTAACTTTAAGCAACTGGCAAACCCTTTCATCTATTGATACAAACTCAGTGAATTCAGATCCTGTTTACACTTCTGTTGCTGCAGGAAACTTGATACCAATTTCTAACAATATTGATAATTTAGGTACACCTGTTGGCATAACAACAGACATCAATGGAGTAAGCAGAAGTTTAACTCAACCAGATGCAGGTTCTTATGAATTCACTGGAATAAGTGGGGATTTAAAAATTGATAATGCTATCCTATCAAGGTCGAGTCAATGCTATAGCACAGCCGATACCTTAAAAATGTCTATTTCTAATTTAATTGGTTCAACCGTAAATTTTAGCATTAACCCTACCACCATTGTTTATGAAATTACAGGACCAATAAACACAACCGATAGTATTGTTTTAAGTACAGATACTTTGGGAATGAATGCTATGATAACCCGCGTTAGGTTAGTAAATTTAAGCATCCCAGGAATCTATTATGTGACTGGATATATTAGGCCTAATGGAATTAATAATATTTCAAGCAATGACACCTTAATTTCACCAAGTATGATTGAAGTAAAACCAATCATTTCGGTTACGCCAAAAACAGGAACAGCTAACACGCCAACAGACACTTTTGTGTTAAGGGCAAACTCTCCAATTTTCCCTGCTGGAGGTGCCAAATTCACTGAAATTTGTCATTTTAGAGGTGCAACCAATGGAGCGCCAGTAGGTGGCTGGCCAACTTATTTAACAGCCGATGATTATGTAGAAATAACAGGCGTTGCAAACAGTGATCTTGCTGGGTATACGATGGAGGAATGGAATGGCACTGCACTACAACACACAGTAACATTCGCATCTGGAACTTTATTTAGCCCAAGTGGTATTTTAATTATTGCCACAGGCCAATTGGGAGCAAGTAGCCCTTCGCCAAGTAATTTTTATTACCACTCTGGAAACACCTTCACACATGGTTCAACCGGAATTGGTGGTTATATTATTAAAAATGCATCAGGAACAATTATAGATGCAACCACTTATGGTGCATATACCTTCCCTGCATTAGCAGGTGTTTCAACAAATGATTGGTCTGGTAGTACGCCGGCTGTTTCTAGTCCGGGTAATCGTTTAGCGGGACCAGACAATAACTTAGGAGCTGATTGGATTTCTTCGAGCGCGTTGGTACCACAAGATCCAGGCGTATTAAACACCAATGTGCCTTCACCAGTTCCTAGTAGCATGGTGGGCTTTAATTGGTATTATTTGGGATCGCCAATTGACACCAATGCACAAATTACAGTTGGGCCTTATACCACGCCAGGTGTTTATACTTATGTAGCTAGGTATGTTACTGCTTGCGGCACTTTTACCGATACGGTAAGAATTACGGCAAGCAATACAGTTCCAGTTATAATGAACAAATTTGATGCGGTAAAAATTGGTTCAGTCATTCAATTAAATTGGCAAACTGCTTCAGAAATAAACAATGCTTACTTTAATATTGAGCGTTCATTTGACAACCAAAACTTTGAAGCAATTGGGCGAGTAAAAGGCAACGGAAATTCGAATAGAATAATCAATTATGAATACAACGATTTTGATGCAGCAGAAATGTTTAGCAGTCAAAAGCAATTATATTACCACTTGAAGCAGGTTGATTTTGATGGTAAATTTGAATACAGCAAAACGGCCGTTGTTCAGTTAAATGAATTAAATACAATTGAACCTGTGGTTATTCCAAATCCTAACAATGGTGAGTTTAACATTCAATTGCAGGGCATTCAAAGTGAGCAGCAAGTGAGTATTGAAATTTATGATATTATGGGCAAATCGGTATATGAAAGCAAGCTTTTAATGGGTAAAGAAATAAACCAGATGAGCATTAGCAAGCAGTTACCTGCTGGAATGTATACTGCCGTTATTCAAATGGCTGATACCAAACATGCTGTTAAGGTGATGATTAAATAGGTTCTTGAAATAGGTTAGTTTGATGAATTGGTAAAGAGGCAGTTTCTGAAAGGGGAACTGCCTCTTTTTTTTACTTATTTGAGGGAGGGCGGGATTTATAATTATGAAGGTTGAAGTATGAGCTATGAGTTTTAAAGTTTGAGGTATAGTTAAGGGTTTTAAAGTTTGAGGGATGAGTTATGAGTTTTAAAGTTTGAGGGATGAGGGATGAGGGATGAGGGATGAGTTTTGAGTTTTGAAGGTTATGAGTTTTAAAGTTTGAGGGATGAGTTATGAGTTTTAAAGTTTGAAGTATAGTTAAGGGTTTTAAAGTTTGAGGGATGAGTTATGAGTTTTGAGTTATGAGTTTTAAAGTTTGAAGTATAGTTAAGGGTTTTAAAGTTTGAGGGATGAGTTATGAGTTTTAAAGTATGAAGTATAGTTATGAGTTTTAAAGTTTGAAGTATAGTTAAGGGTTTTAAAGTTTGAGGGATGAGTTTTGAGTTTTGAAGTTTGAAGTATAGTTAAGGGTTTTAAAGTTTGAGGGATGAGTTATGAGTTTTAAAGTTTGAAGGATGAAGGTTGGGTTTTGGGGTGAGGGGGATTTATATTGTTAGGTGGTGTTGATTGCTGATTGATTTTGTAGAGGCAAATTTTGTTATATTTGATTTTTAATAATCCATCTATGAAAGTATCGGGAATTGGGCTGATCCTAATGTTTATGCTAAATAATTTACATGCGCAAATTGGTTCAGACCGATTGCCTTTGGTGCCCTTGCCGAACCAAATTAAAACCATGGAGGGACATTTTGATTTGAGTGCTAAAACTTTACTTAAATACCCGAGTGACCTAGAGATGGAAGCTACTCATTTTGGGCTGAACCTAATGATTAGATATGGAATTAAAATGCAATTTGAGCAGAAAAATAAGTCTAAAAATCAAATTGAATTGCGTTTAAACTCAATGCTTGATCCAATGGAAGGCGCTTATCATTTGGTGGTTAATAAGAACAAAATTTTAATTGAATCGAGCAGTAAAGCGGGTGTGTTTTATGGCTTACAATCGTTAATCCAATTATTGCCTTTGAATGGAAAAAACAAATTACAAATTCCTATATTGGAGATAAATGATAAACCAAGGTATGCTTGGCGTGGCATGCATTTAGATTGCAGTCGGCATTTTTTCCCTGCTTCTTTTGTGATGAAATATATAGAACTGTTGGCGTTATATAAAATGAATGTTTTTCACTGGCATTTAACAGACGACCAAGGTTGGCGCATTGAGATAAAGCAGTATCCGAAATTGACGGAAATAGGTGCTTGGCGAAAGGGATCGATGGTTGGGCATTATCGCGATCAACAATTTGATAGCATAAGGTATGGCGGATTTTATACCCAAGAAGAAATTAAATATATTGTGGCGTTTGCAGAGTCGCAACACGTAACTATTGTGCCAGAAATTGAGATGCCCGGTCATGCCGTGGCGGCTTTGGCAGCATATCCCGAATACTCTTGCAGCAAGCGGCCTGTAGAGGTTTCGATGCGCTGGGGTGTGGAGGAAAATGTGTTTTGTGTAACAGAGGAAACTTTTACTTTTTTGGGCAATATTTTGAAGGAGGTAATGAATTTATTTCCTGGAAAATATATTCATATTGGAGGTGATGAGGTGTTAAAGGATGAATGGAATAAGTCGGATGTTTGCAGGGCCATTATGAAGCAAGAAAACTTAAAGGATGCGCATGAGCTGCAGTCGTATTTCATCAAAAGAATCGAAAAAATTGTAAATGAAAATGGTCGCGCTATTATTGGTTGGGATGAGATTTTGGAAGGTGGATTGGCGCCCAATGCCGCGGTAATGAGTTGGCGCGGAATTGAGGGTGGAATTGCGGCTGCAAGGCAAAAGCACAAGGTGGTGATGACGCCTGGTTCGCACTGTTATTTTGATCATTATCAGGGCGAGGCTAAAGATGAACCATTAGCCATTGGTGGCTTTACGAACTTGGAGAAAGTATATAGTTATGAACCTACACCCGATTCGTTAACCGAGGAAGAAGGCAATTATATTTTGGGTGCTCAAGGAAATGTTTGGACAGAATACATAGACACACAAGAAAAAGTTGAGTATATGGCCATGCCAAGGCTGGCGGCCTTATCGGAGGTTTTGTGGCTTGATAAAAACAAAAAGGATTATACCGATTTTTATGCAAGGATGAAATTGCAGATACCGTTTTTAAAGAGAAGGAATATCAACTTTTCGAGAAGTACGCTTCACCCGTCATTAGTAAAATAATGAAGACTAATAGAAAGAATTTTATTAAGGCGGCGGCGCTTGCTGGAATGGGGCTAATAGCAAAGGACGGATTTGGTGTAGCGCGTTTAGAGGCGGGTGCGCTGGAGGCGGGTGCGCTGGAGGCGGGTGCGCTGGAGGCGGGTGCGCTGGAGGCGGGTGCGCTGGAGGCGGGTGCGCTAGAGG
>Ga0163151_10005117_pt1 | contig 17024 bp, 15 predicted proteins | sample OliLakLV19MP5IB2_FD_145596 | JGI IMG/M metagenome (GOLD analysis project Ga0163151, IMG submission 145596) | Freshwater microbial mat bacterial communities from Lake Vanda, McMurdo Dry Valleys, Antarctica - Oligotrophic Lake LV.19.MP5.IB-2 | ecosystem: Environmental > Aquatic > Freshwater >...
ACGCTGGCGGCACGGCAAGATGATCGTGCGGTGGGTCGCGGTCGGCGTCCTCGAAGCCGCGAAGGGCTTTCGTCGCCTGAAAGGATGCGCGGACATGCCCACGCTCGTCGCGACGCTCCGGGCCCGTGATCAGCAACTGGGCCTTGTCATGGCCGAGGAGAATGTCGCATAGTAGGGGCCGTCAACCGAGCCGCCGCTGAATTTCAACAGCCGACGGGACATCCCCCCGCCGCGCGCTTATTCATTAGATCTGAGATCTGGTCCGAGATGACCCGTGCGCCGTCGGCTGCGCTGGCGCTTGTTAACCGGCCGGTTGCACTTCCGGTACTTGATCTTCCAGTTCTTCCAACCACCGAAGCACATACTCGCAGAAGATCTGCACACCAAGCCCCAGCACCCATTCTCTGTCGTGTTGCCGTCCCGACAATTCACAGCCGGCGCGCTGAACACCCGGCTCAATCGGCTTGTAGATGCGCTCTGCGTGGATGATCTTGTCGCAGATGTCCTTCATCGAGAACCCGTGGCCCGATGTTGGTCCACCCTGGAGAAATATCGCAGCCGGCTGGACCTCGGTCGACTTGTAACCGGGTTGATTGGCAAGGTCGACTCGAATTGAGATTGCCAAGTTCAGGAGTTTGGTTGACAGCAGTCGATTGTACGCTCGATAAACTCGATCGCTCGCTCCACAGATGGTCGGCGCGTTGAAGAGTCGGTCGAATTGGACGTCGAGCGCGTGACACTCGATGGCCAACGCGCGAATGTGGTCTCGCCCGATTTCGTATTTTCCGTCCATATCCAGTCCGGCTAACGTGCGGCGTCAGCCGCGGCGGCGCTCATCATTACACGCGGCGCCGTCGGATGCACGGCAAGTTAGACGGCGCGAAGTGAGGACTCCGCGTTGAGCCGCTTCCGTCGTCACTGCGGAACGACGGGCCGCACTTCGAAGTCCATGACATTGGACTGGGCCGCGCCTCGCCACACGCTTAGGAGCGCGACGCCCTGCATGTCTCCGTTCACAAACTGCACGCCTCTCCCATCGAATCGCGCCGCGATCCGATACCTCCCGCCGGCCAGCTTTAAGTCGAACTCCTTCGTGGCGGGGCTCCAATACTGCTTCAGCGCTATCCGCAGCGTATGGGTTGAGCGCCTTCGCAGAGGCACCAGGAAATCGTCCACGCGGCCTGCCACGCGCGGCTCCTGAAAATGCAGCTCTCGCGTCTGTCCCGCTGGGTCGGTGAGCAGCAAGCCCAGATTGGTTGGGAACATCGACTTGCCGTTCCCGAGCATCAGACCAAGGTTGATGATCAAGTCCGAGTCACCCGTATTTTCAAACGCAGCATCAAACTCCACGTCACTCGATGAAAACATTGCGGAGCCGACTGGAGACAGCCCGACCCGCAATCCGGCCGTGCTGGCCCCCCATGTCTGAGGAGGCGCGGGTATCGTTGCCACGCCGACTCCGGAAGGTGTGGCGGCCGTCAACACAATTGCCAGCACTGATGCGAGTGGCTTCATCGTTTCCCCAATCGTTTGTCCGGCTAACGGCAGGCGTCAACCGCCGCGACGCTCATGATTACACGCACCGCGGTCGGCTGCACGCCGTGTTGGGCCGCTGCATCGGCTTGGGTATACTGCGACCATGACCAGAAGTTTGACGGCGGTGATTGAGAGGTTGGAGACCCTGCCTGCAGAAGAACAGGACCGTGTTGCGACTTGGCTCTCTCGGACCCACTCCAGATCTCGCAGAAGATCGCTTGGGTGATGTGCCCAAACGTCTGACAGGAGAGGTTATGTCAGGGACAACCCCTTAATACGGCCTATCGGCGATGTCCAGTGCTGCCCAACTGCTTCGAGCTCTGGCGGATCGACCGCACCCCGACGCGCGATCTTCACGGGCGGCTAAAACCCCAAGAGTCTTCTGGCTCTGGCTAACGTTGCAAATGAGCCGCGCGCCGCCGACCTTCAGCGGCGCGTCGGCTCCATTTGCGTGTTCGGCAGCGAGTTGCTTTGCGTTCAGGACGCCTGTCGTACCGCCTTCGCCTTCCGCGAAGGAAGTCGCACGGTCTTCTTGCCGCTCTCCGCCTGCCGGGCCTTGGCCGCTTCAGCGATCTTGCGAATGTCGTCACCAGACGCTCGCGAGAGGACCTCACGGACGGCGTGGATCTCGTCAACGATCGGATCGGATTCCATGACGGCTACTCCTTTGGCAATTCGAGGGGCGTGCAAATTGTCGGCGGCTCGAAGCCGCCCGCGCGGCACAGTTCTTCAATCTTGCCACGCAATGGCATTAGCGATATGCCGGCAATTCCAGGTCAATAAGTAGTCCATGCCGTGAACGGCCGCCATCGCAACATGGAGTGCATCGATCCGGGCCTGCGAAGGCAGACCGCCGCCGACGATCAGCCTCTGGGCCAGAACGATCGCGTCCTCCGTGATTTAGAGAACGGTCATGTCCATGAGTGTTGCGAGCCGCCCGGCTGCTGCCTGCGCGTCGCCAGCTGCAGCTTCGTCAAGAACGAACTGCGAGGCAAACAATTCGAAGGTCCCTCGACTGGCCCACCAATCGCGAGTCACCTGCTGGTGCGCGGCCAAGACGAGGTCCCGACTTGGCCACGCGGTCAGGTAGCTGACAATCGATGTCTCGATGTAGGCCTTGGGCTTCATGAAATTCAACTCATCTCGGTCCAATTGGAGTCTGCCGAACGTGCGGCATCAGCCGCGGCGGCGCCATCATCATTGCACGCGCCGCCGTCGGCTGCACGGCGTGTTGGGCCGCCCGTCACGTCGAGAGCAATCGCCGCAGGAGTCGGTTCATCACATGTTGGGCGAGCTCCACGGAGCCCCACACGCGTTGCTCATCCTGCCAGGCCCAGCCAAGCGAGGCTTTACGTTCCGGAACGAAATGCAGATCCTCAATGACAGTCGGCTCCTCACGGTACCGTCGATTCTCCCCGGGAAGGATTATGCCTCCGGGCATTTGCCGAACCGACAGAAAAGCGTCGCTGATGGAGTTGACATACCTGATCACGAGCTGAACATAGACAGACGCACGGTGCGACCGAACGCCAATCACGCCATCTTGGCTACGCCATTCCAAGCCTAGGCTCAGCGGATCGTCGCGCGGCCGACCCAGGCCTTGACCCGTGCCTCAACCACGTCGAGGGGTACCGCGCCCGAGGCGAGGATTTCGTCGTGGAAGGCGCGGATGTCGAAGGCCGGGCCGAGCTGCGCCTCGGCCATCGTCCGGAGTTCACGCAGCTTGATCTCCCCCATCTTGTAGCCCAGCGCCTGACCGGGCCAGACGATGTACCGATCGACTTCGACTGAGATGTCCTGTTGGGTCTTGGCCGTGTTCCTGAGGAAGAAATCGATGGCCTGTTGCCGTGTCCAGCCCATGGTGTGCAGGCCCGTATCAACGACCAGTCGGACCGCGCGCCACATCTCGTACGTCAGTTGGCCGAACTTCGAATACGGGTCCTTGTAGAAGCCCATTGGTTCACCAAGCCGCTCGGCATAAAGCGCCCAGCCTTCGACGTACGCGGTGTAACTCGAGTGTTTGCGGAACTCCGGAAGGCCGGTCAGTTCCTGCGCGATCGCAATCTGCAGGTGGTGACCGGGCACGGCCTCGTGCAGTGTCAGCGCTTCCATCTCGTACTTCGGCCTCGCGTCGAGTTTGTACGTGTTCGCGAACATGTAGCCCGGCCGGCCCGCGACCAGTGACCCGGGCTCGTAGTAGGCCGTGGTCTGCGACGGGGCCACGGCATCCGGCACGCGGGTCACGCCGTAGGGCGTGCCGGGGAGCCGCCCGAACAGCTTCGCCAGTTCGGGATCCGCGCGCTTCGCCACGTCGCGGTAGCCGCTGACCAGCGCGTTGGCATCCGTGTAGTAGAAGCGCCGGTCGGTACGCAGGAAACGCACGAAGTCGTCAAAGCGATTCGCGTAGCCGGCCTGCGCGATAACTTTCTCCATCTCGGCCCGGATGCGCGCCACCTCGGCCAGTCCGACCTCGTGAATCTCCTTCGGCGTTTTCACCGTCGTGGTGTGCCACTTCGCGTTGTATTGATAGAGCGCATCGCCTTTCGGCAGGGCGTTGGCGCCAATCGATTCCCGGCATGCCGGCAGATAGTCGTCCACCAGAAATGCGTGTAACCGACGGAACGCCACGGCCACCTGCTGTCGATACGCGGAGATGGCCTGTTCCACCAGTCCGGACCATTCGGATTCAGGCACGCCCGTCGGACGGGTCACAAACGCCGAGAGCATCGGGCTGCTGAGCGGCTCGTCCACCACCTGCGCCAGTACCTGGCCAGGCAAATCGCGCAACGCAACCCGGGGCGGCGTCATTTTTTCCACCAGGCCTTCCCGCATCAATGCGATGGTCTGGTCGACAACTGCGGGAATGGCCCGCAGGCGAGCCACGATATTCGAGAGGTCCCCGGCCGTCTGGGCGGGCATCAGCGCGATCGTCCGGGGAATGTCCTGCTGCATGCCCTCCATCTGGTTCATGGGCATCATCAGGTTGCGGGCGGTCACACCTCTGATGGGAATCGCGTCGTTCTGAAGGTCCAGCCCCTCCACGGCCGTTTCCAGCATCTGCCGGTACAAGTCGTAATTGAGCTGGTCGGCCTCGCCGAGCGTGGACCGGTCCACGAACTTGAGCCGTTCGAGGCTCTCACGCACGTAGGTGGCGCGCGACGCGATGGCGTCTGCGGAGTAGTCGGTCCATCGCCCCTCGCCGCCAGGAACGCCAAGGCTCACGGCGACCTCCGGGTGCTGGGCCATCCAGTACTGCCAGTCGCGGTCGAACTGGTCGTACATCGCTTGCGACGGCGAACCCGACGCGGGCCCACCACACGAAGCAGCGAACACCACAACACACATCGTCGTCACCACGCCGCTCACGAGTCGTTTTCGCATTGTCACTCCAGGTTCATTCTCCAGGTTCACACGAGGCATGAAGGAGTGGAAGGCTCGTGTAGCCCCTTAAAGAACCACCGTTCCGTCACGACCTTCACGCCTTGTGTGAATTCCTTCAGGCCAGCGCTCTCACGATGTCGGAGCGGGTGATGACGTAGGTCTCGTCACTCTTGAAGTCGCGAACCAGAACCGCGGGATTGTCGGCCGTCAGCATCGACGCCAGCGCATCGATACCAGTGGAGATGTCGGCGAATGGAAACGCCGACTGCATGATCGACGACACAGGCTGGGTGCGAATGGCTGGGTCTTTGACCAGCGCGCCGTACAACCGGCCTTCATTGATGGAACCGACCAGGCGTCCCGCCTGCATGACCGGGATCTGCGAAAAATCGTGTTCGGTCATCACGTGCACCGCGTGGGCCACGGTGTCGGTGGTGTCGATGGACAACATCGGCACGGTCTTTTTCGCTGTTACCAGATCACGCCCGGTCAGCCCCGACTTGTCGAGGTAGCCCATCTTGCGCATCCAGTCGTTGTTGAACATCTTGCCGAGGTACCGTGTGCCGTGGTCGTGAAAGATGACGACCACGACATCGCCGGCCTTGAAGCGCGCCTTCATCTGCAGCAGGCCCGCCATCGCCGACCCGGCGGAGTTGCCCGCGAAGATGCCTTCCTCGCGTGAAATCCGGCGCGTCATCACGGCCGCGTCCTTGTCAGTCACTTTCTCGAAGTGGTCGATGATCGAGAAGTCCACGTTCTGCGGCAGGAAGTCTTCGCCGATCCCTTCGGTGACGTACGGATAAATCTCGTTTTTGTCGAAGATGCCGGTTTCTTTGTACTTCTTGAACACCGAGCCGTAGGTGTCGATGCCCAGCACCTGAATCTTCGGGTTCTTTTCCTTGAGAAACCGGCCGGCGCCGCAGATCGTGCCGCCGGTACCAACGCCCGAGACCAGGTGGGTGATGCGACCGTCGGTCTGGTCCCAGATCTCGGGGCCAGTCTGTTCATAGTGGGCCTGCGAGTTCGACAGATTGTCGTACTGGTTCGCCTTCCATGAATTCGGCGTGTCCCGTTCAAGCCGTGACGACACCGAGTAGTACGAACGCGGATCTTCGGGTTCGACGTTGGTCGGGCACACGATAACCTCGGCGCCCAGCGCCTGGAGGGCGTCCACCTTTTCTTTGGACTGCTTGTCGGTGGTGGTGAAAATGCACTTGTAGCCCTTGACCACGGCGGCGATGGCCAGGCCCATCCCCGTGTTGCCCGACGTACCTTCGATGATGGTCCCCCCGGACTTGAGTCGGCCGTCCCGCTCGGCATCCTCGATCATCTTCAGGGCCATGCGGTCCTTGATCGAGTTGCCGGGGTTAAATGTCTCGACCTTGGCCAGCACCGTGGCAGCAATCGCGCCCCTGGTCAGGGTATTGATGCGCACCATGGGTGTCTGGCCGATCGCGTCGAGGATGTTGTCGCAGATTTTCTTGGGCACGGCAGGCGTCCTTTACGCGCCTGATTCTATAATGCGCGGGATGTCCCGAATATTCCCTCTTGTGCTCTTTGGCGTTCTTTTGACCTCGGCCGGCCACATCTGGGCCGCTCAGGCGCCCTTCCCCACGAAGTTCTCACCGGCGATCGCCGCGCGCGCCGACGTCAAACAGGCGCTCACGTACATCGACCGACACTTTGACGCCCAGGTGGAAGAATGGATTCGGCTGACCGAGATTCCCGGCACATCGGGCCATGAGCAGAAGCGCGCCGACTACGTGAAAGCGGAACTCCGCAAGCTCGACCTTACACCGGAAACCGATGAGATGGGCAACGTCTGGGCTGTGCGCAAGGGGACCGGCGGCGGACCCACGGTCGTGTTTGCCGCCCACATGGACACGGTGCACCCGCTCGACACGCCACTCAAGGTACGGCGCGAAGACAACGGCACGTTACACGCACCGGGGGTCTTCGACAACACGGCGTCGATCGCCAGCCAGTTGCAGACGATGCGGGCGTTGCGCGACGCGAAGATTGTGACCAGGGGCGACATCATCTTCCTGTTCACCGTGCAGGAGGAGGTGGGCCTCAAGGGGATGTACCACTGGGCCGAGAAACACCCGGGCCTTACCGACATGCTCGTCGGCGTTGATGGCGCGCTGGGCCCGGTCAACTACGGTGCGCTCGGCATCTACTGGTCGCGCATGAAGTTCACCGGCGAGGGTGCGCATACGCTGAACTCGCGCGACCAGCCCAACACGGTGCGCGCCGCCGCCCAGTGCATCACCGACATCTACACCGTGCCCCTGCCCCCGGCCAATGATCCGATACCCGCGATCTACAACGTGGGCGGCATGCTCTCGGGCGGCAACGTGGTGAACGCCATCCCCCAGGAAGTGACGTTCACCGTGGACCTGCGGACGGTTGATGCCGAGATGCTTCAAACACTGGACGCGGCCATCGTGGCCAAGTGTGAAGCCGCCGGCAAGATCTACCGCGTGACGTTTGTGCGGGAGTGGATTCAGAAGTCGGAAGCCGGTGGGCGCCCCGATCAGCTCACCGAACAGCGGGCGCATCCGCTGGTGCAGACCGCGATTGATGTGCTGCGCTTCCTTGACGTGCCCATGCCCGCGGGGCGCGAGGCCATTCCCACCGGCTCGACCGATGCCAACGTCGGCGTCGTCCTCAAGATTCCCGCAATCTCGGTGGGTCGATCCCGCGGCGGCGGCGGACACACGCTTCAGGAATGGGCGCACATCGATTCGGCCAAGACAGGCGCCCAGCAACTGGTGCTGCTCGCGGTGTCGCTGGCGGAACCTGCGGTGAAATAGCGACCGGCGTGGTCTCGCTGGTGGTGGCCGAGCGAACCGGCAACGTGGGCGTGTCGGCGCTGCTGCTGCTCATCGCAATTGTCGCAGGCGCGCTGCCTGCTCGCCGCGCGATGAAGGTGGACCCGGCCAGCGCGCTGCGATCGGTCGGGGTCCTGGGGTCCTGGCGCACAAGCGTTTTACAATCAGGGGAGAGGCCCCCATGTCGATTCGTCCCGTCTCACGCATCGTTTCTGCGCAGCCCACCATGGAAGGCGCCGGCGTCAAATTGCATCGAGGCTTTGGCTTCGGCACCACATCGGAGTTCGATCCATTCCTGCTGTTCGATGATTTCAGAGCCGATCGGCCGTCCGACTATCTCGCAGGGTTTCCCTGGCACCCGCATCGCGGCATTGAGACGATCACCTACGTCCTGGCCGGCACGGTCCACCACGGCGACAGCCTTGGCAACGAGGGCGCGCTGACTGCCGGCGACGTGCAGTGGATGACCTCGGGAAGCGGCATCATCCACCAGGAGATGCCCACCGGTGACGCGGAAGGGCGCATGCACGGCTTCCAGCTCTGGGCCAACCTGCCGGCCGCGCTCAAGATGACCGCGCCCCGCTATCAGGAGGTGCATGCCACCGACATCCCTGTTGTCGTGGACGACGATGGGACGCGGGTGAAGATTGTGTGTGGCGGGTTCTGGGGGAAGCGTGGTCCGGTGGATGGGATCGCGGCAGACCCGGTGTATCTGGATGTCTCGGTCCCGCCGGGGGTTCGCAAGACGCTGCCGGTCGAGACCACGCGGCACGCGTTTGCGTACGTCTTTGCCGGTGCCGGGTCGTTTCGGGATGCGTCTGCGCCGCAAGGCGTACTCACAGACACCACCGGCGAGATCGACGAAGCCCCGGTGCTCGACCTGACGGGCAATCGCTCGCTGGTGCTGTTCGATCGCGGTGACGAAGTGACGGTGCAAGCCGGGCCAGAGGGTATTCGCTTCCTGCTCGTCTCTGGCAAACCCCTGGGCGAACCCGTCGCCTGGCACGGCCCCATCGTCATGAACACGCAAGACGAGATTCGCCAGGCGATCTCAGACCTGAAGCACGGCACGTTTATTCGCAGTTGAGGCTGCGCAAAAGGGCTCAGGCGCTGGGCCGGAACCGCAGCAAGTCTGTTGAAGGCGGCACACCGCCGACCATACGAATCTGGCTGGCCACCTGACCGCGGTGGTAGGTGGCGTGGTTGGCCACGTGCAGGAGCAGGAAGCCGAGCCTTGCTCGATCGGCGTCGCCATTGATGCGGGTGAAGGAGATCTCTCGGTCGAGGTCGGCGTCGGTCAGGCCGCCGATGAATTCCTTGCGTGCGGCATGGATGCGCCGCCATTCCTCATGAATCTCGCTCACCGAGCCGCTGGCCCAGGTGGGCCAGCCTTTGGGGCTTTCGCCGGTCCAGCGACAGAGCCAGATCCAGTCGGCCGCGGCCATATGAGAAAGAGTCTCGCGAATCGACGGGAAGCTGCCTCCCACCGCGCGGGTAGTTTGCTCGTGGGAGAGCGCCGCTGCGGCGTCGAAGACCTGCTCGTTGGCAGATTCGGTGTAGTTGAAGAGGAACGTGATGTCCGCGACTGTCATTTTTCCTTACTTTCGGGTCAGCCAGACCACCAGGGCCACCACATACAACAGGCCGGCGCCCACCAGAACGTAAACGGCGCCTGGCAGGATTTCGAAGATCTGCTCCGCCAGGTACGCCTGCGCGTAACAGAGCGGCGCCATGCCGATGAACGTGCCCAGCACCACCCGCCACACGGGCACGCCGACCGCGCCGGCCATGTAGGAAACGACATCCGACGATGTCAGGGGATTGACGCGCAACAGCAGCACCACCCACAAACCCCGCGCGCGAATCGCGTCGCGGTACTGCGCGGCCTTCGTCCCGTCCACCCGACGCGCCAGGGCGGCCTCGCCGATCGCGCTTCCCACTCCACACGCAATCGCCGCACCCAGCGTATTCCCGATGAGCGACAACGTGCCCCCCATAAACCCGCCGAACAGTGCGCCGGCGGGCGCGTACAGTAACGTCCCCGGCAGAGGCGCCACCAGCACTTCAATCACTACCGCGGCCACGTAAATGACCGGCGCAAGACGCCCCCAGCGATCGAGCGAGGCCCGCAGCGCGTCCAGCGCCTGTCCGGAATCGCCCAGCCCGCCAGCTCCGTCAATCAAAACGCGGACGGTGCCCCCGGCCATGTAGGACCACACCGCTGCTCCCAACGTCAACGCGAAAGCGATTAAGGCCCAACTCCGGACAATGCTTTTTCGTCTCATGGAAGCAATGACCAGCCTCAGATTCGCCTTGCGCACGTTGTTCAAAGCCTCTTTTGTCACCACGATTGCCGTGGTGTCACTGGCCCTTGGGATTGGTGCGAACACCGCTATCTTCTCACTCTTCAATCAGATGCTCCTGCGGCCGCTGCCGGTGCAGTCGCCCGAGAGGCTTGTGAACCTCTCTGCACCTGGTCCAAAGCCCGGCTCACAGTCGTGCAGCCAGGCCGGAAGCTGCGAAGAGGTATTCAGCTACGCGATGTTTCGCGACCTCGAGCGTGATGCCAGGGTCTTCTCCGGCCTGGCGGCGCATCGTAGTTTCGGCACCAACCTCTCGTACGAGGGCCAGACCCTGAACGGCGAAGGCATGCTGGTGTCGGGCAGCTACTTTCCGACGCTGGGCCTTGCACCCGCTCTTGGGCGGCTGCTGGGCCCTGGGGACGACGGTGCCGTGGGCGAGTCTTCGGTCGTCGTCTTGAGCCACGCGTACTGGGTGGCCCGATTTGCCGCTGATGCCTCGGTTCTCAACAGGTCGATCATCGCGAACGGCCGATCCCTGACCATTGTGGGCGTTGCGCCCGAGGGGTTCACAAGCACCACGCTGGGTTCGAACCCCGAAATTTTTGTTCCGATCACGATGCGAACGCAGATGGAAGGCGCCTTCAAGGATTTTGACAATCGACGCCGCGCAAACGGAGATCTCCACCCGGTATCGCACCATCGTCAACGAAGTTGAAGCGCCGTTGCAGACCGGCATGAGCGAAGCCACAATGGAGCGCTTCCGCAACAAACCCATCATCCTGACAGCGGGTCAGCGTGGCCAAAGCTCGGTGCACGAAGAGGCGAGCACGCCGTTGAACCTGCTCTTTGCGGTCACTGGCGTCGTCCTCCTGATCGCCTGCGCCAACATCGCGAACCTGCTCCTGGCGCGGTCGGCCGCACGAGCGAACGAGATGGCAGTGCGGCTCTCGATTGGCGCCAGTCGCCGCCGCCTGATCGGCCAACTCCTGCTCGAATCATGCCTGCTGCCCGCACTGTTCTTCACACCCTATCGCCAGGATGAACGTATCGGCTCGATGTCGTTTTACGTCCGCACAGCGATTGAACCCGGCCAGTTCCTCAGGTCCGTGAAAACGATCGTCTCGAAGGTTGACCCGAACCTCCCCGTGGAGGAACTCAAGACGATGACGCAGCAGGTGCGGGAGAATGTCTTCCTCGATCGGCTGATCAGTACGATGTCGGCCGCGTTTGCGACACTGGCAACGCTGCTGGCTGCCATCGGTCTCTACGGGGTGCTTGCGTTCACCGTATCGCAACGCACCCGCGAGTTCGGCCTTCGGATGGCGCTGGGGGCGCAGGGCTCCAACGTCAAGGGCCTTGTCCTCAAGCAGGTTGGCCTGCTGGCGTTGGCGGGGGGCACGATTGGCCTCGGACTGGCCTGGGCCATCGCAGGGGTCCAGGGGTCCAGGGGTCCAGGGGTCCAGGGTCGTCGGCTGTCACTTCCTGCTGCCGATTTCCTCGTAGAGAATTGCGGCTGAGACGATTCCGCCGTGGAAGTTGGCAAGGTCCAGTTTCTCGTTCGGCGCGTGCGCATTTTCGTCGGGCAGGCCGACGCCGAAGAGCACTGATGGAATGCCCAGCTCTTCCTGGAACGTCGAGACCACCGGAATCGATCCGCCTTCGCGGCAGAACACCGGCGCCTTGCCGAAGCCCTGCTCGATGGCACGGCCTGCGGCACGCACATAGATGTTGTCGAAGTCGGCCATCCACGGCTTGCCGCCGTGCATGCGGGTGACCTTCAACTCCACAGTCTTGGGCGCGACCTTGCGCACGTACTCCTCGAACAGGGTGGCGATTTTGTCCGGATGCTGGTCGGGCACCAGTCGCATGCTGACCTTGGCCATGGCGGTGGCCGGCAACACAGTCTTGGCGCCCTCGCCGGTGAAGCCGCTGAGCAGCCCGTTCACCTCGAAGGTGGGCCGGCCCCATCGGCGCTCCAGGGTTGTGTAGCCCGACTCGCCGAATAACTTCGGGGCGCCCAGCTCCTTACGGTAGCGCGTGTCATTCCACGGCAACTTGCGCCACTCCGCGCGCTCTGCTTCCGTCAACTCCCGAACGTCGTCATAGAAGCCAGGAATCTTGATGCGGCCGCCCTTGTCGCGCATCTGCGCCAGCATCTGCGCCAGCACCATTGCGGGATTGGCGACGGATCCGCCGAAGACGCCCGAGTGCAGGTCGCTGTTCGACCCACGCAGGTCGATCTGGAAGTACGTGAGCCCGCGCAGCCCGTAACAGATCGACGGAATGCCCCGCTCGAACATCGCCGAGTCAGAAATCACCACCACGTCGGCGCCCAATTGCGCCTTGTTTGCACGAATGAAGTCGTCGAGATTGTTCGACCCCACTTCTTCCTCGCCTTCAATGATCACCTTGAGGTTCACCGGCAGGCGACCGTTCTGTTTCATGTGCGCTTCAATCGCCTTGAAGTGCATGAACACCTGGCCTTTGTCGTCGGCCGCGCCGCGTGCGAAGATCTCGCCATCGCGCACGGTGGCCTCAAACGGCGGCGACTCCCATAAGTCGAGCGGGTCCACCGGCTGCACATCGTAGTGGCCGTAGAAAAGAATGGTCGGCGCGCCTTCGGCGTGCAACCAGTCGCCATAAACCACCGGGTTGCCGGGGGTTTCTACAAGGCGCACGTTCTCGAGGCCAACCTTGGTCATCTCGGCGCCCGTCCACTCGGCGCAGCGCTTCATGTCCGCTTGATGCTCTGGCAGCGCGCTGATCGACGGGATGGCGAGATAGTCCTTCAGTTCGCGTACGTAGCGGTCGCGGTTGGTATTGATGAAATCGATGACGTTGATCATGAGCGTGGCCGACCCTCGGGCGCCCAGACGGGCGTGAATGTGGAATTGGCGAGCCACCGAACCGGCTCGAGCATCGATCGTACCGCATCAAGCATGTGCACGAAATCCACTTTGCTGACTTCATCGCCAGCCTGGTGATAGTCGGTGTGCAGATTGAAACTCGACACCGTGTGCGAGATCACGCCCTTGCGTGCGAACTTGATGTTGTCCGACCGGGTGAAGAAACTCTGGTCCGGACGCGGGTCCTGCACCAGCCTGGCCCCCTGCTTTGCAAGCTCTGAACCCAGGTTGGATCGCTCATAGCCGGTGAGCCACAGGCTGCGCGCAGGCACCATCGGGTCCGGACGCGCCAACATCTCAAACTGCAACTGCGCCACCATCTTGTCGATCGGCACAACAGGTAGTTCGACGAAGTACGAAGACCCAGACACCGCGCCGCCGCCTTCTTCGCTGCCGAAGAGCGCGAAGACCAACGTGCGTTTGGGCCGCGGCCCTGCGGCGAGCGCCTGCGCCAACGCCATCACTGCCACGGTGCCCGAGGCATCGTCATCAGCGCCGTTGAAGATCTTGTCGGGACCGGGCGTGTTTTCCCGCATCCCGATGTGGTCAAGATGCGCTCCGAGAACCACGAACTGCTCACGGGCGGCTGGGTCGCTGCCAGTCAGCCGGCCTACGGCATTCCAGGTGTGGGCCTTTGTCGCGCCCAGTTCGGCCTGGAGTGAAACCGCGGTGCCTTCTGCGAGGGCGGCGACGGCGTTGTAGGCATCGCGAGACAGCGCCACTCGGGCGGTACGGACAAGGCCACCAGCGGGCGGCGGCACCTTCGCGAAGCGTGACCCGGCGCTGACTGGACGCGCGGCCGCGGTGGTCCACTGCTCGGGCGTTTGCGTGGCCAGGGAGATCACCAGGGCCGCGCCGACGGTGGATTGCGCTGCGCCACCGCGACCTCGTCCGGCGGCCGCCGGCTGGCCGGCTGGTGCTTCCGGCATCAGGACCACCGAACCGGGCGGCACCGACGTCGCGCCCGCGGCCAGCCTCACCAGAGGACCTGTCACTTTCGCTCCGGTCAACGCGGTGACGAGCATTTCCTTGCCATGCGTAAACTGGCTTGTGCCGGCCGACAGCACGGCCGGGGACGACATCTGCTCTCGCAGAATCTCCGCCGCCTGCACATACCCGCCGTTGTCGCCCATCGGCTCCAGATTCCACAACTGGAACTGCGACGCGATGTATGTGGCCGCAATCCACTCGTCGCGGCTGTTGCTGGCACGACCGTTCATGGCGTCGCTTGCCAGAAACTCGAGGTGTGCGCGAAGGCTTCGTTCGGTGATGGAGTCGGCGGAACCCGGACGGGGTGCCTGCGCCTCGACTCCGATCCGCGCGGTGGCCGCATACGCGGCAGCAAGCCCCACACACGCCAAGGCGATGAGAAATGAACGAGATCGGTATGCACTCATGCACCGCGTAGAATACGCCAATGCGACGTTTGTTGCGCGTGGTCCGCTGGCTGTTGCTCGTAGTAGTCCTTCTTGCTCTGGTCACCGCCGGCTGGGGCTGGGTGCAACTGGGTCGCAGCCTGCCTCAACGTGACGGCACCCTCACTGTCGCCGGACTCTCTGCACCGGTCACCGTCGACCGCGATGCACTGGGAGTGCCGACGGTGAAGGGGTCCTCTCGAGTGGATGTCGCACGAGCACTCGGGTTTATTCACGCGCAGGATCGGTTCTTCCAGATGGACCTTTCACGCCGACGGGCGGCCGGCGAGCTGTCCGAACTCTTCGGCCGCGCCGCGCTTGCAACCGATCAGGGCGCCCGATTGCACAGGTTTCGACACCGGGCGGCCGCCGTCATCGCGGCCACCAGTCCCGAGGATTTGGCCCTGGCCGATGCGTACGTGGAAGGCGTCAATGCCGGCCTGCAGGCCCTCGCCGCCGCGCCGTTTGAATATCTGCTGCTGGGCAGAACGCCGGCCCCGTGGACCCGCGAGGATTCGGTGCTGGTCATTGCGTCGATGTTCTTCAGCCTCCAGGACTCCACAGCGGGCGGCGACGCACGCGCAGCGCTGCTGGCCGAGGCCTTTCCCGCCGACCTCGCGACCTTTCTGAACGCCACGAGCAGTGAGTGGGATACGCCGATGCAGGGCGAGGCTATGCCCGCGCCCACGCCGCCACCGGCGTCCGTGTTCGATCTGCGCACAGCGACTCCACCTGCGGTGCCGGCGCGGCAGGCGCAGTCACGAGATGATGCAGACGCCTTCGCCGCGTCGCTGGGACTGATGACGCCCGAAGACGCGCGTGGCAGCAACAACTGGGTGGTGGCAGGCGGCCGGACCACCGACGGCCGCGCACTGATGAGCAACGACATGCACCTTGGGCTGAGCGTGCCGAACATCTGGTATCGCGCGTCACTGGCATGGTCCGACGACCGCGGCCCACACCAGGTCACGGGCGCCACTCTCCCTGGTACCGCATCAGTCGTCGTTGGCAGCAACGGCCACGTCGCATGGGGCTTTACCAACACCACGGCCGATTGGAGCGACCGCGTGCTCGTCGAACCGGTTCCCGGCGACCCCACGCGATACCTGACGCCGAGCGGTCCCCGCGCATTCGAGGTGACTCGTGAACGCATCGGCGTGGACGATGAGGAAGACCAGTGGTTGGAGGTGCGCGAGACGATCTGGGGACCGGTGGCAGCGCCCGATCACAAGGGCCGCCTGTTCGCGATTAGCTGGGTGGCGCATAGCCCCGAGGGCATGAACTTCCGCCTCTCGAGGATGGAGTACGCCGCCACGCTCGAGGAAGCCATGACCGTGGCCAATCTGGCCGGCGTGCCTGGCCAGAACTGCGTCATCGCAGACAGTCAGGGTCAGATTGCGTGGACCATTGCCGGCCGAATCCCCAGACGCGTCGGCTTCGATGGCCATCTGCCTGTTTCCTGGGCCGACGGCACGCGGCGCTGGGATGGCTGGTATGACTCCCCCACTTACCCACGCATCGTCAATCCGCCGGACGGCGTGATTGTCACCGCGAATAACCGCATCGTGTCGGGCGATTATCTGGCGATGCTTGGCGATGGCGGGTATGACCCAGGCGCCAGGGCCCGGCAGATCCTCGATGGAATCCGAAAGCTGGAGCGCGTCACTGAGGCCGACATGCTGGCCGTGCAACTGGACGATCGGGCGCTGCTGATGGAGCGGTGGCGGACACTCGCGCTCCGCGCCATCGGCACCGCTTCCCACGCTGGCCGCGCGGAGTTCCGGCAGTTGCTGCAGGACACGTGGACCGGCCACGCGTCAACGGATTCAGTGGGCTACCGATTGACGCGACAGTTCAGGTTGAAGGTGGCCGAGTTGGTATTCGCGCCATTTGTGGCGCGGCTACGGACAATGGACGCGTCGTATCCGTCCACGCCTGGGCGCAGCCTTGAGGGCACGGTCTGGTCGATGGTGTCCGCCCAGCCGCCGCATCTGCTCAACCCTGCGTACTCCGACTGGAATGCGTTGCTGATCGACGCGATTGATCAGACGGTAGCGGCGCTCACGACCGATGGCCGCGCGTTGAAAGACCGGACGTGGGGCGAAGCGAACGCGTTGGCGATTCAGCACCCGATTTCGCGCGCGGTGCCGATTCTCGGGCGATGGCTCGACATGCCCCGAATCGGGATGCCGGGCGACAGCCACATGCCGCGCGTCCAGAGCCCCACGGCGGGTGCGTCGGAGCGCCTGACGGTGTCGCCGGGTCGCGAAGCGGAAGGGTACTTTCATATGGCGACGGGCCAGTCGGGCAATCCGCGATCGCCCCACTATCGCGATGGTCATGATGCGTGGGTGAAGGGCGAACCCACGCCGTTTCTTCCGGGGGCCACGGTCACGACGTTGGTGCTACAGCCCTGGGGATCGCGGCCTTGAGGCCCAGGCCGCGCTACGTACGACCGTAGGGCCGGCCTGGGTTTCAAGGCCGCCGCTTGGGACGACCGTAGGGCCAGCCTGGGTTTCAAGGCCGCCGCTTGGGACGACCGTAGGGCCGGCCTGGGTTTCAAGGCCGCCGCTTGGGACGACCGTAGGGCCGGCCTGGGTTTCAAGGCCGCCGCTTGGGACGACCGTAGGGCGGCCTGGGTTTCAAGGC
>Ga0163151_10005120_pt1 | contig 17016 bp, 12 predicted proteins | sample OliLakLV19MP5IB2_FD_145596 | JGI IMG/M metagenome (GOLD analysis project Ga0163151, IMG submission 145596) | Freshwater microbial mat bacterial communities from Lake Vanda, McMurdo Dry Valleys, Antarctica - Oligotrophic Lake LV.19.MP5.IB-2 | ecosystem: Environmental > Aquatic > Freshwater >...
GCGTCACATGAGCGGCGGGCGGCGTCAATCCTGACAGCCCGATGTGACCATCACATCTCGGGTGCGAGGATTTCCGCGACGCGGACGCAGAAGTTGTCGTTGAGCACCAGCACTTCGCCGCGGGCAATCAGGCGGCCGTTGACGAAGATGTCGACGGGGTCGCCGGCGAGCTTGTCCAACGGGACGACCGTCCCTTCGCGGAGCTGCAGCACCTCTTCGATCAGCAGCTCCGTGCGGCCGAGTTCGATCCGCAAATCGAGCTCGACGTCCTCCAGGGCCGACAGCGGATACCCCGCTCCCACTCCGGCGGGGGCGTCCAGCAGGTCGTCGAACTGGTACGGCGCGGGATTCCCCAGTTCCGCCGGCGGTCCTTTGCGGCCGCCGAGATCGGTTGCCAGCGCGGCCGCCAGTTGATTCTCGGCTTCCTGCAGCAGGCGATCGGGGCTCGACGCGGGCGCGGGCCGCTTGGCGGCCGACGCGGGGGGCGATGATGGCGTGCTGCTCCGCGCCGCCGACATCAGCGCTTCGATTTCTTCGGGAGACAGCAGATCGTCGGAACCGGCCACGTCGGAATCCGCCCAGAAAACCACCAACGGTCCAGCGTCGGACCTGAAGACAGGCCCGCAAACAGCGTGGTCTATGCGGAGATCGCATTTTCGTCAAGACGCGATTCTCAGTTCCCCCCTCGCCCACCGCTTCGGTGGGAGAGGGGGCGGGGGTGAGGGTGTCTTTTGGTTTTGTGCCTTTCCACCGTAGTGCGACGGGCAGAACACAAAGCAGAAGGCACCCTCACCCTAACCCTCTCCCAGCGAAGCGCTGGGCGAGGGGACAAGACGGGAATTATCGACCGAGCACCAGCAGTTCGTCGACGAGTTGCTGGACGGACGAGATCACGCGGGCGTTCCCCTTGTAGTTGGTGGACGCAACGATCAGATCGACGAGGCTCTTGCCGATGTCCGTGTTCGACAGTTCGATCGCGCCGGAGCGCAGGGTCCCCACGCCGAACGTGCCCGGCGTCACGATGGTGGCGATGCCCGAGCTGACCCCTTCCTTGAACGTCGTGTTGCCGTCCTCGATCAGGCCGTTGTTGTTGGCGAAACGGGCGAGGACCACCTGGCCGAGCGGACGGATGATGCCGTTGTCGAAGATGCCATTGACGATCCCCTCCTCGGAGATCACGAAACTCTGCAGGGTTCCCGGAGGGGCGCCGTCCTGTTCGACGAGGTTCAACCCGGAGTCCCCGGCGGAGATGCCCGTGACATCCGAGAAATCGAATTCGATCTGCATCGGGCTGATGGCGGCGACATTTTCGCGTTGCAGCATTACGGACCGGAACGGGTCGCCGGAGAGCTGGCCTTCGTTATTGAACTCGAAGGTCCCCGTGGCGAGGGCGATGTCGTCACGGCTGTCGTCGTTGGATTCGAAGTAGTATCGCCAGGTCGTTTCGTCGGTTCCGCGGCTTTCGAGCGTCGCAGTCACTCGCAATCGGACTGGCTGCCCCAGCGAGTCGTAGACGATGAATTCCGTCGACGCGCTTTCGCCGACGGCGTCGTCGCTCTTGAGGAATGACAGGTCGATGACATTGCCGTCCTCGTCTCGCAGATCACCCGCGGAGATGTCGATGTCGTTGACTTCGCCCGTGTTGCCGATGATGACCAGTTCACCGTTCACAATCGAGACGCCCGGTGCGCCGTTGGTGTTGGCGGGCACACCGGCGGATTGGATCCCGATCGTTTGATCCATGAAATCTCGGAGTTGCGCAAGCGTCGTTCCGGCCGTTACGGTCAGGGAAATGGGTTCTAACGTGCGCCCACCCTTCTTAGGCGTGAACGTCAAGACTTGGTTCATCGCAAACAAGGAGCTGCCCGTCGCGTTCTCGATATCGAGCAGCTCCGTAAACTCGTCGGCGAGGGTGGACACTGCGGCCGCGCCATCGAACATGGTTTCACTCGTCAGCTGCGCGCCGATCGTGCTGAGCGAACCCGAAGGATTCAGCGCTCCGCTCAGCCGCGCATTCTGCGTCCGCTGGGCGATGTTCAGGTCGCCGAGGGGAATGCTGAGGGGCGACAGAGCGGTGGTGACCAACTCGAAGTTGTCATCGATGCCGTAGCCCTGCACGAAGTGGCCCTGGTCGTTGATCAGTTGGCTGGCGGCGTTGAGCGAGAAGTTGCCGTTGCGGCTGTAGACCTGGCCGTTTGGGCCGTTGAGGACGAAAAAGCCGCTCCCCTGAATCGCCAGGTCGGACGGGCTGGTGCTGTTGCTGATGCTCCCCTGGCTGAAGTCGCGGGAGATCGAGGAGACCGACGCACCGAGACCGATCTGCAACGGATTGGTTCCCCCCAACCCGGCGACAATTGTTTGTCCGGGATTGTCGGGATCGGGGACGGTCCGCGATTCGGTGGGCCGCGAGCCGATGCTCAGCGTCCGCGACAACTGCGTGGCGAACCGCACGCTGGACGACTTGAAGCCATTGGTCCCGGCATTGGCGATGTTGTTGCCGAGGACGTCGATGGCGGTTTCATTGAGCGCGAGGCCGTTCAGCGAGGTGTTGAGCGCGGAGGTGAGACCCATCGAGGCGTTCCTTCAGCGAAGTCGGCTCCAGCGGCCGGAATCCGGGCGCAGGCCGACACGGGGGAGCGGACGGCCTCGTCTCTCCTATCGGCGGCCGGGCCGGTTCCGCCGCCGCGGACTTGCCGCGGAGCGACCGTGTCGAGCGATGCCGCCGACATAACCCCTACAGCCCGTATGGCTTGACGTAAGTCCTTGAGGAGCCGGGGCGTGTCGCCCCAGTCTTGTATTCCGAAGAGAAGACCGGGGCGACACGCCCCGGCTCCTCAAGGGCAGCGCCGCCGCAACCTTGTCGCAACCCCTGACCCGGTTATACTTCCGGTGTTCCCGCCCCGTCGGCAACCGTGCCGCGGGCGGAGTCTCCGACTGAACACATTGACCCAGGGGGATCGCTGTCCATGTCCATCCGTGTCGGCCAGTTGGCGCCCGAATTCTCCGTCAAGGCTTACGATCGCACCAAGGACGGCAGCGACCATCAGTTCCCGCAGGTGAACCTGTCCGATTACCGCGGGAAGTGGGTCTGCCTGTACTTCTACCCGCTCGACTTCACGTTCGTCTGCCCGACGGAAATCGTGTCGTTCAACAAGGCCCTCGGCGACTTCGCCGACCGCGAATGCGTGGTCCTGACCGCCAGCACCGACAGCGAGTTCTCGCACAAGGGGTGGTGCGACAGCCACGGCGATCTGAAGGGCATGAAGCACCTGATGCTCGCCGACACCACGCACAAGCTCTCGGAATCGTTCGGCGTGCTGAAGGAGGACCAGGGGATCGCCTACCGCGGCACGTTCCTCATCGACCCCGACGGCGTGGTCCGGTGGGCCTCGGTGAACGACCTGTCGGTCGGCCGCAACGTCGACGAAGTGCTGCGGATTCTCGACGCGCTCCAGACCGACAAGCTCTGTCCGTGCAACTGGAAGAAGGGCGAGAAGACGCTGAATTAGTTCCGCACGCAATCACCAGGAAGCCCAGGGATTGCTATCCCTGGGCTTCTTCGTCCCCAAAGTGAGAGTTCCGATCATGCCCCGCATTGCCCCCGTGCCGGCTGCCGAGGCCGTCGACAAGGTCGCAAACACCTACGAACGGTTGCAGAAGTTGTTCGGCGACGCGCCGATTCCGGAGCCGTTCCGGCTGTACGCCCGCGTGCCGGCGTTCCTGCAGGACTTCTACATGAATTTCAAGAAGTTCTGCCTGGGGGACGGGAAGCTGGACGCGAAAACGAAGGCCGTGATCGGTCTCGCCGTCGCGGGGAACGCCGGTTGCGAGCCATGGGCCGATTACTTCGCCGCCCGTGTGAAGTCGCTGGGCGCCGATGACCAGACCGTCGCCGACACCGCCGCGGTGGCCTCGGCCTGCACGATGTACAACATCTTCTTCAAGTTCCGCGACCTGAGCGGCAGCGACTTGTTCGAGGGGATGGGCGTCGGCCTGCGGGCCCACACGTTTGCGGGGACGTCGCTCGACGACGCCACCGTGGAGCTGATCAACATCGCCATCAGTGACATCAACGGCTGCAAACCCTGCACCGAGGGGCACGTCACGAAAGCCCGCCAGCTCGGCGTCTCCGACGAAGCCCTGCTGGAAACGATTCAGATCGCCGCGACCGTCGCCGCGGGCACGCAGTTTCTGAAGCACGCGGGGGCGTGATCGGCTTTCTCCCCTCGCCCGGCGCTTCGCCGGGCGAGGGGCCGGGGGTGAGGGTGCCTTTTGCCTTCTGCATGCTCCACTCAAAGCGAAATCCCAAAGGCACCCTCACCCTAACCCTCTCCCACCGAAGCGGTGGGAGAGGGGACAAACCAACGGAACGGATGCCGTGTCGGAACTCACCGTCGACCGCCTGCACGAACCGGTGCTCCAGCACGCCCGGCAGGACTTCGTTCGAGTGTTGAGCCATCACACCGTCGGAGAAGCGCTGCGGTACGTACAACAGCATCCGGTGGAAGGCCGCATCGTCTACTTTTACGTCGTCGATGACGACAACCGTCTCAAGGGGGTCGTGCCGACGCGGCGGCTGCTGCTCAATCCGCCGGAGAAGCCGATCGCCGAGATCATGGTGTCGGACGTGATCGCCGTGCCGCACACTGCAACGCTGCGGGACGCCTGCGAGACGCTGATGTCGCGGCGGCTGCTCGCCCTGCCGATCGTCGACGACGACCGCAAGTTACGCGGGATCATCGACGTCGACCTGTACCGCGACGAAGTCACCGACCTGATTCGCTCCGAGGAGCAGGACGATCTGTTCCAGCTCATCGGCGTGCATCTGGCGTCGGTGCAGCAGGCGTCGATTCCGGTCGTGTTCGGCAAGCGGTTTCCGTGGCTGCTGTGCAACGTCGGCGGCGGGCTGGGCTGCGCGGTGATCGCCGGCCTGTTCCAGCCGGTGCTCGACCAGGTGATCGCGCTGGCGCTGTTCATTCCGGTCGTGCTGGCGCTGGCGGAAAGCGTGAGCATCCAGACGCTGACGCTGACGTTGCAGTCGCAACACGGCCCATCGAAATCGCCGCGCAGCATGCTCGGCAACCTGGTCCGCGAACTGCCCGTCGGCGGCCTGCTGGGACTGGCCTGCGGCGGCGTGGTGGCCGTGACCTGCCTCCTCTGGCAACGCCTCCCCGCTGTCGCGTTCTGTCTGCTGGCCAGCATTTCGCTGTCGATCACCACGGCGACGCTGTTCGGCCTGCTGGTCCCCTCGCTGCTCCGCGCCGCCCGGCGCGATCCCAAAGTCGCCTCCGGCCCCATCACGCTCGCCATGACCGATCTGGCGACGATGTGCATTTACCTGGGGCTGGCGACCTGGATCTTGAGTTAGGCAGCCGGCGTGCTTGATCGCGACGACGGCTCGTGGGCGGCATTCGTCACTTCAGCCGCCGCAATTTGATGTTGCGGAAGTAGACATCGCTGCCGTGATCCTGCAGGCCGATGTAGCCTTGGCGCGGATGGTCCTTGTACGCCACGTCGAACTTGTGGTCGGTGCCGTCCGGGCGCTTGTTGGGCGTGGGCCACTGGTCGAGGTCCATGCGGGTGACCTCGTCGCCGTTGACTTCGATGTGGATCAGATTCCGGTCGCACAGAACCCGCATCTGGTTCCATTGCCCGGCCGGTTTCATCGCGTTTTTCTTCGGCAGGACCAGATCGTAGAGCGCGCCGGTGTCGTGGAATCCCGCGGTCGTCGTGTCGTCCACGGCGATTTCGAGGCCGTTGAAGCCGATGTCCTTGCCCGGACGCGGGGTCAATGGAAAGGTGCGGATGAAGACCCCGCTGTTGCATTTCGGAGTGATCTTGAAATCGAGCAGCAGCTCGAAGTTGTCGACGACGTCCTTGTGGATCAGCATGTAGTTGCAGGGATGGGGATTCAGGCTGCCGTCCTGCACGTGCGACGTGCTGACTGGGTTTTGCTTGGAATCGAGCCAGCCATCGGTGGTCTTGCCGTCGAACAGCAGCACCCAGCCGGCGGCTTTTTCCGCGGGGGTCAGCTCATTCTCACCGGCGAAGACCGCCCCCACGAGTCCCGCGAACAAGCCGGCCGCCAGCAACGCGATCCGTTTCATAGCGACCATCCTTTGCGGTATTCGGTGTGAATGCACTGGTTGACTTCGGGGAGGTTCGTCACCTTGAACTGGGTCGAATCCCAGAGGAGCCGCCGCCCCGGCGCACGCATCGACAGCACCCCCAGCAGCACGGTCTCGGTCATCGGCCCCGAATAGTCGAAGCTGGCGGCCGGCGTCTGGCCTCCCTTGCAGGCTTGCACCCATTCCTCATAGTGGCCGGGGGAGCGCGGCATCGTCTGGGGAACGGTCCTGGCCTGCTCGTGCAATTCGGCGGGGAGCAGGACCGGCATGCCCCCGTGGGAGCTGTGATACATCTTCCCCCGGCTGCCGACGTAGAGCACGCCGTTGTCCGGCAACTGCTTTCCGTCGGGCAGTTCGGCCGGGGCGGGGGGCATCAGGCCGCCGTCGTACCAAGTCATCGTCACCGGCGGCAGCTGGCCCCCGTCGCGGGCCGGGAACTGGTACGTGATGATTGCCGCGATGGGGTACGTCTCGAAGTTGAGCTGGTTCTTCTCGTTGATAGTCCCGTCGAGCGTGGTCCGGGCTTCGACAGAGGTGGGCGCCCCGAGTTTGAGGGCCCAGACCGGGTGGTCGATGATATGGCACCCCATATCGCCGAGGGCGCCCGTGCCGAAGTCCCACCAGCCCCGCCAGCCGACGGGGGCATAGGCCGAATGATAGAGCCGTTCGCGAATCGGTCCCAGCCACAGGTTCCAGTCGAGCGTCGACGGCACCGACGGGCTGTCCGTGGGGCGGCCGATCCCCTGTTTCCACAACCGCCCGGCCCGGTCGGACCAGACGTGGATTTCGCGGACCGCGCCGATGACGCCGGCCTGAATCCATTCGTTGGTGAGCCTTGCCCCTTCGGTTGCGTGCCCCTGGTTCCCCATCGAGGTCATCACGCCCGCGGCTTTCGCGGCCTTCGTGAGTTCGCGGCACTCGTGCAGCGTGTGCGTCAGCGGCTTCTGACAGTAGACGTGCTTGCCGGCCTTGATCGCCGCCATCGAGGCGACGGCGTGAACGTGATCGGGCGTGCCGACGGAGACGGCGTCGATCTTGTCGGCCTCCTTGTCGAGCAGCTCGCGAAAATCCTTGTAGCGCCGCGCCTGGGGATGGGCTCCGAACGTGCCGGCGGCCCGCGTCTCGTCGACATCGCACAACGCGATGTAGTCCGCTCCAAGTTTCGTGATGGTGGCAACGTCGCCGCCCCCCATCCCGCCGACGCCGATACCGGCGACCCGCAGCCGCTCGCTCGGTGCGACGAAACCGCGGCCGCCGAGGACGTGTCGCGGGACGATCATGAAGCTGAAGGCCGCCGCGCCCAGAAAGTTTCGCCGCGTGATGGGAGCATTCCGAGTTGTGCGATTCATGAGCATTCCAGCAGCGGGAAGGGGATTCGGAGCAGGATCGGCGATTCGCAGACGAAGCGTCCAATGCTATCCCGGCTGCGATGGCCCCTCCAGCCTGCGGTCGCGGACTTAGACGGATCTGAGAATGTCATCCCAGTTCACCGGCGAATCGTCGGGCGTCAAGGCCTCCAGCGCCTCAACAATCTGCCAGCACTCGCCGAACCCGATGAGCGCCGAACTGATGTGCGGATGAGCCAGCACGTACCGGATCGCTTCGCGTGGCAACATTCGTTGCGGGCCTAATAGTTCGCGACAGGTCGCCGCCCGTTTGCGGTCGCGCTCGTACAACGCCAACGGGAAGAACGGCGTTTTCAGCGTGTGCGGGCTGGGCGGATTGTCGGCGAGCGCTCCTCCCGCCAGCACGCGGATTGCCAGCACACCCATCTGCTGACGAGCGCAATCTGCAATGATGTGGCCGTAGTTCGTCTCGGCGAATCCGTCGGGCATCTCGCGACCGGCGCTCGGATTCAACAAGTGATACGGCACCTGCATCGTCTCGAACCGGCCGCTGCCGACCGCCTCGCGCAGCGCGTCCGGTTGCCCGATGCCGGTCAGCCCCAGATGCGACACCAGGCCTTCGGCCCGTAATTCGTCGAACGCGTCCGCAATACCGCCCGATTTCAACACGTCGTGCGGCGTGACGGACGTCGGTTCGTCGCCGCGCCGGGCCGTGAGGGAATTGTGCAGTTGCAGCAGCGTGACTCGCGGCAATCGCAATCGATCAAGGCTTCCCTCGAAGGAGCGCCGCACTGCACCGCGGATGTCGCCCAGGTCTTCGTCCGTCAGCCGCACTTTGGTGGCGACGTGAACGCGGCCCGCGGCCTTCAGCCCGGCCAGCGCGCGGCCCAACTGACGTTCCGATTGACCGCCGCCATAAGTCGCCGCGGTGTCGAACCAGTTGACGCCTTCCTGGATCGCCAATTCGACGACCGCGCACTGCCGGTCTGCATCGTCGCCGACCATCAACGTCGAGATCGGCCCTGCGCCGAAGGAGAGCGTCGAGATTTGCAGGCCGGTTCTGCCGAGGGTGCGATATTGCATGATATGAAGTACGGTTCGCGATTGGGCCAGCGTCAGTTCCCGGCATGGTCTTCATCCTCGATTCCGGTTGCAATGCGACGAGAGGAAATGTGCGGCCGATTGACCGCTGACAAGGATGTGGTGGGGCTGTCGCCAGCGAACCCTTCGCCCTAAGTGGCGGGCAGGCCAATCTTTGGATGGACTCGCACAGCCTGTGCAGGAACGATTCGTCCGCATCGGCGGCTGCGTTGTAACATCTTGGCCTGATGAGAATTGCGACATAACTCGCTCTTGACCTCCGAACGGACCCGGCGATAATTGCACAGGCCAAAAAGGAATTCTTCTGTGCGGACCTGGTTCACACTGCTGGCGCTCGCTTGCTTCCTGCCGCAGCAATTCATGTGCTGTGCGCAGAGCTGCGGTCCGTGCGCAGAAGCAGCTGATGTCCACGAAGCCGAGTCGCCGTGTGAGCATCACGGGGACCACGACCACGAATCTCCGGTCCCCTCGCGCGATGCTCCGCACCACCTGTGCGTCGCCACGCACCTGTTCTATCTGGCGCGCAGCGAGACGGCTTCGTTGTCGCCGGACCTGCGCCTGGTCCAGGCGGTCCTGCCAGTCCTGGATGTGGCCGCCGATCGGCAATCCGGCGGCTCAACCGCGGTCACGGCCGCACTCTCTGTCCGACCGCCATCTCCACAGCGCCTGCGCGCCGTGTTGGGCGTGTGGGTCGTCTAATCACGCCCAGGCCCGCCTCGCCTGCGAGCTGCGCTCTCACATGACGGACCCCGAGACGGTAAGCCGTTACGCCTGACGGATCGTGTGATCCGCATCGGGCACGTCCCGAACACTGCGGCATCGAAATCCCTCGACGCCGGCTTGGCCGTACTTCCTGCGCCAGGGCCTCTTCACGAAAGGATTCTCTCATGGATGACCTCAAATGGGTGCGGCGGGGTGTGATGAACCTCGCCCTGACGGCGGCGGTTTTCTCCGTCGGCTTGTTCCCCTCCGTCTCGTTCGCCCAGCCGGCCCCCGCACACGCCCACCCCGAGAAAGGCCCGCACGGCGGTCCATTGCTGGAGCTGGGGGACGAGGAATACCACATCGAGGTCGTGCTCGATGACAAGACCCACGTGCTGACGTTGTACGTCCTCGACGCGGCGGCCAAGGCGATGGTGCCGACCGACGCCAAAGAAGCCGTGATCAATCTCAAGCACGGCGGGAAGCCCGAACAGTTCAAGCTGCCGGCGGTCCGTCTCAAGACCGACCCGGAGGGGATGGCGTCGGCATTTCAATTGAAAGACGCAAAGCTGATGCACAACCTGCATCACAAGAATCACGAAGCCCGGCTGGCGGTGAAGATCAAGGGCAAGTCGTACACCACCAAGTTCGACCTGAAGCCCAATCACGACCACAAACACTAACCGTCGTTATCCCCCCGATGACTCGTCCAAGAGCCACAATCATGCGTCTCCCCCCACAACTGCTGACCGTCGGAATGTTCGCCATCGTGACGGGCCTCGCCGCCGGTGCGACCATCGCCACCCGCGACCGCTGGTTGCCGCTGGTGACGGCGAAGCAGCCGGCGGCCGAACCTCAAGCGGGTCATGACGACCATGCCAGCCACGATCATGGAGCCGAAGGAGAGGACAGCGACCAGAACAGCGTTCCGTTGTCGGAGCAGGCGCGGGCCAATCTCGGCTTGAAGCTCGGCCCGGTGGAGTTCTCCGACTACACGAAGAGCCTCGTCATTCCCGGCGTCGTCGTCGAACAACCGGGACACAGCGAACGCCGCATCACCACCTCGCTGGCCGGCGTCGTGGTCATGGTCCATGCCTTTCCCGGCCAGGCGGTGAAGCCCGGCGATCCGTTGCTCGACATTCAACCGACGGGCGAATTGCTGACCAACGCCCAAGCCGAATTGCTCAAGTCGCTCCAGGACATCGAGCTGGTCGATCTCGAACTCAAGCGGCTCACGCCCCTCGTGGAGAACGGCTCGATTCCCGCGCGCAACAAGCTGGAGAAAGAGTACGAGCGCAAGCGGCTCGACTCGCAGAAGCTGGTCCAGATTCAGGAACTCCTGGTCCGCGGCCTGACGCCGTACCAGATCACTGAGATGGTCGAGCACAAGACGCTGCTCCGCGAGTTCACGATTTATGTGCCCGGCGGGGTTTCCAAGCCGCCGAAGGACGACGGGCACAATCATCCGTCGATCGTGCCGGCGGGCCTCGCGCCGGCCCCGGAACGACTCGCCGCCGTCGCCGCCGACACCGTCTACACCGTGGAGAACATTGAGGTCTTCCCTGGCAAGCTGGTGCAGCCCGGCGACGAACTGTGCGATCTGGGTCTGCACACGGAACTGTATCTGGAAGGGCAGGCCTTCGAGCGCGACAGCCGGCTGATCATTCTCGCCGTCCAGCAGCAGCGTCCGCTCACGGCGCTGTTTGAGGGAGAAGCCGAAGACCCGGAAGTGCGCGAAGGCCTGTTCATTCGCTATGTCGAGAATTCGCTCAACACGGCCACGCGCACGCTGCGGTTCTTCGTGCCGCTCAAAAACGAAGTCATCCGCGACGCCGAGGCGGACAACGGGATCATCTATCGTTTCTGGCGTTTCAAGCCCGGTCAAAAGGTGCGGCTGCTGCTGCCGGTGCAGAAACTCACCGACCAGATTGTGCTGCCGACGGAGGCCGTCGTCAGCGAAGGACCGGACGCCTACGTCTTCCGCGCCAATGGCGAACTGCTGGAGCGGGTGCCGATTGTGATCGAGCATCGCGATCCGCGCAGCGTCGTCGTCCGCAACGACGGGAACGTGTTCCTCGGCGACGAGATCGCGATGAATCAGGCCTACCAGATCAATCTGGCCCTGAAGAAACAGCAGGGATCCGGCATCGATCCGCACGCGGGGCACAATCATTAACTGGCTCATTCGCTTCTCTCTGCACCATCGATTACTGGTCGTCAGCCTGGCGATGATTGCGCTCGTGCTCGGCACGTGGACGATGATCGGCCTGCCGATCGACATCTTTCCGAATCTCACGCGGCCCCGCGTCACGGTGATGACCGAATGCCCCGGCCTCTCGCCAGAAGAGGTGGAGACGCTGGTCACGTTTCCGATGGAGACGGCGTTCAATGGCGCGACGGGGGTGCAGGCGGTCCGCAGTTCGTCCGGCATCGGCCTGTCGGTGATCTACGTCGAGTTCGGCTGGAACACCGACATTTACGTCGCCCGTCAAACCGTCAACGAACGGCTGGCCACGGTCAGCAGCCGGATGCCGGAGGGCGTGAAGCCGGAACTCGCGCCGATCAGCTCCCTCATGGGGCAGATCATGATGGTGGGCATGTACAGCGAAGGAGGCAAGACATCCCCGTTGGAAGTCCGCACGCTGGCCGATTGGGTGGTCCGCCCGCGGTTGTTGACGATCCCTGGCGTGGCTCAGGTCGTCACGATGGGAGGGGGTCGCAAACAGTTCCAAGTCCTCGTGGACCCGGAACAACTGACCGCCTTCGGCGTCACGCTGCACGACGTCGAAATCGCTTTGCGAGAGAGCAACCAAAACGCGACCGGCGGTTACGTGGAGCAGGGCTCCCTGGAGTTTCTGGTCCGCAGCGTGGGACGGATTCAGTCCGTCGCCGATCTCCAAGAGTCGGTGGTGAAAGCGACGGCCGGCCGGGCCGTCCTCGTCCGCGACGTGGCCACGATTCGCGAAGGGGCGCAGATCAAGCGCGGCGACAGCTCCGTCAACGGCCATTCTGCGGTCGTGTTGACCATCGCGAAACAGCCGCAAGGGGATACGCGGCGGTTGACCGAAGCCGTGACCGCCGCTCTCGAGGAAGTCAAAAAGTCGCTGCCGCCTGACATCGTCATCGAGGGCGAAATCTATCAGCAGCGCGAATTCATCGACCGCGGCATCGAGAATGTCCTCGAAGCCCTTCGCGATGGGGCGATTCTCGTGGTGATCATTCTGTTCCTGTTCCTGCTTAACTTCCGCACGACCTTCATCACGCTGACGGCGATTCCGTTGTCGATCGTACTGACGGGCCTGTTCTTCTACTGGACCGGCATGTCGATCAACGTGATGACGCTCGGCGGCCTGGCCGTGGCAATGGGCGAGCTGGTCGACGACGCGATTGTCGACATCGAGAACGTGTTCCGTCGGTTGGGGCAGAATGCGTCGCTTCCGAAGCCCCGTCCCGCATTGACCGTCATCTACGAGGCCAGCATCGAAGTGCGCAGCGCCATCGTGTACGGCACGATGCTGGTCATTCTCGTGTTCGTGCCCCTGTTCGCGTTGTCCGGTGTTGAAGGCCGGCTGTTCGCGCCGCTGGGGGTGGCGTACATCGTGTCGATTCTCGCCTCGCTGCTGATTTCGCTCACCGTCACGCCGGTGTTGGGCAGCTTGCTCCTATCGGGCAAAGCGGCCCAATCTCACGGTTCCAAAGACAGCCCGCTGTTGCGGTTCTTGAAGGCGATGGCCACTCCCATCGTCCGCACGAGCATGCACCCGTGGGGACTCACCGCGATCCTGCTGGTTGTGGGGACCATGATGGTGGGCAGCGGCATTCTGGTCACGCAACTCGGCACGGACTTTCTGCCGCAGTTCGATGAAGGGGCCGCGCAGGTCAACGTCGTGTTGCCGCCGGGGTCGTCGCTGGAGGCGTCCAATCGTGCGAGCGCTATGGTCGACACGGCTTTTCGTCGCCACATGGTTGACGACGAGCATCCCAATGGTCTCGTGCTGTACTGGGTACGACGCAGTGGCCGCGCCGAGCTCGACGAGCACGCCGAAGGGGTGAATATCACCGAGTACATCGTCACGCTCAATCCCGAGAGCGGCGTCTCGCGCGTGGACACGCTGGCGACTCTCCGCAAGGAGCTGGAAGAGATTCCCGGCATCGAGTACGAGGCCGAACAGCCGCTGGCCCACCTCATCAGTCACATGCTGTCCGGCGTGTCGGCCCAAATTGCGATCAAGGTCTACGGCGACGATTTGGACGTGCTGCGCCGCAAAGCGCAGGAGATCAAGACAGCCATCAGCAGCGTGGAGGGACTGGCCCCGCCGGTCGTGGAGCCGCAGCAACTGATCCCCCAGCTGCGGATCGACCTCAACCGCGAACAGCTCGCCGCCTATGGCTTGACGGCGGGCTACGTCAACGAGTTCATCGAGACGGCGCTGAATGGCCGGGTGGTCTCCACTGTGCTGGACGGCCAGCGGACGTTTGATTTGATGGTCCGGCTAGAAGACGAGTACCGCACCGACTTCGATCTGATTCAGCGGCTGTCGGTCAACCTGCCGCAGGGGGGACGCATCCCGTTGTCCACCGTGGCGAAGATTTACGAGGCGGGCGGCCCGAACACGATCAATCGCGAGAACGTCCGCCGCCGGATCACCATCCGCGGCAACACCACGGACCGCGATCTCGGCAGCGTCGTCGCCGACATCAAGCAGGCCGTCGAGACCAAAGTGCAGTTGCCCGAAGGCTACTTCATCCAATACGGCGGCCAGTTCGAGGCGCAACAGGAAGCCACGCGGATGATCACGCTGCTCAGCGTCGTGTCGCTCGGCGGCGTCTTCCTCGTGCTGTACACGCTGTTTCCATCCGCACGGATCGTGTTGCAGATCATGTTCGCCTTGCCGACCGCGTTCGTGGGCGGCGCGATCGCCCTTTGGCTCACCGGACAGACGCTGACCGTCGCCAGCATGGTCGGCTTCATTTCGCTGGGCGGCATCGCCGCCCGAAACGGCATCCTGCTCGTCTCGCACTATATGCACCTGATGCGCGAAGAGGGCGAAGGCTTCACCCCGCAGATGGTGCTGCGCGGCAGTTTGGAACGACTCGCACCCGTACTGATGACGGCATTGACTGCGGGCATCGGCCTCGTGCCGTTGGTGCTCGGCGGCCATCAGCCCGGCAAGGAGATTCTGTATCCGGTCGCCACCGTGATTCTCGGCGGTCTCATCACCTGCACGATCTGCGAGTACGTCGTGCATCCCGGTCTGTTCTTCCGTTTCAGCGGCCAAGACGCCGTACGGTTGACGAGTCGCAGGGAGATCGACGACGAACTGACTCCGGCTCCTGCCAAGTAGGAAAGGCGCTCGCCATGGAAATCGTAAGTCTCATGCCAACCGGACGGTCACCTGATGGTCCTGACGGTCGTCGACCAGCGGCACCGTCACGCCGGGGAGGTCGACGCCGTCCAGAGACACGCTTTTCACGGTCGCCGACGGTTCCGGCTGCTCGACGGTGATGTGGAAGAATGTTTCGCGGTAGCGGTAGTGCAGCTTGAACGATTTCCAGTCGGCGGGCAGACAGGGAGTGAAGCGGAGTTTGTCGATCTCCAAATGCAGGCCCAGCAGCGACTCCACAATCAGCCGGTACATCCAGCTCGATGAGCCGGTGTACCACGTCCAGCCGCCGCGGCCGGTGTGCGGGGCGACGCCGTAGACATCGGCGGCGACCACGTACGGTTCCACCTTGTACGTGGCGATCCGGCTGGGGGTCGAGCCGTGATGAATCGGGTTGATGAGGCCGAACAGCTCCCACGCGCGGGGTGCGTCGCCGAGCTTCGCAAACGCCATCACGGTCCAGATGGCGGCGTGGGTGTATTGTCCGCCGTTCTCCCGCACGCCGGGGACGTAGCCCTTGATGTAGCCGGGGTCGAGGTGCGACTTGTCGAACGGCGGATCGAACAGTTGGATCAGCGCATCGGCCCGGCGAACGAGCCGCTGATCGACGGCCTGCATCGCCTGCCGCGAGCGTTCGGCATTCCCCGCACCGGACAGCACCGACCAGCTTTGCGGCAGCGAATCGATCTGGCATTCGGCGTTGGTCGCCGAGCCGAGCGGCTCGCCGTTGTCGAAGTAGGCGCGGCGGTACCAGGCCCCATCCCAGGCTTGCCGCTCGATGTTCTCGGCGAGCCTGGCGGCCTCGACGGCGCACCGTTCGGCGAACGCATGGTCGCCGCGCGAACGGGCCACGTCCGCAAAGCGTTCCAGAATCTCGAACAGGAAGAAGGCGAGCCAGACGCTTTCGCCTTTGCCCTGCTCGCCGACCAGGTTCATGCCGTCGTTCCAGTCGCCGCCGCCGATCAACGGCAGGCCGTGGACGCCGAACTTGAGACCGTTGGTGATGGCCCGGACGCAGTGCTCGTAGAACGTGGCCGATTCGTCCGCCGTCGTGGGGAGATCGTAGTACGCCTCTTCCTCCGGCTTGACCTCGCGGCCTTTGAGGAAGGGGACGACCTCGTCCAGCAAGCCGGTGTCGCCGGTGCCGGCGATGTAGCGGCAGGCGACGAGCGGCAGCCACAGGAAATCGTCGCTGAAGTGCGTGCGGACTCCGCGGCCGCCGGGCGGATGCCACCAATGCTGCACATCCCCCGCGGAAAACTGGTGCGCGGCGCACAACAGCAGATGCTCGCGAATCAACTCGGGCTTGGCGTACAGCAGCGCCGCCACGTCCTGCAACTGGTCGCGGAAGCCGATTGCGCCGCCCGACTGATAGTAACCGCTGCGGGCCCAGAATCGGCACGCCAGCGTCTGATACAACAGCCAGCCGTTGGCCAGAATGTTCAACGATGGATCGGGCGTCTCGACGTACACCGCCCCCAGCGTGTGATTCCAGAATCGCCATACGGCATCCAGATGCTGCTGTGCTGCATCGGGACCGCGCACGCGGTCGACCAGTTCCCGGACGTGACCGACGTCGCGTCCCACGCCGAGGGTGAAGATCACCTCCCGTTCGCGGCCGTCCGCCAGCTCGAAGGGAGTCTGGATCGCGGCACAGGGGTCGAGTCCCGGCCCGACTTTGTTCGACAGCCGTTGCCGCGTGAGCGCAGCGGGTTTGGCCGTGCTGCCGTTGCGTCCCAGAAATTCAGCCCGGTCTCCTGTGACCGTGCGCGTATATTCGGACACGCTGAAGAAGGGCACGCACTGCGCGAACTCCAGACTGTACGGGTTTCGCGCCAGCACGGCCCCGCAGTGCGGGTCGATCTCGGTGACGACGTGCATCAAGCTCCGCGAACGCATTTCGCCGAGCACCCATTCGACGTAGCCGGTCGCCGACAGCCTGCGCGTCCGACCCGACTCGTTGCGGATCTTCAGGCGGACGAATTTCACCGGCAGGTCAATCGACACGTAGACCCACACCTCGGTCGCGATGCCGGATTCGGTGTGTTCGAACACGCTGTAACCGAAGCCGTGCCGGCAGACGTACGGCGTCGCTGAGCGCACCGGCTGAGGCAGCGGGGACCAGACCTGTCCGCTCTCGTCGTCGCGCAGGTAGAACGCTTCGCCGCTGGGGTCGGTGATGGGGTCGTTGTGCCACGGGGTCACGCGGAACTCGTGGGCGTTGTCGCTCCAGGTGTACGCCCCGCCGCTTTCGGAAATGACGGTGCCGAACTGCGAATTTGCCAGCACGTTGACCCACGGAGCCGGGCAGACCTGACCGGGAGCCATCCGGATGACGTACTCGCGACCATCGGG